>Ga0157371_10000363_pt1 | contig 57446 bp, 54 predicted proteins | sample C45metaG_FD_113462 | JGI IMG/M metagenome (GOLD analysis project Ga0157371, IMG submission 113462) | Corn rhizosphere microbial communities from Kellogg Biological Station, Michigan, USA - C4-5 metaG | ecosystem: Host-associated > Plants > Roots > Rhizosphere > Soil | place: USA: Michigan... | reverse complement strand
TGAGGGTGCCGATATGACCGTGGTTTCTTACGGATCTACCTTACGTGTAGTAATGGAAGCTGCGGTCGAGCTGGAAAAACTGGGCATTTATATTGAGGTTGTCGATCCGCAAACATTATATCCGTTTGATATTGATAACGTATGCGGAAACTCGCTTTATAAAACCAATAAATTATTAGTGGTTGACGAGGATTTGCCGGGTTCGGCATCAGCTTATATCCTGCGAAATATCCTTGAATCGCAAAAAGGCTACTACGCGCTGGATGCCCCGCCACGTACGCTGACTGCTAAAGATCACCGCCCGCCATATGGTTCAGATGGCGACTATTTTACTAAGCCGTCGGTTGATGATGTGGTTGAGTTGGTTTATAACATGATGAGCGAAAGCAACCCGGGTAAATATCCGCCGATCTATTAACCTGGTATTGAGTGAGCGAACAAACTCGCGGACATAGCGATGAAACCGGAATGATTTGGTGGCCATATTTAAGATATGAGTTAACCAGCAAACTATCGCCACAACAAATCAAAGAGAGAATTGATCAGTTGAGAGAAAGCGAAGCAGAGTATCTGGTTCGTTATGCTGATGGCGTCATCCATATCGAAGAATCATCTGACTTTAAATTTGGTGCGCATTCCAGATCGTTTAAGCCTGAGGCTACTTTGGTTGCAACGCCTGCGGATGAAGGTTTTAAATACCGAATTATCATAAAAAGCCCGACAAGCTCAATGCTGTTTTTGGCCCTAGTAGTCTTAGGCATCATTGCCGGTATCGCGTTTTCCAGAAGGAACGACCTGCTCATCGGCCATTATAAAGACACGGCAATAGTTTGTATTTGTGTTTTGATGATGGGCTATTTTTTGCCGGTGGTCACTTTCAATGCCGATATCAAACGGCTCAAATTATTTATCGACGATCTGCTGGATGTCGAACCTTAAAAATTAAATCTTACCGTTTTATGAATACAAACTTTGAAATTATTGCCGGCATTATAAAAAATCGTCGCACCATAAAGCCGTTTATGATGAATGGCCAAAAGATAGATAAAGAACAGATTACCCAACTGTTAGAACTAGCCGACTGGGCACCAAATCATGGCCTAACCGAGCCATGGCGCTTCATAGTTTATGCTAACCCGTCTGATTTTTGCAGTGCTCATGCCGAACTATATAAGCAAAATACACCCGCTGATGAATTTGCGCAAGGCGTCTATGATAACCTGGCGCACCAGGGCGATAAGGCTTCGCATGCTATTGTTGCGTTAATGCATCGTGGCAATTTGCCTAAAATACCTGCTTTTGAAGAAATGGCTGCTACTGCCTGCGCTATCGAGAATATTTTGTTAGGCGCCACCGCTTTGGGCTTTGCATCTTACTGGGGTACAGGGGGTATGATACTAAAACCCGCCATGCGTACGTTCTTAAGCTTACGTGACGAGGATGAAGTGATGGGCGTTCTTTATTTAGGCCATGCCGACGAGCAGCCGACAGGAGTGAGACGGGTTCCGCTAAGTGAGAAAGTTAAATGGGCGTAAGCCTAACCTACCATACATTCTTTTCGTACACTGATTTGATTTTTAGCTGATATATAATTATTATGTCAGAATTTAAATAAATATTAATAAAATTTAATTATTAGGAAAAAGTCCGTATCTTTGCATCATCAATTATACCGGCTCACACCTGATTTTTTTATTAACTATTGAATTTAAACTCAACAAAGTATGAGAAAACATTTTTGGTGGATAAACTGCGTAATACTAATCGCATTACTGAGTGTAATAAGCTGGACACCCGTAAGTGCAACAAAAAATTCGATAAATTTAAAGGCTACACACACAACTACTGCTAAAGAATTATTTAGCCAGTATGTTAACACGGTGTATCAAACAGCCGGTTTACAACAAACAGGTCTGGACCTGAATGTATTCCAGAAAGCGCTGACAGGTTATTTTAATATCAAAGCCCAAAATAATCTGGCGCAAAATAATTCGGTTATCACCGTTGTCGATTTTACTAAACCAAGCCGCGAAAAACGTATGTGGATTGTAGATGTGCAGAACAAACATCTATTGTTAAACACATGGGTGGCTCACGGTCGTGGTAGTGGTGACGGAATGGCTACCAGCTTTTCAGATACCAACGAATCGCATCAAAGCAGCTTAGGTTTTTACCTGGCGGATGACGTGTACATGGGCAAACATGGTCGTTCATTACGTTTAGATGGCCTTGATGCCGGTTTTAACACCAATGCACGCTCGCGTGGTGTGGTAGTTCACGCTGCCGAGTATGTGAGCGAAGCTACAATTGCAGCTATGGGCCGCTTAGGTCGCAGCTTTGGTTGTCCGGCCGTATCGCCGGCGGTGATTGATCAGGTGATCAATACCATTAAAGGTAAATCGGTATTTTTTATCAACGGTAACAGTTCAAACTATACTTCAAAATATTTAAGTGAAGATGTCCTGGCAAACTTCACCTCGCCTGACAGTACTTCTTCAGCCATGATCGAGTCGCCAAAATTATAAGACTTTTTGTTGTAGTTTTTTTAATAAAGAAGCCCCGCAATATTGCGGGGCTTCTTTGCTATTTGTCATTTCGAACGTAGTGAGAAATCTTATACGCCAAGTTCATCGCTTGTATAAGATTTCTCGCTATGCTCGAAATGACACTGAGGGGAAATGTTCTTTATTTTAAAGTAGCCAAAGCATTGTATAACACAATATCCAACCCATAAACATCGCGTCTTGCCTGTAAAGTTCCGGCATCATCAACCCACGCTGTTTGGTACGTAATTAATACCGGTACTTTCGGGGTAAGCGATATCGAAGTTGGTTCCGGTTTGTCAAGCTCCATATCTTTTAGTATCAGGTCGAGCTTTGGCCCTTCGCCAAATAAATTCAGCGCCAAACCTTTCGGGTCGCCCAGACGTACGCAGCCGTGGCTTATGGCACGCATAGACATGCTGAAGGCGTCTTTTGCCGGGGTGTCATGCAGATACACGCTACTTTGATTATTGAACAAGAACTTGATTTTGCCCAACGAGTTCTGGTCGCCTGGCTTTTGCTTAAACTCATAGTCTGCGGCCGACACATTATCCCAGTCAATATCGTCAGGGTCAATTAAGTGGCCGTCCTGGTAAACGTTGATACCTTTATTTTCCAGGTAATAGCGGTCTTTTTTGGCTTCAACGATGATTTCTTTACTGGCAATACTTTTCGGGATGTTCCAGATCGGATTAACATCTACACTATGAATTAAGCTGCTCAATTGCGGGGTAGAGTGGCGGTTTGGTTTATCCACCTTGCCCGTATCGGTATAATTCATCAGCGTTTCGCTGTTATTGTTATTACGACCCTGGCCAACGCAAACTTTCATATTTAGTACCGATTTCCCATCCTCCATCACATCTAACTGAAAAGCCGGGATATTCACCCTGACATATTTATGTGCATTTGGCACATTGCGCCATCTTAAGCGCTCCAGGTTAACTGTGATTAATCTCTTGGTTTCTTCGGCCGATAATCCATCTGCAGTTGTACCATCAGCCAATGCTTTTTGCAGGGCGATATACTGCGGTGCCTTAGGCTGGATGCTGTCCAGATAAGTTTTGATATCTGTTATCTGAAATATCTTAGCCATCGACGCAGTGTCGGGTCTTGGAGTTGGAATGTAATATCGAACATAAATAGTCTTAGGATTGATGGCGCCGTACTGCAAAGCATTACTATATCGCAGCAACGCATTTGCCGATAAAATTTCCAGCTCGGCGATATCATGATAAGCCTCGTCCGGTGTTTTGACTCCTTTTTTATCATTAAGCTTATTCACCAGTTGGGTTATCTCGTTGGCCTTAAATATTTCCGGGTTTAGCCCATGCTGACCGGCGTTTTGATAATAAGTAACAGCCGTGTTCAGATCCTTATTAAAAATATGGTCCATCACAAAAACCGGGTCGTAATTGTTTTGCTGATAAAACTTGCTGATGAATGAGCCGTAAGCCAGGTTATGTTTTTCTCTGGCCAATACTTTTTGAAATACTGCGGCAAGGCCATCTGGCGTTATATCCTTAAAAACTTTATTATGTGTTTTTTGGTAAAGAATCTGGCCCATGTCTGAACGGCTTTTTTTCTTACAGCTTTGAGAAAGTACCGCTGTGGCCAGCAATATTATTGTAAATAGTTTGATGTAGATTTTAGTAGCCGCTATCATAAGTTTAAATTAAAATGTGTGGGTTATTGCAATACCCATACCATTTGTTAAAATAGCGCATAAAATTTACTTGTCGAAATAATACTTAATTAAGAAAACTATGGCAAACGAACGTAAACCTGAGGTTTGGCTTCGCGGACCGTTAGAGGGTATTGCGCCACTTTTACAGCCGGTAGCTCACGCCTTATTGCAAGCACGAGAGGAAGTTAACGCGCTAATGGACGATTTTCCGGAGATATTACTGTGGGTAATGCCGGTGGGGATGGCGTCGCCGGGTTTTCATTTGCAGCATGTGGCCGGTGTGCTTGACCGTTTATTTACTTATGCACGTGGCGAAGCACTCTCCCAACACCAGCTCCATAAACTATCGCTTGAAGGACAAATGCCCGAAATAGCCTACAGTGTAAACACTTTACTGGAAATTTTTAATCGTCAGGTTGACGATGCGATAACGCAGCTAAGCGATACCGACGAAACAACACTAACCGACAGAAGAGGAGTGGGCAGAGCCCAATTACCCTCAACCGTTATTGGATTATACACCCATGCAGCCGAGCATATAATGCGGCACGTTGGCCAGCTGTTGGTGACTTCAAGAATATTGCGCGGATAATTAAACGTTAAAATCTGACATTTCACGTATCATCTGATTCGTTGTTTACGTAATAATGTGCTGACTTTAAGCGTTCTTGGTTTTAGAATATGAGAAAGACTTGTGTGGAGATAGGGATTGCTGTGCTAATGCTAACAGCAATTTTTGGTTGTGGTATGGTAAAATCAATGGGTAAAGACCCGGCCGGCGATGAACTTACTAAGCTGGAAGCTTTACCTAATTATAAAAACGGAGCTTTCGAAAATCTGGCCGAGCGTTCTGACTCGACCATCAAAAGTAAATGGCTTTTTCTTCGAAGCAAGCCCGAAACCATCAGGCCCTCACGTGCATTACCCTGGGTTAAGACTGATTTGAAAACACTGGCCGACCCGGCGCCTACCGTTGTTTGGTTCGGGCATTCTTCATTACTGATCAAAGCCGCGCAAGACAATATACTCATCGATCCTATTTTTAGTAACCATGCCGGTCCTGTGCCGGGGTTAATTACGGCATTTCCGGGTACTAAGAACTATCACGCTGCGGATATGCCGCCTATCGATGTACTGATCATTTCGCACGATCATTATGATCACCTTGATTACCGCACCCTGAAAAAATTAAAGGACCGTATCAAATTGGCGATAGTGCCGATGGGAGTGGGAGCAGATTTGGTATACTGGGGATTTGATCCTAAAAAGATCGTCGAATTGGATTGGAACCAATCAACTACGCTGCCTGACGGCCTCAAGATCACGGCAACTCCTGCACAACACAAAAGCAATCGTACCTATAAGGACGAAAATAAAACACTTTGGGCATCCTACGTCATACAAACGGGTAATTACAAACTGTTTTACAGCGGCGATAGCGGTTACGGCCCGCACTTTAAACAAATAGGTCAGCAATATGGCCCGTTTGATCTGGCACTGTTGGAATGCGGGCAATATAGCCCCAACTGGCCCTGGACACACCTATGGCTGGGCCAGGCCGCCCAAGCTGCGGTCGACTTGCAAGCCCATTTGCTGCAGCCCATTCACTGGGCCAAATTTGTGGAAGCCAACCATCCCTGGAACGAACCTATAGAAAAACTCCTGCCCGCTGCGGAAAAGCTGCATGTGCAGGTAAACGTTCCGCGTATCGGCGAACCTTATACTTTGGGCGATCAGCCTAAGAGCGCCGTTTGGTGGAATTTTAATTGAGCAGATGCGCTTAATTGGCATCTCCGGTTAGCTGTTATTGAGTTAGATACTATTTCGCAAAGTTTGTATTATTGTTTTTTGTATAATGCATTCAGCGGTTATCAACTCATTACCTCCATGCAAGAGAAGAAAGCAAATTCAGAGATCAATCGCCGTAAGTTTATAGGGCTTGCCGGTGTTGCATCAGCAATAGGTTTGGTGCCTCAAAATTCCTCAGCTGCAAGTTATCAAAAAGATAAAGATGTGACGTCTGCTCCTGTGAGGGTAAGGGAGCATCCGCTACCGGAAAACAAAATAGCCGAGGTACTTGAAAATAAAACTATCTGTGTTGAGCCGGGACGTTTTCTTATTGCGGGTACAAATAAGTTAAATACTAACGGGCACTTGGTGGCCGGCGACAAGGTAATGGAGGCTAACCGGTATTTGGGGTGGCCGACTATCTTAAAAGCTAGCAACGGTAGGTTATTTGTGGTGTTTTCCGGCGATCGTGATTCGCATGTATGTCCTTATGGAAAAACGCAAGTCATTATTTCTGACGATAATGGCAAAACATGGTCGGCCCCGGCCATTATCAATAACACCGCACTCGACGACCGTGATGCAGGTATTTTACAAACCCCAAAGGGGACGCTTATAATGAGTTGGTTTACTTCGATGGCTTTTGAAGATCCGTCAAGGCCTGATACTTATGCCAAATATGCCCGCATTGGCGAAAAGATACCCACTGAAACGAAAAAAGAACTACTGGGTAATTGGACAAGGCGCTCAGAAGATGGCGGTAAAACCTGGCTCACTCCAAGCCGCACTAATGGCACCGCCCCACACGGACCGATTGCTTTAAAAAATGGCGACTTACTTTATATTGCAACCGGTACCTTTCAGGGCAAAGCCGGTATCATTGTTGAACGGTCTGTTGATGACGGCCGAACCTGGAAAGTTACCGGCCGAATTGAAAAGCCCGAAGGCTTGCAATCTTCTTTAACAGAGCCGCACGTGGTTGAGTTAAAGTCGGGGAAACTCATTGCCATGATACGCAATGAACCTAAGGATCGTACCCAATGCTTTTTGCTGCAATCAGAAAGTCTGGACGGCGGTAAAACATGGTCTGTCATGAAAAGTACAGGCATTTGGGGGTATCCGCCGCACCTAAAGCAGCTAAACAACGGTTGGGTGTTAATGGTGTACGGCGTGCGTAAGCAGCCTTTTGGCGAACGCGCCTGTATCAGCAAAGACGAAGGTGCTACGTGGGAGTATCAAGACGAAATTACACTTTGTACAGCTGACAGTGCCGACCTGGGATATCCGTCAAGCGTACAACTGGATGACGAATCCATCTTAACAGTTTATTATCAGGCACCGAAAGCGGGTGAACCGGCTTGTTTAATGAGTACCCATTGGAAATTGACGTGATCGATTATATGATGTTTAGTTAGTCCTGGTGGCGGTTAATTTGTTATCTTGTTCATAATAAACCAAAAACGGCATGTCTATTAAAATCAAAAGAATTTATGAGGCACCGGCAGCTACCGACGGCTACCGCATTCTGGTGGACCGCCTATGGCCGAGGGGGGTAAAAAAGGAGGATGCGCACATTGATAAGTGGTTAAAGGCCATTGCGCCGTCTACCGCTCTACGCACCTGGATTCATAGTGATAAAGGTAACTGGGATAAATTTGAGTTGAGATATATGGATGAGCTAAAAGACTCTGAAGGCTTACAGGAGCTAAAAGCATTGCTGAAAGAGCATAAAACCGTTACCTTTTTATATGCAGCTAAAGACGAGCAGCATAACCATGCCCTGGTATTGAAAAAGCTGATAGCTGTTTTATAACCAAATAAGAGTTATCTGAAAACAAGAAGCGTCTATTTTTAGATGTTTAACTTCATTTGGTCAAAAAGTCAAATGGTTGTATAATGTATTTATTTGCAACTACTTATCGAAATATTTAACCTTTTAGCCTTGTTTCAAATTGTTTCACTGACTTTTTGTAAGCAATTGACAATCAGTTACTAGTGTATAAATTATGTTTCATTTGTTTCACATTTTCGTGAAACACGTTTGCTGTTATTGAGGCAAAATAGTATTACGATTACGCAGCCAATGATCTGCCAAAACCAAAGCAGCCATAGCTTCAACAATAGGCACAGCGCGAGGTACCACACAAGGATCGTGACGGCCCTTGCCTGATATTTCGGCAGCGTTACCTTCTGCATCAACCGTAGCTTGGTTTTGCATGATGGTGGCTACAGGCTTAAAAGCTACCTTAAAATCAATAGGCATGCCATTGCTGATGCCGCCTTGTATACCGCCCGAATAGTTGCTGATGGTGCGAATGCCTGAATCGGATGTAATGAAGATATCGTTATGTTCTGAGCCGCGCATTTCGCTACCCTCAAAGCCGGAGCCGAACTCGAAGCCGTGTACAGCATTGATGCTTAGCATCGCTTTACCCAGGTCGGCATGTAGTTTATCGAAAACGGGCTCGCCTAAACCTACCGGGCAGTTTAATACATGGCAAGTTATTTTACCGCCAACAGTATCGCCATCCTTACGTACTGAATCAATAAACTCGATCATTTCTTCGGCAGTCGCCGGATCTGCACAGCGTACAATGTTTTTCTCGCGATCGTCAATAAACTCCTGAGCGCTTTTGATCTCTACGTTAGGCGCGTTGATCTTGCCCACACTGCTTACGTGCGCAATAATTTCAATACCCTGCGATTTTAATAACAACTTCGCTAAAGCACCTGCAGCCACACGTGCCGCAGTTTCACGAGCCGAGGAACGGCCGCCACCACGATGATCGCGGATGCCGTATTTGGTTTGATAAGTATAATCGGCATGCGAAGGGCGGAATACATTGGTATTGTGGCTGTAATCCTTGCTGCGCTGGTCTTCATTCGGTATCAGCATCATAATAGGCGTACCGGTAGTTTTGCCCTCAAATACGCCCGAAAGAATGCGTACGGTGTCGCTTTCTTTACGTTGGGTAGTGATCTTTGACTGACCCGGTTTGCGTTTATCCAATTCAGATTGAATGTAATCCAGGTCGACCGGCAACTGCGACGGGCAGCCGTCAATAATTACGCCTATAGCCTCGCCATGCGATTCGCCAAATGTGGTTATCCTGAATAATTGTCCGAATGAATTACCTGCCATTTTATAATGAGTGAATTAGTGAATGAGTGAGTTATTGAATAGTGTTGTTATTTAAAGGAGTGCATCCGGCGCTAACAACAAACGCCGGGATGCAATCTCTTCTTACTATATATCTTTTACTTCGAAACCTACTTTCGCAAGATCGGTCCAGAAGGCAGGGTATGATTTTTCAACCACTTGAGCATCTTCAACTTCCAGTTCAGGAACTATCAGTGCCAGTGGCGCAAAAGCCATTGCCATGCGGTGATCGTCATAAGTGTTAATGAACATGCGTTCAGGGATAAATTTACCGCTACAGTCAAGGGTATAAGATTCATTATCCTCAATTAGTTTAACACCAATTTTGGCCAGCTCGTTTTGTAAGGCTTTAATACGGTCGGTTTCCTTAATTTTTAAAGTCTCCAAACCGGTAAAGGTCGCCTCATGATTCAGCGCAGCGCATACTACAACAACGGTTTGCGCCAGGTCAGGGCATTTCTTTAAGTCGAATTCCTTGCGTACTATTTGCTTAGGCTCTTTTTTGATATGCACGCCGCCGTCTCTAAACTGCGAGGTGATACCAAAGTTAGCCATGATCTCGGTAATCACACTGTCGCCTTGTAAGCTGTAAGATGTTAAATCGTATAAAAACAAGTCCGCTTCATCAGCCAAAGCAGCTATCGAATACCAATAAGATGCAGCGCTCCAATCAGGTTCAACCGGTAATGAGGTTTCTTTAAACTCCTGATGCGGTATGCTGATTACGTTGTCTTTCCAGTCATGCTTAATGCCTGCCTGTTCCAACATCCCCAGGGTCATCTCTACATACGGGCGAGAGGTTAAATCGCCTTCAATATGTACTTCCAGACCCATCGGCAGTTTTGGGGCGATGAGCAATAAAGCAGTAATATACTGACTGCTGATATTGCCTTTAATGCTGATCTTATCAGTAGCCTGCTGGATATTGCCTTTGATGCGGATAGGAGGGAAACCTTCGTTCTCCTCATAACTGATCTCGGCACCTAGTTTGCGTAACGCATCAACCAAAATACCTATAGGGCGTTGTTTCATGCGCTCGCTGCCAGTTAGCACCACCTCTTCGTTTTGCAAAGTGTAGTAGGCAGTTAAAAAGCGCATAGCAGTACCGGCCGGGCCAATGTTCACTATTTTGTCCTCAACCAACTGCACAACAGGTTGCGCATGGCTTGCAGGTTGCAAGTTTAGGCCCAGAACCTTTTGCAGGGTAACGGTATCGGCAGCGTCTGATATATTTTCGACGCGCACTTTATCGCCACTCAAGGCTTCGATAACCAAGGCGCGGTTACACTCGCTTTTTGAGCCGGTTAAATGTACCTCACCTTTGGCTATTTTATCTTTTTTAGTAAGCAGAATATTCTGACTCATTTTGGTATTAAACGTGGGTAAGTTTTTCTGCTTGCTGACCAGCTGCCTGACCTTCGTTCATGATCTCAGTTTGTCTGCGGATAGACTCAGTGTGTATTAGCTCCAATAACTTCTCGGTAAAATCCGGGTTTAATTTCAGGGCTTTGCCGTAGTTAATACGTTTGTTTAATATTTCATCCCAACGGTTTACCTGTAAAATGGTAATGTTGTTCTCTTTTTTGTAAGTGCCAATTTGCTCGGCAATTTTCATGCGCTCAGCAATTTTCTGGATCAACAGGTCATCAATTTTGTCGATGTTGTTGCGTAGCTCGCTCAATTTGTCGTTTACCTGTGCGTCAGAGGTATCTGGTTTACGTAAAGTAAGGTGGTCAATCAGATCAGCCAGAGCAGCCGGAGTAACTTGCTGTTTAGCATCTGTCCAGGCAACGCTTGGGTCAATATGCGACTCGATCATTAAACCTTGCATATCCAGATCCAAGGCTTTTTGAGACACATAGCCAATTAAATCGCGGTTACCGCTGATATGGCTTGGGTCGCAAATAATTGGCAAATGAGGAGCTAAAGTTTTCAGGTGGATAGCAATGTCCCACATCGGCTCATTACGGAAAGCAGATTTTTCGTAAGATGAGAAGCCACGGTGAATAGCAGCCAATTTAGTGATACCCGCATTGTTGATACGCTCGATAGCACCAATCCATAGTGAAATGTCAGGGTTAACCGGGTTTTTAACCATTACCGGCACGTCGTGACCTTTCAAAGCGTCAGCAATTTCCTGAACGGTGAAAGGGTTAGCGGTTGAGCGGGCACCTACCCATAAAATATCAACACCTGCTGCTAAAGCTTCTTCAACGTGTTTAGCGGTAGCAACCTCAACTGCGGTTGGTAGGCCAGTTTCAGCTTTAGCGCGTTTTAACCACTCTAAGCCAATGCTGCCGATACCTTCAAACTCGCCCGGACGGGTACGTGGTTTCCAGATACCTGCGCGCAATGCAGTAACACGGCCGGTGTTTTTCAATAAATGAGCGGTGGCTACTAATTGATCTTCAGTTTCGGCGCTGCACGGACCTGAAATTAATAACGGTTCTTTTGTGGCGGTTATCCAAGAACTTAGTGGTTGGATGTTTAAATTAAGTTTCATTTTTGTTGTTGTTATAATGTCTTGACTTATTTGCTTGTTTTGTTCAGCTTTTTTACGCTGATGTATTTGCGCTCGGGTTTAGTGGTGCTTAGTTTTTCAGGGTTTGTTTCTTCCTCATATCGACGATACTCGCCCAGGATGTTAAAGTTGTGTGTGTATTTTAAGATTTGTTTTACGGCGCTGTCGTAATGCTTGGTCTCTTCCCACTCAACGTCTACGTAAAAGTTATACTCGTTACGTTTACCCAGCACCGGCATTGATTGTATTTTGCTCATGTTTACGCCCAGGTTAGCAAAGATATTCAGCACTTTTGCTAAGGCACCAACCTGGTTGCTTACCTGGAAGCATAATGATGCTTTGTTTGCCGGAGCCTTAACCACGTTTTCATGCGTAGTTAAGATTAAAAAACGGGTAAAGTTTTTCTTGTTTGATTCTATGCGACGCTCCAAAATATCCAAACCATACAGTTTGGCCGCCAAAGTATTGGCGATGGCGACGGTGTCGGTCAGTTTTTCGTCGTGGATGCGTTTGGCGCAAGCGGCGGTATCGTTGCTTTCCACAATTTTTAAGTGTGGATACTCATCAAAGAAATCAATACATTGACGGATAGCAATAGGGTGCGAAGTTACATACTTAATCTGATCAAACGACACACCAGGCAAAGCCATCAGGTGCAATTGGATAGGCAGGTATATCTCGCCGATAACCGGGAAATTGTAATTTAACAACAATGAATAGTTAGGTAATATACTGCCCGCAATGCTATTCTCAATCGCCATTACCACATAATCTGCCTGGTTATTTTCCAGTGCGTCAAATGTTTGCTTAAAAGAGTTGCACTCAATAGTCTGGATGTTTTCGCCAAAATATTTAAAGGCCGCTTCTTCGTGGAACGAAGCGCGGATACCTTGTATCGCAACTCTTGGTTTTTCTTTCTTCATAATGTTATTAAAGCAAAAAGTCCCGGCTTCATTGGCCGGGACTTTTCAATTTCTTTATATGATTGTTAGTGCATATTAGTCCCGGCTCTTACTGGTAAAGTAAAAGTAGTAGCCATAAAAATATGCAGCGTTTAATTTCATTTGCTTTGTTAATTCTGGCGTAAAAATAGGACTAATAAACAACTTTGTCAATAGAATATTTTAATTATTTAAAAATAATTGAGTTGAAACAAATTTTATACTGAGAAATTGAATTTGTAAGTAGTTTATTTGGTTTGATTGTGCAAGCGTGGACGCCTGCAATTGTTAAGGTTCAAGTGTGGACACCTGAACCGGGCAAATCGCCGTTACTCAAAAAAACGCCCGATTTGTAAAAGCCGGGCGCTTCATTATGATATCTGTTGATATTATAAATTAGCGTAGTAATTTATACCCTCAATCAATTCTTCTTCGGTACAAATGTTATCGATATTAAACTCGCCGATCTTGTTCAATAATGTGCAATTGATCTTGCCGTTTTGATTCTTTTTGTCCTTCAACATGTATTCAATCAAAGTAGCGTTGTTTGCCGATTTTAAATCGTAGCGCGGATACAGGTTCATCAGTACCTCAGTAATTTCTGCTAAGTCCTCGGCGCTTAGGCCAGTCTTTTTGTGAGCCAGGTAAGCTTCGCAGATTATACCGATAGCTATAGCCTCGCCATGCGATAATGAATCTTTGTCATTGATGAGCGAGTAAGTCTCGACCGCGTGGCCAATCGTGTGACCGAAGTTAAGCGACTTGCGGATATTTTTTTCGTGCGGATCTTCCAACACTACCGCATTCTTAATAGCTACCGAACGGTAAACTAACGGGGCAGATGGAACTGACAGATTGCTTTGTTTTAATTGTTGCCAGTAGTCGGCGTCGCAGATCAAACCGTGTTTCAGCATCTCGGCAGTGCCTGAAAGGATTTGGCGTGCCGGAAGGGTTTTCAAAAACTCATCCTCAATAAATACCGCCTTTGGCTGTGTAAATGTGCCGATGATGTTTTTTATGCTGTCGATGTCAATACCTGTTTTACCGCCTACTGATGCGTCAACTTGCGAAAGCAGGGTAGTGGGTACATGTACAAAGTCCATACCGCGTTTAAAGGTTGAAGCCGCAAAGCCGCCCATATCGCTCACAACGCCTCCGCCAAGGTTAATTAATAAACTCTTACGGTCAGCACCAAAATCTATCAACATTTTCCAAATGCCAATACAAAAGTCGATGTCCTTACTTTCTTCGCCGGCCGGTATTTCAATCAGATCAAAATTATCCGGATTACCCAGGCGTTCCTGCAACAAAGGCAGGCAATATTTGCCCGTGTTTTCATCGGTTAAAACAAAGAAACGTGAATAACCACCTTTTTCGATGAAATTAGCCAGCTCAGCTAAGCTGTTTTCAAAATATATATTGTAACTATTACTTTCAATGGTATCCATAACATCTGTGCAGATATCGGTGTCAACTGTACTCATCATTTAAATCACTTTAATTATGTTGCCGGCAAATTCAACAACATCGCCACGTTTTACTTTTAAGCGTTTGCGATAATCAATCTCGCCATTGTATTTTACTTCGCCTTGATCTACAACTATTTGTGCCTCGCCGCCAGTAGCAACCAAATTGGTGGCTTTTAATAATTGTATCATTGGGATGTAATCGCCGTCAACTTTAAACTCTATCATTGGGCAGCAAAAATAAACTATTCACAGAATAATGAGTTATGTAACTATCATTTTATAATTTTGTGTCACGCTAATGGTTCGCGGCTCAATGCATTATTAATTCTGCAGGCGGCAAAAACGCGGATTATCTAAAATTAACTATGACTCAAAAACACAGCTTGTCTTTTGAGAATACGGAAATTGCATTCCGCCATTCTACAAATGCTGATCTTAAACGTGCCTACTGGCTATTTAAAATAATCAACGTAAATTTCCTGGTAAAAATTGGGCCACCTATTACCAATTTTGCAATAAAAATCGGCCTGCCAATTAAGGGTCTGATCAAGAAAACAATATTCAGTCACTTTTGCGGCGGCGAGACCATCCGCGAATGCGAAAACACTATTAAAACTTTAGAGCGTGGTGGGGTAGGTACCATCCTTGATTATTCGGTTGAAGGCGAGGATGACGAAAAAGTTTTTGACGAAACCTGCGAAGAGATCATTCGCACCATAAGACGTGCCAATAAAGACAAAGCTATTCCTCTCACTGTGTTTAAGGTAACAGGTGTCGGCCGTTTCGGACTGTTAGAAAAATTGGATACCAAACAAAAGCTGACTGCTGCTGAGGAAGAAGAATGGCAGAAAGTGCAAGTCCGCGTGCTGGCTATCTGCGAAAAAGCATACCTGGTTGGCATACCGGTAATGATTGATGCCGAAGAAACCTGGATTCAGGATACTATTGATTGGCTGGCCTTACAGATGATGCGCCGGTTCAATGAACAAAAAGCTATTGTTTATAATACTTATCAGTTATATCGTCATGATAAATTGGCCTCTATAAAAGCAGATGCTGAAATAGCCAAAAAAGAAGGGTTTATTTTAGGTGCGAAGTTGGTACGTGGCGCTTACATGGAAAAAGAGCGTAAACGCGCCGACGAAATGAGCTATCCATCGCCTATACAACCCGATAAGGCCGCCAGCGATTATGACTTTAACCAAGCCTTAGCCTATTGCACCGACAATATTGACCACATAGCCTTTGTAGCCGGCACCCACAACGAAGACAGTTGCCGACTACTCACCGAGCTGATGGAAACCAAAAAGATAGGCCACAAGCACCCGCACGTATATTTTGCGCAATTACTGGGCATGAGCGACAACCTGAGCTTTAACTTGGCAGATGCCGAGTACCTTGTAGCCAAATATGTTCCCTATGGACCGATTAAAGCAGTACTACCATACCTGTTCCGCCGCGCACAGGAAAATACAGCTATTGCCGGGCAAATGAGCCGTGAGCTTAGCCTGATTGTTAAAGAAAAGAAACGTCGCAGTATTTAATTACAACAGTCCGTTAGTTTTAAAATAATCCTGAATATTATCCGGGGCAGTCATGAGGTAGGTTTGTAAGCCTAGTTTCCTGGCTGTCTCCAAATGCTGCGGACTGTCGTCAATAAATAAAGTCTCGGCCGGATTTAGGTTATTTTCGCGTAAAACCTGCTCAAATATCTCGGCATCCGGCTTACGTTTGCCCATCAGATGCGAATAATAGGTTTTTTCGAACAGATCTGAATTATTTTTCATGTCAAACTCGCGTTGCAGATAATCATGCACGTAATCGTAGTGTATCGCATTGATATTGCTCAACAAAAAAGTGCGGTATTTCTTTTTGATCTCCAGCAATAGTTCGTGATTCCCTTTCGGGATGCCAATAAAGATGGCGTTCCAGGCGTCGTCAATTTGCTGGTCGGTCAGCTCTGGCTTATGCGTTAATTCGCGGATGCGGTCTCTAAATGCGGATGGTGTGATTTGACCACGTTCCAATGCATTAAATACATCGTCTTGCTTTCGGTGGCCGTAAAACTCGTCTGCGTTATCAATACCTAGCGCTTTCCATGCATCAGCTACTTGTTGAAAATTTATGTGGAAGATCACGTTGCCGTAATCAAAAATGATATTTTTTATGGGGTTCATATACCTTCTGTAATTGCTTTCATTTTGGCCAGGCCGGTTTTTGCTACTTGCAGGGCATCTTGCTGGTAATAGCTTTTGTTAAACACTTCAAGAGATATTACCACGGATTTTTCTGGGTTTTTGATGGTGTGCAGCATTTCTTTCAGTGGAGCAATGCCATCGCCCGGATAAATCCTGTCCGGCTCAGATATTTTTTCAGGTGGTATGCCCGCGGGATAGTCGTTAACGTGAAATACTTCGATAGCGCTTTTACCTACTAGCGGCAAACTGTTTATACTTGAACCGCCTTTGTAGATATGGAAGGAATCCAACAGTATCGATACATTTTTGTATCCCGTTGCTGCAGCGACATATAGAACATCGCTTATTTTTTTGAGATTATTCGACCCTCCCCACATTTCCAGCATAGGTTTGACACCAGTGCGATCACCTAACTCCAGGATGGCGTTATATCTTTCGGCGACAACGTCCAGATTGATTTTGGGCGATGTTGTTGCACCGGCAGACGGGGCAGCAACGCGATGACAGCTTATTTGTGCCAGCAAATCCATCTGTTTTTCTAATCCTGCTAAAGCATCTCTGCGGATTTTTTCATCGTCCACGATCCATTGTGCAAAACCTATGGCATTTTCGATGGTGATACCAAGTCCGTCAATGATTTTCTTGGCTTCGCCGGTCGAGCCGCCATTTCGCAGATAAGTCTGAAAAGTATCCAGCCATATTTCAACCGACGTAAAGCCAGCCGCCGCAGCGGTCTGAATTTCTTTAATAAATCCTAATTGTTGCCCACGTATGGTACTCATGTTCAGCGAGTATTTAAACGGCGCGTTTGATTTTTTTGAAATGCCCATACCTGAGGCTTTAGTGTTGAGTAGAGCAGCACCTGCTCCCAAACCAATAGTTTGCAGCGCCTGCCTCCGATTTTGTGATAATTGTGCCATCTTAGCAAAGATACTTTTAACGGTACCCGTACCAAAATATACTATTTTAATTAAAATAAGCCTTTGCATATGTTAGCAGAAAATTGTAACATTGCAGCCTGAAATTTAAAAGATTTCAACCGCGCCTATAGCTCAGTCGGTTAGAGTAGAAGACTCATAATCTTTTGGTCCCTGGTTCGAGCCCAGGTGGGCGCACTTCTAAAAAAAGGCCATTTCTGATTCAGAAATGGCCTTTTTTTGTGTCTCTAAATGCGGAATAGGACCCTTCGCTAAACTGTTACTGTGGTTACAGAGCGGGCGCTTGCGGAAAATCAATAGGAACTTCAGTTAAAGCATAAATATAATTGGTGATAGTTTTATCACCCACTACCATAACCACATCAATCAGCGAGCCTTCATTATAACCTGCTGCAAAAAAAGCTTCTACCAATTTCGGGTCTGCGTGGCCTTTTCGTTCTGTGATGCTTTTTGCCAATTTAGCAAGAGCGTCCAGCTTGCTGTCGAAACTTATGGCTGCACGGCGTATTTCTAATATTTGCTCGTCTGTAAATCCCTGTAGTTTTGCAATCGCGGTATGAGCGCTTAAACAGTAGGAGCATTCATTTACCTGGCTTACAACTAAATTTACCACTTCTTTCTCTTTCGCTCTTAGCGAAGTTTTAGCACTTGATAAGGCCAAATAGGTACCCAATGCATTTTCAGAATGTGCGTATACAGCATATAAATTTGGTACGCTGCCAATTGCTTTAGTTAGGTTATCAAATAAAGCTTGGTTAGCTGGTGTTACCTGATCTCTGGTTGGAACTGAAATTGTTTTCATTGTATTTTATTTAAGTTTTAGTAAATTATTGACGGATGATAAGATTTTTAACTGTGATGATTACTGTGCGTTGTGTTTTGCAGCGATTGCTTCTTGTCCAAATTTGCTGATCAGATAAAACGATGCCCCCAGGTTTAATATGTCTTTGAAGAGGAAAAGCCCCAAAAAGCTCATATAATGAAATCCTTTTACATTAACCAATGCACCGGGTGTGGTAATAACCATGGTGCTTGTAATGAAGAACATTACGGCCGCAATAGTTCCACCAATAATTCCTGCCTGGGGCTTAAATAACCCGATAATGATCAGCGAAGCGGCAGTTACTTCTGTTAAGCCGATCATATCTGAACCGGGGTATGTGCCGAACAGTTTAAAATGCCAACTGATCAGGGGGCTGTTATTCACTAAAGGAACGATACCATCTGCACCTGGAACGGTCATTTTGTAGGACCCGGCCCACAAAAGCATTACCACCATGCCAGCACTGATTATCAGGAAAGGGATGTTTTGGCTGGTTACCCATGAGGAAAACCTGATCAGGATATTTTGATTGTTGCTTACTTTAACTTGGTCTGTGATAGTTGCGTTTTTCATTGCCTAATTGTTTTATTTTAGTGATTTTGTTTTACAGAAACAAAGGTGGGGTAATTGCGCCTTCCAAAAAACGACTGGAGTTCCCGAAGAGTAGCCTCCATTTCCCGAGATAGTAAGCTTTCATTAAATCGACATCAACGATTTCTGGAATTGATCTTTTTGATCTCCGTTACAGATTGACCCGTAAGCCTTTTAAAGAATTTTCCAAAATGAGCGGCACTCTCAAAGCCAAGCTCATAAGCAATTTCTTTGGCGGTCTTGTCAGTATAATAAAAAAGCCTTTTGGCTTCAGAGGCCAGACGCTCCTGGATAATTAATACCGGGGATTTATGATTATAGAGCGCAAATAGGTTAGAGAGCGTTTTGGGCGATTTGAAAAGCTGTTCAGCATAAAATTTAACTTGGTGCTCCTTTTTATAATGTGTTTCTACCAGAAAGTTGTATTGGCGCACGATATCTAATTTGTCGCTTGGCAATTCTTTTTCATTAAGGTATTGCTGTTTAGCTAAGCGGGTAACAATAATGATCAGCCGCTTTAGCAATACCCGCATCATTTCACCCTGTATATGGTCATGAGTTTCAAACTCCTCCTTTAACATTTGCAGCATCATTTCAAGGTGCCGCTGGTCATTCGGTTCTAAACGGATAAACATTTTTTGCGGTGGCCCATAAAAAATAAAGCCTACACAACTAACTTCTTTATCATGATCAATTACACAATAAAAATCACGGCTGAATTGCCAGGCCACAATCGATGTTGCATCCTCAAAGTGAAAATGCTCATTGGTCATCAGGCAGTGAATTGTATTGGCCGGGAAGTCATACGGATAGTTGTCGATAATTATTTGCTGATCTGCGCCTTTATTCCAGGCGATAGTGAGCAGTTTCTCTTCTTTATCCTTATCATAAAAATCGCGGTTAAGTACGGGCTGATCATAGACCAGCCTGAATAAGGCTTTCGTCTGATTGTTATAAAACTGATGAATCATTAATGAAATAGTGTTTAAATAGGGTAAGATTATTTAAAACATTAAAATATTTTCACGGCGACAATTCCCGGTAATGTATTAGTGTGACGAGATGGCCACTCCTTACAATATTTTATCACTTTTTTAATACATTGCTCAAGCCTGCCATGCGACTATTGAACTGTCAATACAAAATGCTAACTTAAAACCGAAATTTCTGGTCCTGGAATTGGGTATCCTTATTTAATACACTGAGATTAATTTTTAAGACGTATAGATTCTATGAAAATACTGTTAGTATACCCTGAAATGTATGACTCGTTTTATGCTTTCAGGCATCTCGCTTCTTTAATAGGTAAGAAAGCGGCTTTTCCTCCGCTGGGGTTACTAACAGTAGCTGCCATGTTGCCGCAAAACTGGGAACGAAAACTTGTGGATTTGAATGTAAAAGCATTATCTGATTCGGATATTGAATGGGCTGATATGGTTTTTCTTTCAGCTATGAATGTACAGGAAGAGTCCGTCCGGAAAATTATCGCACAATGTAAAAGAAAAAATGCCACTATTGTTGCCGGCGGCCCGCTTTTTACCCACGAGCATGAGCGCTTTGATGGCATAGATCATTTTGTTTTGAATGAAGCTGAAATTACGCTTCCTGAATTTCTTGCCGATTTGGAATCGGGCCAGGCTAAGCCAATTTATAAAACTTCCGAGTTCGCCGATGTTAGTAAAACTCCAGTTCCGCAAATGGAACTGATCAATATGAAGGACTACCTATATGCTATTATACAATTTTCACGTGGTTGTCCTTATCTGTGCGATTTTTGTGATGTAACAACCCTCTACGGGCGTAAACCTCGTACCAAATCAGCGGAGCAAATTATCACGGAGTTAGAGTTGATCCATAAAGCCGGCGAAATTCAGAATGTGCTGTTTGCCGACGACAATCTCATTGGAAATAAAAAGATATTGAAATCTGAGTTGCTTCCGGCATTAATCGATTGGCAATACAGAACCAACCCGGGTCTGTATTTTATAACTCAGCTAACTATCAATTTGGCAGATGACGATGAAATGATGTGGTTGATGCTTGAAGCGAAATTCAGAAACGTATTTATCGGAATTGAAACCCCGGAGGAAGACAGCTTGAAACTTTCGCTTAAAAATCAAAACCTGAAGCGGGACATATTAGGTAACATCCATAAGCTGCATCAGGCAGGCTTTACCATTATGGGCGGATTTATAGTTGGCTTTGATACTGATAAGGATAATAGCTTTAAAAATATAATTGATTTTATACAGGAAAGCGGAATCCCCATCCCAATAGTGAATGTATTAAAAGCGCCGCCGAGTACAGCGCTGTTTGATAGGATGAAACGTGAAAACAGGCTTTCCCGGCATTTTACCTTTTCTGAAGGAGAAACAAACATTATCCCCATTATGGGCGCAGAACGTTTAAAAAATGGCTTTTTACAAGTGGTTTCCAGTATTTATCCTCCTGAACATTCCTATAAAAGGGTTAAAAGATTTCTAATGGTCCATGAGTTTCCTAAAAATGGCGGTGTTAAGACGAAAGAAAAATATACCATCTCACAATTATATCATATTATAAAGGCTATTATAAAACTGGCTGTGTTTGATAAAGACGGCAAGTATTATCGGGATTTATTGCTATGGACGTATAAGAACAAACGAAAACATCTTTCTTTAGCCGTTATGTATGGAATGATGCTTTATCAATTGAGAGAAAACTATAACCAAATTGTAAACACACTTTCGAAATCGGCCTTTAATTACACGCCGTTCGCCGTCGAATCAGGGCAAAATGAAAGATTTGTTGAAGCGGATCAACTATCGATTTAAAGATTAATGCCTTATCAACGCTTCGTTTCAAGCGCCTGAAGTTACCAATCATCAGATCATCCATAAAGTGGTTCGAGTAACGCTTAATAGGGCGCGTAAAATGTGGTCGTTATATTATACCAAGGACTGGAAAACCTGGAATGGTCAATTCTGTGGGGCTACGAAGGCTTTTTAGTTGATAATTACCTGACCCTACTGGCGATGTACGGCAGTAGGGTGAAGCAAAAGGATAATCTCTTCACCAGGCTCTGTGCAAACGTATCGGTTTTAAATCTGAGGAATTTTAAATCGCGCAGATCTGAAATTACCAGACGACGTCTCGTAATTCTATTTTCCAGCAATAGTATTAGTAACTAGATTAAACGATCAATACGAATTGATCATTTATTTTGCCACCATTTTAAAGGAAGTTCAATTTTATTGACCGAACCAACTATCAAATCGGGTTTAAACGCATAATTTTCCGAACTTTCTTTTGTTGCAATACCTGATAGCACTAAAATGGTCTTATAACCCATTTGTACCCCACCCTGAATATCTGTTTCCATCGTGTCTCCAATTACGGTGGTTTCTGCGGTTTCTAATCCAAGAAACTTTCGGGCAGAGCGCATCATGACGGGGTTCGGTTTTCCGATGACAAACGCCTTTGTACCGGTAGCTTCTTCAATCATCGCAGTCGTTGCAGCTATGCCTAGGTTACTCCATCCAGGCTTTTTTGGAGACGGGTCACGATTGGTGGTAATAAACTTTGCACCAGCCAAAATCATATCCACAGCCCGTTGTACCATCTCTAACGTAAAATTGCGGCCTTCTCCCAGAACTACAAATTCGGGATCAGAATCAACAAGTGTAATGCCATGCTCATGTAAGCTTGTCAGCAATCCGCCTTCCCCTAAAACATAGGCAGTGCCATTACTCCCCTGGTCACCCAGAAATTTGGCAGTAGCCATAGCACTCGTATAGATATGTCGGGTTTCAACTGAAATTCCGAGTCTCTTGAGCTTTCGGACAATCTCCAATGGTGTCGGCTTGCTATTGTTAGTCATAAACGCAAATGGGATGTCCTGCTTTAAAAGGCCGGCGATAAATTTATCAGCACCTTCTATTAGTGTCTCCCCACTATAGATAACACCATCCATATCAATCAATAATCCTTGTTTCATAAAATTTATTACTATTAGTGATTGTTAAGTTACGCACTTTTTAATAATCTGTCGTAGCATTTACAATCCTCTGCATAAGTTTGCGGTAGTTGAAATGGTTGGGTATCGTATCGATATGAATATCTGTCTGACCTTCAGTATCTGCGCTTACCACAGGTTTGAAATAACTAATGTGCTGCGCTTTGCCCGGCAGCATGTTTACCAGCCCCAGGCAATCATGGATTTGCCACTATATGGTTCGGCAGAGGCAATAAAAATACTTTTTGTCAAAATAATGGTTCAGTTATGTTTGAATAATATGCTTATTGGTATTGGTTGTGTCTCATTCTAAAATGGTTTGTTTCTCATAGCCCTTACGATAGGTTACCGGTGACAATCCGTTTTTCTTTTTAAATAATTTTGAAAAATAGTGCGCGGTGTCAAACCCCGTGTAGTAAGCAATTTCATCAATTGTTAAGGTAGTTTGCAGCAATAATTCTTTGGCTTTTGCCAAACGGATATCAATATAATATTGGTGCGGTGATATACCCGTCTCATACTTAAATACTTTTCTGAATTTGGAGTAGCCCATCGGCAGCTCACTCGCTATTTGCTCCATGTTTATTGGGTGATCAATGGATTCCTGCAATAAAAATTTAGCTTTTGATATCAGTCTTTTGGTAGGCTCGTTGCTTTGCTTTGTTTGTTTCGCGATGGCGTTAACAAGACCTAAAATTTCTAATGTAATTCCTGTAATTACCTGATTATAGCCCACCGTTGTCATTTTAACTGTATCAATCAACTTGTGAAAAAGAACTTGTAAAGATTCAGTAAAGTCAGTGTTGATGATTGGACTATTTGCGTTAAAAAAGTCTTTACTCATCAAACTTTGCGGATACATGCCATTAAAACCAACCCAATATTCTTCCCAGCCTGAGCTTTTATTAGGTTTATAACGGTGCCACACTCCCGGAAAAAGAAAAAAGCAGGAACCTGCTGATACCTTTGTTGTTTCAGATTGTGCTGATTCAAAAAGGCCCTCGCCTTTTGAAATAAAAACAAGATAGTAGCCATTTAAAATGCGGCCTTTATCCCAGGTAAATGCATGGCCGGGAGGGTGCTCTTTATTATTGGGGTAAGTCTCGTTATGGTTATATTTTGAATGTCCTACAGTATTAATGTAAAAACCCCAGTTTTCTTCTATTTGATTGATAGTTAGATATTTATTGAAATTTCTCATAGCAGGTTTAATACCGAAATTAGTACTAAGTTAATAACTGAGTTATTAAAATTGAATAATTATTCAATTAGATGCAGCGATTAAAGCGCATAAATTAAATGTTAGTGTTTAATTATTTAACTCGATTATAAGGTTTCAGGTTGAGAAACTTGCAGGGATGCAATTTGTCAAAAAAGGCATTTTAAATGTCAAATTGGAAACAAACAATTTACATCGTTTGATATAGGTTTGTTACAATTAATCACCAATTATAAAATATTTCACAGGTTTTTAGCCGCATAAAAGTGATGGTTTGCTTTGCTATTTGCGGGGTTGAAAATTTATTGTGCAATTAATATCATAAGCAAATACAACGAATGAAAACAGAACTAACGGCTTCACAAATCAACTTTTATCAAGAAAATGGTTATCTGCTTGTAGAGGATTTTTTGGATAAGAATGAATTGGAGCTTTGGCGTGCGGCTGTTGGCGAGGCTGTAGAACAAAGAGGTGGAAGAAAATGGCCAGGAAGCGATGTGAAAACCGGCGAGGAAGATGGTATTAATAGCGATGCTGAATATTACGGCAAAGTATTTGACCAGATGCTGAACCTGTGGCAAACCAACGATAAGGTAAAGCAAATTATGCTTGATGCCAATATCGGCAAAATGGTGGCGCAATTAGCTAGCTGGAGCGGTACCCGTATCTGGCATGACCAGGCATTAACAAAAAGGCCGTGGGCAAACGCTACCTCATGGCACCTGGACACACCATTTTGGTCATTTAGCGACCGGCGGGCGCTTTCCATCTGGGTTGCGCTAGACGATGCCACGCTTGAAAACGGTTGCTTGTATTTTATACCCGGTTCGTTTCATCATACTACGTTTGAAAATCCGGGAATAGGCAGAAATATGGACGCTATATTTGATTTTTATCCGCAGTTTATCAAAACAGCATCCGTGTCGGTGCCTATGAAAGCGGGCAGTTGCTCATTTCATAATGGTTTGACCATTCACGGGGCAGGCGCTAACATGACCAACGGTTTTCGCCGCGCAATGACCTGTGCTTACATGCCGGACGGCGCAATATTTAACGGGATACAGAATATTTTAAGAGACGACCAAGTTGCCCAAATGAAAGTTGGCGATTTGTTGAATGATGATGAGCAAAATCCGCTCATTTATTTAAATAAAGAAACTGTGTAGTGATGAATTTGCTGATGATGTGTCCGCAGTGGGGGCAGGAACATTTACCTACTGAAGATTTTTTTATGAAAGTAAAAGAATCGGATTATGATGGCGTTGATACCTGGCTTCCTGAGGATACCGGCGAAAGATCAAAATTCATCAACTTATTAAATGAATATGAATTGAAGATGGTAAGTCATCAGCACCAGGCATCAGGAAATAGCATTAAGGAGTTTTGCCGCTCAATGCAATACTATTTAAATAGGTGTATGGAATCGGGGCCTGTGATGATCAATTCTCATTCAGGCAGAGATTACTTTTCATTGGATGAACAATTACGGGTTATAGACACTGCCGAGGAATTCGCTGTGCTCAATAATGTCGAGGTGGCGCATGAAACCCATCGGGGCAGAATAGGTTTCAGCCCATACAATGCTTATGAGCTAATGAAACTAAGGCCCGATATGAAAATTACAGCCGACTTTTCGCATTGGGTGTGTGTGACCGAAAGTCGTTTGGAAAATTGTGTTAAGGAACTTGATGAGGCAATAAATAGGACGGTTCATATACATGCCAGGGTTGGCCATAGTCAGGGGCCGCAAATACCGCATCCAGCGTTGCCTGCCTGGAGGTCCTGGGTCGATCTTTTTTTAGGTATATGGGAAAAGATCATTACCTGCCGGCAACAAGCCGGACGCAAGCAATTAACCATAACCACAGAATTTGGCCCACCGCCATATATGTGGACAGATTTGAATAGTGATAAACCCATTGCTGATCAGTGGGAAGCAAATATGTATATGAAAGACTTGTTAGTAAATACTTTCTCCTAAGCCGGTATCAGAGACAAGACAATTATAAGAACTAAATATATCCTAAAATCTAAAACAGAAACTTGAATTGAGGGGGAGGTTCCCCTGGTTTTATAAAGATTAATTAGCTAAGAGCCCCTTGTAAGATTTGGCGGCGTCAGTGGTAATCTATGCCGGTTTTTTTAATGGTTTTTATCAACTATTATTTGATCCGGCAGAACACCGATACCCCATGTATTTAAACCATATTAATTGTTTTTACTTAAAACCCATTTATCATGCATCAACAACTTTACTATTTGCTGAGGGAAAAAAAGAGGATGACAGTTTTTTTCATTTTCGTTTTTTTACCTCTTTTTACTTTTGCTCAGGACAGGATCGCAATTAAGGGCGTCGTCCGTTCAGAAACAAATGCTGCGCTATCCGGTGTTTCTGTGACCGTCAAAGGGACATCTCAGGGCACCACTACCGATGCAAACGGTCAATTTAGTCTGACGGTAAATAAAGGCGTAAGCTTAACAGTATCCCATGTCGGTTACGAAACAGCCGAAATAGTTGTAGACCGGGCCAACCCGGCTATGGAGATAAAACTTTTTCCGGCCACCACTGCTTTGAGCGATGTGGTAGTAATTGCTTATGGTACCGTACAACGAAAAGATTTTACGGGTGCGGTATCGTCAGTAAAAATGGAAAATTCTCCTTTGGCTCTTCTGCCTAACATGAATGCGCTTGAGGCCTTAAAAGGAAGCGTGACGGGGCTCAACGTAGGGGCAGTTACCAGCTCCGGAGGGCAACCTTCCATATTGATCCGAGGCCAACGGTCTATCAGCGGTTCAAATGATCCGTTGATATTATTAGATGGGGTTGTTTACCTGGGATCAATAAGCGATATCAACCCCGATGATATAGCAAGTTATGATGTGCTGAAAGATGCAGTTTCTGTTGCGGCTTATGGTTCAAGGTCGGCTAATGGTGTAATCGCCATCACCACAAAAAAGGGAAAGATAGGAAAGCCGGTGATATCTTTTAAGACCGAAACCGGCATACAGCGCTGGCAAAGACGGCCTGTAATGCTTAAAGGTGCAGACTGGATAAACATGGTGAATGACAAAAACAAATACGCTGCCGGCTCTACCAATTGGTTGCAAGCAGGCGAATTGGCGAATTTGAAAGCCGGTAATGAAACCGTATGGCTTGATAAAGTTACTCAAACAGGCATCACCAATAATCAACAGGTATCCATATCAGGCGCTGCACAAAATGTTAACTACTATTTGTCTTCATCTTATGATGATGAAAAAGGGATAGTTGTAGGCGATAAGTACAAACACGTTAATGTATTAGGAAAAGTCAACACCAAAGTTACTTCATGGTTCCAATTGGGTGCAGATGGCGCCTACTCCAGAAGAGATTATTCAGGGACGGCCGCAAATGTAGGCAGTGCGGAAATCATGTCGCCATATGGGGTTCTTTACCGGGATAATTCCGGCGATCTGGAAAAGTATCCATATACGCAATCATTGGTTAACCCGCTATGGGGGGTAAATGATGGTACTGTTAAGAATGTGGACGTTTATAATACATTTCGTTTAAATTCTTTTGCAGTGGTAAAAGCGCCGTGGGTGGATGGCCTGAGTTATCGGGTAAATTTTTCAACTAATTTTGAAAAACGCCAAAGCGGTAATTTTTACTTTGAAAACTACTATATTAAAGAAGGTGCAGGTATTGCTGGTCGGTATGACCCTGCCAGTGTTCAGAGCTTGTTATCAAACGCCAACGGAAACATAGATAATGCAACTACTACCAATTACGTATTAGATAATATACTTGCTTACAGCCATCGGTTTGGTAAGCACCAGATCGATGCTACCGCAGTTGCAACCCGCGATAACCTGAGGGTTGAGGACCTGAATGCAACCGGTAGTGATTTTGCCGCAAATGGTAACACATCGCTTGGTTTTTATGGTTTGTCTAAAGCTACTGTTCAAAAGGTGGTTTTGAATAATACCGAGCGTTCTAACGTGGGTTACCTTGCGCGTCTTAATTATTCATACGATGATAAATATTACCTCACCTCATCGTTTCGTCGTGACGGCGCTTCTGTTTTCGGTGCTGATAAACGATACGCTAATTTTGCTGCCGCCGGTGTAGCCTGGAAAATTTCAGAAGAATCGTTTCTGAAAGACTTCAAGCCCCTTAATTATTTGAAGCTTAAGTTATCATGGGGCCAGAACGGTAATCAGGGTTTAAGCCCTTACGCAACACTGTCGCAGGTGCAAAATGCGGCGGCAGGCGATGCCAGATATGAGTTTTCTGATGCTCAGGGAAAAGTACTTTACGGCCTGGTGCAAACCACATTGGGTAATCCAAGTTTGGGCTGGGAAAAAACAACCGCAATAAATACGGGCTTTGAATCAGCCTGGCTGGGCAATCGCCTTTTTGTTGATCTGGATCTTTATTCTTCAAAAACTACCGACCAGATATTTGTACGCACTATCCCTATCATGACCGGTTTTAGCACGCAATTGGCGTCGCTGGGCGAGGTAGACAATAAGGGGATCGAGCTTTCAGTTCGTACAGAAAATATACACACCGCTAATTTTGGCTGGTCGTCCACAGTTACATTCTGGAAAAATTCGAATAAGCTGAAACACCTTTATGGCGAAGATAAAAATGGCGACGGGAAAGAAGATGATGATATAGCTAACTACTTTTTTATAGGTAAATCATTAGGCGCAATTTATGGTTTCAAGCAAATAGGTATTGTGCAAACTGGTGATGCGGCTTACATCGCACTTACAGGAGCGGCCCCGGGTGCGCCGAAGTATGCCGATATAAATAATGATGGAAAAATTGATGCCAACGATAGAACCATCTTAGGCTATTCAAAAGAAAACTTCAGGCTAAACTTTTCCAATACGGTGCGTTATAAAAACCTGGAACTGTATGTAATGGTAGCTGGGATTTTTGGCGGCAATGGCTACTATTTGAAAAGCAATACCGCTGCTTATATGACTTCGGGCACGGGCCGTTTTAACGACAACACCATCGCTAAACCTTATTGGACGACAACCAATCCAAGCAATATTTATCCATCAGCCTATTTCTCGGGCGATGGTCGTTTTTTGGGCCTGCAATCACAAGCATTTGTGCGTATACAGGATGCTGCATTGTCTTATAATCTCAACTTTCCGCTGCTGGAAAGGAACCATATTACCGGTGCAAAAGTGTTTTTTGCTGCTAAGAACTTAGCAACTTTTACCCACTGGGTTGGGGGCGACCCTGAAACAGGCACTCCTGTCCAAAACAATACTTTCCCGGTAGCAAGCAGCTATTCTTTGGGCCTTAATGTTAGTTTTTAAATATTAAAATTAAAACGAAATGAAAAACTATAAATCCATTATAAAAGTTTGTTTATCTGCACTCCTCATTAGTGTAGTGAGTTGCAAAAAAATGGACGATAAGTTCCTGAATAAAAACCCGCAAACCTTCTATACAACTGATAATATTTTTTCTTCGTCTGCTCAAATTGACCAGGCGGTGTTGGCAATTTATTCACAGTTGAGAGATATGTGGGCTAATCCGACAGAACAGGGCTGGACCTTTGTTTTTAGAGGAAACGGTACTGACATGTATGATGTACCCAGCATACGCCGGGCTAATACATTTAATAACTATGGTACCATTAACCCTAACAGAGATGAATTTTATAAAAATTTTAGCGCATGGTATACAATAATAGCGAAAGCCAATTTAGCTATAAAAAGCGCAGATCTTCCTAATATAACCTGGGCAAAGCCAGCCGATAAAGCTTATACATTGGCGCAGGCAAGGTTTTTTAGGGCTTTCGCTTATCGTAACCTGGCCGAGCTTTTTGGCGGTGTACCCATTGTAAAAGATGTGGCTACAGCCGCTAAGTTTAATTATGCCCGCGCAACCCGGGTAGAGACCTACCAGTTTGCTATCGACGAGCTTTTGGCCATCGAAAATGATTTACCTATAACCACGGCGCAGGGCGGCCGCCTGGTTAGGGGCGCAGCTCAACATAATCTTTGTGAATTGTATCTGGCTATGGGTACACAATTAGCTGCCGATGGCGATGCCGCCGGAGCAAGCAAAGCCTTTGCAAATTCTATTGACTATGGTAATAAAGTGATAGATGGTGGTACCTATGCCCTGATGAAAAACCGTTTCGGGTCACGTAAAACAGAAACCCAGGGCAATGTGTATTGGGACCTGTTTCAGGAGAACAACGTAAATTACCAGGATGGAAACACTGAATGTATTTGGGCCATTGAGATTGATTATGCCGCGTTTAAAGCTGAAGATCCGAGATCTAAACTACCGTATTCGAGGGCCTATGGCCCGGTCTTCAGAAATGGCTCACCAAAAAATTTGCAAGGTACATTGGAGGATGTTGGGGGAAGGGGTATTGCTGATATAATACCTACTTTATATACCCGCGATGGTATTTACCAGGGAGTTTATGCTAACGATATGAGAAACTCTGAGATTGTATTTCGTCGGACGTTTTTGGGTAATGTACCTAGCTCGCCTTATTATGGCCAGCCGGTACCATGGTCTGTACTCTATGATAATCAGGACGATCAAAGCCTTGACTATCCGGTATCATGCAAAATTGCAACAGATAAATATACCGGTCTTGCAGATGGTCAGGACAGGAGCAACCTGTTCCGTGATGATTATTTTATCCGTTTGCCTGAAACTATTTTATTGCGTGCTGAAGCGAAGCAACGCAGCGGTGATAAAGCAGGAGCCGCAGCTGATGTTAATTTATTGCGTACCCGCGCGAATTGCGGTTACTTGGTGACCGCAGCTGATATGGATGACAATTTTAATACCATCCTGGATGAACGTTCACGCGAGCTGGTATATGAAGAATGTCGCTGGAATACACTTTTGAGAATGGGCGGAACAATAGCTGTAGACCGGATTAGAAAATACGCGTTTTGGCCGGAAGCACAGGCTACGTTAACTTTTAACTACAATCTATGGCCAATACCACAGTTGGTAATTGATGCTAATAAAGATGTTAAGCTGGCTCAAAACCCGGGCTGGCATTAACTTATTGCAAAATAAGAGCCCCTTAAATCATCGGATCTAAGGGGCTTTTTATGATATATCTTTTATCGTCACGGTAGTGAAATTATCAATGCGGCAGCTTATCTCTTAATAGCCCGTAAAGATAGGTGCCGGCCAATGCACCGATTACAACGATGATCATGGCGATGTATCCATAGCCTATGTTAACGAACATCGGCCCCGGACAGGCGCCGGTTAGCGCCCAGCCTAAGCCGAATATCAGTCCGCCCAAGATGTACTTGGTCCATTGTTTGTCCTTATCGGGAATAACAATTTCGTCCCCTTGTGTATCCTTCAGCTTAAAACGTTTGATCAGATAAACAGAGATAACGCCTATCACGACAGCTGTACCAATAATACCATACATGTGAAACGATTGAAAGCGGAACATCTCCTGAATACGATACCAGCTTACCGCTTCTGATTTGACCATTATAATGCCGAAGATTACCCCGGCGAGCAGAAATCTGAATCCTTTCATATTTAAAATATCAGTGGAAATAAAATATAAGTCATAATGAGGCCGCCGGCAAAGAAACCTATCACCGCAACTAATGAAGGCAGCTGCAGATTAGACAAGCCGCTTATAGCATGGCCAGACGTACATCCGCCGGCATAACGCGAACCGAAGCCAACCAGCAAGCCGCCAAGCAGCATCAGCATAATGTTTTTGAACGATAGCGCATGTATACCAAAAAGCTGCTCTGGTTCCAGTTGGCCGTCAAACCGGATACCCAGGGCTTTCAGATCATGTATGGTAGCTGCAGAAAGTTGTAAGGGCTGGTCGTTTTTTAATAAGGTGGCCGCAATCAGTCCGCCCAGTACAGAACCTGATAGAAAAAGTAAGTTCCATTTTTGGGTCTTCCAATCAAAGTCAAAAAAACGAACCTTCTTACCCGCACCGGCCAATGTACAGATGGTGCGCAGGTTTGATGAAAAGCCAAAAGACTTTCCGAAATAAATAAGGATAATCATAATAGCCGCAATTGACGCGCCGGATACGTACCACGCCCACGGCTGGCGAATGAATTCAAGCATCTTTATTTTTTTATTACACAAAGTTAAACTAATGTATTCGGACACACGTAGTCGCTTAATTTGAATTTACCTGACTCTTTGATAGCTTTAAAACCTCCTTTTATATCTATAAGGTTATGATAGCCACGTGCCCGCAGCATCGAGTTAAAAATCATAGAGCGGTAACCGCCTGCGCAGTGAACGTAATATTTTTCGTCCTTGTCTATCTCGGCGATTTTTTCGTTAATATCGTCTAGCGGCAGCATCTGGACGCCGATGACACGTTCTGACAGGAATTCTGAATATTTCCGCACATCCAGCATCGTCGCTTTTTTACCGGAAGCAATGATGTCTGCAACTTCATCTGGCGTTACCGACTCGATATGGTCTGTTTCTTTACCTGATGCGATCCATGCGTTCATACCCCCTTTAAGATAGCCCAGCGTATAATCAAAACCCACGCGAGCCAGGCGTATAACTACTTCTTCTTCACGGCCTTTATCAGCAACCACTAATATGGGTTGTTTAATGTCCGGAATCAAGGCGCCCACCCAGGGCGCAAAATTACCGTCAATACCAATGTTAATAGCGTTGGGTATAAAAGAAGCTGCAAAAGTTTGAGCCTCCCTTGTGTCGAGCACCAATGCGCCGGACTCATTAGCCAGGATTTCAAACTCCTTTGGCGATAATGCACGGGTGCCATTCCGGATCACTGAATCGATATTGTTGTATCCGCCCTTATTCATCTTTACATTTTGCGGAAAATAAGCCGGTGGTGTTTCTAATCCATTGGTCACTGCATTAATAAATTCATCGCGCGACATTTCTATGTTAAGGGCATAGTTGTATTTTTTCTGGTTACCCAGGGTATCGGTGGTTTCCTTGCTCATATTTTTGCCGCAAGCCGAGCCGGCCCCGTGAGCCGGATAAACTATAATATCGTCGTTTAAAGGCATTATTTTATTCCTTAATGAGTCATATAGCGTGCCGGCTAATTGCTCTTTAGTAAGCCCCGATGCTTGCTGTGCCAGGTCAGGTCGACCCACATCGCCGATAAATAGTGTGTCTCCTGAAAATAAGGCAATCTCTTTTCCATCCTCATCTATCAGCAGAAAGCAAGTTGATTCCAGCGTATGGCCCGGTGTATGAATAACACGGATCTTTACTTTGCCTAACAGCAATTCTTCACTGTCTTTGGCGTGGTAAGCGTCAAAAGCGGTTTTAGCTTTAGGCCCGTAAACGATCTGTGCGCCGCTTTCGCGGGCAAGGTCAACGTGTCCTGACACGAAATCGGCATGAAAATGTGTTTCCAGCACATATTTGATCGTAGCTCCGCCACGTGCAGCTCGGTCTATATATGGCGACACTTCGCGCAGCGGATCGATAATGGCTGCCTCATTACCGGATTGAATGTAATAGGCGCCTTGCGCCAGGCAACCGGTGTAAATTTGTTCAATTATCGTCATGATAAAATTCTTTTAATACAAAAATCAAGGTTTAGTTTCGGACGTACAGTGATAATTGTCACCTAAGCTTTTAGATGGGCCGGCTAACCTCTTTTTATTTATTTAGTAATAATTCTTTGGTGATAATATAAATGCCCACAACCAGCACAAACCAGCCGAATCCCTTTTTGAGTTTAGCGCCGTCAATTTTTTTATTTAAGAATCCTCCGATAAAAATGCCCACAATGGCTATGGTGGTGATTTTTGCAAGAAACAGCCAGTTAATGGAAAAATGTCCCAGGTCGCCGGTAAAACCAATAAGTGAGTTAAAGGCAATGATTAAAAGCGATGTCCCCACAGCTTCCTTCATAGGCAAGCCGACTAAAAGCACCAGCGTTGGAATCAGCAGAAATCCGCCGCCCGCACCTAACAGGCCGGTTACCAGTCCGATACCAATGCCATAAGTCAGTAGTTTAGGGATATATAATTTTTTTTCGACGATTATATCTTGTGCTTCCTTATGATGTCCGTTTTTGATCATTGCAGTAGCCGCGGCTATCATCAGAATGGCAAACAGAACCATTGTTAATATATTTTCGGTGATCTCGAATGAACCGATCCTGGCGATATGTTTTGGAATTAAAGGAATCAGAAATTTACGGGTGAGAAACACTGTCGTTATGGACATCACGCCAAACAGCACTGCTGTTTTAATGCTCACTAGTCCCTTCCTGTAATTATTAAAAGCTCCTATCATACTGGTAGTGCCAACAATAAATAATGAATAAGAAGTGGCAAGAAGAGGGCTGATACCAAACAAATATACCAGCACGGGGACGGTCATTATTGATCCGCCACCACCGATAAGCCCAAGAGATATACCAATTAAAACAGAAGCCAGATAGGCAAAAATTTCCATACTTATTATTTATTAAGTACAAAAATCAGCACTATCGATTATAAAGAAAGTGACTTATGTCACCCGGAGACTATTTTCTCCATTCAATGGAATTGCGATGCAAAATAATATCGCCCCGTTGCTCCATTTTTTTCAGCAAACGTGAAATAACTTCGCGCGAAGAGTTCAGATCGGCAGCTATTGCCTGATGCGTAATTTTTAGCTCACGGTTATTTAGCTTTTCATACTGATTTTGCAAATAATAGAAAAGTCGCTCATCCATTCCCTTAAAGGCAATATGATCAATCACAACAAGCAACTCCTCATAACGCGAGCGGTAGGTTTCGAGAACAAAATAATACCAGGTACGAAACCTGCTTACCATCTCGTCCATTAACGCAGTCGGTATCATCAACGCAGATGTATCTTCGATAGCCTTTGCCATTACTTCGCTTGTTTCCTGTTTTGTGGCACAAATTATTGATAAGGCACAGGCATTGCCCGGTTCAAGGTAATACATGAAAAATTCGCCGCCATCTTCTCCCTCGCGATATAGCTTGACTCTGCCATTAACAATTATCATCGTGCCTTTAATGTACTGGCCGGGGCGCAACATCACGTCTCCGGCAGCAAAATCAATAATTGAGGCATGTTCGGCTAAAAATGATTTTAATCCCGGTTCAAATTGAGGGAATAACTGATCTAAATATTTTGAAATATCCTGAGGCTTATTCATATCGGCAAAAATAATAGCAAATAAAGGAGTAAGGTTTAAATGAATGGTTAGTAATCAGACTCACGAATGCTCATTTTAGTTGCTATTGGTAAAGATAAGCGGAAACGGCGTATGTTTATCCATATGATTGATTTGGATAGTTTTCTTTTTTCACTGCTTTTTGAATGTGTGGTTTAGCCGTCGATCCGTCGTTATCATAAAACATAGTTGTAATGGGTTTGTTACATTAATATTAACAACATATTATTCCTATGAAAAAGATAAGTTTAATAGCACTAGCAACAGCAGCAATTCTATCGGCCCAGATTGTGAGGGCACAAGACAATGATACCTCAAAAAATAAAATTGAGGTTAAAAAGAAAGTCAAAACCGGTGTACATGGCAGGCAGGTAACTAAAATTAAAGTAGAAGGGAAAGGTACCTCAGAAGCTATCAATAATGCCGCCTCCACCACAACTACCGGCAAAACACATGTAGTAGTAGCTCAACCTGTTGCGCCGGCTACTCCACCTGTGGTTGTGGTAAATCCGCAATCTCAGCCAAAACCGGCAACTACAACAACTACTACAACCTCGGTAACTAAGCCGGTACAAACAACCAGAACCATTACGTCAACAAGTACTCATGCTTCGACGCATGTCAGTACAAGAAGACATCCGGTAACTAAACACGTTTATCATAAGCCGGGCGTTACTACAACAACCACTACAACAGTAAAAAAGGAACAATAAATAATGTTTGAGTATTAAGAGGCCCTTACAAATATAGGGGCCTTTTAAATTTATATACCTGTATATGTGCCGTATACTATCGGGTTGCATCTTCTTCCGGCTTTTAACTGAAATTTTATTTTGAAAAGACCGTTAACATCCTGGATCCATTGAAAGTAAAATACCCCTTACCGGGCGGTATTAAACTTTGGCGTCTTCGGGTTGTCCTATAAATGCTAATAAAAACTACGAATATGAAAAAATTGAATTTAACATTAGCGCTATTGCTATTTGGTAGCCTAATATATAACAAAGCAAAAGCACAGGTGCATGTTGGTATAGGCTTACATTTTGGAGGCGGCCCCGTATATTATGCCCCTGCACCTGTTGTGGTTGAGCGCGCACCTGTTTACGAGGAGCGTTATTACAGAGATGAATATGACGATGACGGTGGTCGATATTATAACGATTATTATTATATGCCTGATGTTGAGGCTTATTACAGCGTAGGCCGTCATTGTTATTATTACAATAATGGCGGCACATGGGTATCGGCTACCTATTTGCCGGGACCTTACCGCAACTATAGCTGGAGGACATCCCGCAGGTATGCTATACATGCTTATCGTCCATATTTGCACAATGTTGTTTACCGTGAAAGATTTGGCGGACGCCACGACAACGGCAATCATAACGGTTGGTACAAACACGGTCATGAAGATCATGGCAAACATAAGGGCTGGTACCGCTAAAACCGGATATTCATTAAGCAAAATCAAAAAAGGTGATCCTTTCATAAAAGGGTCACCTTTTTTATTGGCGCTGAAATAGTAAAGGCCCAAAGCTAACCACAGCAGCGCTTTGGGTGGCTCCAATTTTGGGAGCAATAATAGGAGGCTTTGTTTATAAAACGGTATTCAAAGAGGCTAAGTTGTTAGAAGTGTGATATAAAACGATTTAGGAAAAATAAAAAAGGGACAAGCCAATAATTTTGACTTGTCCCTTTTTTATTTAATAAGATTTATTTGAAACCTCGTTGATTACTTTATCCAATTCATACGCGGTATCCAGAATATAGTTAAGTAATTCGTTGTCAATTGCGGGGTTGCTTTGCTCTTCCTTCAATATATCAACCAAGCCCATAAGGCGTGCCAAAGGCGCGCGTACTAGGTGAGATTGCTTCCATGAAATTTCCCATAATTGCGTCTCTGCCATTTTAGCCGCAGTGACGTCAAGACAAGAACCAATCATTTTCTCAGGATTTCCGTTATTGTCGCAGAGCACCCGGCCCCATGATTTCAGATAGCGCATCTCGCCATTAGGGCGAATAATCCTTTCTTCAAATGCCACATCTTCTTTTGAGCTGAGGGCAGTGAGTATAGTGTTTTGCACAAATTCTCTGTCGTCAGGATGTAACATAGACAGGTAACTTTCGTAATTAGCTACATGGGTTTGTTTATCAACCCCATAAATGTCATACAATACATCAGACCACTTAACGGTATTATTTTTTATGTCCCACTGCCAGTTGCCAAAATTTGCAAGTTCCTGCCCCTGCGTCATAAGCATTGTGGCTTCTTCGATTATCCTGGCGCGCTGTCTGTTTTCAAGTATCACTTTTAAAATAGCAACAGAACGTTCTATTATTGTCTGCTCGATATCGGTAGGCTCCTTCACATGGTCATAATACATACCAAATACAGCTGTTACTACGTTATCGCTATTAATTATAGGGCAAGACCAACAAGCCCTAAGGTTGTATTTAAACGCAAGGTGTTTATAATTTTCCCATAGGGGGCTGGTTAATATATCGGCAACTATTACCTTTTTTTTCAGATAGGCTGATGTACCGCATGAGCCCGCCTGTGGGCCAATTGATATGCCGTCAATAGCATCGTTGTAACCTTTCGGGAGCGACGGCGCGGCCAGCGTATACAAACTATTATTCTCTACCTGCAATATTGAACACTTCATATGGGGCAACATATTTTCAATACCCTTCATGTAAAGAACAAGTATCTGGTGCAAATCTTTCTCTTTGTTGGCTACCAGCTCGAGAACGTTTTTTTCAAGATGATCAAGGTTTGCCAGCAGTTTCGATTCTGTGACATCCAGCATTACACCTCTTAAAAATTTAGGTTTGCCATTTTCTTCGATTACAGAAACCAGATCCTTTACCCATACAATGGCACCATCGGCCTTTATCATCCGGTAATCAAAAATGTGGTTTTGGGCTTCTTGCGTCTGGTTTTTGCAAAATGTTACTGCCCACTCCCGGTCATCTTCATAAATGTGATTCGCCCAAAAACTGGGGTCGCTCAACCATTGCTCCGGCGTATAGCCCAGCATATCGTTGATTTTACTACTGATATAGGTAAATTCAAATGTATTAGCATCGGCTTCCCACACTACGCCTTCTACCGATTCAATAAGTGCCTGATATTGGTTGCGCGACGCTGTTAGTTCCTTCTCGAAAGCATCGTGAATAGCCATTTCACGTTGTTGCGCTTCTATAATCTCTGTAACATCATTGATAGTGCGGATGATAAATTCAACCTTGTTATCTTCGCCGAGGAAGGGTGTGTTGAATACATCGACGTATTTTACTGTCACATCGCCGGTTTGCGGTGCCTTAAATTCAAACTTAACTATAGATTGTTTTTGTACAACTTTATGATGCGATACATCTTGCAAAATTCGTATTACCTCATCTATTCCTGCACTATTCAGATAAGCATGCAATAGGTTTATTAAGTTGTTACCAATAATCTCTTCCCTGCTTGAATTAATAAATGACAGATAGGCTTCGTTTACAAATACAACATTATAGGTGGGTTGATTCGCCTTTAATATGATAGTGGGTATCGGCGTTGCATTGAGTAAATCGCTCCAGTGTTTATCTCGTATCATACATTCATCAGCTATAACAATTTTAAGGCAAATAAGTAAAACATCAGTACCCATTAAAGTTAATTATTTATTTGCTAAATAGCCTATGTAAAACGCGCAAGATTTTTCTGTATTTTTGGATTGATACATAGCTATTTATCGCTACAAATCGCTCGGCCGGTTTGTTTATTTCCTAACCTTATGTTAAGACACGTAGGACAAAAACGCACCAATGCACATAATTTAAGACTGGCTGTACTATTATGTCTAACTGCCGGTTTTGTAAATGGTGCCGGTTTCCTGTCGTTTTATGTACTGGTTACCAACGTGACGGGGCATGTGGCGCAGTTTGCCGAAAAACTATCAGACGGCGATACCGGTACAGCGATGACCATTGGCCTTTGGATGCTGCTTTTTTTCCTGGGAGCTTTTGTATCAAGCTTTATTATGAATAAAATAGGGCGGCATCAGCAATATTCGTATGCCATCCCAATATTGATCGAAATATTAATTTTGCTATTTGTAGCTATTTGCGGGCCCGCGTTCGACAATAACGTCAAGTCTACCCATCTGTTTGCCGGAAGTTTGTTATTTGCCATGGGCCTTCAAAATGCCATGGTATCAATGATCTCTGGTTCAGAGGTGCGTACAACCCACCTTACCGGCATGTTTACCGACTTGGGTATTGAAACCGCATCAGTTACATTAACGCGGCAGGATGCTGAAAAAAAGCGACTCTATAACAGTATACGACTGCGCCTGGTGATTATTATATTCTTCTTTTTGGGATGTATTACCGCGGCGTTTTTATACAGTGGACTGAAATTTAAGATATTTTATATACCCGTTGGCTTGCTCATCATCGCCATGTTTTACGATATATTCCGTATTAAGGCTGTGAGGGCTTATCATCAGTTAAAATTCAAATAGGCGGCGTCCTTAACAAAAAAACTCCCACGCTTGGCAGCAGGGAGCTTTTGCTTCATAATTCAGGTTCAACTTTGGGAGCTTATTCAAATTGAAGCTCCCATTTATCTTCGCCGGCATCTACCACGCGAAATATTCTTTTCTCTATAAACTGTGTATGATCCATCGAGCTTAGCTGCACAACTTCATGATCATGAAACTCTTCTGATTTAGGTACCATAATAGCGGTCATGCCATGTGGGTCGCCGTGAATTGTTATAGTCTTCATAATGTTTATTGGTTTGGTTTATAGTTATTTAACAATATAAATTTAAATAAGTTTTGGCTAACTGCCAAGTATGTTTTTTATCATATTGCCTCAATCACCGGCAAGTTTTCGGTAGTCATGCCGTTAAAGTTTTCCCAGTCGTGTTGTATATTATTCATTTTTATAAAGTAAAATACCAGAACGATCAACTCAAGCCTAAATGAAAAGGAGTGAGAGGGGCCAGTAATTATATAAACCATTGTTCCTATGCAAATAATTGCGCTCAAAATGGCGTCGATTTTAGCTGCCCTTACCGCCCATGTTTTTTCCAGCCATAAACCCAAAGCTAATATGCCTTTAGCAGCAAACAGGATTAACAATACAAGTCCCGTTGTCGAAAATGGCTCATTGGTTGCCAGACCTAGAAAGCTCATAGTGAAGTTAATACGCAATATCCCCATGATAATTCCTACAGGGACTGCAGCTAGGAATAATAAAAAGATCCAGACGAAAATTTTGATCCATATAGGTAACAGATCGCGTCTTCTTGTTGGTTTTGGGGTTTGATGATTGGTTTGTGGTTCAGTTATTTGTTGATTCATTATGACAGGTGTTGGTTTTTGTTTAAATATATAAAAAATAAATACAGTTTAATATGTCACAAAATGGCCTGTTAATTGTCCCTATCGCACCTTACGCACTGATTTGATCTGTTATAGCTTTGTATCAAACAAAACAATCATCGTATAAAATAAAATTAGCATCATGAGAAGAATCATCGTAACCATGTTTTTAAGTATGGATGGCGTACTGCAGGCTCCGGGCGGACCTGAGGAAGATCCAACAAACAATTTTACGCACGGCGGCTGGATGTTCCCTTACGGGGACGATATAACCGACGCAGCCATCGGCAAATTATTTTCAACACCGTTCGACTTGCTGCTGGGGCATTTTACCTACGACATATTTTCGGCACACTGGCCATATCAGCAGGACGAGATTGGCGAGATATTTAACCGCATCAACAAATATGTGGTAGCCACTACGCCGGTCGACCTGTCATGGCATAACTCCATACTAATATCCGGCGATGTTGTTGCCGAATTGAAAAAATTGAAAGCGCAAGACGGCCCCGCATTAATAGTGCATGGAAGCAGTAAGTTGGTTCAAACATTATTAAAACACCATCTGGTTGATGAGTTGCATACCTGGATACACCCAATTACTCTGGGCAAAGGCAAAAAACTTTTTGGCGAAGGCACGCAGGCGCAGGAGTGGAAACTAACTAATTCGGTTATATCCACCAAAGGCGTCATCATAGCCAACTATGAGCCAAACGGCGACGTTAAACATGGATCATTTGTACCCATTGAGCCAAGCGAGAAGGAATTGGAACGTAGAGAGAAAATTAAAGGATTATGATCTTAAAATACATCAGGCAGCAATTTAGCGAATTGCTGCTTGATGTAAATAGGGGTTAATGATCAGCTATTACCATTTTAGATACTGCTGTATTTTTCGGTGTTTTAATTACCAGCAATAATAAGGGTAGCGCCATGGCGAATACCAAACCTATCAGCGAAAAAGCATCTACATAACTAAGCATAGCTGATTGCTTTACAACGGTCTGCTCAATAATTGCCATACCTTTCATTTTTGCGTCGATAGGGTTAAAGCCTTTGTGCTCGAAATAGGCAATAAGCGAGTTTAGGCGACCAACAGCATACGAATTTGTATTTGTAATATTTACAAGCAGATCAGTACGATGAACGGCCAGCCGGCGGGCGGTAAAAGTATTGACTGCCGATATGCCGAATGCCCCGCCCAATTGACGCATCATGTTGTTCAGGGCAGCTCCCTGCGGAATATCGGCAGCAGGGAGGGATGATACAGCAAGCATGGTGAGCGGCACGGTTAAAAAGGCCATTCCCAGCGCTCTGAAAATTAAGTTCATGGTTATGGTATGTGCTGAGGTATCAAAGTTGATGCCCGACATGTTCCAGTTAAAGTAAATGAAACAAAGAAATCCTGCGGCTACAACCACCAACGGCGATACCCCGCTTTGTATTAAGCGGCCGGAAAATATCAAACCTAATATGGCAATAATAGCGCCCGGCAATAGCAAAAAGCCTGTTTGCGTAGGTGAAAAACCGAGCAGCCGCTGTGCTATAACTGGTGTAAGAAAAACTGAAGTAAACATGCCAATACCGGTAATAAAGGTTAAAATAGCCGCCACCGTGAGCGATTTACTTTTAAAAACCCTGAGATTAACCACGGGATGCTCAACTCGTAATTCCCATATTACAAAAGCAATTAAAGAAACGATGGCCGTAACGGTAAGGAAGGTAATATAACCTGTAGCAAACCAATCTTCAGTTTGTCCGCGTTCAAGCACGGTTTGTAATGAACCAATGCCAACAGCCAGCAGGGCAATACCGGTCCAGTCAACCCGGGTAACTTTAGGCTTGATGGCGGGCTCCGTCAGCAGGAAATAGCAAGACGTAGCAGCTACAATACCTATCGGGATGTTGATATAAAATATCAGCGGCCATGAATAATTGTCGATAATAATACCTCCCATGGTAGGGCCAATGGTAGGGCCGATAAACACACCGATACCAAATACCGCACTCGCCACACTTTGTTTTTCTTTGGGGAACAGTTCGAAAATAACGGCCTGCGATACCGAAAGCAAGGCACCGCCGCCCAATCCCTGTAAAAACCTGAAGACCACCAGTGTCCAGATATCGCCGGCACTACCGCACATAAATGAGCAGATCACAAATATTATGATGGAACCAATGTAATACTTACGTCGCCCAAAAATGCCGGTTAAAAAGCTGGTGATAGGGATGATGATCACATTGGCAATGGCATACGCTGTAACTACCCACGTGGTGTCCTCCAGGGTAGCCCCCAGATTACCACTCATGTGCGAAAGGGCGACATTCACAATAGTGGTATCTATTAGTTCCATCACTGCCGCCATGAGCACGGTGATGATAAGGAGCGAGCGTTGTAAGTTGTTCATGGTTGGTGATATTTATAAAATAGACCGATCGGTCTATTTTTGGGTAAAAAAATTTAGATGATATATTGTTCGATTTCTTTTTTTAGTACATCTACTACCGTATGCAAATGCTGCAAATTGTTCTGCACCTTACTGATCAGAATGGCGCCTTCTAACATCGTAAAAGCTTTGAGGGCATACAGTTCACCGTCAAAACCGGCAGTGAATTCGCCGTTTTGCTTGCCATCGTTAATGATCTTTACAAACCGGTTTTTTGCCCGGTTTATGGTTTCATTTACCTTTTGTTTAATCAGCGGATTGGTGTCGTCGGCCTCTGTGCCAAAGTTCAGGATAGGGCAACCGCCCATATTGCCGGCTAAAAGTCGGTTATCGTAAAAATTTAATAATGCGTGTAGTTTATCTTTTGCCGTTACAGCTTCATTAATGTTTTTGGTAACCGCATCATGGGTTAAATTGGTAAGGTAAGTATATACCTCCAGGCACAAAGCCTCTTTGCTGTCAAAGTTGCCATACAATCCACCTTTGGCAAGCTTGGTGGCTTCCATGATATCGCTCATTGAGGTGCCTGCAATGCCTTTCTGGTTAAAAATAGGCGCTGCTTTTTCAATAATAAACTGCCGGGTGCGTTCTGCTTTTGTCATTATGGATACAAATATAAACCGATCGGTCTAATTTGAAAATTTATTTTCTCGAATTGACAAAAAGATTGCAAACTGTGTAACGGATTTTTTGCCTAAACTTTATCGAAAGTTTATGATTACTTTACACCTGCGCAAGCATACCCATTTAACTTTGACGCAGTTTTAATTTACATCAATATGTCAATCAATAAATTTCTGTATGCGGCTGCCTTAATGCTTGCCGGTAGCAGTTACCTGCACGCGCAGGACCTCGCAAGCCTTGAACAACATCGCGTTAAGTTACCAAACGGATGGTCGGTAACCCCGGTGGGCAAAAGCTTACCTCTGGGCGATTTGCCGCTTAATATTGCTGTTAGCAAAAGCCATAAATATGCGGCTGTTACCAACAACGGACAAAGCATACAAACCATTCAATTATTGGACGCTCAGAACGATACTGAGTTAGATAAAGTGGAGATAGGCAAAGCCTGGGGCGGTTTGGTATTTAGTGCCGATGAAAAATCGTTGTATGTTTCAGGTGGTGATAATAATTGGATTGTACGCTATGCCATCAACAATAACAAACTTTTAGCTGCCGATACCATTAAACTGGGCGATGCCGGTGGTAAAAAGAAAGGCTCATTGATATCGCCGACAGGTTTGGCATTGGACGATAAAAAAGGCGTCCTATATGTAGTTACCAAGCAAGATAACAACCTTTATCTAATCGACCTTAAAACCAAAAGCATCCAACAAAAAATAGCTTTGGGTACTGCTTATACTTGTTTGCTATCTCCGGATAATTCAAAATTGTATATCAGCCTTTGGGGAGGCGATAAAGTTGCTGTTTTTAATACAAAAGAAAATAAACTGGAAACTTCAATTGCAGTAGGCGACAACCCGAACGATCTGTGCTTAACACGTAGCGGCAAATATTTATTTGTGGCTAATGCCAACGATAACACCGTTTCTGTAATAGATATCAAAAATGCCAAAGTACTGGAAACATTGAATACTGCTGTGCATCCAACACAATTAAGCGGTACCACCAGTAATTCGGTTGCTTTAAGTAAAGATGACAAAACGTTATACATTGCTAATGCTGACAACAATTGCCTGGCGGTATTTAATGTAAGCAAACCGGGCGCAAGCCAATCGATGGGTTTTGTGCCTACCGGTTGGTTCCCAAGTGTGGTTCGTACTATCGACAATAAATTATATGTGGCTAACGGCAAAGGTTTTTCATCGTTACCAAACCCACACGGACCGAATCCTGTCGACAGAAAACAAATTGTAGTACTGCATGGCGGCGACCCAAACAAAACGCTGCCCGTACAATACATCGGCGGTGGCTTGTTGATGGGTACTTTGAGCATTATTCCTGCGCCTACTGAAAAAGAACTGTCTGTGTACTCGCAAGCGGTTTATCACAACACTCCTTTCAATACAGATCAGGAAAAAATGTCCGCTTCTCAGGCTAATAACCCAATCCCGGCTAAAGTTGGTGATGCGTCGCCTATAAAACACGTGTTTTATATCCTTCAGGAAAACCGTACTTATGATCAGGTATTGGGCGATATGCCAAAAGGAAACGGCGATACCAGCCTGGTTTTGTTTGGCAGAAAGATCACGCCGAACCACCACGCCCTGGCCGACAATTTTGTTTTGCTGGATAACTTTTACGTTGATGGCGAAGTAAGTGCCGACGGTCATAACTGGAGCATGGGTGCTTACGCTACAGATTATAATGAGAAAAACTGGCCAACCAGCTACGGCGGTCGCGGCCCCGGTGCTACCGGCGCAACCGGGCGTAATAAATTATACATCTGGGATCAGGCGAGCCGCCACAACGTTAGCTACCGCACCTATGGCGAATTTATCAGTGGCAACAATACGCCTCAGATACCGGTGTTAAAAGATCACTTCCCGACATTGTACCCTGTGCGTGACTTGCTTGATCCAGACACCATGCGCTACCATGCCTGGGAACATGATTTTGACTCATTATTAGCCAAAAATGCCGTTCCGCAATTGATGACCATCCGCATGTTATCAGACCATACCGAAGGCACAGCTCCCGGCCGCCCGACACCATTTGCGCACGTTGCCGATAACGACCTTGCTGTTGGTATGCTGGTTGAACATTTGAGCAAAACGCCTTTATGGGAAAATAGCGTCGTATTTATTATTGAAGACGATGCGCAAAATGGCCCGGATCACGTTGATGCGCACCGCTCGCCGGCTTATGTGGCAGGTGGCTTGGTAAAACGCGGTTTTGTTGACCATACTATGTATTCAACGTCATCTATTTTGCGTACTACAGAGCTGATTCTTGGTCTGCCGCCTATGACACAATACGATGCATCGGCTGCACCAATGTGGAACTGTTTTACTTCGAAGTTGGATGCCACGCCGTTTAAGAGCTTGCCTTCAAACATTGATTTGAAAGAACTGAATCCAAAAAGAACCAAACTGGCTTCTATGGCTAAAGGTCTTGACTTTTCAGGGGTCGACCGTGTGCCTGACGAGATCATGAACGCCATGCTTTGGAAATCAGTAAAAGGCGAAAATGCAAAAGTGCCTACGCCTGTTCGTGCAGCATTTGTTAAAGCTGTTGAGAACAAAGATGACAAAGATTAGTCTCTAAATAAAATTCCTGAAAAATGCCCGTGCTGTTTAGTCGAGCATTTTTTGTTTTCCTAAATCATTAATGTTGTTTAGAGACGCGAAGCATCGCGTCTCTACATAAGGGCTTAAAATTCATCAGCCGTTGATCGGCTTTCGGCATAAGGCGAGCTGTATAGAGTGATGGTCTTTGCCGGTTTATCTATCGCGAAAGTCCATTCTGAAGTTTGATCTTGTTTTTCAACCCGCATATCTTCACAACCAAAGGTAAAGTCGATATCTAATACTATCCGCAGGCTACCTTTATTGGTGTTTTCATCGAACTTGATCCGGTCAAAATGAATTCGCATCACATCCGGCGAACCGCCTTGTCTAAACTCGCGCTGCAACTCGTAGGCCAGTTTGTGGTAATTGTCGGTATCGGGCCTGAACAAATCGTTCAATAAGTTTTCAATATTGGATAGCGAGTTTAGCTGATCGTTGTTAAGCGATATTTGCAAAGTTTCCATATTTGCAAAAGTCGGTAATTTTATCGCCGATGCCGAATGGGAATTGTGAATTCCTTATTCGTGCAATACCAAAACCGCTTTTAAAGCCATATTCAATACACGGTTAACGGTACTGCGTGTAAACAAGCGGTAAACCACGTTATGGTGATGTTTTACCAGGCAAAGTATATCGGTATGGTCGTGTTGAACAAAGTCAATGATGCCATCCAGCGGACTATCATTTTTGATATAGTTAAAATCAAGCTTGGTATGCTTAATCAGGTCGCGCAGTCTGTCTTCATCACGTTTGCGGGGATGTTCGGCATCACCTTCATCCACATATAAAACCTGCATTTTTTTTGAACCAAAAGCTTTGATCATCCCATTCAAAGTTTTGACGTCGATAGCCGAAAGGCGGGTTTCAAAATCAGTTGCCAGGGTAATCATCGGTGTTTCGGCAAACTTGCTTTCCAGAGGCACAATCAGTGTAGGGAACTTGATCTTGGTTACAATTGAACTGGTATTACTACCCACAATACTACTAATGCCCGTGCTGCCAATTACACCCATCACCAGTAAATCAACCGGGTGTGCTTTAATATATTTGCTTAATACTCTTTTTAGAAAGCCTACGTCGCAAACGGTGGTAACTTTTATGTGTTTATAGCGCTTATGGTCTCGAAAATCGGCTACCCATTCTTCAAGCGCAGCACGTTTGTTGTTATAGTAATCTTCAATAAAAATGGCGTTGTAGGTGTTGTTGTTAACGCCCTCGGTAGGGTGTATGGCGTGTATGGCGCAAACGTCTTTTCCCAGCACCACGGCCAGTTCCATGGCATAGGTCATGGCGTTAGCGGCGCTCTTTGAAAAATCGGTGGCAACAAGTATCTGTTTCATTTTTCTATAGATGATGAAATTTAAACAAATAAATGGAACAATTGAAATAATACAAACGATAACAGCATGGCGGCAGGTAAAGTAAGCACCCAGGCAATGCCGATACTTTTAAGCGTTCCGTTGTTCAGGTTCTTTGCCCCGCCGGATGCCATCATTGATCCCGCAATACCGCTCGATAATACGTGTGTAGTACTAACTGGTAAGCCAAACCAGGTACTTAGGCCTATGGTTGATGCCGCTACAATCTCAGACGTAGCCCCCTGTGCATAATTTAAGTGTTCATTACCGATGCGCTCGCCAATGGTCACCACAATGCGTTTCCAGCCAATCATGGTACCCAAACCTAATGAGATTGATATCAAACCTATAACCCACACCGGCGCAAAGTCAACCACATGCCCCAGTTCGGTAGCAGATTTGCTGAAGACGTCTTTTTCTGTATCGCTCAATACGACGCGCTTGTCCGTCACCACACTGCGCAAGTCTTTAATGATACCTTCAACTTGTTTGCGGTATTGGTAGGTGGCGGCTACATTGTTCTCACTCTTTTGCTGTAGAGAGCTTTCGGTTTGATCAATTGCTGTCGCCAATTCAGTTAATACCGGTTTACTTTCGGCATTGGTTTGTAAGTGTCTTTGTACAATCTGGCGCGATGCGTTCAGTTCTGTCAATACTTTATCAGGTGTTATGGCGTGATTTACAGCAAAGCGTGCCGGTAAAAACGCAATTAATATCAGCATAAATAAACCAACGCCTTTCTGGCCGTCATTACTGCCGTGAAAGAAGCTTACCAGCGTACAGGTAGTGATCTGCATCAAACGAATATGAATTGGCGGACGATCGTTTTCGCCTGACGGAGCATGAAATAGCGAATGCGATTTGGTGACGTGCTTCAAAAATAACATCAGCAAAGCTGCGGCAGCAAAACCTATAATTGGCGATAGCACCAGCGACGAACCGATCTCGCCGGCCTTGCCCCAGTTTACGCCGGGGCCGTGATAGCGTGCTGAAAACGCCAGTCCGGCGCCTATCATAGCGCCGATCATGGTGTGCGAGCTAGAGCAGGGGATACCCAGATACCAGGTACCAATGTTCCAGATTATCGCACCTAATAAAACTGCAAGCACCATACAGGCGCCAACGGCAACGGGCAGCGTCATCAAAGTATCTAACGGAACCAGTTTCAGTATACCCATGGCTACGGTTACACCGCCCAGCGCAACGCCCAAAAAGTTACATAAACCCGACCACGGAATGGCATAAACCGGTTTTAAAGCTTTGGTATAAATTACAGTAGCCACGGCATTTGCGGTATCGTGAAAACCGTTTACAAACTCAAAACATACTACAGATAATAAGCACAATAAGAAAACAGATACCAAATATCCGTTAAGGTCGACTGAACCTAAAAAAGGAAGGACAATGCCCAATACGCTATGGTACATAATCAAAACGATCAAATGATCAAAGCAATTTAGCCAACCCGGTTTAAGTTAAGCTATTGATTGTGTTACTATAATGTTAAGTAATATTAATTGTTTTGGGCGATTAGAAGAAAGACGAATGGGAAGCATCTACGCTATATTTGAATGGCATTTATTTTACTTTCATGAACGACATAGATAATGCCGAACCAACCCCCACTGCAGTGCCCGAAGTAACGTCAGTAGGATAGTGCACGCCCAGATACATGCGCGAGTAACCAATTGTGCCTGCCCACAAAAATGCCGGTGCCATAACATACCACTTTGGATAAGCCATGGATAAAGCTGTAGCCGTAGACATGGCCGTCGATGTATGTCCCGAAGGAAATGAGGAATCTCCGGCGCGATAAACCGGCACAATGTGAAGGTTTTGTATAAATGGCCTTCGGCGCTGTATGATGTGCTTAGATGTCATTTCTAATAGCTCCTGCAACAAATAACCCTGTCGGCACTGCAATGTCGCCATAGCTGTTGGAGTTCGACATAAACATAAAAAAGCCGGTCTTTTTAGGTGAGCGCCTTAGCTGAATACTGATCATAGTGCTATCGTCAAACCTTTGCAGCCATTGGGCCTGGCTGCTGCCGGCGCTAGCCAGCAGTAGCAGGGTTACAGTACATGATCTGATAAAGCACATGGCTTAGATTTAGTCAGTAATAAATCCGTATTTTTTATAAACGGCTTTCGCCTCGGCACCGGCTAAAAAGTCCAGGAAATCTTTAGCAGCCTGTTGGTGTGGTGCCGTTTTTAACGATGCTGCCACGTATTGGGCGGTAACGTTATTCTTTACAGGCACTTCTACACCTTCAACAGGGTGGCCAATCATCTGTTGGTATTGCACCTCGGTCGACCAAACAGGTCCGGCGTCGCTATCGCCATATAAAATGCGCATCGGGGTTTCGCGGTGATGTATTTTGGTGAGATAAGTGCTGCCGTCTTTAACTTTTTCGTCCATAATGGTTTTTTGCAAACGCTCGCCACCGGCTTTAGCATAAGCATTCATAATTTGTGTGCCGATGCCTTCTGTTTGCAAGTTAGGCATGCTTACACGGATATTTTTCTTGCCTAAGTCATTCAAACTTTTAATTTGTTTGGGATTGCCTTTTCTAACCATGATAGACAGTTTATTGGTAGCATAAGGCTGAGTGCGGCTAAACAGATCGGGTGTTTTTTCGATGCCGCTTTTACCCGCGGTATAAATATCAGGCTTTAAGCTAATGCGCATATTGCCCACAACAACGGTACCTGTTTCAATTTGTTTGGCCAGGATGCCAGGCGGCAGGGTCTCGGCAAATACACGTTGGTATTGTGGGTATTTAGCTTTAAAAGCAGCCAGCAGATCGTCTATAACCATAAACTGGTTACCGGCAAAAAATATCACCAATTGCGGGTCGTTGACGTCTCCATACAAATCGGGTACGTTATCAATGCCGTGGACGGTGAATTGGAGTTTACCGGCGGGTGGGGTGTTCCAGGGTGGGTCGAACCGGTGATCTTGCGCTTTAGCGGTAAGTGTAGCGCCCAACAAACCCAAACCAATGGCGCATGCTAATTTTAATTTATGCATAGGTGTAAATATAGAATAGCCAAATGTAGTTATCTGAAAAGATAAAGGGTAAGAAAAATCTTTTTGAATTTGTTGACAAGCAATACTTAAATTGTGGTCAAAAATTGAATTATGCAAACCAGCAGCAGTCGAATTATATACACTGTTTTATTTTCTCTGGCGATATTATTAGGATTATCGGCGTGGAGAAATGATAAAGCGAAACATGTTTCTGCAGACGAACCAGGCAGGGTAGAACGGGATATTGTCTATGGTAGTAATGTGAATTATCAGGGGCAAAAGGAGTCGATGGCGATGGATGTTTATTATCCGCCCAATCTGTCGGTAGGGAAAAAATATCCGATGGTGATGCTGATACACGGCGGGACTTTCCTAAACGGAAAAAAAGAAGACATGGCTGCTTTGTGCCGGCAAATGGCCGATTCGGGTTTTGTAGCGATAACCATAAATTATCGTTTGGGTTGGGATTATACTACGCTTGGCGGAGGATGTGCTACACTTGATGTAAATGGCCTTATGCTGGCTAACTATCGCGCTATACAGGATGCACATGCGGCCATGCGTTTTGTTGCAGCTAATGCCGATAAATATCACGTCGATAAAAATTGGTTGTTTGTGGGCGGTGGGAGCGCGGGCGCTATTACAGCGCTTAACGTAGCCTATAATACAGATAAAAAGATACTTGACGAGTCGCTCGCTACGACTGTTGCAAAATTGGGCAGTATTGACACCGCGAGTAATGCCTATACAACTAAATTCAAAATAAAAGGTATTTGCGATTTGTGGGGCGCGCTGTCAGACTCGACCCTAATCAATAAAAAGACGGCCCTGCCAACCATATTCTACCACGGTACAGCCGACAAACTGGTGCCTTACGACCATGGGTATTATGTGCCCAATTGTAAGCGACTGCGTGAGTTGTTCGGTTCGGCCTGCCTTTATCGCCAAACCAGGGCGGCGGCGCAGATTGCAGTTTTTAATACATCAGTAGGAGGTAAACATGGTCCGGAAGAATTTACCGCTGCGGTAATTGCCAGCAATACGGCCTGTTTTTTTCACAAAGTAATGAATGGTACAGCTATGAGTGCCGCTTATTATGATGCGATGACCGGTTGCCGTTAACGCATAAATATTTTCTATTAACTGATTTATTCTGATTGAATTTCTATAATTAGGGAATCGATGCCAAAATTATTTAATAATTAGACAAGAACGCAAAATTTTATACAGCGGCAATGAGCTTTCTTTGATGATTAACCGGTTTATCCAGCCAAATCCGGCAAAAAGCATTTATAATTAATTATGATATCAAAAAAACTACTCTTAGTATTAGCTCTGGTCTTTACGAGTTTTTCGGCAACGTTTGCACAAAAATCAGAGGTTACCGAAGTTAACACCAAAAGCGAGCACCTGAAAAAGCTGCAACAGCAGTTTATCGACCTTCGTTTTGGCATGTTTATTCATTTTAACATTCCCACTTATATGGATGCCGACTGGCCCGATCCGGAGGCGTCGCCATCAAACTTTAACCCAACTAAACTAGATTGCGACCAATGGGCAAAAGCGGCAAAGTCGGCTAACATGAGCTACGGTTGTTTAACTACCAAACATCACAGCGGTTTTTGTATCTGGGATACCAAAAGCACTGATTACAACGTAATGAACAGCCCGCTGCATCGCGACGTGGTAAAAGAGTATGTGGATGCTTTCAGAAAAAATGGTTTGAAGGTGATGCTGTACTACTCAATCCTGGATACGCACCACAAGCTGCGCCCTAACCAGATAGTGCCAAGCCATATCGAAATGGTAAAACAACAGATCACCGAGTTGCTGACCAAATATGGCAAGATCGAAGCACTGATTATTGACGGGTGGGATGCACCATGGTCAAGAATATCTTATGATGATGTGCCTTTTGAAGATATCTATCACCTGGTAAAAAAACTACAGCCAGATTGTTTGCTGATGGACCTGAACGGTGCTAAATATCCAAAACTGAGCCTGTACTATACCGATATCAAAACATACGAAATGGGTGCCGGCCAGCGTATGGAAGCGGGCAGCAATACCATGCCTGCCCTGGCTTGTTTGCCTATCCAAAGCTCATGGTTCTGGAAAAGCGATTTCCCGGGCACGCCGGTTAAAACCGCTGCCAGCCTGGTTAATGACTATCTGAAAAAACTGAACAGCGACCGTTGTAACTTTATCCTAAATGTAGCGCCGAATAAAGATGGCCGTTTTGACGATAATGCTGTAGCCGAGTTAAAAGAGATTGGCAAGATCTGGAAAAATGATGGTCCGTTGGCGGCACTACCTGATAACGAGGCGCCAATCATCTCTCAAAATCTGGCTAAAAATATGCCTGCAAACTCAAGCTGGAGCGATGATATGAATATCAGCGATTTTGCTAATGACGACAGCTTCACTACCTCATGGACATCAAACCCGCGTGTAAAAGACCCATGGTATGAGGTAAGTTTTAAACGTGAAACCGCTCTGAATACTATCGTAATCGCTGAGCGGAGATCAAACATCAATAAATACAAGCTGGAGTATTTCTCTGACGGTTCATGGAAACCTATACTGGAGGGCAATAAAATCTCGGCAGTAAAAGTGCACCGTTTTAGCCGTATATGGGCCAACAAAGTAAGAATACAGATACTAGGCTCGGAGAAAAATCCTTCGATAGCCGAGTTCGAAATATACAACGAGCAACGATAATAGTTGAAATTTTAAATTTTACAGGTTAAAGTGGATAACAATTCCGTTATTTGCTTTAACCTGTTTTGTTTTACAGGGAATAGTAAACCAAATGCGAATTCTCTTTTCTACACTGATCTTTCTGAGCGGGCTAACTGTCTTTGGCCAGGAAAAGAAAATACCCGCCGGCAACGCAGGAAAACAATTGCGCTATGGGCAGGAATTGATTGTCCATACGTCGGCGTATCTGGGTCCGAAAGGTAAGGTTGGGCATTTGAGCAACGGCATGAACTGTCAGAATTGCCATAACTATGCGGGTACTAAAGAATTTGGTTTAAACCTAAAAGCAACCGCGGCTAATTATCCGCAATATATGCCGCGTACATCAAGTGTATTGTCGATAGCCGGGCGCATTAACGGTTGTATGCAACGTAGTCTGAATGGCAAAGTGCTCGACACTACCAGCCGCGAAATGAAAGCCATGATAGCCTACATTAAATGGTTGGGCAAAGGTGTACCTAAAGGACAAAAACCAAAGGGCAGCAGTGTGCTAAAACTAGCCTACATGGACAAGGCTGCCGACCCCATAGAGGGTAAAAAAGTGTTCATGGAGAAATGTCAAATATGTCATGGCGCCGAAGGGCAAGGTAAGTTAAACTTAAGTAAAGTTGAGTATACTTTCCCGCCACTTTGGGGTGAGCACAGTTATAATGACGGAGCGGGCTTGTACCGCATTAGTACTTTCGCGGCTTTTGTAAAAAGCAACATGCCTTTTGGCACCACCTACAAAAATCCGCAGCTGACGGATGAGGAGGCCTGGAACGTGGCGGCCTTTATCAACTCGCAGCCGCGCTCGCATTTTGACCAAAGCGCCGATTGGAAAGACTTTTCCAAAAAGCCAGTCGACTTCCCCTTTGCGCCCTATGCGGATAGCTTTAGCGAGCATCAGCATAAATTTGGTCCGTACCAGCCTATTGCCGATGCACATAAATCAATCACAAAAAAATCATAGCTTTAAATTATAAATTACTCATTATGAATACTGTACTTAAATATTTTATCGTCCTGGCTGCTGTTGTATTGGTGAAGCCGGCATTCGCACAAAAATCTGACGCCGGGTTTACCGGTGCCGTAGCCAGCAAAGCCCACTACAAGGCCCTGTATTTTGTTGACGATACTGCATCGGCAAAAATCAAAATGACCCTGCGCAATATTGATAACGCAATGGAAGACCCTCGCCTGAAAGGAAAAGTTGAAATAGAATTGGTCGCATTTTCCGGTGGTTATACCATGTATCTGAAATCAGGGCAGTACGAGAAAGCTTTACGCGCCTTACAAGCAAAAGGTGTGATATTAGCTCAATGCAACAATACCATCAAGGAGCGAAACATTGATAAAAATACACTGTTTGACTTTATAGGCTACGTACCAAGCGGTAATGGCGAAATCATTATCCGCGGTAATGAAGGCTGGGCGATAGTGCATCCATAAACCCTTTTATGAAGAAAATACTTTTACTGGCCGCATTTGTATTAAGTGCGGCCTTTGCTTTTGCACAGGACATTAAAGGCAATTATGCTATTAAAAACGTACAAACCGGTATGTTGCTGCGTATTAAAGACGCCAATGCTAAAAATGGTACGCCGATAGTTGCCTACTATCCAGAAAACTGGAAGTGCATGACCTGGAACTTTAAAAAGACAGATGCCAACACTTATCAGCTGCAAAATCTGTTCAGTAATAAGACGCTGCAGCCCATAGGTGCAGCAGGGGCAAACGTAGCTTTTGAAGAACAGCCATTGATAGCAGGAGATGCTAAACAACAATTTGAATTCATTCCGGTTAAAAAAGATACTTACCTGATTAAGCTAAAAGGAACCGATCTGTACTTAACCCCGGTCGATAGTAAGGGCACTGTCAACTCGGCTATTGTTTTGGCGGCAAAGAAAGGTACGGCAGACCAGTTTTGGAGCATTTACGAGCAGGCGCCGACTATGTAATATAATATATCATCAGGTTTTCCGCACAGCTTTGTTGTGGATGAAGAGCAAAGCCATTAAAGCACCCAGATAGCCCAAACCTGCCGATATACGCATAATATTTGCGTATGCACTGATAAATCCCTCGTGAAAGTATTTTTCTATCTGTTGATGGTCGGCATTTAAAATAGGCGGTACTTTGGCGTTCCCCAGGTCTTTAGCCTGTAGCATAATAAGTTGCTTTTCTTTTGTATTGAAAGACGTTTTCTGAAGATCTTGCTGCAATGCGCCGGATAGAAACAGCACCGCCAGCGCTCCGAATATTGCGTTAGCAAAAACTCCCGAAATCCGGGTCATCGCATTATTAATGCCTGATGCGGTGCCTGAAAAATGATCGCTTACCGATGCCATAACGGTAGCAGTAAGCGGTGCAACGGTGAATGACATGCCCAATCCCAATACCAATACTCCCGGAAAGAACGTAGTCCAATATGCCGATGGCCCGGTAGTTTGTTTAACGAATGATAAGATGAGCAAGCCGCTACCCGCCAGGGCTGGTCCTCCAATCAGAAATAGGCGGGGTCCATGCTTGTCTGCCAATCCGCCGGCAAAACGGGCGATACTGATCATGAGCACCGTAAATGGCAAAAATGTTAATCCCGATTGTAATTGGCTATAACCCTGCACCTGTACCAGGTTGAGCGATAGGAAAAGCATCCCGGCACCCAGTCCTGCATAAAGAAAAAAGGTCAGCAAATTGGCGCCGCTAAAGGTACTGCTGTCAAACAACTTGAGCGGCATCATCGGGTTGTCGCTTTTAATTTCTATGATGATAAATAGTATTAAAAATAATAGGCCGCCGGTTAGCGAGCCATAAGCCTGAGGATTGCCCAAACCTACCGCCGGTACCCGCAAAAATCCAAAGGTTATTAAAGCCAATGCCAGGGCGATGGTTATAGCGCCTGGGAAATCAAGTCCGGCTTTGCTGTCTTCATCTCTAATCTCATTTACCTTAAATGCCAGCATCAGTATGGCTATGATACCGATGGGAACGTTGATGAAAAAGATATATCGCCATAAACCTGCGTCGGCCAAGGCGCCGCCCAGTACGGGGCCGCCCATGGTTACCACAGTTGTGAAGGCCGACCATGTGCCTATGGCTTTACCTCGTTCTTGCGGATTGATGGACGAAGATATTAAGGACAAACTCCCCGGTATCATTAGTGCACCACCTATGCCCTGCAGTACCCTGCATATCACCAGTATCAAAACACTTGTTGATACGCCGCAGGCAGCAGAGCCTAAAATGAAAATCAAAATACCATACATGAAAACTTTTTTCCGGCCCAGTTTGTCGCCCATGGCGCCGCCGATTAAAATAAGCGAGGCCAGCATGAGCAGGTAGGCGTTGAGTATCCAGAACAGATCGGCACCGGTGGCGTTCAAGCCTTTTTGCAGCGCAGGCAATACCACATTAAGCGCCGTGGCATCAATAAAGGCCATTGAAGAGGCCAGGATGGTTGACGCCATGATCCATTTACCAGCCGGACTTTTTAGGGCTACTGTTGCCATGTGGTTATAACAGGCTTGTTTTCAATTGGGTTTTCACCAACGAAGTTAAAAAATAAAGCGAACCATTGTCGATTCATTTTTAGGAGGATTTTTTTATTACGATTTCTGACAAAAAAGATGAACTTTATTCCGAAAACAGCTGATAACGGACTAAATACTATATTATCTATGACCCTAACCCGCAAACAAGCCTATCGTCGTATCGAGATCATCCGTATTATTATGATCGCTGTTGGTATTGCCAGCGCCGCTTTTGGATTGAAGGGATTTCTTATTCCTAATGAGTTTATTGATGGTGGTGTTACCGGTATATCGCTGCTGGTAAGTTCATTAACCGATATTCCTATTTCGATACTTATCGTGGTGATCAATATTCCGTTCATCTTTTTGGGATATAAAAAGGTAGACAAGCTGTTTGCCCTTAAAACATCCGTAGCTATTATAGTGCTTTCGGTAGTGCTGTATTTTGTAAACTTCCCTCTGGTTACACACGATAAATTGCTTACTGCAGTTTTTGGCGGATTATTTTTAGGTACCGGCATAGGCTTGTGTATGCGTGGCGGCAGTGTGATTGATGGTACTGATCTGCTGGCTGTTTATATCAATCCTCGACTGCCCTTGTCTATAGGGCAGATTATCCTGGTCATCAATATTTTTATTTTCGGTGTGGCGGCTTTCTTT
>Ga0157371_10000361_pt1 | contig 57844 bp, 45 predicted proteins | sample C45metaG_FD_113462 | JGI IMG/M metagenome (GOLD analysis project Ga0157371, IMG submission 113462) | Corn rhizosphere microbial communities from Kellogg Biological Station, Michigan, USA - C4-5 metaG | ecosystem: Host-associated > Plants > Roots > Rhizosphere > Soil | place: USA: Michigan... | reverse complement strand
CATAAAATTCATCAGAAGACACACAATTCCTGGACACTTGGAGTTTATAACCTAACCGGCCGCAAAAATGCTTATTCTGTTTATTTTATTTCAGAGAATGGTAATATTCATGGGTATAAATTGTCAATTTTCGGCAGCGCCATCCCATTCTTAACTTATAACATTCGGTTTTAAATGAGTAAAAAGAATTTTTTCTGGAATTTTATTGTGGCGGACATTTTTGTTTTGATACTTGCCGAATGCAAAGTGCCTTATCAACCTCCTCTAAAATCTTCTAAAACCCATTATCTTGTAGCAGAAGGATTTCTGAATGCGAATGGCAAAACCAGCATAAAACTAAGCCGAACAAGGAATATAACGCCCGGCGATACCAGCTCTTTTATCAATGAAACAGGAGCGACGGTGCAGATCGAGGATGAAAATAATAATACCTTTCTTTTAAACGAAACCGGCAATGGAAATTACTCAGCAAATTATAATTTATATTCGGGTAATAACTACCGCTTGAGGATTCGTACAAACGATGGAAAAGAATATCTTTCTGATTTTGTTCCTATTAAACAATCTCCGGCGATTGATAGTATTACCTGGAATTTTAAAAATGGTGGAGTACAACTTTATGCCAATACACATGATCCACAAAATACCACCAGGTTTTATCGCTGGAGTTATGAAGAAACGTGGGAATTTCATTCATACTATAAATCAAGTTTAATATGGAATAATCAGCTTCTTAAAGTTGTTCCAAGGACACAACAGGTGGATACTTGCTGGCAAACGCACAATTCGAATCGAATCTATTTAGGCTCCAGCGCAAAATTAAGTGAAGATGTAATTACTGAAGCGCCGATTAATTTAATAAGTTATGGGGATCAAAGGATCAGTGTTTTATACAGCATTTTGGTGACTCAATATGCTTTAGACTCAACAGCTTATAATTATTGGAGTGCCATGAAAAGCAATACCGAAAATGTAGGTTCTATTTTCGATCCACAGCCTAATCAAACAAGAGGAAATATACATTGCACCACTGATTCGTCTGAAATTGTTATCGGTTACATCAGTGCAGGTACCACGCAACAGCAAAGGATTTTTATAAATAATAACGAGATGCCTTCCGATTGGAATTCACCTCCGCCTTGTTATATTGATAGTGTTCCAAAAGACAGCATCGTTTATTATCTTGGTGGTAGTCTCGGACTGTTCCCGATTGATACAATTATGAACCCCATTTCCAGATTTGCTTATACATCGTCTTTTATTAACTGTATAGATTGTACTATTTATGGAACAACTGTTAAACCTGCTTTTTGGCCATAAAAAGAAATAAAATTATTTAAATATAGTAAACCAACTTATAATCTTAAATTTTAAATGAATCAACAATATATTTCGTGGAAATGGATAATGCTCTTACCAGTTTTGTTTATTGCTAATTGCAAGGTGCCTTATGATCCGCCGATAAAATCTTCAAGAATTCATTACCTGGTAGTTGACGGATTTATAAATGCGAATGGTCCTACTGATATCAAGCTCAGCCGAACCAGAAATATCACGTGGGGCGATACTGCTTCTTATATTATTGAAACCGGCGCTCATATTGTAATTGAAGATCAAAATAACAATCAGCTGCCCTTGTATGAAGAATATGATGGGCATTATATTGGTTCTTATAGTTTATCTCTGGGAAATTATTACCGCTTACGGATTACTACTGCCGATCAAAAAGAATATCTTTCGGATTTTGTTCGTTGTAAAATAACACCGCCGATAGATAATGTAGGCTGGAAATTTAAAGATGGAGATGTGCAGGTTTTTGTGAATACGCATGATCCGAATAATAGTACCACATATTATCGTTGGGATTATCTTGAAACGTGGGAATTTCATTCACAATATTATTCAAAATTTAAGTACGATCATGATACAAAAAAAGTAGTGAACAGAACGGAGCCGGTATTTGTTTGTTACCGTACACGCAACTCAAGTAAAATTTTTCTTGGTTCTTCCGCCAAGTTAAAGGAAGATGTAATACATGAAGCTCCTTTAGAATTGATACCGAATCACGACAGAAGAATCAGTGTTTTATACAGCACGGTGGTAACCCAATATGCCCTTGATTCTGCCGGATATAATTATTGGTATGCAATGAAAGGGAATACTGAAAACGTCGGTTCTATTTTTGATCCCCAGCCGAATCAGACACAGGGAAATATTCATTGCGTCACTGATTCTACAGAAAAAGTAATTGGTTATGTGGGCGCCGGAACAGTTCAGCAGCAAAGGCTGTTTATCAGTAATTCGGAAATGCCTTTTGAGTGGAACCAGCCGCCGAATTGCAGTGAATACACGGTGCCTGTCGATAGCTTGGAATTCTATTTTGGAGGTGGTGCTTTAATTCCTTATGATGCAGATCCGCCTGGTTCTTTTATCCCAAGCGGTTATTTATCTGCCTCTGCCAGCTGCGTCGATTGTACTCTCTCCGGCACGACTGTTAAACCAAGTTTTTGGCCTTAAAATAAAAATCAGTGAACGAACAAATAATTGGATTTTAAAGATGGGTAAAAAAATTTTTTCGTGGAAATGGATGATTGCTTCGACTGTTTTGTTTCTCGCAAAATGCAAGATTCCTTTTGATCCACACGTAAAAAATGCAAAATCACAATTTCTGGTTGTCGAAGGATATATCAATGCGAATGGAGAAACTTCGATAAACCTGAGCCGGACAAGAAATATTACCTGGGGCGATACAGCTTCTTATAAAAATGAACTGAATGCGAAAGTGGTGATCGAAGATAACTTTCAGGATATTTTTCCATTAACTGAAAATACCGCTGGAAATTATTCCGGTAATTATTTTTTGAATTCTAGCGCAAAATACCGTTTGCATGTTACCACAACTGAAAACAAAGAATATGTTTCAGATTTTATAGATCTTAAAAATTCTCCCTCCGAAGAACTGGGATGGAAATTTGATAACGGAAACGTTCAGATTTATGTCAATGCAAAGGATGAGGACAACAAAACCAGGTTTTATCGTTGGAGCTATTCAGAGACATGGGAATTTCACTCGCAATATTATTCGAACATTGTTTACAATCCGCTTGATTCCACTGTTATTCCCAGAACCGTTCCGGTATTTGTTTGTTACCGCTCCGGTAAATCTTCTCAAATTATTCTCGGTACATCGGCAAAATTAAAAGAAGATGTGATTGATGAACGCCCGATCGTTTTAATTCCACAACATGATAGAAGGATCAGTGTTTTGTACAGCATCCTCGTTACACAATATGCTTTGGATTCTGCCGCTTATAACTATTGGAACGCAATGAAAAGCAATACTGAAAATGTCGGTTCGCTTTTCGATCCGCAGCCAAACCAAACGAGAGGGAATATTCATTGCGTTTCAGATTCTTCAGAATTAGTGATTGGATATATTGGGGCAGGAGCAACTCAAGAAAGGAGATTGTTCATTAATCATTCGTCCATGCCAGGTAACTGGAATGTAGCGCCAAACTGCACCGAGTACGAAGTTCCACCCGACAGTATATTATTTTATTTTGGCTCCGGAGCTTTGATTCCCTATTTAAAAGATTCAGTTAGAGATGTAACAAAAGGATATTTTTCAGCTTCTGATATTTGCGTCGATTGCACACTCACCGGAACCCTTGTTAAACCAAGTTTTTGGCCTTAAAAATTATAAAATGAATTCATTGAATTTATCTAAATCATTTGTCCGTTCGTCAGTCTTCCTCGTAAGCCTGCTGTGTTCAATTTCTTCTTTTTGCCAAACAAGTAATTCTGATAAAATGCGTGCTGGCTTTGTGAATAATGTCAGCAACCATTTACAGGAAAAAGTATATGTCCATACAGACCGTTCTTATTATGTTTGCGGTGATATTTTGTGGTTCAAAGCGTATATAACCAATGCGGCTAGCAATAAACCACTTTCTTTAAGCAAGGTAGCGTATGTAGAAATTCTCAACAATCAGCATTTACCCGTTTTGCAGGGCAAAATTGCGGTGAAGAACGGAACCGGCAGCGGCTCTTTTTCCCTTCCACTTTCGCTTGAATCAGGTAATTATGAATTGAGGGCTTATACAAACTGGATGAAGAATGATTCAGCAGATCATTATTTTAAAAAGATCGTAACCATTGTAAATACTACTGAAAATCTTGATCCGGCAATTCGGAAAAGTAACGTCGAATATGATGCGCAATTCTTTCCGGAAGGTGGTAACCTGGTCAACGGATTAAACAGTGTCGTGGCTTTTAAAATAAATAACGATTCAGGAAAAGGTATTGCCGGAACAGGCGTTGTTGTGGATCAGAACCAGGATACGGTTGCTCATTTTCAGACAGGAAAATTTGGAATGGGAAAATTTTTATTTACACCGGAAACAGCTAAACAATATACCGCGATCGTCACTTTAAACGATAGTTCTGTTATCAGAAAAAATTTGCCTGCCGGTTATCAAAGTGGTTACGTAATGCATCTTTCTGATGAAGGAAATAATTTAAAAGTTTCGGTTTCTTCCAATAATCCACCTTCACAGAATCTTTATTTAATTGCTGAAACAAATAACCAGGTTGATTTCTCACAACGTACTTCTTTGCAAAATAACCTTGCGGTTTTTACCATCAATAAAGAGAATCTGAAACCAGGAATTGCGCAAATTACTTTGTTTACTGAAGACCGCCAACCTGTTTGTGAGCGGCTTTATTTTAAACGCCCGAAAACAAAAATGATGATCACTGCCAAAGCAGATAAACAAAATTTTAATAAACGCGACCAGGTTAATATTGATCTTGCTACAGCCGACGAGTCTGGAAATTCACTGCCTGGAAATTTATCAGCGTCTGTTTACCGGCTGGATAGTTTGAATCAAACTGCTGATGAAAATATTTTTACTTATTTATGGTTTACATCAAATCTGAGAGGGTTTATTGAAAGCCCGGATTACTATTTTCAAAATGACAATGCGGAAACAAATGAAGCATTGGAAAACTTATTGCTCACGCAAGGTTGGCGCACGTTTGACTGGAAAAACGCTTCTGCAAAGCACACTTCTTCATTCACTTATATTCCTGAAAATCGTGGACATATAGTTCTTGGTAAAGTAACCAGCGACGTTACCGGACAGCCTGTACCCGGCGTGCTTGTTTATCTTTCCGTTCCCGGGAAACGTGTTCAGTTATATGGATGTATCAGCAATGCGGATGGGATCGTTCATTATGATTTGAAGGATTTTTATGGGCCGAATCAGATTGTGTTGCAAACCAATACAACAACCGCTGACAGTACCTATCATTTGGAAATCTTCAGCCCTTTTTCTGAAGAATTTTCCAACAATTCATTTCCGGCGTTGCATGTTTCCGAAGATAACCGCGACGATTTGGAGGCAGCAAACCTTCATATGGAAATTTCAAATGCTTATCATGAAAATGAACGGCAAAAATTACAACCTTTATTGATTGATACACTTCCTTTTTATAATAAGCCAAATAAAATTTATTTACTGGACAATTATACACGTTTTACAACAATGGAAGAAGTAATGCGCGAATATGTAACCGAAGTAAATGTGATTAAGAAAAAGAAAGAATATCATTTCAACACCTTTAATGATCCGGGATATAAACTTGGTGACATGCAACCGGTACAAAAGATATTTAATAAAGACCCATTGATTTTACTCGATGGCGTTCCGGTGTTTGAAGTAAATAAAATTATCGCTTATGATCCGCTAAAAGTTGAGAAACTGGAAGTTGTAGACGAAAAGTATTTTTGGGGGCCGATTGCTTCTGAAGGAATCCTCAGTTATACAACCTATAAAGGAAATCTTCCGGATTATACCTTGAATCCTCATGATGTGATCCTGGATTATGATGGACTGCAACAGCAAAGAATTTTTTATTCGCCGGATTATTCTTCTGAAAAAGAATTACAGAGCCGCCTTCCTGATTTTCGTGATGTTTTATATTGGTCTCCAAACGTGATTACGAATGAAAAAGGAATTGGTCATATTTCTTTTTTTACTGGTGATGTTCCCGGAAAATATCTGTTAGTTTTACAAGGAATTTCTTCCGATGGCCACGCTGGAAGTGATCATTTTATTTTGAATGTGGTAAAATAGAAGAAGCATTTTGTCTTAAATTTTACCATTTCTCACTTCTTCATTTGAAAATAGAAATCTGCCTTATTTGTTGGTTTACTTTACAGAAGGCTGCTAGTTATTTTCTGAGGAGGTAGAATCTTTCGGAGAAATAATATGTTTCTTTTCTTCTAAAAATGTACGAAGCTGCGAAAGAATTTCTCCTATGTTCTTTTTAATTTCCTTTGCTTCACGAAACTTCAAAACCCTTTTTCCGGGGCTAATGCCTGTTTTTATATCGCATCTCCAGTTTACTACAATTGAATCGGAATTGTATTTATTAACCACGATCCTGTTATCTGCTACTGACAAATCACTCGTTATCTTCAATTCTAATGAATTACCGGATTGTCCGGTTAACTCGAAACGATATCCTTTATAAAAAAATAATTCTGTTCCGATGTTATTTTTTTTAATTACCCCGACTTCAGGCCACCATTTTTTCCAGCTATTTTCATTGTTCAAAGCTTTATACGCTTCATCTGCATTTGATCGGATATATTCCGTTTTAGCTATTTTCACGTTACCCGGAATAAAAACATAAATACAAATGAGCAGCAGAACAATAAAAGAAAAAACCAGTAGCAGAAACTTTTTCATTTGCAAAAATTATGAATATGCAAAGTAAGAAATGGAAAACATTTTCACAATTTAGTTTACATTTATTGCTGATATAAAATTCCCGTTAATGAAAAGCCTTTTCATCCTCATCCCGCTTGCACTTTGCGGTTCATTTTCCTATTCTCAAAAAACTGATCCCTGGAAAATTGTTGCTGATAAAATTGATCCATCAAATTATTACGGAGAAACGGTTGCAAATGGAATGATTGGTATTGTTTCTTCTGCAGAACCACTGAAATGCAAGACAGTGGTGCTTAATGGCGCTTATGATCAATATGGGCGCGGAATGGTTAGTAATTTTCTGCAGAGTTTTAATCTTGTAAATATGAACCTTGATGTTGACGGGCGCAGGATAGGAGAGGGCGATGCAAAAAATATGCGCCAGGTATTGGATATGAAACACGCCAGCTTTACTACAACTTTTGATTACCTGGATAAAGCAACCGTTTCATATACTTATTATGCTTTGAGAAATCTGCCGTACAATGTTTTAGTTGATGTAACGATTACCGCGAAAAAAGATATTGAAATTATTCCTGCAAGCGTAATGCAGGCGCCGGATGAACTGCGCGATGTTGAAAATTATTACAATCAAATTGACAGGCCTCATGTAAAGATCAGTCTCTTGGTTTCCACTGCTAAAAGCCCAACAGGTAAATTAACCATAGCTTCTGCGACAACTTTCTTGTTTGATGAGCCGCATGGCTCTGAGCCGGAACTCATTCATGAAATGTGGGACAATAACATGCACCTCGCCAAGTTTTATAAAAAATTGAAAGCCGGGACCAGTTATCATTTTGCAATTGCCGGCGCATCAATAACCACAGCACAACATGAAGATCCGTTTAACGAAGCGCAGCGATACGTTATTTATGCAAAATTGCAAGGAACGAAAAAACTGATTCAGTTTCATGATGCTGCCTGGGATGACCTGTGGAAAAGTGATATTAAAATTGCGGGTGATGAAGCCAGCGAGCGCGATGTGCATTCAGCTATGTATCATTTGTATTCTTTTGTGAGGGAAGGAACTGCTTATAGTCCGTCACCAATGGGTTTGAGTGGTCTTGGTTATAACGGACATGTTTTTTGGGATGCAGAATTATGGATGTTCCCGGCGCTGCTTGTGCTTCATCCGGAGATGGCGAAAAGCATGCTTGAATATCGTTTTGAAAGATTAAAAGAAGCCGAACATAATGCGTTTGCTCATGGCTATAAAGGCGCCATGTACCCGTGGGAAAGCGCTGCAACCGGAAATGAAGAAACGCCGGTTTGGGCTTTGAGCGGCCCTTTTGAACATCACATAACTGCTGATGTAGCAATTGCTGCATGGAATTATTTTGCAGTAACCCAGGACACTTCATGGCTGCGTGAAAAAGGCTTTCCGATGATCAGGGAATGCGCAGATTTCTGGGCAAGCCGAGTAGAAAAAAATGGGCCGGGTAATTATGATATTAATAATGTAGTAGCTGCTGACGAATGGGCGGAAAATGTCGATAATAATGCGTTTACAAACGCTGCTGCAAAAGCCAATTTGCGATATGCAGTAATGGCCGCAAACATTCTGCATCAGCGAGTAGATACAGATTGGATTGAAGTAGAACAAAATATTCCCGTTTTAAAATTACCTAACGGAGTTACTTCTGAGTATGCCGGTTATAATGGAATAAAAATAAAACAGGCGGATGTAAATTTATTAGCATATCCGTTAAAAGAAATTACAGATCCGGCGCAAATTAAAAAAGACCTGGAATATTATGAAAGCCATATCGGTGAAGGGTCTCCGGCGATGACTCACGCTATCTTTGCAATTTTATACGCAAGGCTTAATGAACCTGAGAAAGCTTTTAATGCTTTTGAGAAAGCGTATATTCCAAATAAATTACCGCCTTTTGGAGTTTTGGCTGAAACTGCCGGAGGAACCAACCCATATTTTGCCACCGGTGCAGGCGGATATTTACAAAGTGTTCTCTTTGGTTTTGGCGGATTGGATATTACGCCAACTGGAATCCGGCAATTGAAAACTACTTTGCCCAAACAATGGAAATCTTTAACCTTAACGGGCATTGGAAAAGATAAAAAAATGTTTGTGGTACAATAAGAGTCAGTAAAGCAACAAAAAAGGGATGTTTTTTATTTTTTGCAACAAGAAAATAAAAAGTTTGTTAATTGCTCCTGATTCCTTAAATTGTAAAAATTTTTGAAAGAATTATTTTGAAAAAAGTAACTGCTATATTTTTTCTCATTCTTTTTGCCTTCAACTGGTTTGGGTACAGACTGATGTATGACTTTATGCAACAAAAGGCTAACGAACAACTTGAGGCCGTTCTTGACAATAATTCTTATGATGAGTCACAATTAATAGAATTAAAAATTCCGGTTCACAATGCTTATCAAAATAGTTGGGGATCTTATGAACGTTATAATGGCGAAGTGGAGCTAAACGGAATAACTTATAAATATGTGAAGCGCAAGCTGTCTAACGATACACTCTATTTAATGTGCATCCGTAATTCCGCGAAGATGCGTTTGGAAACCGCGAAAAATGATTTTTTTATAATTTCAAATAACCTCGTTCAAAATAATAATTCTAAGAAAGCTGATTCAAAAACAGTGACAAAAAACCTTCAATCAGTTTTTTACGAATCGACTTTTTTTATAGAAATAAATTCTCCTTCAAGTTATCATGAAAAGCTTTGGCTTCCATCCGCGGCATCAAAACTTCATGCTGCCTTTCACCTTTCTCCTGAACAACCTCCTGATTTATCAGTGTGAATCAAAATCTGTTGAATTTGTTTGCCTGCTATATTCGTTAGAATAGCGGCAATCATCTCATTTATTTTTTCCCTATTTAAAAATTAAAAAAGTTATTCTCTTTCCACATGTTTGCATGTATGGTTTTCATAGTGTAACAGATTTATTAAAGGAAAGTTTCGAACAACTTTTATCAAAAAAATCAGATGTTTAAAATGAATCTTGAACAAAAAGTTCATTATACTTTGCGTATAGCTGCAGGTTTATGTTTTATTGGTCATGGAGCATTTGGAATTATTACAAAATCAATCTGGTGCAATTATTTTGCGGTATTTGGTATCGGGCAGGCTTTGTCCTTTAAGCTCATGCCTTTTGTAGGAACGATCGATATTATCTGTGGCCTTTTAATTTTATTTTACCCAATTCGTGCAGTTGTTTTATGGCTGGTAATGTGGGGATTCGTTACTGCATTATTACGTCCATTATCCGGTGAGCCTTTCTTTGAATTCATCGAACGGTTTGGAAATTTTGGAACACCGCTGGCGCTTTTAATTCTTTCACCTGGAGTCAGCAGAAATTTCAAAAAAGTTTTTTTGCCAATCAAAATAAACACTTCTATTGATGAAAAAACTTTAGCCAAGATGGCAATAGTGCTGCGCTTCGTCGTATTCTTTCTTTTTCTGGGGCACGGTTGTCTGAATCTTTTAGAGAAAAAGAGTTTATTAGATCAATATCTTTCACTTGGCTTTATTCATCCTGCAAATACTGCCCAAACGATTGGGATATTTGAAATTATCGCCGCACTCTCTGTTTTGATTCGGCCTTTTAGCACGGTTTTGCTCATACTCTTTTTCTGGAAAATCAGTACTGAGCTTTTTTATCCTCATTATGAATTCTTTGAGTGTATAGAAAGGGCAGGAAGTTATGGAGCTATACTCGCATTGTGGTTTGTGCTGAACGGTACTTCAGCGTCATATAAATTCAGATTTGACAGCGGTAGATTTTTCAATTTTTTAAAACTGGTCCAACCATCTAAAAACCGTTCCCTGACCGATTAAAAATAATTCGATGAAAAAACTGCTATTTCTTTTATTAATTATTATATCCTGCAACAATAACAGCAACCGGCGAATCGATAAGGCTCATATTGAAAACCTGGCGAAAGACTTTATGAAAACCACAGTGATTCCAAAAATGAAAGATCCGAAACCTTACGAAATTACCGGTGCAAAGGTGGTGGTAAAAACTGTCGCTGATGTAATCAATGATTATAAATTTATTTATGGTCATTTTTCTATGAACGATTACGATTCAATAGAGCATAAAAAACGGTTGGATTCTATTATCAGCGTTTCAAAACATCCGGATTCTATTGTAAGTATCACTGTAAATGTTGGCTACAAAACGCGATACAAATTCGGTGATGTAGTTGAGGACAGCATTAAATTAGGTTATGATCGCCAACACGATAAAATCTCTTATTGGCCATTTTAATTTTTTTAAACAACACAATACAATTTTCAAAAAATACAATCATGAAAAAAAACACGGCTTTAAATTTTATATTCTTCCTTTTATTGGTCGTCGTATCTGTCACTTCATGCAAACAAAAGAAAAACGATTATGTAAAGGTTATGCATGATCCAATGCTTTATTGCAATGTGATTCATAAACTGAATTACGTGGTCATTTACGATATTTTTTCTCCGCCAGTCGGAGCAAGGGTTTTCGCTTATTCCAATCTTGCGGCTTTTGAAGTGCTTGCTCATGAAGGCAAACATTTTAAATCGTTGCAAGGGAAAGTAAAAGGCCTTAACAATATTCCGGAGCCGCCGGCAAAAGCAAAAATCGATTATCCTTTTGCTTCTTTAATCGCATTGGTCAATGTTGGTAATTTTCTCACATTTTCAGGCGACACGATGAAATTGCTCCAGGATTCGATAAAAAGTTTGGCAAAAAATTCTGGTATGCCCGATGACATGTATAATAATTCTATACTTTATGGAAATCAGGTTGCTGATTCTGTAATCTCGTGGAGTAAAACCGATAATTATGCACAAACGCGCGGTTCCAGTTTTGCAATTTCTAATCTTCCAGGTCATTGGACGCCAACCCCTCCAGGTTATTTCAGTGCTGTAGAACCGGTTTGGGCTACCGTTCGTTGCATGGCAATGGATTCGGCAAATATGTTTCCGCCACCACCACCGCCGGTTTTCAGCACAGACACTGCAAGCCACTTTTACAAAATTGCAAAAGACGTAATGGAAACAGTAAATACACTTGATTCTACAAAAAAATGGATTGCTAATTTTTGGGATTGCAACAGTTTTAAACTCCATGTGGAAGGACATGCGATGTATGCTACAAAAGCGATGACTCCCGGCGGCCATTGGATGGAAATCGTAGGTACTATTTCAAAAAATAATCATGCTGATTTTTATAAAACGGTTTACGCTTATACTGGCGCAAGCATAGCCATTTATGACGCATTTATTTGCTGCTGGTTTACTAAATATAAATTTGATCTGATAAGACCGGAAAGTTACATTAACCGTTATATTGATCAGGCATGGATGCCGTACCTGCAAACACCACCGTTTCCGGAATATAACAGTGCTCATTCTACAATTTCCGCCGCTGCTGCAACAGTTCTTGGTGAGATTTATAAGAACAACACCGCCTTCAAAGATTCTTCAGAACGCGATTGGGGATGGCCAGACCGAAATTTTAAATCTTCAGACGAAGCAGCGATTGAAGTTTCTTACAGCCGCTTGTATGGTGGCATTCATTATCGTCAATCTGTAACAACCGCTTATGACCAGGGAAAGAAAATTGGCTACTTGATAATGGAAAAATTAACCGGAGAAAAGAAAGCGCCTGTTAATGAAAAGTTGACCGGAAATGAAAAAATAACCGCATCTAAATAATATTCAAAATTCACCACTCTTCAACCTTTTTTATGAAACAATCATTTTCAATTTTTACGATTGCATTGTTGTTCAGTTTTTTTTCAAATAATACAAACGCACAAGGCTGTGTTGCGATTCGAACCACAGGCGGCAGTTTATGCACCATGCTTCATGCTGACTCAAATGAGACCAGTAACAAACATGGTGGTTGGCAATTAAACATTAGCAACCGTTACTTTAATTCTTTTCGCCATTTCGTTGGTACCCAGTACCAGAAGAAAAGACTTCAGCAGCATACAGAAGTTATTAATCATGTAAATACCACGGATATTTCTGTCGCCCGCGATTTGAACAACAGGTTATCGCTGGCATTGGATCTTCCAATCCTTGACAATTCACGTTCACAGCGTTCAAAATTTGGAAATCAGGATAGATATGTTACTCATTCGTTTGGCATTGGCGATATGAGCCTTACTTTATTCAGGTGGATGCTTGATCCGGCGACACCTCACAAAGGTAATTTTCAATTGGGCCTTGGAATCAAATTCGCTACCGGCGACTATAAATACCAGGATTATTTCCCGGTTAACGATTCAAGTAAACAACTTCGAACAGTGGATCAGTCAATTCAGTTGGGCGACGGAGGAACAGGAATTATTACAGAAGCGAATTGGTATTTTAACTTCAATGCGTTGGTAGGATTATATGGAAATCTTTATTACATGATGAATCCAAGGGAGCAAAATGGAGTGCCGACTTATCGCTCCAACCCAAATGAAGCAATCATGAGTGTTGCAGATCAGTACATGGCGCGCTTAGGACTTAATTATGGCTTTAAAGGAGGATTGAAAAATCTTTCAGCCTCATTGGGAGGCAGGCTGGAAGGTATTCCGGTTTATGATTTATTAGACGGCAGCGAAGGATTCAGAAGACCCGGATATATTGTTTCAGTAGAACCTGGATTGAATCTTATGGTGAAGGAATCGACCTTCTTTGTACAGGTTCCTATTGCAATGGTAAGATGCCGTCCGCAAAGTGTTCCGGATAAAGAAACAACAGCTCAGACCGGGAAATTTACTAACGGCGACGCCGCATTTGCAGATTATCTGGTTAATGTTGGATTTACAACAAAGTTTTAATTTTTTTTGTCTCAGCAATCTGGCCGGGTAATTTTTTATCCGGCCTTTTTTAAAAACCTAAATTCATATTTTTTTAATAAAAAAATTATTTGCTTTGGTTAAATAGTATATTCGGTGTATCAAAAACAAAAACGAAATTGCTATGCGAAACTGGCAAATAAAAATTTCCCTCTTTTTAAATTATTTTGTCTTCGCAATCCTGCTGAACAGCGTTGGAACGGTGATTTTGCAGGTTCAAAATAATTACGGAGTTACCCAGGGTGCGGCAAGTATTTTAGAAGCTTTTAAAGACCTTAGCATTGCCATTGCTTCCTTTCTTGTCGCTTCTTACATTACCCGAATTGGTTACAAACGTTCCATGCTGCTGGCGTTGGCTCTGGTAATAATTGCTTGTTTGTTTATGCCAGTTATTGGCGGTTTTGCCATGACTAAAGTTTTATTTGCCGTCACCGGCGTTAGTTTCGCTTTGATAAAAGTTTCTGTTTACGCAACCATTGGTCTTGTCACTTCAAATAAAAAAGACCATGCAAGCTTTATGAATTTTATTGAATCTTTTTTTATGATTGGTATTCTGGCCGGCTATTTTATTTTTGGCGCTTTTGCCGATAATACCGATCCAACTTCTACTTCCTGGCTGCATGTTTATTATCTATTAGCAGGCCTTTCTGCCCTCGCATTTATTTTATTGCTCACTGCCTCGCTAGACGAATCTTCCGTAAAAGAACAGGAAACAAAATCTTTTTTAAAGGAGTTTGGCGATATGGTAAAACTGGCTATCCGGCCTTTGGTTTTAATTTTTATTGTCAGTGCTTTTTTTTATGTGTTGATAGAACAAAGTATCATGAGTTGGTTACCAACTTTTAACAACCAGGTACTTCATTTATCTACCAGCCTAAGTATTCAGATGGCCAGTATCTTAGCCATCTCCACTGCCCTTGGAAGATTTATTGCCGGATTTCTTTTAAGAAAAATTCATTGGCTCAAAGTAATCATTGGCTGTCTTTTAATTGCTGCAATTCTCGTTCTTTTGGTAATTCCGCTCGCTTCAAGACAGCATGTCAGTTCTATTAATAATTGGTTGGAGGCGCCGCCGGTAGCTTATATGTTCCCTTTGATCGGCTTACTGCTTGCGCCTGTTTATCCTGCAATCAATTCTGTTATTCTAAGCTCCTTGCCCTTACGGCAGCAAGGGCCAATGAGCGGGCTTATCGTAATTTTTTCCGCCCTTGGCGGCACAACAGGTTCTATAATAACAGGCCACATTTTTGAATCCTATGGCGGTCAGGCGGCTTTTTATTTTTCTTTGATACCGATTGCAATTCTTATTGTGAGCCTTATATTTTTCAACCGGTTACAAAAAAAGCCATCTTTGGCAACTGCATAACAGTTTCAAAAATTTGTAATTTTCATTTTTTAGAAATTTGTATAATTGGAGAAGGAAAAAAAGAAACCTTCTTCGTTTATTCTTTAAAAAATATTTTATGGAAATTAAAAACATTTTTTCTTTAGGAGAATTATTCGAAAAAATACAAACAGGAGAAATTTTTCCCGACAGTAAAACTTTTGTTGATTGCACACCTAATTCAGACTTTTCTTCTATTCTTGACTCCTACTTGCAAGAGAAAGATAAACCGGATTTCAATTTATCCGATTTTGTAAATAAACATTTTATCTTACCAACCACTTATACCAGTAATTATGTGCCGCTTAAAAACAGAACTGTTATTCAACACATCGAGGGACTTTGGGATGTTCTTACACGGAAAACGGAAGAAAGTAATAACTCTTTAATTCCTTTGCCTTGTCCTTATGTGGTTCCTGGTGGCCGTTTTCGCGAAATGTTTTATTGGGACAGCTATTTTACCATGCTTGGTTTGCAAATTTCAAAACGGGTTGATTTAATCCAGGACATGATTGATGATTTTGCTTACCTCATTGAACATTTTGGATACATTCCAAATGGCAACAGAACCTATTTTCTCGGAAGATCACAACCTCCTTTTTTTGCAGCCATGATTGAATTGCTGAGTGAAGAAAAAGGGGAACAAATTTTTACTAAATATTTACCCCAACTCGAAAAAGAATACAATTTCTGGATGAAGGGAACCGATCACCTTTCTGCAACTATTCCTTCCGTTTTTCGTGTGGTTTTCATGGATGATAAAAGTATTTTAAATCATTACTGGGATGAGTCAGATGACCCAAGACCAGAAGCGTATCGCCAGGAATTGGCACTGGCAAAAGATTTGGAAGAAAAAAAACGTTTGTACCGCAATCTTCGCGCAGCTGCTGAATCCGGCTGGGATTTTTCTTCACGCTGGTTTAAAAATAAAGACGAGTTTTCAAGTATTCATACAAGCGAAATTATTCCTGTTGACCTTAATTGCCTGCTGCTGAATATTGAAAAGACAATTGCAAAATCATATTTAATTTCTGGAGAAAAAGAACTTTCTGAAAAATATGAAACCCTTGCTGCTAAACGAATACGCGCGATCAATACGTATTGCTGGAACCAGAAAAGGGGTTTTTATTTTGATTACGATTATATAAATAAGAAGCAAACGGATTCTTTAAACTTAGCTGCATGTTTTCCCTTGTTTTTTAAAATTGCTTCGACGGAACAAGCGAAAGCGGTTTCCGAATTATTGAAAGAAAAGTTTCTTAGTAACGGAGGTCTGATAACCACCACTGAAGTTACTGACCAGCAATGGGATTCACCTAATGGGTGGGCTCCATTACATTGGATCGCGGTAAAAGGTTTGGAAAACTATGGTTATTCAGAACTGGCAATAGACATTGCGAAACGCTGGCTGCAATTGAATAAGAAAGTGTATGAAAATACCGGGAAAATGATGGAGAAATACAATGTGGTTAATACAAATCTTATTGCCGGGGGAGGCGAATATCCCACTCAGGATGGTTTTGGCTGGACAAATGGCGTTTATCTCGGATTAGACAAATGGCTGAATAAAAAAAAATAGAAACTTTTTAAAGGCCACTGCTTTTGTAAGTTTTTTATAAAAAAATAAGCCGGGCTGTATGCACCCGGCTTCTCTAAAAACCAAATCAAGAAAAGCAAAAAGCAATCAAAAAAAAACAATTCTTTTCTACCATAGCAAACCCGATTTAAACAATTACTTAGGGCGTTACCACCAACGTTCCTTTCATGTTTGCATGAAAGTTACAGTGATAAGGAAAAGAACCTGCAGTATTTGCTACAAAAGAAAAAGAATCACCAGGGTTTAAAGAACCACTGTCAAAGCTAGTTCCATCATCAGAAGTAACGGTGTGTGCCATCGCATCTTTGTTAACCCACGTTACCGTCGTTCCTGTTTTCACGGTAGTAGTTGCGGGAAAGGACATGCCAGTAATGGTAATCGTGTCTGGACTTGTTGCTGTGGTTGGATTGGTTTTAGACTTCGAGCACGAATTAAAAGAGAATAAAGTAACTGCTGCTATAGTTAACAATCCAAGTGATTTTCTTTTCATAAAGTTCATTTTTAATTTTAATTTTTTTAAAGCTTTTATCTGTTCACATTGCTTCTATGATTAGATAATCGAAACTTTTCAGAGATCGGTTGCCTCTTGATTTTTAAATGATCAGTTTGATTTCATGCAACAGCGGTTTGTTTGGTTCTACTTTTCTTTAAAAGAATTTGCGCTACTTCTAATCTTTTATTGGCATACAATTTATAGTATTTGGTTATTCCATTTTATTAAATAAAAACAATGACGAAAGATTCCATTCAGCAATTATTAGCAGAACAAAAAAAATCAAAATTGCCGGAAAAAATATCGCCAATGCTGGCAACTTTAGTTGATAAACCATTCGACAAACCAGGCTGGATGTATGAAGTAAAATGGGACGGCTACCGCGCAATTGCAATTATAAAAGATGGGAAAGTAGAATTGGCATCAAGGAATTCAAAGTCTTTTAATGATAAATTTTATCCGGTTTATGAAGAATTAAAAAGCTGGAAAATAAATGCGGTTTTGGATGGAGAAATAGTAAGTTTAAATGATAAGGGAATTGCTGATTTTAGCAGTTTGCAGGGTTGGCGAAGTGAGGCAGATGGAGAATTGGTTTATTATGTTTTTGATGTTTTATGGTATGATGGAAAAGAAATAATGCATTTGCCTTTGAAAGAAAGACGTGAAATTTTAAAAGCTGTTTTGCCGCAATCTGAACACATCAAAGTAAGTGAGAACTTTGAAACAAACGGTATTGAATTCTTCAAACTTGCTGAAGAAATGTCACTCGAAGGAATTATGGCGAAGAATGAAGACAGTGTTTATGTCCCGGGAATAAGGTCGAAGGATTGGCTAAAAATAAAAACAGAAGAAAGGCAGGAGGTAATAATTGGTGGTTTTACTAAAAATGAAGGTTCTTCCAAAAAGTTCAGTTCGCTGCTGGTGGGAGTTTTTAAAAATAAAGCATTGGTTTTTACAGGAAAAATAGGAACAGGATTTACCGTAAAACTTCAAAAGGAATTAATGCAAAAATTTGAACCACTGATTATTCCTAATTGTCCTTTTAAGAACGAACCGGATGTAAATCAGCCTTCACGCTTTCGTCCAAATCCTCCAAAAGCAATAGCAGTCTGGCTTAAGCCTGAATTAATTTGTGAAGTAAGTTACCGCGAGATGACAAGAGATGGCGTAATGCGCCATCCTTCTTTTGAGGGATTGCGGGAAGATAAAAAGCCGGAAGAAGTGGTTTTGGAAAAAGAAGCTGATACAAAGAAAGTTTTAAAAAAAGAATCAAATCTGAAAAAAGAAGAAATCATTCCGGCTTCACCGAAAGGTTCCAGGAAAACGTTATTGAATCCAAAAGAAGAAACACAGGTAAGAAAAATAAACGGTGAGAATATAAAATTTACCAACCTGAGTAAAATCTTCTGGCCGAACGAAAAAATTACAAAAAGAGATTTGATTAATTATTATTACCAGGCCGCGCCATATATTTTGCCTTATTTAAAAAATCGACCTCAATCTCTGAATCGCTTTCCAAATGGCATAAATGGGAAAAGTTTTTATCAAAAAAATGTTACCGGCAAGGTTCCTGGGTGGATCGAGACATTTCCATATCATAGCAGTGTTGATGGAGATAAAAACTTTTTGGTGGTAAGCAATGAAGCGAGTTTATTGTACCTGGTTTCGCTTGGTTGTATTGAAATAAATCCGTGGAGCAGCACGGCTTCCAATCCGGATAACCCGGATTGGTGCATCATCGATCTTGATCCTGATAAAAATACTTTTGAACAAGTAATTGTTACTGCGCAGGTTACCAAAACAATTTTAGAAGCGATAGGAGTAAAAAGTTATTGCAAAACTTCAGGGTCTACAGGGCTACATATTTATTTTCCGCTCGGTGCGAAATATACTTATGAGGAATCAAAAGAATTTGCGCGAAAAATTGCCAAATTAGTTCATAAAGAACTTCCCGAATTCACAAGCATTGAAAGAATTGTCAACAATCGCGAGGGAAAAATGTATGTTGATTTTCTACAAAACAGACCACAGGCAACTTTGGCTGCACCTTATTCGGTAAGGCCAAAGCCAGGCGCCACTGTTTCAATGCCTTTGTACTGGGAAGAAGTAAAAAAAGGATTAAAGATGACGGATTTTACTTTAAAAAATTCAATAGAGAGAATGAGATCTGAAGGTGATATTTTTAAACCGGTTTTGGGAAAAGGAATTAATATGCAAGCTGCTTTGGATAAATTGGCTTCTTTATAAATTATCACAAGAAACCGAAAGCAATAAAATCTATGAGAAATCGAAAATATAATCTGGCGTTATTTATTTGTTTACTGCAGTAATTATTTTAAAATCATTATGGGTAATTTCGTGTTTCGGTATAATGCTTCTGAAATATTTTTATGCGTGAGGGAATATAAAAAACTATATTCTCCCGGCAAGGCGATCATTAGTTGTACTTCATTTATTTTTTCAAAATTTAAAATTCCATTGATGATATTTTTGTCATCAACATAAAAAAGCTTGTGATTAAAATTCTTTAAATATTCATGTAAACTTTTTTCTGTCTGCGAAAATTTTTCATCCGGATTTACATATCGTTTCTTCGGATCTACATTAAGCACTAAGAATTGGACGTTGTCCCAATGAGGCGATGACCGAAGGTGATTTAATTTGTTTAAATTGTAAATCTCACTGAAGTTACACGGAACCAAAACCTTCTGAACAGCTTTATATTGATAATGCAGAGGAACGATTAAAACACGTACCGGACTTGCTTTTGCAATGCTGATTACATTCCCTGAGATCAAGGATTCATTTGTATGATTGATATTATCGAATCCTAATAATATCATGGTAGGCTGCTCCGATTTTACCATGTGAACAATTCCTCTCAGCAGCGGTAATTCGGTGATTGCAGTTTGAATTTTTATTTTACCGCCTAATTTTTTATCAAGGTCTTTACAGATATTGTTCAAATGCTCTTTTTCATCCGATCTGCTCTTGTTTAGGTAATCCTGATCCACATTCGCAAATTCTCCTGCCATGATCACATTTTCATACATTGAAGTATAAAATGATTTTAATAAAATGATGCGGTCGTATCTATAAGTCAGGCTCCATTCAGAAGCAAAATTAATTGCGTTTTCAGATGCAGGAGTAAAATCAACGGGTAAAAGCATGGTTTTCATAAACAACTATATTGAGATGAGGAAAAAGGAGACATTATTGCAACTGATTTTGATTTTTTAAAAATAAAATTGAATCTTCCTTTCATTCCTGAAATTTAAATTAATTGGCACTCAAATTTAATAAATTCGGCTTCTGATTTCAATAAATAAAATTAGAAACTTCACTTTAAATTTTTTTTAAAATAACGAAATCTTTTCCATTTATTTTCTACAAAAAATAGTTTGTTATTTAACTATCACGGTTTTAACTTTGCTCCTCGTTTATTTAAAAGCTGATCACATGTCAATCTCAAATAAAAAGGCTGAAACAACAAGGCAGTTGACTCATTTACTGTTTGAATTAAGGGATCAACTTCGACAGTTTATGCAGAATAAATTTCGTGAAAATGCTATTGACCTTACCTATGAAATGCACCAGATAATGGCATGTTTATGGCGAAAAGACGGTATTAAACAACAGGAATTAGCGGACCTGACTTTGAAGGATAAAGCAAGCATGACTTTTCTTATAGATAATTTATCAAAACGAGGGCTGGTAAAAAGACTTGAAGATGCAACCGACCGAAGAAGTAAGCTTATTTATTTGACCGCAAAGGGAAAGCAATTGGGAAAGAAAGTGGAGCCTTGGGTAGCCGAATTATTCGCGATTGCCGGCAAAAATTTTAAGATTAATGAGATCAGGGAATGCATAAAAGTTATTGAGAAAATGAGGAACAACATAATGTCAGGATAATTTTTTTGCAACTATTAGTTTAAATTCTACACTGTATTATGAGAATAAATAGGAAGGCCAGTAGAAAATGCAGAAAAAACATTCGTGACAATGGAAGAGAACTCATTAGTGGTATATGGATCAGAACGGGTAATTATTACAATTACAGCCGTTACTTGTGCGTTGCTTCAGATTATTGATACCACAATTGTAAATATTGCACTGCCGACGATGCAGGGAAGCCTTGGCGCATCGCTTACAGAAATTACATGGGTGATTACTGCATACGCTATCGCAAACGTAATTGTCATGCCAATGACAAGTTGGTTGAGCCAGCAATTTGGCCGCCGCAATTACTTTGCAGCATCGATTATGATTTTTACTCTTACTTCATTTGCATGCGGAAATGCAACCAGCATTGAGGAACTTATTATTTTCAGATTTATCCAGGGGATTGGTGGCGGCGCGTTGTTAGTAACCGCACAAACAATTATAACAGAAAGTTACCCGATAGAAAAAAGAGCGATGGCGCAGACTATTTATGTATTGGGAGTCATCGTCGGCCCAACACTCGGCCCCCCGCTGGGAGGATATATCGTTGATAACTACTCGTGGCCTTATATTTTTTATATCAATATTCCGGTTGGAGTTATTGCGACTTTGCTAACTCTTCAATTTGTAAAAAGCCCGAAATATGCCGATAAGGTACCGGCAAGAAACGTCGACTGGATGGGAATTGCTCTATTAATCATTTCTGTTGGAACGCTACAATTCATTCTCGAAAAAGGCCAGGAAGAAGATTGGTTCAACAGTACAATAATCATTGCTTTGTCTGTTATTTGTTTTTTTGGATTTTATTTCTTCATATGGAGAGAACTGGTTTATAAGCATCCGATAGTGGAGCTTCGTGTCTTCAAAAACAGGAATTTGTCCGTTGGAAGTATTCTCTCCTTTGTTTTAGGATTTGGTTTGTTTGGTTCTACTTTTATTATTCCTCTTTATACACAAACAATCATGGGCTGGACTGCATTACAGGCGGGAATGCTGATGATTCCGAGCACTGTTTTTACCGCGATTATGATGCCGTTTGTAGGTAAAATGATGGAGCGAGGTGTTCCGTTCCGTTTGCTCATTACTTCCGGCATGGTTATATTTTTTATTTATAGTATGATGGCCTATAAAGTGCTCACGCCAAATACAGGGAGCGATGCTTTTTTCTGGATATTAGTCATTCGCGGAGTCGGACTTGGACTTCTTTCAATTCCGATTACCACATTGTCGCTTTCCACTTTACAAGGGCAGGAAATAGGGCAGGGCGCTGCATTATCAGGAATGTTGAGGCAATTGGGCGGTTCATTTGGTGTAGCGATTATCTCTACTTATCTGATTCGTGACAACCAGGTTCATCGCAATGATCTTTTAAGTCATCTTTCTGTTACTGACCCAAAAGTGCAACAACGCATAGAAGCGTTAAGCAGGGGTTTTCAATCCAAAGGAATGACCTGGGATTTGGCGAAAAAAACAGCACTTCAGTTACAGGACCGACTTGTTGACGTCCAGGCAACTGTTCTTTCCTATATGGATGTTTTTCTTTGGATCGGCGTCATGTTTTTAGTTTGCGTTCCGTTCGTTATTATTCTGGTTAAAAAAGCAAAAAGAAAAGTTAATATGGCGCATGTGGGAGAATAAGACATTTATTGTTTCAGAAGGTTTTATAAAGGAAAATAGTTGTAATAAAATAGCAGTTACTATTAAATTAAGAAATAAAAAATTCTCATATTTCGTTATTTACTGGTTGAAAATTTAATTAAAAATCCATTTTTTTCATCACGTTTAATTCATGTGGAAATGATCATCACAACTGGTTTTCCGGTAGAAGTACTCTGCTTTTTCGCCGAAAATTTTTTGCTATTACTAAAAAGTCAGAAAAATCAATACCTTAGCCCGAATTTCTGAATTCTTATTTATTAACTCAAAATATATTACCGTGAAGATTAATTTTACTTTAATGGCAATTGCAACAGCCATCTTATGTGTTAGTTGTGTAAGTACGAAAAAATTTAACCAGCTTCAGGCGAGCTATAATAGCTTACAAGCTACTAACAGCGAGCTTGTCAGAAGTGGTGAAGAATGTAAAAGCAATTTAGACAGAACCAAGGTTCAGATTTCAGGTTTGCAGGATCGGATAAACGCAGAACTGGAACACGTGAAGTCGCTGCAATCCGCATTGGATAAATGTCTTACATCGGCAGGGCAGGGTAATGTAAATGTTTCTAAATTAGTTGATGAGATTAATGCATCTAATAAATATATTCAGGAATTAATCTCTTCTAAAAACAAAAGTGATTCGTTAAATATGGTTCTTACTAATAACCTCACAAGGTCATTAAGTAAAGAAGAAATGCAGGACGTGGATGTGAAAGTGTTGAAAGGTGTTGTATACATTTCTTTGTCAGATAATATGTTGTACAAATCTGGCAGCTATGAAATTTCAGACAAAGCCGGAAGTACTTTATCAAAAATCGCAAAAATTATTTCTGACTACAAAGATTACGACGTATTGGTAGAAGGCAACACAGATAATATTCCTATTTCAAAACCTAACATCCGGAATAACTGGGATTTGAGCGCACTAAGAGCATCTTCAGTGGTTCAAGCGTTACAAAATAATTTTGGCGTTGATCCTAAAAGATTAACAGCAGGAGGACGCGGTGAATACAATCCGGTTGCAAGTAATGACACTCCTGACGGCAGAACAAGGAACAGGCGCACAGAAATTATTATTACTCCTAAACTGAATCAGTTTATGGATTTAATCGGTAAAGGCCAGGCGGATTCTACCCAAAATAAATAAGCTATTATTGCTTATCGGTTAATCGGTAATTCTTAAAATTGTAAGTGAAAAAATCCGTTTATTTGTAGGTTTACTACAGTAAGCGGATTTTTTCATTTTCAAGTTTTTTGCCTTGATTTATTCAACCAAAGGAATTGTTTTGCGAAGCATAAAATATGGCGAGACAAGTATTATCGCTCATATTTTTACCGAACTTTTCGGCATACAGTCTTATTTGGTAAATGGTGTTCGCACTGCCGGGAAAAGTTCCAAATCACATTTTTTTCAGCCTTCATCCATTTTGGATATGGAGGTTTATCACAATGATTTAAAAAATCTGCAACGTATCAAAGATTTAAAATGGAGTAGTCTTTATAAAAATATTTTAAGCGATGTAACCAAAAACTCTGTCGCTCTTTATATGGTGGAACTTTTACAAAAATGTCTTAACCAACCGGAAACCAACGAAGATCTTTTTTATTTTTGTGAAGACGCTTTTTTGCAACTCGATATTTCAGATAATCATGTAACCGCAAACTTTGCCATTTATTTTTCTTTGCAAATTGCTCAAATTTTAGGCTTTGGAATATCTCATAATTATTCCGTCGGAAAAAACGTTTTTAATCTGCAGGAAGGAAACTTTTCTAATGAAAGTTCCGCTTCCCAAAATCATTTGAGCAAAGAGTTAAGTTATCATATTTCTGAATTATTAAAAGCAGTTCATCCCGACGATCTTCATGAAATAAAAATGAATGGAAATATTAGAAAGGAAATTTTAAAAGGCCTCGAAAGCTATTATTCATGGCACATTCCAGAATTTGGAAGTATGAAAACGTTAACTGTTTTGTCGCAGCTTTTGTAAGAAAATGTGATTAAATAAAAGGAAAATTTTAATTATTTGTTTATTTACTGGAAAGTTAATTACGCTAAATTTCTAACTTTTGATTCACCTGTAATTTTCCCGTCTTCTACATTTTCAATCAAAATAATTCCCGGCTTTTTTCCTTTTTCAAAACTTCCGAGTTTCTCTTCCATTTGTAAAGATTTGGCTCCATTCTGCGTTGCCCATTTTAATAAAGTTTCGGTTCCTATTTTAGGAAAATTTTTGACGATCGTTTTTATTTCTTCCAGAATATTTAATTGATGATTGGAGGCAAGACTATCGGTCCCTAAAACAATATGACAGCCATTTTTTATAAATAATTCTACCGGAGGTAATGTATTTTCAATGTACAAATTCGCATTTGGGCAAAGACAAAATGAAACTAACTGCTTCTCTTTTTTACATTCATTTATAAAATCCAAATCTTCTTGTCTGGTAAAAGTATTATGCACTAAAATTATTGATTTCGCTAACGAAAGTTGCTGGAAATATGTTTCGACGCTTCTTATTTTTCTTGTTGTAAAAAAAGAATTATCAATTTTCATTAGCTCAAACATTTTTGTAAAATCTCCTTTCCCTTCAAGAAAGAATAAATCTTCCGCAGCACTTTCCTGGTTATGAATGCTCACTGTTTTTCCCGGAAAAAAAGGAATCAATTCATTCCATAAATTTTCTGAAACTGAATAGGGCGCGTGAGGAACAATGGAAGATTCTAAACCATTTTTTTGAAAATCATCAAAAATATTTTTCGCTTTTTCAAATCGTAGAGAAGCAATTTCAGGTAGCCAACCGCTGGTTTCAATAAAATTATAATAATGAAGATTTCTTTTTATTTTTTGTGAAACCGTTAAAGAGTTATTGCAGATATCGCCCACAGCGATTATTCCCGCTTGCAACATTTCCTCTTCCCCTTTTTTAATTTTATCCAGGATTTCTTCTTCCGAAAAATGTCGGGAAGAGACTACCCCGAAAACAAAATTTATCAAGCCGGTTTTTTTAGCAATTACATTTTTCATGTGCGAGAGTTCCAGATGGCAATGGGCATTTATAAAGCCCGGCGAAAGAATTCCCTTGAAAGTTTCTATCTCTTCACCCGCATCTTTTGCTTCTACTATATTAATTATCTCTCCATTTTCTTTGATTATTAAAACGTGTTCGTTATTTAAAAGCCTTTCTCCATTAAATAAATGATCTGCTTTCAACTTTCGATGGCCCATATAAAAAGGTTAGATTAATTTTGCACAATTATCAAAGATAAGGGGTAATCTTTTCTACAAGAATTGATACACATTTTACCCATTACAGCATTAAATAAATTTTTTAAAAAAGTATATGCTTGAAAAACTCGAAGCAATCAAAGCCAGATTTGAAGAATTAGGCGTGGCATTATCTAACCCGGAAATTGTTAGTGACAATAAAAGATACAAGCAGTTAAGTAAGGAATATCGCGATCTCGAAAAGATCGTAATTGTACGAAACAAATATGCTAAAACACTCGATGACATTGACTTTAACAAAGAGGTACTTAACAGCGATGATGAAGAAATGCGTGAATTAGCAAAGGAAGAATTACCGCAATTGATGCAGGAAAAGGAAAAACTGGAAAAGGAGATTCGCACTATGTTGATACCAAAAGATCCACAGGATGAAAAGAATGCGATTCTCGAAATAAGAGCCGGAACGGGCGGCGATGAAGCTTCTCTATTTGCCGGAAACCTGATGAGAATGTACTTAAAATTTTGTGAGTCCAAAGGCTGGAAAACTGCACTGTTGAGTGAAAGCGAAGGAACCGTCGGCGGTTATAAAGAGGTTCAGATCGAGGTTACGGGGGAAGATGTTTATGGAACTTTAAAATTTGAAAGCGGCGTTCATAGAGTACAGCGCGTACCTGATACAGAAGCAAGCGGCCGGGTTCATACAAGCGCTGCGACTGTGGCGGTAATGCCTGAAGCGGAAGAACTGGATGTGGAAGTAAGAGACAGCGATGTGAAAATGGAAACTGCCAGAAGTGGGGGAGCGGGTGGTCAAAACGTAAATAAGGTAGAAACAAAAGTAATGTTGACACACATTCCGACAGGATTGGTAATTGTTTGTCAGACCGAAAGAAGCCAACTTGGCAATCGTGAAAAAGCAATGCAAATGTTACGTACCAAATTATACGAAGAAGAAGTGCGAAAGCAGGAAGAAGAAATTTCGCGACATAGAAAAAGTCTCGTAAGTACCGGTGATCGTTCTGCAAAAATCAGAACGTATAATTACCCTCAAGGCCGTGTGACAGATCATCGAATTGGTTTGACAGTATACAACTTAGAAAATGTTTTAAATGGTGATCTACAGGAATTTATTGATGCACTTCAGTTTGCAGAAAATTCAGAGAAACTGTCACACCAATAAATAATTTTTTATAAAAGAACGGTTTTCATGCCAAAGCGAAGTTTTTTTGAACCACAGTTTTCACAATTTATACTATTATTTGTTCTTCTTAAATTTTCCTTAACAAAAGTAGCTTTACTTTTGGCATGGGATTTGAAATATATGAATCAACAACATTAAATTTCAATTTTCTCATAAGCAGTTAGTTTTGGTAAACGGCCCCTGTTTCTACAGGGGCCTTCTTTTTTATTAAAAGGAATAATAATTTTTTGTTAAGCCACAGCTATGAAAATCATAAAGATAAAATGAAGATTAGAAGTCGTTTTATCTTCGCTTTTTAATAAAACATTTGATCCGGTTTTATTTTTCACAAAAAGTATGAACAACGATAATACCCCACAGATTTTTCAAACTGACAAATCAACCAGGTGGAAACGATTTAAATGGACAGGACGGGTAATCTTTATGATTGCAATTTTCTTTTTGGTTGTGCTTGCAGTTGCTTTATACAGCGGCTCATTGCCCAATCTTCCAAATATGCAGGCGAAAGCCCGGGAATATCAGACCGCGCTTGATCCATCGAATCCATTGATTTTAAAAAACCATCAAAATTCTAAATACAAAGGGTTTAAAGATTTCTTATTCAATAAATTAAAAACAGATTCATTGAAAAGAATAAAAAACCATGGAGCTTCAAAAACCAATTCGCTTTCACTGATCCGTGCTGCTTTTTATACGCCCTGGAACGCAAATCTTTCATTGCCGGATCTTGAAAAAAACGCTGACAAGATCAATACAATTTTTCCGGAATGGCTTTTTATTGATACAGTTACTCATCGCCTTCAAACCAGAATTGATAGCGCCGGCCTTGTTTTGATGCAACAAAAGAAATTGCGGATCATGCCGATCCTGACCAATTTTAATTCCTCCAAAAGTGACTTCGATGGAAAATTATTACATGCCATTTTAAAAGATACGATTGTTCGCAATAATTTTATTCAACAAGTAGCCGATACACTTTCTTTTTATCATCTCAGCGGTATCAATGTTGACTTTGAAGAGTTGCAGGAAAAAACTAATGAACCTCTTACTTCATTTCAAAAGAAATTATATGAAGCGCTCCATGCAAAAAATCTTCTTACCAGCATGGATGTTGAACCGATGAATAATGATTATGATTACCGGAAATTGTCAGATTACAATGATTATATCATTTTAATGGCATACGATGAATACAATGGGTCAACAGGTCCCGGGCCGATAAGTGCGCAAAAATGGATAGAAAATGCGGTTTCGTGGACGGCAGACAGAATTGATCCTTCAAAGCTTATTGTCGGGATAGGAGGATTTGGTTATAGCTGGACAGATGGAAAGTTAGATCCTTTACCTCTCACTTATAATGATGCAATCAACAAAGCAAAAACAATCAATGCGAAAATTATTTACGATGATGACACTTATAATCTTCATTTCAATTACGCCACCGAAAATACAGAAGATTCTACAGATATTACCAATCACGAAGTTTGGTTTACAGATGCCGCAACTACATTTAATATTTTAAGATTCAGTGATGAATTTCCAACTGCAGGAACTGCGCTTTGGCGAATGGGCAGCGAGGATCCGCGGATTTGGAAATATTATAATCGTAGCTTAAGTAATGCATCTCTGCAAAAAGACCCTTTTAATTTTGATTCTCTTAAAACAATTCCGACGATTCATAGCGTCATTTTTCAAGAGGAAGGTGAAGTACTTGATATTATTTCTTCTCCCCAGCCGGGGAAGATTAATTTCGAGATTGATTCTACTGAGCAATTGATTGCTGAACAAAATTATGTTCAGCTTCCATCGGGATATGTGATCCGGAAATTTGCAGAAGATACCACCTTTGGAAAAGGACATAAACTGATTCTCACCTTCGATGATGGACCAAGTGCAGAATGGACGCCAAAAATTTTGGATATTCTTGAACGGGAAAAAGTGCCCGCCGCTTTTTTTGTTATCGGAATTAATGCCGAACAAAATATTCCTATTTTAAAAAGAGAATATAATGACGGATTTGAAATAGGCAATCATACATTCACGCATCATAACATTGCGGAGATGAGTATTTCGAGAGCCGCACTGGAAATGAAACTGACGCGCCTGCTCATTGAAAGTGTGACCGGCCATTCAACCATTTTATTCAGGGCGCCTTATAACGCCGATTCGGAACCTCAGTCTTATGAAGAACTTGAACCAATAGAAAGAAGCCGGCAGGAAAATTATTTAACGATAAATGAAAGTATAGATCCAAATGATTGGGCGGTAGGAGTAAGCGCAGACAGTATTTTTCAAAGGGTGGTAAGACAGGTGGCATCTACAAATGCAAGTATTATTTTATTACACGACGCTGGCGGAACTACCCGACAAGCAACCGTCGATGCACTTCCGCGGATTATCCACTATTTTAAAAAGAAGGGTTACGTATTTAGTTCTGTTTCTGACCTTATGGGCAAAACAAGAGACCAGGTAATGCCGCGCGTTGCCGATTCACGTGATCGATGGACCAGAAAGTTTAATTTCTTTTTAGCGGAAACTGCATATTGGAGCGGCCAGATTTTGTTCACTTTATTTATCATCGGAATTTTGCTATCAGTGGGCAGAATGATTATAATGGCCATGTTGGCAAGTATTCAAAAACGGAAAGAAGAAAGTTCCATTTCAACTGCTTTTCCTTCATATCTTTTAGGGGCAAAAAATGAACTTCCTTTAGTAAGTATTGTTGTACCTGCATACAATGAAGAATTAAATTCTATCCGCACTATTAATAGTTTACTTGCACAGGATTATCCGAATATTGAAATCATTTTTGTGGATGACGGAAGTAACGATGAAACGTTTGCAAAAGTGAGTGAAGCTTTTAAATTGCATCCTAAAGTTTTTGTTTTTACAAAAACAAATGGAGGAAAAGCATCTGCGTTGAATTTCGGAATTCAAAAATCTAATGCTGCTTTTGTTGTTTGTATTGATGCGGATACACAATTAAAATCTGATGCAGTTTCTTTATTAATGAAAAAATTTGATGAAGAAAATGTAGCCGCGGTTGCAGGAAATGTAAAGGTAGGAAATGAAGTAAATATGATCACAAGGTGGCAGAGCATTGAATATATTACTTCTCAAAACTTTGACAGGCGTGCATTTGATCTATTGAACTGCATTACTGTTGTCCCTGGTGCGATCGGTGCTTTTAGAAAAGATGCGATTTTAAACGCCGGCGGATTTACGACCGATACTCTTGCAGAAGATTGCGATCTTACAATGCGTCTTTTAAGAAAAGGATATATTGTCAGGAATTGTACATTAGCTATTTCTTATACAGAAGCGCCTGAAACCTTTAAACAATTTTTGAAACAAAGATTCCGCTGGAGCTTCGGCGTCATGCAATGTTTCTGGAAACACCGGGATACAATTTTCAATAAGAAATATAAGAATTTTGGAATGATCGCAATGCCGAATATTTTAATCTTCCAGATTATTTTACCGATCCTTGCGCCGTTGGCAGATATTATTTTAGTGCTTAGTTTGCTGGCTGCCTCTTTCGGGATTGTCGTCGCAAGTATACCGCACATCATTCTCTATTATTTTATTTTCACCTTGGTAGATATTGGCGGCGCAGCTCTGGCATTTGCCTTCGAAAAAGAAAATCATTTAAAGCTGATCTGGATGTTGCCGCAACGCTTGGTTTACCGGCAGCTGATGTATTACATTCTCTTAAAATCTTTTAATAAAGCAATAAAAGGGGAACTGCAGGGTTGGGGCGCATTGAAGCGGACAGGCAGCGTAAAAGAGATGGCTTTGAATGTTGAATAATTGAAGATACAAGCAGCAGCTAATTTCTGACAGTAAATGAATAAATAATTGCTTTTTTTCCTTTCTATTTGATTGGTGATTCCATTAATTAATAAAGCTTCCCTTTCCGTTATTTTAATTAATTATTGTTAAAGAATAAGGCGGCAACGAAATGTCGCCTGATCCGTTTATTTTTTTTGTAACCGGAGGTAGATTAGTAGATGGATAACTGTTGATTCCTTTATCAATCCAATGATACTGCTTTTTCGAGTATTGAATCAGATGTTCAAATTCTAAAGAACTTTTTTCTTTTGAAACGGTATTTTCAAGAATAATGTCAATATGAAATGTTCTGTGTGGATCTTTATTAATAAGCATTACAGACCATTTGCCATTAGGGCTTCTCAGTGAATATGCTGAAATAAGAGGTTGCTTTTTTCGGTTACGAATATTTGATTCGGAAGGATACATTTCTACAACGGAATCTGAAGGCTTCGCCCAGTTTTGAGTAATCATTTTGGTTCCATAATAAGCGGCGGTTTTGTATTTTATTTTCCCTTTCGAATCTAAACCGAATAACATATTATTACCATAGCCACTGCAAGCATAAGATTGTTGCAAAAAGGCGGGTTCATATCCGTAAAGAAAGCTTTTGCTGCCACCTGATTCCAAAAATTTCCCTAGAATATCCGCATACATTAACGCGCCTTCTATTTTCACTTCCGGCTTTCCTTCATAAGCAGAATAACCATATTCGGTCACATATTTTGGTATATTTTCAGGTAGAATGTTTTTAAAATTTTTCAACGCAATAGAAAGCATTTCCGGTTGCCGCGCCAATTGTGATGCAGTAGAAGCACATAAGTCATCGAATGGATACCACTCAAAAGTGAAGAAGTTAAAGAGATTAATTGCGTTGTGCTTTTTTAAATAATTTAAAAAAAGGTAGGTCCAGTTTGATTCAGTAAACGACGAAGTGTCATTTGGCGTAAACGAAATAGCAGCAAACCCGGGCCCACCAAATGTTGCGGTTGAGTCTAAAGCTTTTATTTTCATCGCCAACTGATAATAAAGTGCGGCATAATCTATTGGCGAAACTAATTGCCCTTCCGGCTCTTCACCCATTTCGAGTGCGTTGACAGGATAACGTTTTGCTTTCATGTACCTGATCATTGCTGCCACATTTTCCGGCGTATCATACAAAAGAGCGGCGGGCATTAATGCGGATTGATTTGCTGTAATACCGGTGGTAAAAAACCGGTCGATTCCAATCTGTTCTGTATTCGGATCGAGGTCTTTTGCAGTATGCCATGAATCTGTAGAAGATACGTAGATCACGCTTTGGTGATGATTTGAAAAATGACGAATGCAATCATGAAATTTCGCTTTTGAATTCATCGATCCAACTTCCAATTCTCTCATTGAAAACCCAAGCTTGTCGCGGATATCCGTTGTTTTTTCTTCAGATGTATAAGAACTTCTCGTCATTAAAATGCGGAGAAAACGAACTTTTAAGTCTTTATCGCACAGTTTTATTATTTTATTTTCTGCTGTAGGATTTACAAAAGAATCTTTTGAAAAAGGCCGCCAGATATTTGGTTGGAAAGGATCAAAATAATCAGGGTCAACATCAGACGCGTAATCTACGGTAAACGTAACTGCAAACGGATTTCCCCATTTTATCCTCAAGGCGTTTACAGCATACCTTTTTCCTAAATCTACAATCACCCATTGTGGATGTAATTTGTTAGATTCTTTTGTAAAATAGGTATCCAGGTAAGGATTACTTTTCCAAAAGGTAGTCGTATCACCATCATCAATTCTTGAATAGCCGTCGTTATTTGCCTGGTCAAACGTATTCCCGCGTCTGGGTAAACGATAGCCATTGGAAATTTCAATAGGCTTCGTTGATGTGGTATCAGAAATCCAGTATCCCTGGTTATTCTTTTCACTCCACGATCCTTTTGGATTCCAGTGCCATACTTCCCCTGCTAATTCTGTTCTTAATCTGTAGCTCACTGGCTTTAATCCTGCGGTTTTCATCGCGTTTATATTTTCGGGGTTGATCATCCGGTTTATATCTCCTTTCAGATGGCCATCTAAATCTCCACCGATATTTTTTGAAGGAATAAAAGAATTTGCAGGATGTCCGGGGGTGTAAAGAATATAAACTTTTCCTTTCTGTTTTTTTTGAGCAGATAAAATAAAAGAGAAAAAAAAGGCTATCAGAAAAAATGAAATTGTTTTCATAAATTTTTTTAAAACGACGACTCTTTCATTTATTAAAATGTTCGGGTAAAAAAAGTTGTTTAGTCAAAACTAAAACAACTAAGCTTTGAAAAGCTTTTTATGAGTAGATTGAAAAAAAAATACTGTATTTTAAATGCTAATTTTAATTTCATTTTTAAAAAATGACTAATGACAATTTCTCATGAACATTTCATGAAACAAGCGGTGAAAGAAGCTTTCAGAGCTTTGAATGCCGACGAAGTTCCCATTGGTGCCGTGATCGTAATGAATGAAAAAATAATTGCGCGCGGTTATAACCAGGTTGAAATTTTAAATGACTCAACCGCTCATGCAGAAATTATTGCCTTAACTTCTGCCTTCAATTTTTTAGGTTCAAAATATTTACCGGAGGCAACTATTTACGTGACCATCGAGCCTTGCACTATGTGTTGCGGCGCTTTGTATTGGAGCAAAATCGGGAACCTTGTTTACGGCGCCAGTGATCCGAAGCACGGCGGTCTTTCTTTAAATTCTGAAAAAAATAAAAAGCTTTTGCATCCAAAAACCCAAATTGTAAAAGATATTTTAGCAGATGAGTGTGCCGGTTTGATAAAAGAATTTTTTAAAAAAAGACGATAATTCAGTGAATAATCCAGTTCTCATTAGGAGTTACAAGGCATAAAATTTGTGGATTTATTCCCAAATTTTATTTGCGTAAAAAGGAAATAAAATATTCTGTTATGTTTTTGTAACAGATACTCAGTAAATTTGAATCTCTCTATTATTCATTTTTAAATTAAATATTATGGCATTCACACTACCGGCTCTTCCTTATGATTATGATGCGCTTGAGCCACACATTGACAAACTAACCATGCAAATACACCACGATAAGCACCACCAGGCTTATGTTGATAATCTGAATAAGGCAATTGCCGGAACGGAAAATGAGAACAAATCATTAGAAGAACTGGTTAAGAACGCTGGCAAATATTCCCCGGCTGTTCGTAATAATGCCGGAGGCGATTGGAATCACACTTTCTTTTGGGAAATTATGTCGCCTAATGGCGGTGGAAAACCTGAAGGAAAACTGGCGCAAGCGATTGATGAAGCATTTGGTTCTTTTGATGCAATGAAAGAAAAATTTAATGCAGCAGGCGCCGGAAGATTTGGAAGCGGCTGGGCGTGGCTGGGCGTCGCTGATGGTAAGTTAACTATTTGTTCTACTCCCAACCAGGATAATCCTTTGATGGATGTAGCGGAGTGCAAATGCACCCCTGTTATTGGTTGCGATGTTTGGGAACACGCTTATTATTTAAAATATCAAAATAAAAGAGGCGACTATTTAAAACAATTTTGGGATGTTGTGAATTGGCAAAAAGCCTCAGAAAATTTTGAAAAAGGGAAGTAAACAGTCTTTTATTTTTTTAAAACCGTCCTTTTTGGGCGGTTTTTTTTGTTTAAGGAATCAGGTAAATACAAGCAATTCATTTATAAAAATAAAAATCTTATATATTTATTTGTTTACTGAGATATATATGCAATAAAATATAATTCTGCTGCGTTATATTTTTCCAATACTTTAATATGAATCAAAAAAACCACCTTCCACCGGTAATATTTGTAGGGCAATTTTTAAAAGTTCTTGTTTCAAAGTTGTCACAGAATCCTGAATATTACCCGACAAAATATTTAAGCAAGAGAAAAAGAAAATATCGTCATGATCCAAACATGTTTTAAAAGAATAGAACTATGAAAAATATTGCCTGCGGAAATTACGGAATGAATAAAGAAGTGATTCTGCTATTGCAACATAACGATTTTTTTATTTATTTTATCCCCACTAAAATATTTCTTAATTTTTAAATCCATGAATGATGAAAAATCCAGTTTACCCAAGAAAATCAGCTTTATCTGTTTTCTTCAGCTATTTCGCTAAAAATTTCGTAGCTCTTTTCGAATCAGGAAATAAAAGAGAATTTCAAAGATTAAAAGACTTTATCACATCTTAAATTATCTAGCTGAATAGATATTCTACATCTTCTTTCGTCAGGCTCTTTACAAAAGTTTGATCATCTGAAATTAGTTCTTTTGCAAGGATACGTTTGCGTTCCTGTAATTGTAAAATTTTGTCCTCAATCGTATCCTTGCAAATCATACGGTAAGCAAAAATATTTTTTGTTTGCCCGATTCGATGCGTCCGGTCAATTGCCTGTTGCTCTACCGCTGGATTCCACCAAGGATCTACAATATAAACATAATCTGCCGCCGTTAAATTAAGCCCGACGCCACCTGCTTTCAGTGAGATCAGGAATACACGGCATTGTTCATTTGTCTGAAAATTCTGAATAGCTTTTTCCCGATCTGATGCGGAAGTGCTTCCATCAAAATATTCAAATTCAATATTGTTTTCTACCAGCTTTTCTTTGATTAAAGAAAGCATTCCCAGAAACTGCGAAAATATTAACGCCTTATGTTCGCCAATGTTTTCCGTTATTTCCCGCGTTAGTTCTTCGAGCTTGATAGAATCGTTTGCATATTTTTCATCTTCATTTAATATAGCCGGGCTATCGCAGATCTGACGCAGTTTCATCAAGCCTTGCAAAATGGTAAGTTGCGATTTTCCAACTCCGTGTTCATCTATTACTCCCAGAATTTTATTACGGTACGAATTTTTGTAAGCATCATAAACATTTCTTTGTGCATTTTCCATTTCGCAAAAGAGAATGGTTTCGGTTTTTTCCGGAAGATCTTTTGCCACCTGTTCTTTCGTTCTTCTTAAAATAAAAGGAAACAATAATTTTTTTAAATGCTCTTTTTGTTCCTGCTCTCCAAATTTATCAATAGGGGTGGAAAATTCATTTCTGAAAAATTCAACACTTCCTAATAATCCCGGATTTAAAAAATTCATTTGCGCGTAAATATCAAAAGTATTATTCTGCAAAGGAGTACCGCTCATGCAAATTCTGTTTCTCGCTTTTAAAAGGCAGGCTGCCTTAGTAACTTTTGAAGCAGGATTTTTGATAGCCTGCGATTCATCCAGGATCACATAATCAAAGCGAATCTTCATCAGCATTTGAATGTCGCTCCTCAACGTTCCGTAGGTAGTAATAATGATATTTTCATCGGCAAAATCTTCTTTTCTTTTTGCACGCGTATTTCCATGATGAATGCGTCTGGTAAGGTCTGGGGTAAATTTTTTGATTTCATTTTCCCAGTTGTAGATTAATGTTGTCGGACAAACAACCAACGCTTTCAAACTTCCTTCTTCGTCGTTAAAATGCTGCAGCATAGAGAGGGCCTGCACTGTTTTTCCGAGACCCATATCGTCTGCCAGAATTCCACCCCAACCAACGTTATTCAAATAATTTAACCAATGAAATCCGGACAATTGATAAGGACGTAACCGATTTTCTAATTCAGCAGGAATTGGAACTTCCGGAATACTTTTAAAATTACGAAGACGTTCGTACTTCTCGTCCAACTGAAAAGAAAGTTCTTGTTCGTCGCGCTGATCATACAAATCATCTATCACACTCAAATGAAATTTGGAAAGACGCAGCTGATTATTTTTTCCCTCGCCAACTTTAAAAAGCAACGCGTATTTTTTAATCCATTCATCAGGAAGAATACCAAGTGTGCCATCATTCAGCTGAACAAAAGATTGTTTATTTGCAAGCGCTTTTTGAATTTCCACAATGCCGATATGCTGCTCACCGAACGCTAGTTCAACTTTTGCATCAAACCAATCCATTCCGCTGCTCAAATGAATATGAGTAGATGGTTTTGCTGTATTGAACCGGAAGTTCTTCAACGCTTCAAAACCATAAACCGGCACTTTCATTTCTTTCATTGCATCTACAAATAAAAAGAACCAATTATTCTTTAAAACATCGGCGCCTTTCAAAACAAGGCTTTTATTCTGAGGCTGATTAATAAATTGAGAATGAAGGCTTGCTAATTTTGAAATAAACTCCTGTTCGGCGTCCTTATTGCGTTTCACCATTAAAACCTTATCGTTATCGGGAACAATGATTGTGTCTTTATCGCTCGTTTTTACACTAAATCCCTTATAAGTAAAAACTGGCTGAAACATTAAATAATCACCTTTTTCAATCAGCATAATACTGATATCCGGCTGTCCTTCTTTTGTTTCTTTTATCAGGGATTGGGCAAAAGAAACGGTATAATCGTTTGAAAGCGGAAGAACCATTTCTTTTAAAAGTGTTGGCCATTGATTGTTGGGAATATGAAGCGTATTTCTAAATTTTTCTGCAAGCAAAATATGCTCCGATCTTTCCCATAAGTAAAAGGTTTTATCGTGAAGAAATAACAAATCATTGTTCCATTCATTCTCACTCAATTTTACTTTTTCCTGCTCCAACGCTAACTGACTTTCCATCAATTTTTCCGTTTCTGAAGTGCTGATTGAAAATTCAACGACTGGTTTTTCCAAAGACAAATCAATTACTTCCAGGTTTTGTGTAGTAAATTTTTTTTTCGCTGGCAGATAAAAAACCGGTTTATTTTCATGTTCTTCAAAAATGCGTTTAAGTTTTGGGTGAATAAATTCCGCAATCAGCATTTTAGTTTCCTGTGGCAATTCTTCATTTTCATCATGAATAATATTTTCCCAAAAACCACTGAAAGGCGAATTTCTATTCAGATACTTATTGATCTCAGATTGTTGCAATTTCCTCGCCTGCTGGATCAATTGTTTATCTTTTTCACTAAAGTCGTTTGTATTGATAAACTTTGATAAATCAAGCTTTTCTATGTGCCCAATAAATTTATTTTCTTCTTCATCAAAATTTCCCTGAACAACGTCAATTGAAAGAAAAGGATATGATTTTTCGTTCGCATTAAAAACCAAAGTAACCTGTTTGTTTTTGGAAGGAATAATTTTAGTTTCTTCTTCCATAACCGCTGTATCTGCCGGTGTTTCAGCGCGTTTTGGCGCCGCAGATGTAATGCGCCTGATGGAAGGATCTATGACTTTTAGAAATGGTTTTCCTTCTTTATAAATGAATTCAAACTTACCTGAAAGATCATCCTCAAGACTATAACCATAGCCTTCCAGTAATTTATTTTTTTCCTTATCCCAGTTTCTGATACTATCAAAATAATGCGGACCCCAATTGTTCAGTAACTGAAGAAATAATGCAGTTTTATGTTTGCATAACAAATGAGCGCCGTCGTTACAGGTACAGGACGTGTCGAAATTTCTTTCTTCATTTTTTTGCAAAATGATGTGGTAAGTTGCGCCTCCATAATCGAGTGTCGCATCGACTTTTTCATCTGCTGCCTCAATAATGTTACATTTGTTTTTCCTTAAAATTTCTTCTGCCGCAGTATAATTTTCCATGCCGGTCAGCATACGGATCATTTTGAGATCAATGTATTTTATTTTTACAACTGTATGTTTTTGGTTGTAAACCGGTGTTCCTGAAGTGGAATCCAGCAAATTTTTATCGACCAGGTCCTGCAATTGCATTAACGCTGCCGCTTCGTGACGACAAATGTCACTGATATTGTATGGGCAGGAACAACGAATTGAAAATGTTTTCGGATCGTCATATTTTTCAATCTGAACTTTATAAAAAGTAGTGTAACTGTCATCCCGCACCCGAAAACTAACAGAATGCATCAGTTCATCATGGTCCGCAAGTTCGACAAAGCGTTGCGAATAAATTTTTTTTCCCCGTCGGATAACTTCATCAGTGCCGGAATTGTATATATATTTAATAAAATAGGGTAGTGCCAAAAAAGTATAGTTTATAGTTAAAAACGCTTTTTTTACCAACGTTCATTGTGGAAAAAGCAATTTGCAAAAATAAACAAAATTTAAAAGAGGTGGAGGGGTGTTTCGAACAAAATTGCAATTCAAATAAAAATTAGGATAGCTTTTAACCGGCAATTAAGCGTCCTCCGGAATAAATACTTAGAATATTTGCGTTGTCTTCTGTTAAACAAAATTCGATATCTTTTTCAAGCCCAAAGCTCATCAGCCGGTGATAATGTGAAGCATTTTTTTCTCTCATAAAACCAAGCAAATCTCCATTTGCCTGTGAAAAAAGAGTTTCTGCAATTTGAGAAGCATCGCAATTGATATCGAAATTTTCCTTTATTCTGCTGATAACAGCTCCTGCAAAAAGGGTGTCTTCGATATTGATTCTGTTTTTCCAGGCTGCGCAAGCGAGAATTACGTTCGTTTTTTGACTCAGCAAATAATCGCAAACGGAAGAAATATTACAAAACGAACCTGTAATAATCCCTTTCGCATTTGCAGCGAGCGCTACATGCAAAAGCTTGGTCCCATTCGTGGTGGTAAGGACCAATGTTTTCCCTTTTATAAACTCTTTACTGTATTGCAAAGGAGTATTTCCATACTGCAGTCCTTCTGCAATTTTTCCATCTCTTTCACCGGCGGTGATCACTTCCATTTGCCGGCCCAACTTAATACAATCGGCGACGCTGTCAACCGGAATTACGGATTTAGCGCCGTTATATAATGCGGCGGCAATAGTAGAAGTTGCTCTTAAAATATCAATGATCACCACCGTGCTGTTGGTGATATCATACAGCTTCAAAAGGGACGGCGATAGAACTGTGTTTAAAGAAGGAGTTTTATTTTTCTTTGATGTCATTTTATCAAAAAATTACTTGCTTTTATCTTATTCAAAAGGCATTTTTACCACTTTTGCGGCCACCTGTTTTTCTCTTATTTTGATAAAAACTTTTGTGTCAATTTTTCCATAGTTAATATTGACGTACCCCATTGCTATGGCTTTTTGCAGTGATGGAGCTTGTGTTCCGCTGGTTACACGACCGATTATTTCTTCTTCTTCATTTTGAATTTCATAATCATGGCGGGGAATGCCTTTTTCGATCATTTCCAGCCCAACTAATTTTTGCTTCACACCTTCTGCCTTTTGTTTTGCAAGAATGTCTTTTGCTACGAAATCCTTTGAAAATTTTGTAATCCAGCCAAGGCCTGCTTCTAAGGGCGAAGTCGTATCATCAATATCATTTCCATAAAGGCAATAGCCCATTTCGAGGCGTAAAGTGTCGCGTGCTGCAAGGCCAATTGGTTTTAATCCCTTGGAACTTCCTTCTTCAAAAATCTTATCCCAAATAATATTGGCATTATCATTTTTGTCTTCGAAATAAATTTCAATTCCCCCTGAACCTGTATATCCTGTGGCACTGATCAAAACGTTTTCAATTCCAGCAAATGTTCCTTTTACAAAAGTGTAATATTTCATGTTTAAAATATCCACATCCGTTAGTGGCTGCAAAATTTTTGTTGCGTTTGGACCTTGAATTGCCAATAAGCAGGTTTTGTCAGAAATGTTGTGCATCTCTGCATTTTTGGTATTATGTTTTGAAATCCAATCCCAATCTTTTTCAATGTTGGATGCATTCACAACCAGCATATATACTTTGTCTTCTTCAATGCAATACACAATCAGATCGTCAATAATTCCGCCAGCTTCATTCGGCATGCAACTGTACTGGGCTTTTCCGGCAGTCAGTTTTGATGCGTCATTCGTCGTTACGCACTGAATTAAGTCCAGAGCATTATCTCCTTTTAAAATAAATTCTCCCATGTGGCTGACATCAAAAACACCGGCGTTTTTTCTTACAGTTATATGTTCATCATTAATTCCAGAATAACTGATTGGCATATTAAAACCGGCGAATTCAGCCATTTTAGCGCCAAGCGCAAGATGTTTCTGAGTGAAAGGAGTGTTTTTCATTATAATGTAAAAGTCCGCAAATTTAGGAGAAAAGAAGTAGTTTTTAATTCTTCTGGATAGCAACTTATTGCCAAATTTCGCCGACGATAATTTTTTGTAATTCGTCATGAATTTTGCCGTTAGTAGCGATAATTCCAGGCTGAAAAGGCGAATATTTTTCTCCTTTTAAATTGCTGACTTTTCCGCCAGCTTCTTCAACGATTAAAAATCCTGCTGCACTATCCCATGCATGGAGTTCATGCTCATAAAAACCATCAAATCGGCCGGCGGCAACCCAACATAAATCAATGGCTGCGCTTCCCAATCGTCTTACCGGAATTCCTCTTTTTATCAATTTTGAAAATACCTGCAAAGGGCCGTTTGGCTGATCTAAATAATTATATGGAAAGCCGGTTACGAGGCAACTGGTCCCAACTTCGGTTTTATGACTAACAGAAATTTTTTCATTATTTAAAAAAGAGCCTTTGCCTTTTTCCGCGAAAAAAAACTCGTTTAAGTTAGGATTATAAACAGCTCCCATAAGCATTTCTCCCTGGTATTCAAGCCCGATACTTACACAGCAAATGGGTATTCCGTTTGCAAAATTTACGGTGCCGTCGATTGGATCAATGATCCACCTGTAATCGCTTTCAGAAATTTTGTCATCAGTTTCTTCACTAACGATGCCGTGGTCCGGAAATGCTGTTTTTATAACTGACTTGATCGCTTTGTCTGATGCGAAATCCACTTCGGTTACCAGGTTGTTAATTCCTTCTTTGTGGCTAATTGAAAATTTGCCGTTGAAATATTTTTTTAATTCAATTGCACCGGCATTTGTAGCTTCTATTAATGTTTCTTTATACATCTTGCAAAGATTAATTATTTTGGCGAATGTTTTATTGATTGGCTAATTTGTTAATTTGCCATGAACCAATTTAGCAAACAACAGCCAGCAGGAAGTGATCAGTAAACCAACAAATAATGCTGTTTTTATTTAACGAAGCAACGAATTAACCGACTAAATCAAACGAATTAAAACCATTGCAACTCTCAGTTATCATTGTAAATTATAACGTGAAATATTTTTTAGAGCAATGTCTTTTTTCTGTGAAAAAGGCAATGAAAAATATTAATGGAGAAATCATTGTTTTTGATAATAATTCAAGAGACGACAGTTTCCGGTTTTTTGAAAATCGATTTCAAGATGTAAATTTTATTTGGAGTAAAAAGAATATTGGTTTTGGAAAAGCAAATAACAACGCCTTGAAATCCGCCACTGGCGAGTATATTTTATTTCTAAACCCGGACACCATTGTTCCTGAGGATTGTTTTGAAAAATGCATTTCTTTTATCGATTCAAAAAAAAATAATGTTGCTTTAGGAATAAAAATGATTGACGGTTTCGGTAATTTTTTGAAAGAAAGCAAAAGAGGTTTCCCCGCTCCAATAACTTCATTTTATAAACTCTCGGGTCTGTCAAAATTGTTTCCGCATTCCAAAATTTTTGCAAAATACCATCTCGGTTATTTAACGGAAAATGAAAATCATAAAGTGGATGTGCTTGCCGGCGCATTCATGATGATTCCAAAGAAAATTATTGAAGTTGTTGGAAGTTTTGATGAAGATTTTTTTATGTACGGAGAAGATATTGATTTAAGTTTCCGGATTCAAAAAGCAGGATTTAAAAATTATTACTTTGCCGGAAGCACCATCATTCATTTCAAAGGCGAAAGTACGAAAAAAGGAAGTATTAACTACGTAAAAATGTTTTACAAAGCAATGAGTGTTTTTGTAAAAAAACATTATGGAAGCAGGCAATCCGGAATATTTAGTTTTTTTATTCATATCGCCATTTTCATGAGAGCTTCTCTTGCAGCGGGTTCCAGGCTAATAAAACGAAAATGGAAAGATGAAGAAAGCTTTGATCCAAAAACTGAAAATAATCGCACTGTTATTATCGGAAGTGAATCGGAATTTGTAAAAGCAATGCATTTGTTAGAGAATTCGAAAAGAAAAGAAGGATCTTTTCAAAGAATCGAAATTGGAGATTTTACTGAAGGCCTTTTGAATAACGTAGATCGAATTATTTTTTGTGAAGGCCAACTTTCTTTTAAGCAAATAATTGAAACAATTCCACAAATTCAAAAGGGTATAAAGATTCAGTTATTCTCAGAAGGAAGTCATGCAATTATTGGAAGTAACGATAAAAACATCGCGGCTGATTTTATTAATACCAGCGCTGTTTAAATTCTTTTAAAAAGTAGATCTGCAGTAAACAAACAAATTATGTAGTTTGTTATTTTTAAAATATTAAAGGTTTAATTCCATTACATAATCATTCATAAAAAAGCCTTCTCCGATATCAATATCTTCTTCACGAATAATTTTAAATCCATGTTTTTGATAAAAATGTAAAGCCTTGTTATGCCGGTTAACATTGAGTTGTAGGGAAGTGGCGCCCGTTTGTTTTATTTCCGAAATCACGTAATTCAATATTTGTTTACCAATATTTTTTCCCTGTTCACCTGGAAGAACATAAATTTTATTTAGATGATAAATGAAAGGATGGACATGTGCTGAAAAAGCTGCAAATCCTATTGGAGTTTTGTTTTCAAAAACCAGAATAAAGTGATGGTTTAGCACACGCATTTGATGTTCAAGGGAAGGAATGGAATAGATTTTTTCCAGCATGTAGTCCAGTTGCTTTTGTCCCAAAATTTCGAGGTAAGCAGTCGGCCAGGTATCATGAGCGAGTTTTCGAATTGTTTTTAGATCGCTTACTTCCGCTGGCTTTATATGAATCATTTATCGAATGGTAATTTTTAATTCCGGGGCAAAAAAGTTGCGTCCTTCTTTGTCTTTTACAACAATATCAAAAAAATAAAGTTGCTCATCTTTTTGCAAGCGACCTTTTATATTGTTTATCCAAACGTCGGGAAGGGGAGTGGCATTAAATCTCGCAGACGCAATGGTAAAAACAGCTTTTTTCTTTCCGGTTTCATCATCCTGAATATATGATTTCTGTCTGTAAAGAAATTGGTACGATTGAACCGGGTACTGATTATTTTTAGCATCGACAATTTTCAAAGGCAATCCTACTAACTGCGATCCTTCATCAGCGGTTACTGTTGCACCATTTTCGTCTGTTCCCAGAAAAGTTTTTACAACCGGCGGTTTAAATTTTTGCACTTTTGTAATTATTTCTTTTTGCTGCCCAAAAGAAATTTCGGCGGTAACAGAAAAGAGAAAAATGCAAACAAAATATTTCATTATATTTTTCATAACCGCTTTCTTATTTAAAATAAAGATTACAAAGAAGACAAAGTTTGTTCAATGACTTTAATTTTTGTTTCTGCATCCTGCTTCTTTTTTCTTTCCAGTTCAATCACTTCAGGTTTTGCATTCTTTACAAATTTATCGTTACTTAGTTTCTTATCCACAGCAATTAGGAAACCTTTAAGATAGTTTAAATCTTTTTCTAACTTTTCTTTCTGAATTCCCGGATCTATTGCTGCATCTGATTTTAAATAAATTTTCTCGTTACCAGCAACGGTCATAATTGCCGATCCTTCCGGAACTTCATTAAAGAAAATATGATCGGCATTGGTCTGTTTTGCAAGGATTTCTTTGATCGGCTCATAAGAAGAACTTTCATTAGTTTCAATGAACAATGAAATCTTTTCTTTCGGCTTTACATTATTTTTATTTTTTGCATCACGAATCGCGCTGATCACATTTTTTAATTTGTTTCCTTCTGATAGTATTTCAATATTCGCTTTTTCAATCGGACCAAATTGTTTTACTATCAGGTCATCTTTTCTCTCTTTCAGCAGATGATAAATTTCTTCGGTGATAAACGGCATAAAAGGATGAAGCATCTGTAATAAATCATCAAAAAATGAAACTGCTTTTTCATAAGTTTTCTGATCGATTGATTTTCCATATTCCGGTTTAATCCATTCCAAAAACCAACTGCAGAAATCATCCCATATCAAAGAATAAATTGTTTTCAAAGCTTCGCTTAAACGGAACTGGGTCATCAGAATTTCCACTTCAGCACGTACCTGGTTCAACCGATTTTGAAACCATTGGATAGCGAATTGACCATTGCCTTCTGTCTGCTGCTTTCCTCCTTCTTCCCACATCTTCAATAACTTCATTGCATTCCACAACTTATTATTGAAATATTTTCCCTGTTCAAGGCTGCTTTCATCAAATAATAAATCATTGCCGGCGGGAGAAGAAATCATAATTCCAAATCGAACAGCATCCGCTCCGTATTCATGAATAAGCGTTAAAAGGTCAGGACTGTTTCCCAAACTTTTGCTCATTTTTCTTCCGGTTTTATCACGTACCATTCCCGTGAAATAAACATCACTGAAAGGTTTTTCGTGCATGTATTCCATTCCTGCCATTATCATACGCGCCACCCAAAAGAAAATAATATCCTGTCCCGTTACTAAGACAGAAGTGGGATAATAATAATTAATGTCTTTATTATTTGGATTGGTAATTCCATGGAAAACTTCTATTGGCCAAAGCCACGAAGAAAACCATGTATCCAAAACATCCTCATCCTGCTTTAATTCAACATTGCTTATTGAATATTTTTTATGGTATATTTCTTTTGCTTCATTTTCTGTTTCGGCAACCACAAATCTGCCTTCGTTATCATACCACGCAGGAATTTGTTGTCCCCACCAAAGCTGCCGGCTGATACACCAATCTTTTACATTTTCCAGCCAATATTTATAGGTGGCATTAAATTTTTCATTTGGATGAATTTGAATTTTCCCGGATGCAACTTCTTCTAATGCAGGCTGCGCAAGGTCTTTCATCTTCACAAACCATTGGGTTGATATTTTCGGCTCTGCTACAACGTTAGTCCGTTGGCTGTAACCCAATCGGGTTGTATATTCTTCTTCTTTTACCAACAACCCTTTTTCTCTTAATTCTTCTACAATTTTTTTTCGTGCAGTGAACCGGTCTTCACCAATGAAAATCTGTGCCTCTTCGCTCAGTGTTCCATCTTGATTTAAAGTATCAACTACCGGAAGATTATATTTTAAACCGATATTAAAATCGTTGATGTCATGAGCGGGAGTGATTTTTAAAATGCCGGTTCCAAAATCTTTATCAACGTAATCGTCAAAGATCACCGGCACTTCTTTATTTATCAAAGGCACGATTACTTTTTTGCCTTTTAAATTTTGATAACGTACGTCTGATGGATTTGCACAAACTGCCACGTCTCCCATGATAGTTTCTGGTCGTTGTGTAGCAATTACAATATAATTTTTCTGATCGTCGTTGGTCGGTTGTCCGTCGTTGCTTATCTCATACTTCACATAATAAAGCTTGCCCATTACATCTTTATATTCTACTTCTTCATCGCTCAATGCAGTTTTAGCAGCAGGATCCCAATTGATCATTCTTGCTCCACGATAGATCAATCCTTTATTATAAAGATCAACAAACACTTTGATCACCGCTTTGTAGTAATGATCATCCATCGTGAATGTAGTTCTGTCCCAGTCTACACTACAGCCAAGTTGCGCAATTTGATTGTAAATAATATTTCCATATTTTTCTTTCCATTCAAAAGCATATTTTAAAAACTCTTCCCTTGATAAATTATTTTTATCAATCCCTTTTTCTCTCTTCAACATATCAACTACTTTCGCCTCTGTTGCAATCGAAGCATGGTCGCTGCCTGGAACCCAGCATGCGTTAAACCCACTCATACGCGCTTTCCTGATCAAAATATCCTGCACCGTTTCATTCAATGTGTGTCCCATATGTAGCACGCCTGTTACATTAGGCGGCGGTATTACAATTGTAAAAGGCTGCCGGCTGTCTGGTTCGCTTTTAAAATAATTTTTTTCCATCCAGTATTTATACCACTTTTCTTCCACCGGTCCGGAAATATAATTCTTACTTACTTCCATATTATTTTCAAAAAATTTCTAGCCTGCAAATGTAATACAAACATCGTTCAGAATCCTGCTAACGCATTGACAAATACTACCTTGTTTGTTTCCGACTGGGAAATAAATAAAGCTAATTTTGATTGCAAAAGAAAAATATTCTTTGATTGATTATATTTGCAAACCTTAAAAATCTATTGCCTTTCAAGGCTGAAATTAACAAATATGATATCTGTTTCTCCTTTTAAAGCCTTACGGCCTGAGCCGCAATTTGCAAAGCAGGTTGCATCGCGTCCCTATGATGTTTTGAGTACGAAAGAAGCAAAGGTGGAAGCAGAAGGAAATCCTTATTCTTTCCTTCACATTACCAAAAGCGAAATTGATCTTCCTGCAAATACCGATATTCACAGCAACGAAGTTTATGAAAAAGCGAAGGAAAATTTAGACGCGTTTATCAGCCGCCCTGTTCTTTTCAGTGAAAGCAAACCGTGTTATTATATTTATCAGCTGACAATGAATGGTAGAACACAAACAGGGCTAGTCTGTTGTAGTTCTGTCACTGATTACGAAGAAGGATTGATTAAAAAACATGAACTTACAAGGCCTGAAAAAGAACAGGATCGGATCAATCATATCAAAACAACGTGTGCCCAAACCGGAAATGTTTTTCTTGCTTTCAGAGATGTGGATGAATTGAATGAAATAATGGAGAAATGGAAAACTGATAAAAGTCCGGTTTATAATTTTACAGCTGATGATCATATCCAACATTCTGTCTGGGTAATCAGTGATGAAAAGATTATCGACAGAATTACGGAGATTTTTAAAACAGAAGTGGATTGTACTTATATTGCTGACGGACATCACCGCGTAGCATCGGCTGCAAAAGTAAAATATCTTTTAGCCGATAATGAGGAGGCGGGTCATTTTCTTTCTACTTTATTTCCTGCTTCTCAATTAAAAATACTGGATTACAACAGGCTTGTGAAAGACCTGAACGGATTAACAGAAGAAGAATTTTTAGATAAAATAAATAAGAACTTTTCTATTACCAAAGTTTCAAAAGCGTTTGCGCCCGGTAAAGCTCATGAATTCGGAATGTATTTAAACGGCCAATGGTACGAACTTGCGGCTTTGGATGGAACTTTTTCAACTGATCCGATTGGAATCCTCGATATTACCATTTTGCAAAACAACTTACTTGATCCTGTTTTAGGAATTAAAGATCAGAGAACAGATAATAGAATTGATTTTGTAGGCGGCATCAGGGGTTTGATTGAATTGGAAGAAAGAGTAAACAGTAATGATTGGAAAGTCGCTTTCAGCCTTTATCCTGTCACAATTGAACAGTTGTTTGATATTGCCGACAGTAACAATATTATGCCTCCAAAAAGCACATGGTTTGAACCGAAATTAAGAGATGGTCTTCTTACTCACCAGATTTGCTGATAGTAAACAAATAAATTTCATGTTTTTAGATTAGTATAATTTTTTGTTTTTATAAAGATTTCAGGAAACAAAGTATTTTATCTTTACCCTATGAAAAAAATTCTATTTGCAATTATTTTTTGTTCATTGGCAATTGGTGCTTTTGCCCAGGATGATACTGAGCAGCTTCATGAAAATGCAAAAGCATTTATGCGGCAGGGAGATTATGCAAATGCGACATTGATCCTGACAAGAGCTTTGCAACAGGATCCAAAAGATGCTTCAATAATGAAGGATCTGGCCCTCACTTATTACTTACAAAAAGAAAATCAAAAAGCGCTGGATGCAATCAAACCTTTGGTGGATAATCAAAGTGCTGATGATCAAACTTATCAAATAGCGGCCACAATTTATCGTGCTTTACACCAGGATAAAGAAGCGGAAAAAATTTACAAACAAGCTATAAAAGATTACCCTCAAAGCGGCGCTTTGTATAATGACTATGGAGAAATGCTTTTGAATAACCATGATCCGGCAGCTATAAAACTTTGGGAAAAAGGAATTGAACTTGATCCATCTTATGGGAATAATTATTACAATGCCTGCAAATATTATTACTACAAAAATGAAAATATCTGGTGCGTTCTTTATGGAGAAATTTTTGTGAATATCGAATCATTCACTTCCCATACTGCGGAAGTAAAAGATATTTTGTTGAATGGATATAAAAAGCTTTTTGCTGATCCCGACTTATTAGCAAATACGAAAAACAGAAATGCTTTTGAGGTAGCATTTCTTACATCCATGAACAAGCAAAATCCTGTAGTAATCCGTGGGATCAATCCGGAAACTCTTACCATGATCAGAACACGTTTTATTTTAGACTGGAATAAAAATTATGCGAAAAAATTTCCTTTCAGGCTTTTTGAATTACAGGAACATTTGCTGGAGGAAGGATTATTTCCGGCATACAATCAATGGATTTTTGGCGCTTCGCAAAATCTTGCAGCTTATCAAAACTGGACAAGCAATCATGCGAGTGAAGCCGAAGCATTGAAGAAATTTCAAAACGGAAGAACTTTTAAAATTCCTTTAGGTCAATATTATCATTGAGAAATTGCCATTATTTTTTTGAGTCTTTTTTTAAAGGCTTTATTTATTTAATTGTTTAATTTAGAATTTCATCCACCTGATAAAACAGGATGAAAGCGTTGAATTTTTAAAGTAACATTATGCTGGAAGCCACACGTTTATTTGATTGCATTGAACTTCACTTAAAAGATGCGCCGCACAGAACCATGCTGGCCGGCAAAGAAAATAATGTGTGGAAAGAATATACAACTGTCGAAGTTTCAGAAATTGTAAATAAATTAAGTTCAGGATTATTATACGCGGGAATTGGGCCAGGCGATTATACAGTTAATGGCCGCGATAAAGTAGCTGTTATTTCTAAAAATCGACCTGAGTGGGTGATGCTGGATTTGGCTGTTCAACAGATAGGCGCTATCCTGATTCCTATTTATCCTACCGTTAGTGACATTGATCTTGAGTTTATTTTAAAAGACTCAGATGTAAAAATAATTTTCGTGAACGATCAGCTATTATTTGAAAAAACAAAAGCGATAAAGGCAAATCTTCCAGCGCTTAAAGAAATTATTACTTTTGAAAAGATCGACGGAGTAAAGCATTGGAAAGAAACTTTGTTGCCTTTAACTGAAAATATTTTGAGCGCGATAAAATCTATTTCGAACAAAATAAAAAACGAAGATCTTGCGACAATCATTTATACTTCAGGAACGACCGGAACTCCAAAAGGAGTGATGCTTTCACACAAAAATATTTTGAGCAATGTGTTTGATAGTCTTCCTTGTTTTCCGCCGGGAGAAAATTTAAAAGCGCTAAGCTTTTTACCCCTTAATCATATTTTTGAGCGAATGACCAGCTTCTTGTATTTGTATAAAGGAACTTCTGTTTTTTTTGCTGAAAGCATGGACACTATTTCTGCAAATTTAAAAGAAGTAAAACCAAATCTTTTTACAACGGTACCGCGGTTGCTTGAAAAAGTGTATGAAAAAATTATGCAAAAAGGAGATGAATTAAAAGGGTTCAAACGCAAATTATTTTTTTGGGCACATGGTCTTGCATGCAGATTTGAAATTAATAAAAACAACGGAGTTCTTTTCAATCTTCAATTATTTATCGCCAATAAACTTATATTTAATAAATGGCGGGAAGCGCTGGGCAACAATATCGTTTGTATTATTAGTGGCGGCGCCGCTTGCCAGGTAAGGCTTTTGCGCATTTTTACTGCCGCTAAAATTCCAATAATGGAAGGCTACGGACTGACAGAAACTTCGCCGGTTATCAGCGTCAACCGTTTTGAAGAAAAAGAAAGAATGTTTGGAACCGTCGGCCCGTTAATTCAAAATATAGAAGTGAAAATCGCTGAGGACGGAGAAATATTATGTAAAGGTCCAAATATTATGATGGGCTATTACAAACATCCGGAACTTACCGCTGAAGTTATGGAAGGAGAATGGTTTAAAACCGGAGATATTGGAACGATCGTAGCCAATAAATTTTTGAAAATAACTGACCGGAAAAAAGAAATTTTTAAAACCAGTGGTGGGAAGTATGTGGCGCCTTTAGCGATTGAAAATAAATTAAAAGAATCGAAATTCATAGAAAACATTATTGTGATTGGCGCTGGCGAAAAATTTGTAACTGCTTTAATTGTTCCAGCTTTCCAAAACTTAAACATTTGGTGTAATCAAAATAATATTGATGGTAGCAGCAATGAAAAGATGGTTAATAATCCTTCGGTAAAAGATTTTTATAAAAAAGAGCTTGAACGTTTTAATCAATTTTTTAATCACGTAGAACAAATAAAAAAGTTTGAATTACTTCCTTCGGATTGGACTATTACCAGTGGCGAAATGACACCAAAGCTAAGCCTGAGGCGTAAGATAATCATGGAGAAAAACAAGGAACTTATTCGAAGTATGTATGCATAGATTGTTTGCAGTAAACCAACAAATTCTTTGCATTTATTGTTTATCCGGAAGATGCAGTAAATGAAACAATTGTTGAGATTCTTGATTTTCAATTTACCTAAAAAACAATTTCTTCTTCTTTTTCTTCTACAGGAATTTTTCTTAAAAAATCATCATATTCTGAATCATGATCACTGTAAACCCCATAAGCGTCTATGGTGTAGCCGATAAGCCCGTCGTTCGCCTGAATGATATATATAGCTGCGTTATCATCAGGATTCGATTCGCCTTCAAAACGATAAGTGCGTATAATTTTTAAATCCCGGGGTTGATAATATTTGCTGTTACCTGCTGTAAATCCTTGCGGGGTTATCTGGAATTCATTATCAATTTTTTTAACACGTAGTTTTTCCAAAATAGCCGAAAGTGTTGTCATCTCAATTTTCTGATCTGGTCTGAAATAAGCCATAATTTTTTCCTTTTAAAAAAGAAAAGACAAATTGCATACCGGAAAAGGCAATGACAGGAAATTAAAAATAACTCATTTGCAACCAGTAAACTTACAACGACTCGTAAATTTTAATTTTATTGTACAATGTTTTACGGTCTATTTTTAAAATTTCAGCAGCTTTTGTTTTATTGAAATTTACTTCTTTTAAAACGTTCATAATCGTTTCGTATTCTGCTTTTGCAGCCGCATCTTTTAAATCTACTTCTTTAACCAGCCCACTTGAATTTACAGCAAGACTTTCAGCGCCATTCGTTTGACCATTTGGCTGCAAAGCCTGGGTAATCTCCCACGGTAACACTTTTGAACTGATTTTTCCGGAAGGAGTAAGCAAAACTGCCCGACGAACGACATTTCTGAATTCTCTAAGATTTCCTGGCCACGAATAATTCAAAAACATTTCTTCAACATCTTCTTCGTATCCTTCTATATTTTTTTGCAATTCGGAATTAGTCCTGTCGAGAAAAAATTGAGCAAAAAGCGGGATATCACCTTTTCTGTTACGCAATGGCGGAAGATTGATTGAAAATTCATTGAACCTGTGATATAAATCTTCGCGGAATTTTCCTTTCTGATATGCTTCCTGCAAATTTTCATTTGATGCAACAATAATTCTTACATCCACATCCATTTCTTTTGTGTCACCAACTCTTTTATATTTTCTTTCCTGAATTACACGAAGCAAAGAAGCTTGTACGTCTTTTGGAAGATTTGAAACTTCATCTAAAAATAAAGTACCACCATTAGCCATTTCAAAATGACCTTCTTTATCGCTAACCGCGCCGGTAAATGCACCTTTTACATGACCAAATAATTCACTTCCGGATAATTCTTTTGATAACGTTCCACAATCCATTGCTACGAAAGGCCGGCCTTTCCGATTGCTTGCCTCATGAATTGTTTTTGCAATTACTTCTTTTCCGGTCCCACTTTCGCCGTATAAAATTACACTGTAATTAGTAGGCGCTACGATTTCAATTTGCCGGTAAATTTTTGAAGTTTCACCGTCCTGGCCAACCAAATATTCGTTGTTAAGCGATAATTCGTAATTTCTTTTCTTTTGATTACCGTTTATTGGTTTTGCTGGCTGTGATGGAGCATCAGTAACAGGATTTGCCAATGCTTTTTCAATCACATTAATTACCTCATCAGGAATCAACGGTTTTGTAATGTAATCAAAAGCACCAAGTTTTATAACGTCCACAGCAGTTTTAATATCAGAGTAGCCGGTAATAATAATAACAATTGTTTTCGGTTTTGTTTCTTTGATTTTGGTCAAAACATCTTTTCCATCCTTATCACCAAGGCGAAAATCGCAGAGAACTATATCAAAATGAAACTCATTAAACTTTGCTAATCCTTTAGATCCGTTGTGTGCTACTTCAGTACTGTATCCTTTTTTATTAAGGAAACGACTTAATAAAACACACATATCGAAATCATCATCAATGATCAGTATTTTTTTATTCATATCTGTAAAATAAGCATTTGGGCATGCAAAGTTAACGTAAATCTTTGTTTTTCAATTCCGGAACCGAAACAGTTTTTTTTTCTATTTTCACCCATTCTGCATAATCATTCGGTGTAATATTTTCTCCGTACAATTTAGCAAAAACTTTTGTAAATTCCGCACCAAGGTACAAAATTATTGAACTATAATAAACCCAAACCATTAGGATAATTATAGAACCAGCGGCGCCATAAAGCGAAGTTATATTGCTTTTTGTTACGTAAAAACTAATCCCCATTTTGCCGATTGAGAAAAAAATAGCCGTAATAAAGCCGCCAAATAACACATCTTTCCACCCGATTTTAGCGTCAGGTAATATTTTAAAAATGAAGGCAAACGAAAAAGCAATGATCACAAAAGATATAATACCATCACTAAAGTCTATAAAATAATTGCCATAACCGGCTATAAATTTACTGATAAATTTGCCAAATGCCGCAACTGCTGCATTAAGTATCAGCGTGAGAATCATGATGATCCCAATGCTTATAATTAATAAGAATGAAAGCAGGCGCGTAAGAATTAATTTCCACCAGACTTTATGTTTTTTCATTCTTAATCCCCAGATTTTATTGATCGAATCCTGTATCTCGCCAAAAATACTTGTTGCGCCAATCAATAAAACAATCAGGCTGACAACGGTTGCAAAAAAGCTGTTTCTGCTAAGGTGAATATTTTTAATGATATCCTGGATCTGAATAGCAGCCTGGCTTCCGACAAAATGATTTAATTGTTCGTAAACCCGGCCCCGCATAGCTTCTTTTCCAAACAGAAATCCAAACAAAGTTGTAATTACAATCAATAAAGGAGCTATTGAAAAAACGGTATAATATGCAAGCGAGGCGCTGTATTTTAAAATGTTGTCTGCTGAAAATTCTTTGAACACTTCTTTAATTATTAAAAGTGCTTTTAACGAATTCTGTCTAAAACGCATTTAAAGTATTTTTTGCGGTCAATTGAAATAAAGTTAAAGCAAATGAATTTAGGATATAAAAAGAAGAAGAAAATGGTTTTATTAAAAATATAAATTCAATGGTAATGTTCTTAGATGGCATCTATAAGAGGGTGATAAGGAATTAAATATTAAAAAAATGCTCATTTCGTGGAGGGAATTCCCCAAGCATAACTGCCATCTGCTATTTAAAATCCTTTCTTTTATAATACATTACAGCAAAAAATCACGAATTTCAATAAGAAAAATAATTTTGGCAAAGTTTTGAAGGATAAAATAATGTAACTATATTTTTTAAAATTAAATCTATAAAAAAATGAGAAGCATTTTATACATCATCGCAGTAATATTGATTATTATCTGGGTGATCTCCTTCCTGGTTTATCATGTATCCGGCGGCTTAATTCACATTCTTTTGGTAATTGCTGTTATTGCAATCATTTTAGGAATAATTCGAAGAGCATAATTGTCTAAAAAATAAATCAGAATTTCCGGTAATTTATCAGTTTACTATAAAGGCTTTTGTATCATTATTTTTTAACCTTTAAAACAAAAAAACCTATGGGTAATCTATTGTATATCATTGCGGTGGTTCTGGTTATTATCTGGGCCATCTCATTTTTAGGAGGATTTTACACCGGCGGCCTTATTCATATTTTACTTGTAATTGCAGTGATCGCAATTCTTTTAAAAATCATTAGGGTAGCGTGATTTTTTTAATTTAAATAAATACACATTATGGAAGACTGGAAATTAAAATTAAACGGAAACTGGAACGAAATGAAAGGTAAAATGAAAGAGGCATATGGCGATCTCACCGATGATGATTTAAAGCATGAAGAAGGAAAAGATGATGAATTGATTGGCAGATTACAACAAAAGCTTGGAAAAACAAAAGACCAGGTGATTGATTGGATTCAGAGCCTCTAATTTTATTTATTACAATTTCAAAAAACAAAACCTCATACATTTTTGCATGAGGTTTTTTATATTTTTTTAATTTTAAATAATGAAAGTATTCGACAAGCTACCTGTCTATGTCAAATTGGGATTTCAATTCCTGATCATTTTTTTTATTTGTTTTTTTATCAATGTTGCTCAAAATATTCTCATTCCATTCGCTTTCGCTGTTTTATTTACTGTTCTTCTTTTGCCCATCGTAACTTTCCTTGAGTCAAAACATCTGAGCAAAGTACTTTCAATATTTATATCACTTTTTATCGCGATCGGTTTTGTTGCCGGAGTGATTTATTTTTTAAGCAGCCAGATCGTAAGTTTTATCCAGGATGTACCATCTATTAAAGAGCATTTAAATCAACATTTTGTTGATATTCAGAATTGGGTCAAAACTAAATTCAATATTCCTTTTTCTGAACAAAATCAGTACTTGCAGGAGCAGGCGAATAAGCTAAAAGACTCCGGAACCGGTTACCTGAAAACGACTTTCTTTTCAATAACAGAAGCTATACTGCTTTTATTCCTGATGCCGATTTATACATTTTTGCTTTTGTATTACCGGCTTCATATCCGTAGTTTTTTATTCCTTGTTTTTAAAAAAGAATACAGTGAGGATGTGCAATGCGTGATCAACAAATCTAAAATTATGATCAGAAGTTATGTTGTTGGATTATTAATAGAAATGGCGATAGTGGCCTCTGCTAATTCGATCGGGCTAATCTTACTGGGCATAAAATATGCAATTTTTTTTGGCGTTCTTTCGGCTGTTTTAAATGTCATTCCATACATCGGAATGTTTACTGCCACACTGTTTACTGTTTTGGTTACATTGACCACCACTGATAATACCAGCGATATTATTTGGGTTATTGTTATTTTTTATGGAATCCATATTATTGATACCAACTTTTTAGTACCACGAATTGTAGCCTCACGGTTACGCATAAACGCACTTATTTCTATTTTGGGAGTGGTTATCGGCGGCGCGCTTACAGGCATTTCGGGACTATTTTTATCAGTGCCTGCAATTGCTTTTATTAAAATAATCTGTGACCAGGTGGAAAGCTTGAAGCCCTGGGGAATGCTCATGGGCGATGAAACAAGCAATGCTGAAAATAACCTGATTTATAAAAGGATTCAAAATTTTCGAAGGCAACGTCAAAAGAAAAAGTGATTTTAGTTATTTAAGATAATTGTAAAAGTGGTTCCTTTTCCAGATTCACTTTCAGCGGAAATACTTCCTTTATGGCCTAAAATGATATTTTGCGAATTAGCAAGCCCAAGTCCGTTGCCTTTTTCTTTTGTTGTAAAATAAGGTTCAAATAAACGGTCTACCTCCGACTTTTCCATTCCCTTCCCATTGTCCGAAATCTTTACAATACAATTGCCGTTTTTATTTTCCGTACTAATTTCAATGGTTCCATGCTCACCGATGGCTTCAATAGCATTTACAATAATATTTAAAAAAGCAATTTTAATTTTTTCAATATCTACTGAAAGAGGAGGAAGGTTTGAACCATAATTTTTAATCACTTCTATATGGTTCAGTTCGATTCTGTCTAACGCAAGGTCAATCGTTTCATCGAGTATCCGATTAATTGAAGCTTCCGAAAAAACAAGTTCTGCAACCCTTGTTGAATTTAATAAATCACTTACCAGCTGATTAATTCTTTCTGAATTACGGCTAATCATCGTAAACAACATTTGAGTGCTGTCGTCTCCATTTAATTCGGATTGTAGCTGCTCACAGGCAAGATTAATATTTGTAAGGGGATTCCTTACTTCATGTGCTATTACGCGTGCGATTCTTCCGGTGACCACATACTTTTCAAGGCGTCTTAATTCTATTAATTCTGTGTTTAAAGTAGCCAATTGATTTACTCGTTCCTGTAATTGTTTTTTATACTCGTCGGCTTTTTTTGAAGCTTCCAGTTTTTCTTTATTTTCCTTATTATAAACGACGATTGAAAAGATAGTAAAAAAAACAGCGACGATAATCGACAGGATGTTTAGCCCCTGGATGAGGCCTGAATATTCGGAAAGCTTTTGTGAACGTTCATTCCACAAAGCAGTTTCCTGTTGCTTCATCTTTAATATTTGCGCTTCTATTTTTTTTGTTTTATCAATTCCCTGTTCATTACCTTCCAGCAGCGTTGAGGATAAAGTATTTTTGGAAGAATAATTAGAAATTACATTTCCGATCCACAGAAATTTCTGTTCTATCAAAGAATGAAGCGTATCCAGGTTCTTTTGTTGGCGCTGATTATCAACGGTAAGATTTTTTAATTTTGAAAAAGTGCTATCCGTTTGACGTATACTTTTATCGTAATCCGCCAGCAATGCTCTGTCATTTGTAATAAGAAATCCCCTGAATTGAGATTCTCCCTTTGTAATAAAGGCTATGATATTATCAAGGTCATGAATCACTTCATTGGTATGATTCACCCAATAATCTTGTTTGCTTACTTCTTCTGTAGAAATAAATGTAAGGATGTAAGACAGAAACAAAAGAAAAAAAGCCACGAAGAAACCGATTCTCGTACGCGTACTAATCTTGTTCAAAAAGCTTTTTATCATCGATTTCCGCTATTAATTATTTAAATATACAATCCCTTATCACTTATTGGAAACTTTTCTTATGATCCAAAAGACAATAGCAAGGATTATAATAACGAAAATAATTCCAACCCACATGCCTGCTTTGAAAATGTCGCCAATGGCCT
>Ga0157371_10000360_pt1 | contig 57883 bp, 53 predicted proteins | sample C45metaG_FD_113462 | JGI IMG/M metagenome (GOLD analysis project Ga0157371, IMG submission 113462) | Corn rhizosphere microbial communities from Kellogg Biological Station, Michigan, USA - C4-5 metaG | ecosystem: Host-associated > Plants > Roots > Rhizosphere > Soil | place: USA: Michigan... | reverse complement strand
CGTGCTTTTTGAGGCGCGCAGTTTGGCGGTCAGGCCCAGTTCGCCGTACTCGTCCTGCGCACCTTTGCTCGTGTCGCGATGGCGTTTGAGCAGGCCGGAGCCTGCGCGATCAGGGCTGGAGTCCAGCTTGACGCCGACCAGTCCGATGGCATCGAAACCGACACCTATCAAACCGTCGGTGAAGCCCGATTCATAGCGCAACAGGAAACCCTGGGCCCATTCCTCTTGTTTCGATTGAGGGGCGTTGGTCTGGCGATAATCCCGGTTGAAGTAGAAGTTGCGCAGCTCCAGGCTGGCCTTGCTGTCTGCGAGGAAGTCCGCATGGGCTTGGGTGGCCAGGCTGGTGCCTGCCAGGAACAGTGTGAATAGGGTGGGTTTCATAGCGTGTCTCTTGTTGTTATGAGTCAGTGTTTTTACGAGCAAGCCGAGCCCGCGCTGACCGGAGCCAGTGGAGGGAAGGCTTGTTGAAAGTGCCCAGTGCGGGGCGGCGCTGGGCGGGAGTGAAAAAAGCGCGGTGCTAAGGGGCGAACTCGCGCTCGGGGCACAGACCCCGTAAAGCTGGAGCGTTAGTGACTGCTGGCCATGGCAGCGCCCAGGCCGGTCTGGGCGCGGACGAACTGATCTGCATAAGCCGCGCGTTCTCGGTTGGCGCGCTCGCTGCGGTCCAGCTTGGACGCGACCACGATGACCAGGAAGGCCAAAGGCATGGAGAACAGCGCCGGTTGGTCATAAGGGAAAATCGCATGGGTATGGCCCAATACGCCGACCCACACCGATGGCGAACCGACGACCAGGCCCAAGGCGCTGATCAGTCCGGTCAGGCCGCCGTAAACGGCGCCTCGAGTGGTCAGGCCATCCCAGTACATGGCCATGATCAGCACCGGGAAGTTTGCAGAGGCGGCTATGCCGAACGTCAGGCCGACCAGGAACGCGATGTTCTGGCCTTCGAACAGAATGCCGAGGGAAATCGCGACAATGCCCAGGCAGACAGTGGCGATACGCGACACGCGCATTTCCTGCTTCTCGTCGGCCTTGCCCTTTTTCAGCACCGAAGCATAAAGGTCGTGAGAGATGGCCGAAGCGCCGGCCAGGGCCAGCCCGGACACCACGGCAAGGATGGTGGCGAAGGCCACGGCGGAGAGGAATCCGAGAAACAGGTTGCCGCCCACCGCTTTAGCCAGGTGCATTGCCACCATGTTGCCGCCGCCGATCATGGCGCCGCCGAGCTTGCCGTCGACATAGTACTGAGGGTCTGTGCCGACGATGACGATGGCGGTGTAGCCCAGGATGCAAACCACGAGGAAGAAGAACCCGATAAACACCGTGGCGAACAGCACCGATTTACGCGCTTCCTTGGCATTGGGCACGGTGAAGAAGCGCATCAGGATGTGTGGCAGTCCGGCGATGCCGAAGACCAGTCCGAGGGACAGGGATACGGCGTTGATCGGGTCGGCCAGCAAGGTGCCCGGGCCCATGATCTGCACGCCGCTGGCGTGTACCGCTACCGCTTGGGCAGCCAGTGTCTCGAAGCTGAAGCCGAAGCGACTCAATGCCATCAGCATCAGGGTTGTGCCACCGCCCAACAGCAGAACCGCCTTGGTGATCTGCACCCAGGTGGTGGCGAGCATGCCGCCGAAGATCACGTAGACCAGCATCAGCAGACCGACCACCACCACCGCCGTGCGGTAGTCGAGGCCGAACAGCAGCTTGATCAACTGGCCGGCACCGACCATTTGCACCACCAGGTAACAACACACCACCGTCAGCGAGCCGAGGGCGGCGAAGCTGCGCACGCGAGTTTGATCCAGGCGCAAGGAGACGATGTCGGCGAAGGTGTAGCGGCCCAGGTTGCGCAGGCGCTCAGCCATCAGGAAGGTGACGATGGGCCAGCCGACGAAGAAGCCGATGATGTAGATGAAGCCATCGTAGCCCTTGGTGAACACCAGGCTCGAAAGGCCGAGCAACGTGGCCGCCGACATGTAGTCACCGGCGATTGCCAGGCCATTCTGAAAACCGGTGATGCCGCCACCGGCGCTGTAGAAATCGGCAGCGGAGCGCGTGCGGCGTGACGCCCACCAAGTGATCAGCAACGTGGCAAGGACGAAGACGAAGAACATGCCGATGGCATGCACGTTGAGCGGTTGCTTCTCTGCGATGAGGGTGTCGGCGTTGGCCAGCAGAGGGCAAAGGGCGAGCAGGGCGGGCAGGCGTTTCATGCGCGAGTCTCCTGGAGGATCTGCGCGCTGAGCGCGTCGAAGCGGGTGTTGGCGGTGTACACGTACCAGGCGGTCAGCAGCCAGGACAGCAGGATAATCGTCGCACCAATCGGCATGCCGAGGCTCAGATGGCTGCCGTCGTACAGCGGCAGACGCAACCAGGCAGGGGCGAAGGCCACGACCATGATGTAGCTGTAATAGACGGTCAGGACCGCGCCGCTCAGTGACCAGGCCAACAGTGCGCGCTGGCGAGTGAGGCGCTGGAACTTGGGATTGGCCCTGACCTGGTCGCAAGTCAGGGCGTGGTTCGGATGGTCAGTCGTCATGGTGAGGCTCCGCTTTTAATTGTTTTTGTTTGTCGGCCTTTTTAAGGGCGTACGGGTACCCGAGCGACGCCCCGAAAAGGGACGCCACCTGAATGCTGGTGCTGGAGTCATTGCCGCCTCGGTGATCCTGCGCAGGCGGAAAAAAAGTGGATGGCCCAAGGGTGGCGCCGGAGCTCTGCCGGCTGTCGCGCGGACCCTCGGCGAGCTGTAATTTTGCTGGCGTGCAGCCGCGTGTCTACGGCATGCAAACCGGTGTTCAACCGTGCACTTATCCCGTCAGCCCGGATTATTTTCGGGGGCTTTTCTGGCTTGAAAACGATGCTGGTCAAGCTGGGTTGAATGCGAGTATATGTTGGCAAATTTCCAATATGTATGGGCAGAAAAGCCTGATGAATATGCAAAAACGCACAACGCAAACTCACCTTAATTGGGACGACATGCGCTTCTTTCTCGAAGTCGCCCGTGCCCGCACCGCCAGCGGTGCCGCCCGCCGCCTGGGAGTGGACTACACGACAGTGTCGCGGCGCATCCGCGCCCTCGAACAAAGTCTGGGCGCCTTGTTGTTCGAGAAATCGCGGTCCTCGGGTTTCGTTCTGACAGTGGATGGGCAGCGCCTGGTCGGCCATGCCGAATCTCTGGAAAGCACGCTGCTGGCAGCCTGCGAGCAGGTATCCGGAACCACCGGAGGACTCGCCGGGCACCTGCGCATCGGTTGTACCGAAGCCTTCGGTTCCTGCTTCGTCACTGCGCAAATGAGCCACTTCATCACCCACTACCCGCATATCTCTGTGGACATCCTGCCGGTCCCGCACTTCGTCAACCTGTCACGGCGCGAAGCGGACATTGCCATCACTCTGGAGAGGCCCGAGCGCGGTCCATATGTGTGCTCGCGGCTGTGTGACTACCGCCTGCGTCTGTATGCGACTCCGCAATACCTGGCCGATCATCCGCCGATTGCCAATCGCGAGGATTTGGCCGGTCACCCGTTCGTGACCTATGTCGAGGACCTGGCCTTCAGCTTCAAACTGCTCTACCTGAATGACCTGCTGCCCGGCGCGCACAGCCGCTTGCGCAGCACCAGCGTCGTTTCCCAGTACCACGCGGCGCTGGAAGGGCGCGCGCTGGCCATCCTGCCCTGTTTCCTCGCCGGCCCCGACCCGCGCCTGTGCGAAGTGCTGCCGGATCAGGTGGAGGTCACTCGCCAATTCTGGATGTACTACAGCGAGGACCTGCGCAAGCTCAAGCGGATCACCTTGGTGGCCGACTACCTGCGCGCGTGTGCGGAACTCAACCAACCGCTGCTGATGGGCGAGTCGAAGGTGATGGCTTACCTGCCGTCACCCTGAGCTTGCGCTCTGTTCAACAGCCAGCCAGCACGCGCGCAATCGCGCGTCACTGACAGCCAGCAAGAAGTTGCATCGCACCACCGAAAAGCCCTTTACGAAGCTCTATTGGCGCCGGATGATTCCGGCTCGGAAACGCATTAACCCGACCCTAAAAAAATAAAAACAGGTGTCTTCATGCTTCTCGATCATGCGTTGTTAATCGATGTCAGTGGCAAGCCGATACGCCAGCACCACAAAAACTTTTCAACCGAATGGGATGAGATTCGCGACTGGTCGGATCGGGTTTACATGCCCTATCGCGTGACCCCCACAGGGCGCGTCAACAAGCCCCGCGCGACCATGCATTCATCCAGGATTGGCGAGTTGACGCTGACGCGGTTTGCCTATGGCGTGGCGGTGAGCGTCGATGAGTTTTCGCCGCAAGCCGGCAATGCGCTGCTGCTCACGACCATCCGCGGCAATGCCCGGCACTGGGGGCAGCGTTCGGTCACTGAAGACACGGCAGTGGGTCAATCCTTCATTGCCGATTGCAGTCGTGTCGATTACCGGATCGACCTCAATGCGGATCATCTGCAGCTGAATCTGACCATTCCTCATGGGGTTCTGGAGCAGATGGCACAGCAGTGGTTCGGGTTCGTGCCCGACGATCAGTTCTGGCGACACAAGTGCGTCATCGGCGGCGCGGGTTCGAGCTGGTTGAGCTTGCTGGAGTACACGGTCCGTTGTGTGGCCGAGGCTCCCGAACACGTGGCTGAAGGGCGTATGGGCGCGCATCTGGAGCAAAATCTTTGCGTTCATTTGCTGCAAGAGTGGGCGAGTCGAGCGGCGCAAGCCGGGCTTGATTTAAGTAGTCCGATGAACCGCATCGCACCGCGTTATGTCAGGGCAGCCGAAGAGTTCATGAGTGCCAATGCCGCGAGCCTGCCGACGATGGCCGAGGTGGCCAGTGCGGTCGGGACCAGTGTGCGGGCATTGAGTGGGGCCTTCTCGCGCTTTCGCGGCATGACACCCGGGGCCTTTTTGCGCGAGCAGCGGCTGCAAGGAGCGCATCGCGATTTACTGGCGACGGATCCGGAATCCGGCACCAACGTTTCGGCCATCGCCTTTCGCTGGGGTTATCTCAACCTGGGTGAGTTTGCGGGTAGCTATCGCAAGCGTTTCAGCGAGTTGCCCTCACAGACCTTGCGGCGCCGACTGCGCTAGTGATTGACCCGGGACAAGGGCACCGAGAGTGGCGCGTGATCCGCTCTCGGTGCCCAGGACTCCAGCTATTTTCTACGGGTCAGAACACCCACAACAGTCGAAGGTTAATTCGCTGGTTTTCCTTGAAACCGTTGTCGACCGAGACGTCCTGGCCGTAATTGACCAGCGCCTGGAAGGTAGGGGTTATCCAGTACGATCCTCCGACCCTGTACTTGCTGGTGTTGGGTTCATCGTGCTGATCCTGACCGTCGAGGCGCGTTTCACCGCCCCACAGTTGCGACGCACCGACGTGCACCGACAGCTTGGGTGTCACGGCATACCTCAGGTAAGTCTGGGCTTGCCATTGCGGCTTTTGACGCAATGTCAGGCCTTGACTGGTGTAGTCGTCATTCTTGCCATAAACGGTCACATCGGCGGTCAGGTCCAGGGACAGCTTCTCAGTGAGGCCGGTTACATAGCCCGTCTGCAATATCATCCTCCAACGGTTTTCTCCCAGGTTGAGCGGATCGTTTCGGTCATAGTTGCCGGTCGGCGCGATGAGGTAGGGCGCAATGCCCCAGTAACGGTTTTTCGCCGGATCATTCACCAGCCACAAGGTGGAGGCCAGAATCAGATCACCCACGCCATTGGCTTGTCCCAACGAGTCGTTATCGCGTGTTCCTTCCAGCCGACCGAATGGCAACAGGAACTGCGTATTGATGGTGTAGTCGCCCAGTTGCTGGTAATTCGCGACGCGCACGATGCCGACATCCGAGTCGAGCCCCGCTTTGACTGCAACTTTGTGACCATCACTGTAAAGCTCGCGCCGCTGCGCATGTTGCAGGTAAAGCAAGCCGATGTTGCTGCCGGCGGGCAGCGCAGCAGCGTATTCGCCGGCGTCGACATCGATGGCCTGGGCATTGCCCGCCAGAGTGGCGAGGACGAGGCCGGCACCGATCGTTGACGTGTCAAACCCGCCGGCCATGAATCGAGCGCGCGCAGGGGTACGTGTGGAGATCTCCATGAGTCACCTGTTTTGTTTTTGTTGTTTTCAGAGAGGGGACAGTGTTCTTGCACCATCGCCTGGAGCCCTGGCGGGCTCTCATGCGACTTGAATCGGATCAGCTACTGGCGGTGGCTCAGATAGCGGTAGGCGGACGTTTCGAAGTCCAGATAGGCGCTGGACGAAACAGGGTCTGCGAAGGGCAATATCTGGGTGGCCCAAAAACCACCGATGCCGTTTTTTCGGTCGATCCAATAGTAAAGATTGGCCAGGCCTGCCCACGCCAAAGAGCCGGCAGGGCGACCGGTGGGGGCGTCGTGTTCGTTGACCATGAAGCTCAACGCCCAAGACTTGGGCATGCCCGGAAAAAACTCCGCGGTGTTGGAGATGCTCGGAATTACGCCGGGTAGGGCTTTGATTTTCAGGTTTTCGAGACCGTTTTTTTCAGCGTAACGAACCGTCTCAGGCTTCAGGATCCGTCCGTGATCACCCTGTCCATCGTTAAGCCAGGCACGGATAAACAAGCAATAATCCTTCACCGTCGAAAACAGGCCATGGCCGCCCATGTGCACTTCGGGTTCCTGCGGGAGGATGGACTCCTCGATTGCCGTCAGCGATCCATCCTCTTCGCGCTGATGCATGCCGGCCCGTCGCTCGAGCATCGATGGGGTCAGGGTAAAGCCGGTATCGGTCATGCCCAGAGGCTCGAAAATCCGCTCGCGCATGACCTCACCCAGGCGCTTGCCAGTGATGGCTTCCACCACCAGCCCGGCCCAATCCATGTTGGAGCCGTATTCCCACTGTTCGCCAGGCTCAAACAGCAACGGTGTTTTCAGCGCCGCCAGCGACCCGCTGATGATGCTCGGCTGGCCATGTTCCTGAACCAGCCTGTTGTAGTTTTCGTTGAAGAATTCATAACCGAAGCCTGCCGTGTGAAGCAGCAGCATTCGAGTGGTGATGTGTTTTTTGGGGGCGCGAAGTCGTGGCGTGCCGTCGGCATCAAACCCGTCGAGCACCTGCAGTTCGCCGATCATCGGCACATAGTCTTTGGCAGGTGCGTCGAGATCTAGTCGGCCTTCTTCGACCAACTGAAGCACTGCCGTGGCGGTTATCGCTTTGGTCGTGGAGAACATGGCGAACACAGTGTCGGTCGTCATGGCGCCCGGTTGACCGGACATGCGTAGCCCTGAGGCTCCCTCGTAGAGCAAACCGGCGCGCCCGGTGATTGCGGCGACTACGCCTGGGACGCGGTGCTGTCCAGCCGTGACGAGTTCGAGCAAGTGGTTGGTTGATGATGTGAAACCCGGATTCATTATTTTTATTCTCCTGAAACCCGACCCATAGTCCGCTCGGCTAGAGCGTAGGGCAGGGCAGTGGTTAGACTGACTGGGCCGACGTCCAGGGATGAGCGTCGGGCCAAGGGGAGAGTAAGAAAATAAAATCCGCGGGTTTGTCGGCTTTCGGCAGAGGGTGTCGGCGACAGGCACTTATTTAAGTGCCGCGCAGCTCAGACGGTTTCGAGCGTTGCAAGATTCAAAAGGGTGAAGTAACCGAGCCCCGGCTTCCAGCCTGCGGTGTCGATATGAATTACGTTGCCCAATCGGATGGGCTGCTGCAGCGGTGTGTGCCCAACGATCAACGCACGCAGTCCTTCAACGCCATGACTCTCCAGCTGATCGATACGGCTTCGCGACCACATCATGCGGTTCTGCACCTGCCTCAGGCGCTGTTTGGATTCAGGGAATTGCAGTTCCTTGCGCAGCTGTTCCCATGAAGGGAAAGGGCAGTCGGCGTGGACGATGCCGATCAGGCCTTGTGCTGTTTCGACTTCGATGGCGATCGGTAGCCCGGCAAATTTCGCGGCGAACTGTTGGCGCTCCGCCAGCGACAGCTTCGTAAACCATAAGCCGCCGTTGAAGATCCAGCTGTCGACGTCGCACGTATCGAAATGAACCACGTAGTCGTCATGGTTTCCACACACGGGGTGGAACCATGGCTTGTCCAGCCAATCGAGTGCATCCGGGCACTCGGGGCCGCGGTCGATCAGATCGCCCACACTGAACAAGCGATCGACCAGCGGATTGAACCGGGCCGCCTCCAGCGCCGCCTGCAACCGGGTGAAATGGCCGTGAATGTCGCCGACGGCAATGTCTCGGCCGACTGAGTTGGCGGCGAAGCGCTTTACGCGCGGCACCTCTGGCAATTGGTGCATGGAATACCCCGAGCGCCGCTTACCGGCGCGATGGTAGTCCATTGAGTTTAGGCCGCGCCGGCGCGAATCGCGGTCGTGCGCATCGGTTATTCGCGGGAGCGGTCACCTGACGGTGGGACCGCTCCTCGACGAACAGACGCTATCAGAGCGAAAAGCCGCTGGATTGTCCGAGACTGTTCTCCTGCACTGAGGCAATAAGGTGCAGTGGAACGTGCGGGTGTTCATTTATTGACGGGATTTCAACGCTGCCCACGATGTGAAGTGGTCGCTCACTCAGTCGGGTCGACTCTTGTGCCTTTGCCATAGCCATTCTCGCGTGGTTCGCTGCGATTTCATTGAGAGTTGACACGTTACATCTCCGGTGACTGACCAAGCGTATCGCTGGCGTCCTTAAGCATAGGTTGGGTTTTACCGCCGCGTCAGAAAGACGTCGTTGCGGGGCTGGCATGACCGGCCATTGCAATCCGTGAGCCAGACAGTAGGGTGCGCAAGGCGTCAGATTTTTGTTACCGACGAGTGGTATCGCCAACAACCGCCGCCCTGAACTTGACCGCGTGCCTTGAGCCAACTAGACCTTATAACCAAGTCTCGCGCAGGCAGTGGGCGGCCGTTCCCAGTCGCTTCATGCAGGGAAAGTGGACAGGTCTGCTGTCCTGCATTCTGATATCACTGCAACATTGCTGGCATGGCTTACGAGTGAATCTTGATCCGTCATTGGTTCTGGAGATCAGTCATGCCCACCGTCGAACCCGTCTCGAATCTTCCTCAACCGGATAAACCCCAACCTTTGCGCGAAAGCGTGGCACTCGCACTGTCCGGCGGGGGGTATCGGGCGATGTTGTTCCATACCGGCACGCTTTGGCGGCTGGGGCAACTGGGTTTTTTTCAGGATAAGCCGCTCGAGCGATTCGGCACCAATGGCCGCGAAAGTGTCGGCAAGCTGGAGCGCATTTCGAGTGTTTCCGGCGGCTCGATCATCTCCGCGAAACTGGCGCTGGAGTTCAGCGCGCTGGAAAACCTGAGCGCTGTCGAATTCGACGGGGCTTTTGCAGAATTGGTGGTCGGTCCGATACGCCGTCTGGCCGCAGTGACGCTTGCGGGCATGTCGGCCAAGGGCGTTTTTCAAGTCATCAAGGACATCGCGCTGCCTGGCGAGGTCAACGCGCATGTGGCCAAAGCGCTCGATGATGCGCTGTATAACGGCAAGAAATTGCAGGATTTACCCGACCGCGTGCGCTTTATCTTCAACGCCTCAAACCTGCAGTCGGGTGCGGTCTGGCGATTTTCAAAACCATACATGGGTGACTGGAAGGTGGGCAGGGTCATGAATCCTGCGCTTTCGATCGCCCGGGCCGTCGGGGCGTCTGCGGCGTTTCCGCCGATCCTCGCGCCAGCCACGCTAGAGTTCAAGGACAGCGATTTTGCGCCTGACGACGGTACGCAGTTTCTACGGCATCCGCCCTATACCACATCGGTCGCCCTCGCCGACGGCGGGGTCTACGATAACCTCGGGTTGGAAACTTGCTACAAGTCCTTCAAGACACTGTTCGTCAGTAACGCCGGCAAGCCCTTTGCCGAGCAGCCCGATGTGTCCGTCAATTGGGTGTCCATCGGCAGTCGTTGTCTCGACGTGATGGACAACCAGGTGCTGAGTCTTAGAAAGCGTCTGCTTGTCCAGGCCTTCGAAGCCCGTGAGCGCTACGGCGCCTTTTGGGATATCAAACAGGACATCGCCGTTCACGCACTGGCCGATTGCCTGCCTTGCCCGCTTGAGAGCACGCGCCAGCTGGCCCTGGTGCCGACTGATCTGGCGACCAAAGACATGGAAACCCAGAAACGCCTGATCAACTGGGGTTATGCGGTAGCCGATGCGGCCGTCCGGGCGCATTTCAATGGGCAACTGCCGCCGCCGATTGGATTTCCCTATCCCGAGAGCGCCTTGTGAGACGTCATTTTCAGGCCGATATCGAATGACCGCGCTAACGCAATAATCAGCCTCTGGCGTACGTGTTTCAAACGTTGGTCAGACAAGGAGATCTGGAGTGGACACGTCCGACTACTCTCCACCGGCCATGCGCAAACTGCGGGTGTATGCCTTCGATCCGCAAGCCTCGACTCAAATGGAAACGGTGCAGATCAACCACGCCACCATCGAATTGCCCTGGGAGCAACGATGGGAGCCCGACATCTTGCCGGGACCGGTGAACGAGTACCTGGAAGTCATTGATGTCGACCCTACCAGCGGCCAGTTCTATAAACCGGTGGACTTGAACGATCCACATTTGTTGGCCCAGGACGGCCTCGCGCCTTCTGAGGGTGATCCGCGTTTCCATCAGCAGATGGTCTTTGCCGTCGCGATGAAGACCATCAAATTGTTTGAGCGGGCATTGGGACGCAAGATGTTCTGGTCATCCAGAGCGGTCGAAGATGCCGTGACAAAGCGAACGACGTCTTACAGCTATGTCCGAAGGTTACGCATCTATCCCCACGCACTACGGGAAGCCAACGCCTATTACAGTCCGGCGAAAAAGGCATTGTTGTTCGGTTACTTCAAGGCCTCGATGACCAACGCCGGGGTGAACTTGCCGGGTGGCTGGATCTTTACCGCGCTGTCCCACGATATCGTCGCGCATGAAACGACCCATGCGATCCTCGATGGCTTGCACCGTCGCTACATTGAGTCAACCAGCGTGGATAGTCTGGCGTTTCATGAAGCCTTCGCCGACATCGTGGCGCTGTTGATGCATTTCACCTTGCCCGAAGTAGTCTCCAGTCAGTTGGCGGCACGTCGTGGCAATTTGAGTGAGCGTTCCTGGTTGAGCGGCCTGGCTCGGCAATTCGGCGAGGCGTCGGGGCGTTATGCGGCCTTGCGCGACGCCATCGACGAAAAAGGCCAGGACGGCTTACCAGACCCGACACGCCTGGCGCAGTTGAGCGAGCCCCATGAGCGCGGCGCGATTCTGGTTGCCGCTGTTTTCGACGCCTTTATCACTATCTATGAGCAACGTTCGGCGGATCTTTTCCGACTGGCCGGGCATGACAAGACGTCGACCGCCAACCTGTCGACGGAACTGATTGCACGCCTGACCCGTGAAGCGGTGAAATCGGCCGATCATGTCCTGCGCTTGTGCATCCGTGCACTGGATTACCTGCCACCGGTGGATGTGCACTTTGGTGAATTTCTGCGGGCCATCGTCACCGCCGATAACGACCTGGTGCCGGATGACCCGATGCACTATCGCCTGGCCGTTATTCAGGCGTTTCGACGGCGCGGCATTTTTCCGGACAAGTGTTTATCACTGGCACCGGACAGCCTGCTCTGGGAATCAGTGAAGGGTGTTCAGTCAGAAGACCTTGCACTGACGGCCAATGACCTGCTCGACTTCCATGCCGTCGCGAAACCGAAACGCGAATGGGCCGGTGGCGCGCTTGATCTGACGCCGCAATACGTGCGGGAGAAGGCCTTTCTCCAGGCTGAGCACAACCGCCAAGTGGTGTGGAACTGGCTGATGGCAGAGTCGGCACATGATGCGCAGTGGGAGAAGGTGCTGGGGATTTACTTCATGGCCCATCCCGGCGAATCAAGGAAGCAAGGGGCGTTGTTCATCGGCGCGGACGGGGTCCAACCGGCCGTGGAAGTGCACTCGGTCCGCACGTGTCGCCGGGCGGGTCCGGACGGGCAGGACCTGCGGCAACTGGTGGTCGAAATTGCCCAGCGCCGTCGCGGCTACTTCGATGCCGAGGAGCAACTCAAGGAAGACTTGAAGCCGGTACGCGAAAGAGGTCACCGCCCCTATGACTTCACCTTCCGCGGCGGGGCGACGCTGATTATCGACCTGCGCGACGGCACGCTGCGGTACGTCATCCGCAAGCGCATCGATGACGATGAGCGTCTGGAAGCGCAGCGACGCTTCCTCCAGGCCGGCAGTGATGGCCTGGCCATGACCTACCGGCGTCCGCGCCCAGGCGATAACGCTTTCGCCATGACCCACCGTGGAGTCTGACGCCATGACGGATGCCAGCCAAAAAAACAGGGTGGCGATCCGCATGTACCGGGGGATTCTGGGCGACTGCTTTTTGCTGCGCTACACGGAAGCCGGGGTGACGCGCCATCTGTTGATCGACTGTGGTGTGCTGCAAGGGGAGAAGGATGGCAAAGAGCGAATGGCGCGCATTGTCGATGATGTTCACCAGTCCACCGGTGGCGTGCTGGACCTGGTGGTGGTGACCCACGAGCACCATGATCACCTGTCTGGTTTTCTCTACGAACAGGCGCGCTTTTTGGGTGACGATTTTCACATCGGTGAACTCTGGCTGGCCTGGACCGAGGACCTCAACGATCCTCAGGCTGTCGCGTTGCATGCCCGTTTCAACAAGGCCAAGGTGGCATTGGCCGGCATCGTTGGTCTCTGTGACAGTGTCAACGCATTGAATGAAGATGCGCGGATCAAAACCGTACAGGGGCTGTCAGCCTTTATCGAACCGCTGGCCGAGCCGGCCAGCAAGGACAAGCGCACGACAATCGAAAAGCTCAAGGACAAGGTGGGTTCGAAAGCGACCCGGTATTTGGAGCCTGGGGACGTGGTGCAACCGGCCGCGCTCCAGACGCTCAAGACGTACGTCATGGGACCGCCGCGCTCTGAAGAGCGCTTGCGCAAGAACCTGCCCAGCAGCGGCGCAGGGAAAGAGGTCTACATGACCAGCCTGGACGACGCGATGGCGCTGGAGGAGCGAACACTGCGACTCAAAGGCGTGGCTGCGCTCGATGTCGATACGCCGTTCGCCCGTCCTTATCAGCGCACGGCTCTGGATGCGCAAAAAGGGACCTACCCCCATCGCGCAACCGATGACAAAGCCGACAGCGTCGAACAGCGCTATTTCAGCCACGAAAACCAATGGCGCTGTATTGAAGACGAATGGCTGGACGGCGCGGAAACCCTTGCCTTGAAGATGGATTCGGACACCAACAACACGAGTCTGGTCCTGGCGTTCGAACTGCCTGACGGGCAAATACTGCTGTTTCCCGGAGACGCCCAGGTGGGCAACTGGTTGTCCTGGGGAGACCAGACGTATCCCAAGGACAGCGCGCCGGGAGAGCACGCGCCACTGACGCGCGACGAGATTCTCGCCCGGGTCACGCTCTATAAGGTCGGTCACCATTGCAGCCACAACGCCACCGCTCGTGCGGCGGGACTGGAAAAAATGCACGATCCCCGGCTGGTGGCGATGATCCCGGTGGACGCCGATGTTGCCAAAGGCAAAGACTGGAAAATGCCCTATCCGGATCTGTTGAGTGCGTTGCAAGAACGTACCCGACAGCGGGTCGTGAGCGGCGATGGGACGCCGGCGAACGAAATCAAGGCCTTCAACGATTCACCCACAGACCCCGAGCATCCGGTCAGCCTGAGTTATGGCGCTGATGATTTGTGGGTGGAGGTTTCGATTCCGTATTGAGTCGGTTTCAGTGCGACTGCGCAAAATACACAGCGCTGTTTAGAACGATTATTTCCTTCAGTTATTTATATAGGCTTGTGTCGCATATCCATAACCAGACAAAACACGCTCCGACTGATCGGGTATCTGTCACAACAGCCGAATCGTCGTGGCGAAAGACGTTGGTGTCCTGCGTATCCCCGTTAACGATGCTTGAGCATTCATTCCAGCTGCTTGGCTGCCATCTTGTTGCGCTTGGGCCAATGCATAGAATTCGTCCATCAGCTTCGTCCGCCTATTCAATCCTTCGGGGAACAACACCATGATGAACGCCATGCAGATGCAAATGCCGATGAACGCCAACATGCCGATGATGCCAATGATGGGCATGCCGATGATGATGGCGACCATGAGTTGCGAAATGATGGACGACGCCATGATGTGCAAAATGATGCCGGCCGCCGGCATGGACATGGCGATGTTCAAGAACAGCGCTGAAATGATGCAGATGATGATGAACTGCGGCATGCCGATGATGATGCACTGCGGCAACATGAGCATGATGTGCATGTCCCCGGCGAGCATGGCCATGCCGATGATGAACATGATGATGCCTATGCCGATGATGGGCATGCCGATGCCATCGATGAAGTGCGTGATGGAATGCACCCTGATGGACGACTGCATGATGTGCAAAATCATGCCGATGGCCGGCATGAACATGGACATGATGAAAAACTGCTGCACCCTGATGATGAAAATGATGAACGACTGCAGCATGCCGATGATGATGAGCTGCAATGGCATGCCACTGATGTGCTGCACCTGCTGATCCGTCGCAGCACAAAAAAAGCCCCCGCGGCCATCAGGCCACGGGGGCTTTTTCATTCATTCCCGATAACACCATAGACCCCTGTGGGAGCGAGCCTGCTCGCGATAGCGGCTTAACATTCAACATATTCGTTGACTGACACACCGCCATCGCGAGCAGGCTCGCTCCCACAGGGGCATGTGATTCAGTCCAGACGCTCCGGGTAAGTCACCACCAGATACGCCACCGCTTCACTGTCGGCAGGGTTGCGATAGCGGTGGGGCTGGTCAGCATAGAACAGAATCGAGTCGCCGGTCGAAAGTAGATAGCGCTCGTCGTTGACGCTGATTTCCAGCACGCCTTGAGACACCACCAGGTTCTCCTGGACACCGGGGCCGTGCCCCTCGGAGACGTCCTCGCCCAACGGGCTCAAGCGCAGTTCGTAAAACTCCGATTGGCGTGCGACATCGAACGGAAACAGCGCACGACTGATGAACGCGCCGCTGGCACTGACCAGGCGTTTGCTTTGACTGGCCGACAGCACCGCCACCCCTTCAAAGGCCCGATGCTCCAGAAACGCGGCCACCGATACCTTCAAGCCTTTGGCGATTTTGCACAGCACTTTGATCGACGGAACGCTGCGCCCGGATTCGATCTGCGCGAGCATCGCCCGGCTCACGCCGCACTGGCGGGCCAGGGCATCGAGGGACAGATGACGCTTGCCGCGCAGACGTTGCAGATTCTGCGCGACCCGCTGGCAGATCGGGTCTTCTTCCAGTTGCTCAAGGCTGTTCAAATCCAGCACGGGTTCGTCGGCGCTCGCCAGAAAGCGCGAGGGTCCATTGGCGTTCACGCCTGACGTGTCTCGGTCGTTTGGCATGCCTGAACCCATGGAAAAGCCTGTAGTCCGGCATTGCGTGCGTACATTTCCCACATGGCCCGTGCCCGTTGCTGAGCCTGTTTGCGTTTACGGTAGCTGGCGAAGTCGATGATGTTGTCAGTCGGATTCATGGGGCACTTCACTGTGGTGATCAATGACGGGATGAGCTGAGAGTACGCGGATATTTTTATAACGATAAATACTGATTTTGTATTTGTTAATTCATTTATGTTCTTAAAAGAGCGGCAATTGGGCGCAAGTGTTGGTGGAGCAACAGGGATTCGGCAGGCTGTGCTCAGGCAATACAGGGGAGGGGAGCAGTCGTAGTTCTTAACTTATTGATAAATATGTATTTGTTGTCTGGCACGGAGGCTGCAATGGCTGTTTGCAGACCGCCCTCCAAAGGACAACCCGATGACCCAGACACTGCCCCAGGCCTTGTTGCTACAAGCCCGGACCCGAGGTACGAAGACAGCCTTGCGTTACAAGCGCCTGGGTATCTGGCAGGCCCGCAGCTGGAGTGAAGTGGCGACGGATGTCAGCCGTCTCGCGGCTGCGTTGCAGCAACTAGGGTTCAGTCGCGGTGACGACTTACTGATTATCAGCCAGGCCCGGGCCGAAGCGCTTCTACTGGCGCTGGCCGCGCAGTGGTTGGGGGGGAGCGTCACACTCCTGGACCCTGAGCTCGACAATCGACCGCTGTTGGTCAGGCTCAACCCCGCCTTTGTATTGGCCGAAGCCCTGGATTCAGTGCAACAAATACGCGATATCGATCAGCCGCCCCGTGTCTTGTTGTACCTGGACGGGCGCGGCCTGAATGCCGGCGACGATCACGGGTTGAGTGGCTATGCCGAATTGTTCACAAGGATAATCGCTGATGCCCCGGAGCCCGTCACTGAAGCGGCGGCCACAGCCTTTGTTTTCCATCCCGCCGACGGACAGCCCCGACCGTTGAGTCATGGGCAGTTGCTCGAAGGCGCGCGCAAGTTGATAACGCGGGAGAGCCTGAGCGCTGGCGAAGAGGCGCTGGCGGCCCGTGTGTTTGCTGCCAGCGGTCAGGCGCGTTACCTGCTGGCGCCATGGCTGAGTGCCGGGTTCTGCCTGAACTTCCCTGAAGCCTTGGCAACACGCGACACCGACCGCCGCGAGCTCGGTCCCACCCTCGTACTGGGGACCCGCGAATCCTATGCCCGTCTTGAACACTGGGCCCGAGAACGCCTGCCGTTGCCAGGCACCTTGAGCCATCGTTTGTACCGCTGGGCGATGGCGCCGGATGCACAACTTTTTCGTCGCTGGATCGGTTACTGGCTGATCCGCCGGCCCTTGCTCGATGTGCTGGGCATGAGCCGCCTGCGCGTGCCTTTGTTGGTCGGGCCCGCGCTCAGCCAAGAGAGTGCCGCGTTCTTCGGCGCCTTGGGCATCCACCCCGGCAGTTGGCAGGAGCCATCGGTCCTGCGCGAACCCGCCCAGGCGCCTGCCCACCTGATTTCCCACTCCGTCTGACGAGCCCCCATGAGCGCAATCACTGAATCCGTCCTGCTGCGGCTCGATGACATCTCCCTGTCGTTCAAGGGCGTCAAGGCCATCACTTCCATCAGCTTCGCCGTAAAGACCGGGGAGATCTGCGCGCTGATCGGCCCCAACGGGGCCGGCAAAAGCTCGCTGTTGAACGTCATCAATGGCGTCTACCAGGCCCAGAGCGGCAGTGTCAGTTACGCCGGGCAGACGCGGCGACGCATGCGTCCGCACCAGGCTGCCGAGCGCGGCATTGCCCGCACCTTTCAAAACATCGCGCTGTTCAAGGGCATGAGCGTGCTCGACAACGTGCTCACTGGCCGCAACCTCAAGCGCCGCAGCAGTTGGGTCGAGCAGATGCTGCGCCTGGGGCGCGCGCCTCGGGAGGACGATGAGCAGCGCCGCTACGCCGAAACAATCATCGAGTTCCTGCGCATCCACCCCTGGCGCCATGTGCTGGTGGGCAAGCTGTCCTATGGATTGCAGAAGCGTGTCGAGCTGGCCCGGGCCTTGGCCGCAGAGCCGACGTTATTGCTGCTGGACGAGCCCATGGCCGGAATGAACGCTGAAGAAAAGACCGAGATGACCCAGTTCATCCGCGACATCAACCGTGAGTTCGGCACCACTGTCGTGCTGATTGAACACGACATCGGTGTGGTGATGGGGTTGTGCGACCACGTGGTGGTGCTCGATTACGGCCGCAAAATCGGCGATGGCACCCCCGAACAGGTTCGCGCCAACCCGGAGGTGATCGCGGCTTACCTGGGCACACGACGTTCCCGCGCGGAGGCCCGCTGAGCATGGAATTTTTCTTTGAAGTGTTGATAGGCGGGTTACTGGCTGGGGTCATGTATTCCCTGGTGGCCATTGGATTTGTGCTGATCTACAAGGCCTCCGGTGTTTTCAATTTCGCCCAGGGTGCAATGGTGCTGTTCGCCGCGCTGACCTTTGTCAGTCTGCTCGAGCGCGGCTTTCCCTTCTTCTGGGCGTTTGTCGTGACACTGGCAAGCCTGGTGGTGCTGGCCTTGCTGATCGAGAAAGCAGTGCTTCGGCCCTTGGTCAATCGCCCGCCGATCATCCTGTTCATGGCCACGCTGGGCCTGTCATACATGATCGAAGGTCTTGCGCAATTCCTCTGGGGTGCACAGGTCCACGGCCTCGAATTAGGCATTGCCGATGAGCCGCTGGAAATACGCGGCATGTTGCTCTCGCAGTTCGACCTGTTCGCCGCCGGCACCGCCGCCACTTTGGTGATCGCCTTGTCATTGCTGTTCAACAAAACCCGGGTCGGATTGTCCTTGCGCGCGGTGGCGGATGATCCGCTCGCATCCCTCGCCGTGGGCATTCGCCTGCCACGGATCTGGGCGCTGGTCTGGGCGGTGGCGGGTTTTGTCGGGTTGGTGGCCGGGCTGCTCTGGGGTGCTCGGCTGGGGGTGCAGTTTTCGTTGTCGCTGGTGGTGCTCAAGGCGTTGCCCGTGCTGATCATCGGCGGTTTCTCCTCGATCGGTGGGGCGATTGTCGGTGGATTGATCATTGGCGCCGCGGAAAAAGTCGCGGAGATCTATCTCGGTCCGGTCATCGGCAGCGGCATCGAAAACTGGGTGCCTTACGTCCTCGCCTTGTTGTTTTTGCTGGTGCGTCCTGCCGGGTTGTTCGGCGAGCGGGCGATCGAGCGGGTCTGATTTTCTTTCAAGGAATGCCTCCATGCTTTATCAAGAAGCGGGTCAACTGAGCACCAGCTACGCAGCAGAACGGCGCACGTTTCGCTTGCGCCAGGACCGCCTGGGTTTATGGCTGCTACTGGGTTTTGCCTTCATCGCGGTGCCGTTGCTCGGCAACGATTACTGGTTCAGCGCGATTCTGGTGCCGCTGCTGGTGTTGTCCCTGGCGGGGTTGGGTCTGAACTTGCTGACTGGCTACGCCGGGCAACTGTCACTGGGTTCGGCGGCGTTCATGGCGGTGGGCGCATTTGCGGCCTACAACCTGCAACTGCGAGTGCCCGGTCTGCCGTTGCTGGTTAGCTTTGGCCTGGGCGGGGTGATCGCCGCGCTGGTGGCGGTGCTGTTCGGTCTGCCGAGCCTGCGGATCAAGGGTTTTTACCTGTTGGTGGCGACCCTCGCCGCGCAATTCGTCGTGGAATGGGTGCTCACTCGGTTCAGCTGGTTTACCAACGACAACGCCTCCGGGGTCATCACCTCGCCGCCGCTGTTGATCGCCGGATGGGATTTCAGTTCGCCCCGCGGCCGTTATCTGCTGACCCTGGCGGTGGTCGTTGGGCTGTTCTGGTTGGGCAAAAACCTGGTACGCAGCGAGTTGGGCCGCAACTGGATGGCGGTGCGCGACATGGACACCGCCGCCGCAGTGATCGGCATCCGCCTGTTCAAAGCCAAGCTGCTGGCGTTTGCCATCAGCGGCTTTTACCTCGGCATCGCCGGTTCGCTGTGGGCGTTCGCTTACCTGGGCACGGTGGAGCCTCATGGCTTCGATCTCAGCCGTTCGTTCCAGGTGTTGTTCATCATCATTATCGGCGGCCTGGGCAGTGTGCTCGGCAACTTTCTGGGCGCTGCATTCATCGTGCTGTTTCCGATTCTATTGGCCAACGTCTGCGGTTTTTTGCCTGCCGGGCTGATCGACTCCGGGCAATTGGAAAACATCCAGAAAATGCTCTTTGGCGCATTGATCATCGCCTTCCTGATCAAGGAACCCGAAGGGCTGGCCCGGCTGTGGCAGCGCTTTCGGCAACGGGCCAGGGTCTGGCCGCTGCGGTACTGAATTCTTTCATCCCTGACAAAACCATCATCGATCCTCACGAGGAATTGCCTTCATGACTCACCGCACTTCGCTGCGTCGCCTGGCGCTGGGCCTGGCCTTTATCACCGCCGGGCTCAGTGCCGGCGTTCAAGCTGCCAACGAACAGTATTTTCCGTTGCAGAGCTATCGGGTCGGACCCTACGCCGCCGGTGGCACCGGCTTCTTCGGCGGGTTTATCGATTACCTGCAATACGTCAACTCAAAGGGCGGGGTGAACGGGGTCAAGCTGACGTGGAGCGAGTGCGAAACCGAGTACGTGGTCGAGAAGGGCGTGGAATGTTATGAGCGCCTCAAAGGCGGACTCAATGGTGCGCCAGCGGCCGGCACCAACCCGCTGTCGGTGGGCATCGCCTACGCGACGCTGGACCGTTCGACAGCCGATAAGTTGCCGCTGATCACCATCAACCATGGCCGCACCGACTCCACCGACGGCAGTGTTTTTCCGTACGTGTTCCCGTTGCAGCTCAACCCGTATTCGGAAGTCTCGGCGATCATCAATTACATCGGTCAGCGTGAAGGCGGGGCCGACAAACTCAAGGGCAAGAAAATCGCCGTGCTTTACCACGGCTCGCCGTATGGCAAGGAAACCAACGGCGTGCTCGAGACACTGGCGAAAAACGCCGGGTTCGAACTCACGCTGCTGGAAGTGCCACACCCGGGCAACGAGCAGCAATCGCAATGGCTGAACATCCGTCGCCTCAATCCTGACTGGGTGATTCTGCGCGGTTGGGGGGTGATGAACCCGGTGGCGCTGAAGTCGGCGCAAAAGGTCGGTTACCCGGTGGATCACATCATCGGCAATATCTGGAGCAACTCGGAAGAAGACGTGGTGCCGGCGGGTGCTGCGGCGAAGGGCTTCATCTCCATCACCACACACCCTTCGGGCACCGATTTCCCTGTGTTGCAGGGCATCAAGCAGAGCGTGGTAGACGCAGGCAAAGGCAACCTGGCCGATCCGAAGCGCTTCGGCACCGTGTACTACAACCTCGGTGTGGTGAACGGCATTCTCAACGTCGAAGCGGTGCGCCTGGCTCAGGAAAAATACGGCGACAAACCGTTGACCGGTGAGCAGGTTCGCTGGGGCTTCGAGCACTTGAACCTGGACGATGCGCGGTTGGCGGCGTTGGGCGCCAAAGGGCTGGTGCAGCCGTTGAAACTGTCTTGCGCCGACCATGAAGGCGGCGGTGCCGTGCGCTTCCAACAGTGGGATGGCCAGCGCTGGAACCTGATCAGCGATTGGGTCCAGGCGGACCGCGCCCTGTTGCGGCCGATCATCGAAGCCTCTGCGGCGCAATACGCCAAGGAAAAAGGCATCACCGCGCGCAATTGCAGCCAGGAGCAATAAAGTCCGATGAGCCAGAGCCTACAGGCCGACCCGCCGTTGCTGAGCGTGGAGCAGGTCGAAGTGTTTTACGAACAATCGATTCTCGCCTTGCGCGGCGTCACGTTGCAGGTCGGCCAAGGGCAGATGGTGGCTTTGCTGGGTGCCAATGGCGCGGGCAAGAGCACCACGCTCAAGGCGATTTCCAGTCTGGTACGGGCCGAACGCGGTGAAGTCACCAAGGGCCGCATTGTATATCAGGGGCATGCGATCACCGATGCCGATCCCACTAGCCTGGTGCTGGCGGGGCTGGCCCAGGTGCTTGAAGGGCGGCATTGCTTCACCCACCTGAGCGTCGAGCAGAACCTGCTGATCGGCGGGTTCGTCGGGCGACCGTCGCGCAAAGCGCTGAATCAGCGTCTGGAGCGCATCTACGGTTATTTCCCCCGGTTGCGCCTGCTGCGCAAGCGTCTGGCCGGCTACACCTCCGGCGGCGAACAGCAGATGATCGCCATTGGGCGTGCGCTGATGTCCGAGCCAAGCCTGTTGCTGCTGGATGAGCCGTCCATGGGGTTGGCGCCCCAGGTGGTCGAGGAGATTTTCGAGATCCTCGCCCGGCTCAACCGTGAGCAAGGGTTGAGCCTGTTGGTGGCCGAGCAGAACATCAACATCGCCCTGGATTACGCCCAGTACGCCTTTGTGCTGGAGAACGGTCGTGTGGTGGATGAAGGTTCGGCAGCCGAGTTGGCCGGTCGTGAGCAGCTGCAGAATTATTATCTGGGGGCTGTGGGGTAGGGAATTCATATTCTATTTAGTAATAAATAGATAATTATATATTCCTTTTGTTGTTGGTCCGTGTGGTGCACTTTGAGGGCCTGCGCATCCATGCGGATGTGCCCTACACCAGACAGGAAGCCTCGACATGACTATCAAAGCGATCAACGTCCGTAACCAGTTCAAGGGTGTCATCAAGGAAATTGTACAAGGCGAAGTGGTGTCCGAAATCGATGTGCAAACCGCCTCCGGCATCGTCACCTCGGTGATCACCACGCGCTCGGTGCGCGACCTGGAATTGAAAGTGGGCAGCGAAGTGATTGCCTTCGTCAAATCTACCGAGGTCTCCATCGCCAAGCTCTGAATAACCCGTTTGATCGGTATTAGCGGCCTCGGCCGCTTTTTTTGTCGGTGCACACTTCCCATTACGTTGAGGTTTTCATGGCGACTCCCTTCAAACGCTGCGCATTGACCCTGTTGGCAGCCTCCGTGGCAGCAGTGAGCGTGTTACTCAGCCCCGCTGTCCAAGCCGAAGGCAAAATAAGCATCGCCCAGCAATTTGGCATCGGTTACCTGATCCTCGATGTGGTGCGCGACCAGCAACTCATCGAGAAGCATGGCAAGGAGCAGGGCCTCGACATCAAGGTCGACTGGAACAGCATCTCGGGTGCCACGGCGATGAACGAAGCGCTGTTGGCCGGTGCGCTGGATGTGGTGTCGGCAGGCGTGCCGCCGATGCTGACGATCTGGGACCGGACCAAGGGCAAGCAGAACGTCAAGGCCATCGCCTCGCTGGGATCGATGCCCAATTACCTGCTGACCAACAACCCGAACGTGAAGAGCCTCAAGGACTTCACGGAGAAGGATCGCATCGCCGTACCGGCAGCGGGTGTCGGTTTCCAGTCGCGCACCTTGCAAATCGAAACCGCCAAGCAGTTTGGCGCGGACCAGTTCAAGAAGTTTGATGACATCTCGATCAGCCTGGCCCACCCGGATGCAACGTCGGCGCTGATTGCCGGCGGCTCGGAAATCAACGCGCATTTCTCCAGCCCGCCGTTCCAGTACCAGGAACTGCAAAGTCCCAACGTGCACAAGGTGCTGAGTTCTTACGACGTCTTGGGCGGGCAGGCCACGTTCAACGTGCTGTACACCACTGAAAAATTCCACGACGAAAACCCGAAAACCTACAAGGCGTTCTACGCGGCATTGGCCGAAGCCGAGAAAATCATCAAGGCCGACAAGCCCGCCGCCGCCCAGACTTATATCCGGGTGGAGCAATCTAAACTGGCGCTGCCACTGGTTGAGAAAATCGTCGCCGACCCGGAAATCGACTTCACCGTCGTGCCTGAGCGCACGTTTATCTACGCCGAGAAACTCCAGGAATTGGGCGTACTGAAAAACAAGGCCGCCAGCTGGAAGGACTACTTCTTTGAAGAGGCCCACGACAGCGGCGGCAGCTAGCTCGGTCAGAGCCCCCGGCTGCTTCTGAGCCTGTGCAAACCGCGTGGCATCCTGCTGGCCGTCGACACCCCGACGATGCCTGCGAGGCGCTGATTGAGGATCTTCAGCGTGGATTCGCTGCGTTACTATGAGGACTTCAAGGGGCCGTTCAGGCTCCACCGGCCAATAAACAGTAGCGAATCATGCAAGCCCCGACCTATCAACTGCTGGAAGTCGCCAACGGCAAACCGATCAAGCTCTGGACCGAAGGCGTCCCGGTGGAAAACGAAGCCCGGCAGCAGTTGATCAACACCGCGAAGATGCCGTTCATCTTCAAGCACCTGGCGGTGATGCCCGACGTCCACCTGGGCAAGGGCTCGACCATCGGCAGTGTCATCCCTACGGTGGGCGCGATCATTCCGGCCGCCGTCGGGGTCGACATCGGCTGCGGCATGATCGCTGCGCGCACATCGCTGACGGCTGCCGATTTGCCGGACAACCTGCATGGCTTGCGCTGCGCCATCGAAAAAGCCGTGCCCCATGGCCGCACGATGGGCCGTGGTATCCGCGACAAAGGCGCCTGGGACAGCGTTCCCAAACAGGCTGATCACGCCTGGAGCGCGTTGCATTCACGGTTCAAGGCGATCACCGACAAATACCCGAAACTCGCCAGCACCAACAACCGTGTTCACCTGGGAACACTGGGCAGCGGCAACCACTTCATCGAAGTGTGCCTGGATGAAACCGACCGGGTCTGGTTCATGCTGCACAGCGGCTCACGCGGGGTCGGCAACGCCATCGGCAACCTGTTCATTCAACTGGCCCAGGCCGACATGCGGCAGCACATCGCCAACCTGCCGGACCGCGACCTGGCCTATTTCAAGGAAGGCAGCCGGCATTTTGAGGACTACGTCGAAGCTGTGAACTGGGCCCAGGACTTTGCCAAACAGAACCGCGCATTGATGATGCAGGCGGTGATTCAGGCAACACGCAAAGTGATCAGCAAACCCTTCGACGTTGCCCTGGAAGCAGTGAACTGCCATCACAACTACGTGCAGAAAGAGCGGCACTTCGGCCAGGATATTCTTGTTACCCGCAAGGGCGCGGTGTCAGCGCAAAAGGGTGAGCTGGGGATCATCCCTGGATCAATGGGCGCCAAAAGCTTCATCGTCCGTGGCCTCGGCAATGAAGAGTCGTTTTGCTCCTGCAGCCACGGTGCCGGCCGCGTCATGAGCCGCACCAAAGCGAAAAGCCTGTTCACCGTCCAGGACCAGATCCGCGCCACCGCCCACGTCGAATGCCGCAAGGACGCCGCCGTCATCGATGAAATACCGATGGCCTACAAAGACATCGACCACGTCATGCACGCCCAGCGCGAACTGGTGGAAGTGCTGCACACCTTGCGGCAAGTGGTGTGCGTGAAGGGCTGAACGCAGTCGTTAGCGGTACTTGATCACGATCCCCTTGAGTTTGCGCCCCTCGATGGTTTCCACATCGCGCGCCCACAGCGGCCCGCTGACATAGGCGCCCACCGGCTGGATATGGTCATAGACCACCACCACGGCATCGCCCCCGAGTTTGGCCGCTTCGTCCCGAAGTTTTTCTTCGACCTTGGTAATCGGCGGGGCAGGGTCGACACTCGCATCGATCAGCACTTCACCCAAACGAATGTGCGGGCGCATCGGCTCAGTGCGCAACACCACGACCTCGCTGGGCAGCGTCGGCGCAGGATGCTCGACGCCCACATACGCAGTGGTCTGCGCATCGACAGTGGCGCAACCACTCAGTGCGAGCAAGGCGGCGGTGAGTCCGCCCGCCAACAGGGACAGTTTGAGACGGGTGGACCAAGGGGCGTCATGGGCAGGCATGGTGGAACTCCTCCGAAGGGGTCCGCTGCTACGCGGGCTGCCCTGTTGACGGTAGCAGACGGTCCGGGAGTTTCCAGAAAGCCCAACCCTTTCAGGTTGGGCTTTTTTATGTCTGAAACGTCACTGATCCTTTTCGCAATTCACCATCCAAGACACACCGAACCGGTCCACCAGCATCCCGAACCGCTCAGCCCAGAAGGTCTTGTCCAGCGGCATCTGCACCTTGCCATCCTCCGCCAACGCGCCAAAGACACGCTCGGCTTCGGCAACACTGTCGACATTCAACGAAACCGAACAACCGCTCATATCATCCGTCGGACGATCCGGCGTGGTGTCCGACCCCATGATCGCCTGATCACCCACCGCCAGGCGGGTATGAATGATCAGATTATGCAGGTCGGCAGGAAGCTGCTCGCGAGCCGGGCTTTCGCCGAAGGTCATCATCATTTCGATCCGGCCTTGCAGGGCTTGCTCATAGAAAGTAAAGGCGGCTTTGCAGTCGCCGTTGAAGATGAGGTAGGGATTGATTTTCATGTTTGCTCCCGTTGACCGAGGGACCTGGAGACTCCCTCTGGCCTATCAATTGACTCCAAGTAGCAAAGCCTTAGAGACGGGATTGTGCCGAGTTTGTTTAGACGTTTTTTCTATGGAAGGGGCGGGGCTTATTGCTTGATCGATACGTCTTGATTTTGAGTTGTCGATTAAGCGGCGCGCTCATAATCGATAATTGCTTCGGCGGCTTCCTCTGCTCCAAAAAACACTTGGGGCTCAATGCCATCTTCTAAGCTTTGGCGCTTAAGATCTTCAAGACTTTGCTCATATTCGGTGATTAGCGCTCGATCGAATCGGTCAAGTGACTTTGGCGTCCAGATGAAAAGGGTGCATTTGTTTTGAGGTGCATCGGCCATTTTGTGTTTTACAAAGTGGAGATCCCACAAGCGACTCTTGGCGCCATCTACATGCCGGCTGATCTGCTTGAATGGTTTTATTTTTGCCAGGCTAGCGACCATTTTGTTCCCGGAAAAAAATAAATTGCCCCGGGCCCCCTGCATCGCTTGGGTGTGAAGCGGAAGGTTAAAACGGTCCCGCAGCCCAGGCAATGTTCCAAGGACACGTTCTTGTATGTCGGAGCGAAGCTGACCAAGATTCTGTTCGTAAACGATCGGATCGTCTTCAGCATCTTCTTCTTCGATAGCATCGGAATGAACCGAGGAGAGGCTTGATGTGAGGCTGCATGCCTGCTGAAGAATATGCTTCATGTTCACACCTAGACCCTTTCGGGTTTTTCCGACTGATATCCCGTGGATACCCGCTGAAAAACTACCTTCAAAGCCAGTCTCTGCGAACTCCAACGCTCTATTAAGTGCCAACTCCATCATTTTCTGCATTCCTGCAGCAGATGCTCCGTACAGGCACTTTAAGGACTTGTCACTAATTGCCAGGCAGCCGTCGACGCCGGTGCTCGATTTCGCAACCACCGCGATTGTCAGGCGTTCTCCCGATTGGACGATGGGCTCAAGTTATATGGGAGCCCAATCAGCCTCATACTTTGGAAAACTTGGGAAGTCGGAAAAATCTGGAAGCATCGTGTTAGATCGCCAAACTGTTTTGTTTTACACCAAGCGCACTATCCAATAGCACGCCCATATGTTGGACTCGGGACTGAAGGAATTCCACCACCCGATCAACCTGCGCAATCGATACCTGACAATACTCTGGCTGGCTAGCTGCCGCATATTTTTGGAAATCCGCGTCGTATATGGGGGCAGAGCTGTTCTTGAGCTTTTTGGCTGACTGGTGACGCTCGAAAACTGTGACCTCACCGATCACCATTTGCAGCAAGTGATTCTGGATGATTTTTTCCGGCCTCGGACACGGGCGAAGCCAAAGCTTCTTCATGATCAATCAACCAGATTGCACCGTCGGCCCCGACAAGCAAGTTCCGCAGATTCCTATCCGTATTGGCGACGAGCTCGTCAAATACGATTGCAGCGTGAAGATGGGACCATTTGTTCAGGAGGTGCGAGACTCTGTCGAATTTGATAGCACGACTGACAGGAATAGCGTTTGTGTCGATGCTGGCGAGGGCAATGCACTTGCCGGGTCCTCGTCCGAGTGACTCGCCTCTTGCGATGACTAGCGCGGTGAGGGGAATTGGAAGGCCAAAATACCGTCCGATTGTGGCGCTCATCGTTTCTGCGAACAAGCGCTCTGCCGGAAGGAATTTTACGTAGGCGTGAAGATCGCGTCTGTATCCTTTAAGTCCAGTAATTGTCCCGTAGAACAGCGGGTGCTGACCCTTGATGTCCGGATCATCGACGGGGGCTCCCTGTAGGAAAAGTCCAAGCGGAATGTTCAGGACTTCCGGATTTGAGATCGACATCCTTTTCTACGTTTCCTTTGTCGCCTGACTGTTGATCCGCGACGTTCATTTTTAAGTAAATTCCCTGACTGTCGGCTTTTGCCAGCAGTGGAGGAGAGGATTGTCTTGGGCAAGTCCGTCAAATTGTCGCGACAGGAGATGGATTTTTCTCGCGGCTTTCAGACTTCAACAGAGGATGTAGCAGGGTAAGTCGAATGGCAATGTACGGTCACTTGAAGTCACAATTTCACCCCGGTCGACCATCCACGACGATAGGCGCGCATATGAAATTGGGCAGTAATGCGGCGGCTAACCGGAGTGGTATGTGCTGCGACTGAAGTGACGCCTGGTCCTCAGGCCACCGCGCGCGGTGCGCAGGATGGACGCAGCAAGCGCTCAACGGCGCCACTCACCAGGTTTTCCAGCAGTTCATCGCGCTGCGCATCCTCCAGCGGATGCGCAGCAAGCCAGCCGGGTGCGCTGTTGAGCAAGTTGGCGATGGCGTGCCCGGTGGCCACCAAACCCTGCTCTCCAAGGCGCGAAGGGACGCCGAGCATCTTCAGCAACGTGCGCTCGTATTGCTCGCGCAACAGCCGCACACGCGCCTGCTGTTCTTCGTTGAGGCAGCCGCTGTCTCGTTCCGCCAGACGAAAATGCCAAGGCATTTCCCGGTGCAGGTTCAAATGCGCGCGGATCAGGTTGGGCAGTTTGTCGCGTTTGGCCGAGGTCTTTTGATCGATGCGCCCAAGGGTCGACAACAGTTCTTCATAGAACTCTTCGATCAGGTCGAGCAGCAAGTGCTGTTTGCTCGGGTAATGGTGATACAACGAGCCCGGGGACAGCCCCAGGCAGGTAGCCAGCTCACGCATGCCGACCTGACCGAAACCCTTGCTGGCGAACAACTCCAGCACCTTGTCCCGGTACTCGGCGAAGCGTGAGCAACGCTCAGGCATAGGCATGGAAGCCACGTCCTGTCTTGCGCCCCAGATAGCCGGCGGCGACCATTTCCTTGAGCAGTGGGGCAGGGCGGTATTTGCTGTCATTGAAGCCGTCGTAGAAGGCTTCGAGAATCGCCAGCACGGTGTCCAGGCCGATCAGGTCCGCCAAGGCCAGCGGGCCGATCGGCTGGTTGCAACCCAGGCGCATGCCGGCGTCGATGTCTTCGGCGCTGGCCAAACCTTCCTGAAACACCAGAATCGCTTCGTTGATCATCGGCACCAGAATCCGGTTGACCACAAAGCCCGGGCGGTTGCCGGCGGTAATCGCGGTCTTGCCGAGGGTGGTGGCCATGTCCAGCGCCAGCGCGTGGGTCGCGTCGCTGGTTTGCAGGCCACGGATCACTTCGATCAGGCCCATCACCGGCACCGGGTTGAAGAAGTGCAGGCCGATAAAGCGCTCGGGCTGGCTGACGCTGGCGGCCAATTGCGTGATCGACAGCGATGAGGTGTTGGAGGCGATCACGCACTCGGTGCTGACCTGCGTGGCGATCTGTTGCAGCACGCGCAGTTTCAGGTCGAGGTTCTCGGTGGCGGCTTCAATCACCATCTGCGCGTTCTGCAGGCTGCTGTAATCGGTGCTGGTGCGGATCCTGGCGAGGGCGTCGAGCTTCTGCGCTTCGGTCAGGGTTTCCTTGGCGATCTGCCGGTCGAGGTTTTTGCCGACGGTCGCCAGGGCCTTTTGCAAGGCGCTCTCGGCGATGTCGATCAAGGTCACGTTGAAACCGGCCAGGGCGCAGACTTGCGCAATACCGTTGCCCATGGTGCCCGCACCGATCACACCAATGTTTTGCAGATTCATCTTTGCGTCCTTCCGGTCAAACCCCGCGATACCTTGGCCGACTGGGTGGCCGAAGGCGTACTATTGCCGCGAGTCTAGAACCGGCAGGGCAGTTGTCCTATGCCGCAACTGTTCAACGGTGCTGGTGTTTTTTGCCATTCGGGCGACGGGGAGAGAAGCGTTCAAATGCGGGAAAAGGACTCGGTGGCGGCCTACTTCGTGCAGGCGATGATCCATGGGCAAGGGGACAACCCACAGCGCTCGCGAGCTGCGCTGGAAGAGGCGGGTATCGACCCGGCGTTGATCGAGCAGCCGACTGCGCGAGTGCCGGCGAGCGCGTTTGCCGCGTTGTGGCTGATTCAGATCCGTGACCTGAACGATGAATTCTTCCGCCTCGACTCCCACGGCATGCCGCCCGGCAGCTTCGCGCTGATCTGCCGCGCCTTGATCCAGGAACCCGACCTGCACAAAGCCATGCGCCAATGCCTGGCCAACTTCGCACTGTTCCTGCGCGACTTTCGCGGCACCCTGACCGTGCGCGGAAAACGCGCCATCATCAGCCTGGAAACCCACGCGCAGAACGACGATGTCAGCCGTTTTGGCGAAGAAACCTTCCTCATATTGATGATCAGCCTGCTGTGCTGGCTCGGCGGACGGCGCATCCCCATCGACCGTGCCGATTTTCGCCACGAGCGCGTATCCCTCAGCGATGACCGCTTGCTCTGGGGCCCCAACCTGACCTTTGGCGCCGAGCGCACCGAAATCGAATTCGCCAGCCACTACCTGCGCCTGCCGGTGGCCCAGGACCTGGCCTCGCTGAAAGTGTTCCTGCGCACGGCGCCGCAATGGCTGGTGATCCGTTTCCGCAACCAGCACGGCCTGGCGTCACAAGTCCATCAGCGCCTGCGCAACAGCCATTACAGCGACTGGCCGACCTTGCAGGCCTTCGCCCTGGAACAACACCTGAGCCCCAGCACCTTCCGCCGCAAACTGGAGCGCGAAGGCTGTTCGTATCAGGAGATCAAGGATGAAGTGCGGCGCGGGGTGGCGTTTGAGCAACTGCGTGAGAGCCGGGCGAGTATCAGTGACATTGCTGAACGGCTGGGTTTTCAGGAACCGAGCGCGTTTCATCGGGCGTTCAAGAAGTGGACGGGGGAGAGTCCGGGGCGGTATCGGGCGCGGTTTCAGGGGGGAGTGGCAGGTTGACTCATTTGAGGTGATTTACCGCCGCGCACTATTTACGCGGCGGTTCACTGTTCATACCTCATACGAAGGCGCAGCTGCGATCCCCAAAAATCGAACCATTTTTTTGGTCACCAGCTGCCGTAAGGAATTCCAAACTTCTCAATATAAAGCTTGGACTTCACACTCACCGGGTACGCATAACGGCCTTCGTTCTTGCCCTGGTCTGGGCCCAAAGGCTCAATATCTGCTTTAGCTTGAGCCACCTCGACGGGACGATGGCAGGAATCTCTGACCCAAACCTTCACGACCCCGCCGGGGGCCATGCCTATATAGACAGCTGCCATGTACCGGGCCTCTTGTTCAGGGGTGTCCGGGCACCGTTGCGTGACGGATGACTGCATCAGTTGTCTGGCTTGCTCTGGTATTTCTATCCAGACTTTATAGGTCTGTGGTTCTACGATGGATTGCCAGCGCACGAATATACGTTTGGGGAGGTCAGCGCCGACCACCGCTTTGCCGGAGCCGCCGACACCTCGCCACCCTTTGGCGGACTCTGTGCCGTCCTCTGGTTGACCGCCTGACGCTGAGCCCTTACCGGTGTGGTCGAAGCGCTTGCCGTTGATATCTTCTACGGCGCTGTCCTCAACCCAGACTTTCATGTAATGGGGTTCGACGAAGTCAAGTTCCCACCATTGAGACCTAGGGTCATGTTTTGCTGAAAGCGGTTCCGCAGCTTGGCAGTCGGCAATGAAGAGAAGGCCCAGTAACGTGATGAGTCGTTTCATTACCAAAGCGTCCAGTCAGGTACATGAGGATGTTGAACGCGGATTGCGTCCTGCGTGGGGGCATTAATGTAAACCGCCCTGAGACCGCTACCATCGTTTCTGCCGAGTGGATGGTTCCAGTTGGCAGACGTGTGGATGAACTTCAGTTTAAGTAACTGTTCTTCCTGAGGCGTGGTGCTGTAGTCACCGCCCACAAACCGGTCGCACATCGCCTGAAGTTCTTGTGGTATCGCCAGCTCTGACGAATCCGGAATGTCGTCAAAGCGAACACCTTTTTCTTTTGCCAAGTGATGCATCACGCGCAGATACACCCTTGAAAGCTTTCCGCTCACCGGGCGTTTTAGCTGCAAAGCGGCATAGACTCGTTTTTGTCCTGGGTTAAGTCGGTCTTGCGGTTCATGCGGTAATTCGAAGGCGGCAGGCGTGACAATTTCCAGTAACCGGGCAGGCCAGCCGTTAGATACCCATTGGCTTTTTACCCTCGCCGCATCGCGGTATATCGACGTGGCGGTGACATCCGTATTGACTGGTACGTCAAGCGCTTGCATCGGACTTACTAGCACGCACTCTTGGGCCTCTTCGAGGTAACCGCCGCCAATATCTGAATGGACGCCGGGGACAGTGATTTCTGTGAAATCCGGTTTGATTCGGCTGAGGGCAAAGTTGGCCCGGCATTCGTCACGCGCGACCAATTGGACGACGTCGGTGAAAAAACGTCGATCGAGGTAGAGTCTGCTACCTGTTGCGATGGGGCTTTTGATATTCCCCAAGTTAGACCAGCCAGCAATCGATGGCACGGTATCGAACAGGCCGATAAAGCCCATATTGATGCTGCTTTTGTATTGGTCAATGAACGTAGAACCAAACGCTTTGGGATTGCCGCGCAGAACATCCCCCTAAAGGACCTTGCTTGCCACGCACGATTTCATTGGCGAAATGCCGAGCGGCTGCGGCACCGCGGCTAAAGCCAAAGGTATCGAACATCAATGAGGTGATTTCACTTTCAGGGTTATCGACCAACACTTCATTGATGCGCTGCTTGATGAGTGCGAACGAGGATTGAACTCGTCCAGCAACGCCGGTCTCGCCGCGCCCGGCGACTGCACCCATGACGCTGTCCTTTTCACCCGACTCGGTGCCGATGCCTTCAACGTAAACGACGCGGGAGGCAATTTTTTGCGACCCTTCGCCTTCTGCTTGTTGAGTCACGCTATACAGATCACTCAGCTTTTTCACATTGCTGGTGTCGTTGCCATAGCTGCTGTCCGGATCACTCATGAACGGCTTGCAACTGGCATTGATATCTTTTGGCGCAATGGGGTGATGGGCCCCACAGAGCAAACCCGCTTCCGCGTTATTGGCGTTATTACCAGTGCCATCGAAGAAGACGCCAATGCGTAAGGCAATGCCCGTTTTTTGTGGCGCGGGCGCCGGAGCTTTGCCGTGTTTTTCGTATTCAGCCCAGTGCTGAGCGTGAATATCGACTGGCTTGGCTTCGTCATAACGGTAGTTTTTAGGCGGGTTGGGTACGTAGCCGCTCATCCTTGATTCCTTGGACTTGATCCCTGATTAACGCGCGCAGGGTGACACTCAGGGTGGAGGGAAGCAATGGATGGCACTTTGATTCAGCCGCATTCTTAGCGGTGTAGGACGTGCTTGTCGGACTATTCAGCATCGCGAATATGTACTTGTTTAAGAGTCCTCGAAGTTACGTCCGGAAAGCTACAAAACCTTGCGCCGTTGCCTACGGCTACGCCAGAATCCGCCGGCTTGTGCGCCTAGGGACTGCTCGGTAACTTGATTCCCGTCACTGCTCATCAGTGATCGGGTTTAGTCGCTCGTGGTTGTTAGTAAGGTGCATAGCGCATCATTCAGTCAGGCATTTCATTCCTGAGCTTAATGGTGGTTGTGTGCAGGGCGCCCTCGGGCGCGCCGGTTTTGCTAACTCCCCCGGTCGACTAACCTGCGCACAGCCGCCACCCTGTGTTTAGTCGCGAAGTGGCTGCGACTCCATTTCAGGAGTTTGCAATTATGTTCAAGGTCACACCCAATCCACCCGACACCGATCCAGCCTCCCCATACGAACCCGATTCAAAGAAATTCCACGAAGCCGCCGAGCGAGCGCTCGACTTCCACTTCCCGTCGAACGCCGACATCAAAGCCATACCGCGAACCCGCAGCACCCTGTTTTCCGTCGACCCTGAGGCCACGGCCGAAACCCTGGCGGTTTATCTGGTCGAGACACTGGCTTCGGTCGATGTGATGGTCCACCAGTTGGTGGATCATCTGGAGGGCGAGTCGCGTTACGCCTTGTTGGGTATTTCCAACAGCATCATGGTGGCGGAGATCACGGCGAACCGGGTGTTAGATAAAATTGATCTGCCCAAGTAGGTACAGTCTGCTGTGGTGAGTCAGTAACGATGCAGCGGCCCTTTTTTGGGGCCGTTGTGGCGTATCGACAAGCGCCCTCGCCACCGTTGTTTCCCACCTGCGCAATTTCCAGCTGAAGTACCATGTCGGCACTGTCGCCTTCAGCGACCTTCCTCCGCCGAGTTCATCGATCCATGCCTGCGGCACTCTCCCGTTTCACCTCACTACTCGACCAGGCCCGGCGCGCCTTGCTGCTGGTCTGGGGCACTTCTCGCGGGCTTTTTCTGGGGTTGGTCCTGGCCACCCTGATCGCCGGTGTCCTCCCGGCGCTGGCCGCGTGGCTCGGCCAGCGCATCGTCGATGCGGTCGTGACCGCCATGCAATTGCACGCGCAGCAGGGCAGTGCGCCGTTGTGGCCGGTGGTGCGTTATGTGTTGTTCGAGGCGGGAGTGCTGGCGTTGTTGTCCGGGGCGCAGCGGGCGCTGTCGGTGCAGCAATCGTTGCTGCGTGTGCAGTTGGGGCAGAAGGTCAACACGATGATTCTGGAGAAAGCCCAGACGTTATCGCTGGTGCAGTTCGAGAATTCCGAGTTTTACGACAAGTTGGTGCGGGTACGTCGCGAAGCGTCGACCCGGCCCTTGGCGTTGGTGATGAAGTCGTTGGGGCTGATCCAGAACCTGATCGTGCTGATCAGCTTCGGTGTGTTACTGGTGCATTTTTCGCCGTGGGCGCTGGTGTTGCTGGTGCTCGGCGCGTTGCCGGTGTTTTTTGCCGAAGCGCATTTTTCCGGGGACGCTTTTCGGCTGTTCACGCGCCGTGCGCCGGAGAGCCGGCAGCAGAATTACATCGAGACGCTGCTTTCCCATGAGGGCTACATCAAAGAGGTCAAACTGTTCGGCTTCGCGCCGCTGTTGTTGAAGCGATATCGCGAGACGTTTGCCCGCCTTTATGCCGAAGACCGGCGCCTGACCTTGCGCCGCGATGGCTGGGGGTTTGTCCTTGGCCTGCTCGGCACCGCTGCCTTTTACCTGGCCTATGCCTGGGTGGTGGTCGATACCGTCCACGGCAATATCAGCCTCGGGCAGATGACCATGTACCTGGTGCTGTTCAAGCAGGGACAGAGCGCAGTGAGCAGTAGTTTGAGCGCCATCAGTGGTCTCTACGAAGATGGCCTGTACCTGTCGAGTCTTTATGAATACCTCGCCGAACCGGTAGTCGCCGACGCCGGGCATCTGACCGTTGGCGCGGTGCCCGGCGATGGATTGCGTTTCGAGAACGTCGGTTTCCGTTATCCGGGGGCCAGTCGCGCCGCCCTTGAAGGCATCGATTTGCACCTGGTGCCGGGTCGCAGCATGGCGCTGGTCGGGGAGAACGGCTCGGGCAAGACCACGATGATCAAGTTGCTGACCCGCCTGTACCGCCCCGATCAGGGCCGTATCTTGCTCGACGGCAGCGATTTGCAGGCCTGGGAGGAGGACGCGTTACGCCGGCGCATCGGGGTGATTTTTCAGGATTACATCCGCTACCAGTTTTCTGTCGGCGAGAACATTGGTGTCGGCGATACGCTGGCATTCAACGACGAACAGCGCTGGAAAGAAGCCGCCGCCGAAGGCATGGCCGCGCCGTTCATCGAAGGTCTGGATCGAGGCTACGCCACGCAGCTGGGCCGCTGGTTTGCCGGAGGGCAGGAACTGTCGGGCGGACAGTGGCAGAAGATCGCCTTGTCCCGCGCCTACATGCGCCGCAATGCCGACATCCTGATTCTGGATGAGCCGACTTCGGCCCTCGACCCGGCGGCGGAAGCGGCGGTGTTCCAGCATTTCAGCGAACACACGGAAGGTCGCATGACGCTGCTGATTTCCCACCGGTTTTCCAGCGTGCGCAACGCGGACCACATCATCGTGCTTGATCAGGGGACGATTCTTGAACGCGGTGACCACGAAAGCCTGGTTGCGGCGGGTGGGCGTTATGCGCAGTTGTTCAACCTGCAAGCCCGGGGTTACCGCTAGGCCCGGCGATTCGCTGCGGTTTTGCCTTCATCAAACTGTCGATTGCCTGGCGATACTGGCTTCCCCCCAGGCTCATGCTGTTGTTGTGCGTGCCACCGGGCACCAACAACAAACGCTTGGGTTCGCTGGCGGCATTGAACAATTGCTGGCTGAACCGCGAGGGCATGAACGTATCGGCCTGGCCATGGACCACCAGCAGCGGCATGTCGATGTCGACGATCTTGTCGATGGAATCGAATTTCTGTGACAGCAGCCAGCGCACCGGTAACCAGGTCACGGGCAGATTGTTTTCGGCCACTGCGGCCACGGCATCGCCGAGTGTGGTGAAGGTGGATTCGATCACCAGTCCGCGCACCGGTATCGCGCTGTGGTCTTTTTTCGCTTGCGCCGCCAGGTCGGCCGCGAGGTCGATGGCCACCGCACCGCCCAGGGAATGGCCGTAGATCAAGCGCTTGTTGGCGTCCGGTTGCATCGCCTTGAAGCGCTCCCAGGCGACGCGGGCATCCTCGTAGACACTGGCTTCCGACGGCAGGTCCCCTTTGCTCTGGCCAAAGCCACGGTAGTCGATGGCCAGCACCGAATACCCCATCGCCCGCAACTGCTCGATGCGGAACGCTTGGCCGGTCAGGTTCCAGCGCACGCCATGCAAATACAGGATCGACGGCGCATCGCGACGGGCGGCCGGCCACCACCAGGCATGCAGGTTTTGCCCGGCCTTGAAGCTGGCAGGCTTGATGTCGAACTCCTGAACGTCCTGCGGCAAACCGTGATACCAGCCAGCGATGCCCGGCTCGATACGAAACAGCAGCTCACGCTCCTTGTATTTGAGCACGCCACAACTCACGGGCAAGCCGAGGATCAGCGCGGCCATGCACAGGATTGGCAGCCAGCGTCGGCTCATGCGGCTCATCAGGTTTGAAAACATGCGGTGGTCCGGGGACGGGAATCAAGGCTCGGGTTTTAACAGATGCGTGGCGGGGCGTGGGATAAATTCGACGGTCGTGTGAATGGCCGGATTGGGCGGTGACTAATCGGGGCCCATCGCGAGCAGGCTCACTCCCGCAGGGTAAGCATTCCAATGTGGGAGCGAGCCTGCTCGCGATGAGGCATTTCAGCCCGCACCTCTTCAAAGCCATGCGCAAAGCCATTCGTCTTTGCTTCAAAGCTCTACTCAACAAAAAGATTGAATAATCACACAAAATGTTATTTAAATAACAAAACAACAACGCCGGCATTAGCCTGGCAAGCCGGATCAAGGTGGGATAGCAATGAGCAAGATCGCAGTCATCGGCAGCAACATGGTGGATCTGATCACCTACATCGACCGCATGCCGGCTCAAGGCGAGACGCTTGAAGCGCCGGGATTTGCCCTCGGTTGTGGTGGCAAGGGCGCCAATCAGGCGGTGGCCGCGGCCAAGCTTGGGGCGGATGTGCTGATGTTGACCAAGATCGGTGATGACATGTTTGCCGACAACACCTTGGCCAACTTCCAGCGTTTTGGCATCGACACCCGTTACGTGCAGCGTGTGCCCGGCGTGTCCAGCGGTGTGGCGCCGATCTTCGTCCAGGCCGACTCCCACAACAGCATCCTCATCGTCAAAGGTGCGAATGCGCATCTCGCGCCGGCGGATATCGACGCCGCGGCGCAGGCGTTGCGTGAATGTTCGCTGATCGTTCTGCAACTGGAAATCAACGTCGAGACCGTTTACCACGCCATCGAATTTGGCCGCACGCACAACATCCCGGTGCTGCTCAACCCGGCGCCGGCCTTGTCAGGCCTGAGCCGCGAACACCTGGCGCAACTGGATTTCCTGGTGCCCAACGAGTCCGAACTGGCGCTGATCACCGGCCAGGTTGTCGACTCGCCTGAGTCAGCCCACAAAGCGGCCCTGACATTAGTCGCCAGCGGCATTCGCCACGTGATCGTGACCCTCGGCCAGCAAGGCGCGCTGTATGTGGGCGAGGAGGGCGAGTTTCAGATTCCCGGTCTGGCGGTCGCCGCACGCGACACCACGGGGGCGGGGGACGCCTTTATCGGTTGCTTCATTCATCACTGGAGCCGCGACCGCGACATCCGTGCCGCCATGACCCAGGCCGTGGCGTATTCCGCCTGCTCGGTCACGGGTTTAGGCACTCAAACCTCCTACCCGGACGCCACTGTATTCGCTGAATTCCAGCGCCGGTTCGACGCCTGACGCCGAGCTGATTCACCCCTCAACGTACCCCGGAGAACAACAATGACAAAGCCTCCGCTCCAACAGACGTCCGATGGTTTCTACCTGAACCGCACGCCCTGGTTCGCCTTCATTTTGCTGTGCAGCATCTTCGCGCTGTGGGCCGCAGCCGCGAGCATGAACGACGTGCTCATCGCCCATTTCAAGAAGGCCTTTCTGCTCAGCGATTTCCAGACGGCGTTCGTGCAATCGGCGTTTTACCTGGGCTATTTCTTCGTGGCGATCCCGGCTGCGCTGGTGGTCCGCCGTTTCAGCTACAAGACCACCATCCTCATCGGATTGATGCTGTACATGTTCGGTTGCCTGCTGTTTTTCCCGGCGGCGTCGACGGCCAAGTACGGCATGTTCCTTTTGGCGCTGTTTGTGATTGCGGCGGGGCTGTCGTTTCTCGAAACTGCCTGCAACACCTATTCGACACTGATGGGTCCGCGTGAAACCGGCACCCGTCGCCTGAATATTTCCCAGACATTCCACCCGTTTGGCGCGATGGCCGGGGTGTACGTCGGCAGTTTTGTGATGTTCAAGGACACCGACGCAACCCGCGAGCAGCTCACGCAAATGAGCGCTTCGGATGCCGCCGTCCAGCAACTGCAGATGATCCAGTCCACGTTGTTGCCGTACAAATACATGATTGCAGTGCTGGTGCTGATGTTCATCCTGATCGCCGTCACCCGGTTTCCGAAGTGCAAGGGCAATCAACCGAGCAGCAAGAAAACCGCCAGCCTCGGTCAAAGCCTGTCGCGACTGTGGGCCAACAAGCGCTTTACCTTTGGCGTGCTGGCGCAGTTTCTGTATGTCGGGGCCCAAGTCGGGGTGTGGAGTTTTACCATTCGTTTGGCCATGCAATTGGGCGGCATGAACGAGCGCAGCGCCTCGTGGTTTTTGCTGACCACTTTCGCCGCCTATTTCGTCGGCAAGCTGATCGCCAACGTGTTGATGCGCAAACTGCACCCGGCCAAGGTGCTGGCGGTGTACGGCGTGCTGTGCATCGCGTTGCTGGCCTACACCATTCTGGTGCCGAACATCACGGCGGTGTATGCGGCGGTGGGCGTCAGCGTGTTCCTCGGCCCTTGCTGGCCGACCATTTACGGCCTGACCATTGATGGCCTGGGCGAAGACACCGGCGTCGGCGGCTCGCTGCTGGTGATGAGCATCGTCGGTGGCGGGGTGATCCCGATCTTCCAGGGCCTGCTCTCCGACTACAGCGGCGGCAACATGCAACTGGCCTATAGCGTGCCGTTGCTGTGCTTCATCGTGATCGTGATGTACGCGGTACGCTGCCTGCGTCACTCCGCCAGCGAACGGGCGCCGGTCGGTGCGGTGGTCGCGTCATGAGTACACGGATCAATCTGTATCCATCGCAGTTCGGTGAGGCGCGCAAGACCTTGCTCGAATCCCAAGCGTTCACCGTCAGCGCCTGGGTCTATCCCAGCGGCGTGCTGGCGGTGGAATTGGCCAACTCGCGCGGCAGTCTGGTGGTGTTGCCGTATCAGGGCCAGATGATCTGGTCCGCCGTGTTCGACGGTTGCGACCTGACCATGAGCAACCTGTTCAGCCAGCCTCGGCCCAGCCCGACCGTGATCGGCACCTACGGCTGCTTCATGTTCCACAGCGGCTTGTTGCGCAACGGTTGCCCCAGCCTCGAGGACGATCATCCGCTGCACGGCGAGATGCCTTGTGCGGCGATGGATCGTGCGTGGCTGGAGGTGGGTGAAGACAGCGCCGGCGGCTATCTTCGATTGGGCGGTGAGTACGAATATGCGCAGGGTTTCGGTGACCGATACCTGGCCAGCCCGGGCGTGACCTTGCATGCTGATTCAGGACTGTTCGACATCGCCATGCAAGTGAGCAATCTTGCCGGTAAACCAATGGACCTGATGTACATGGCGCACATGAACTACGCCTATGTCGAAGGCGCCCGCTTCATCGAGCCCCTCGGTTTTGAGCGGGTGCGCGTGCGCAGCAGCGTGCCGGCCCACGTGAAACCGACGCCGGCCTGGACCGACTACATGCAAGCGCTGGCGCAAGATCCGCAGCAATTCAAGCGTCTGGATCAGCCGCAGCTCTACGATCCCGAAATCGTATTTTTCTTCGACGATGTACGGGCGGATGACAGCGGTCATGCGCATTTCCTGCTGAGCCATCCTGACGGTGCGGCGTTCTACACGCGCTATCGACCGGATCAGTTCGAGCATGCCGCGCGCTGGGTCTTGCACAACCCCGATCAGCAAGTAGCGGCGTTCGTGCTGCCGTCCACCTGCGAGCCGGAAGGCTATCGCGCCGAGTCCGCCAAGGGCCATGTGCGGTCACTGGCGGCGGGGGCGACGGCGGACTTCAATGTCACCACCGGCTACTTGAGTGCGGCGGAGCAACAAGTGCTGATCAGATAATCAACTGCGCGCCGCTGGCGGTAATGGCGTCGCGGTAGGCCTTGGGGATTTTCTTGTCGCTGACCACGAACTGGAAATCCTCAAGGTTGGCGAAATGCGCAGTGCGCACGGTGTCGAACTTGCTGTGGTCGGCCAGCAGCAGCCGCTGTTGCGCCTGGCGCAGGACTTTCTGCTTGACCTCCACTTCGTTGAAGTTGAAGCAGGTTACGCCGAAGTCCTGGCTGACGCCGGCAGCGGAAACGAAGGCCCAGGTCAGGCGTACGCTGTCGAGAATGCCGGTTTCGCTGGTGTTCTCGAACACTTGGTTCTTGCGATGGAATGTGCCGCCGCACATCACGACCTGGCAGTTGGGTTTTTGCGTGAGTTTGAGCAGCACGTTCAGGGAGTTGCACACCGCGGTGAACTCAAGCTCGTCGGGGATGAAATCGACCACGAAGGGCGTGGTGGTGCCGCAGTCGAAAAACACCGTGTCGCCCGGCTGGATAAACCCGGCGGCGAGTTTGCCGATGCGGCGTTTTTCCTCGACGTGGCGGGTGTCCTGTTCGGCCACGCGGTAATCGCCGGGCTCCTTGCCATCGTGGATTCTGGTGATGTAGCCGCCGAGCAACCGCAGGTGGTCGGTGTACTTGCTGAGGTCGCGGCGCAGGGTCATCTCGGACACGTCCAGCAATGCCGCCATCTCGCGCAAATGGATGGCGCTCTGGTCTTGCAGGGCTTGTTGAATCAGCTTGAGACGCTCGGCTTTTTTACTGTCCACAGGCATTCCGGGGTTGATTGTTGGTGTTATTTAAGTGACATTATTTGTGAGTTTTGTAACGTTTTTGCGCGAATCACCCTCGATTGTGGCGCAGGGGCATTTGAATATACAAACAGGAGTTTTCGCGATGGCACACCTCGAACCCCAAGCGTTGGCGCAGTACATCGATCATACCTTGCTGGCGCCCGATGCTTCCCGTGAGCAAATCGCCACGCTGTGCCGCGAAGCCGCGGAACACGGCTTCTATTCGGTGTGTGTGAACTCGGGGCAGGTGCCCCATGCCGCGCAATGCCTTGCAGGGCAACACGTGAATATCTGCGCGGTGGTCGGCTTCCCGCTGGGCGCCGGGCTGAGCGACACCAAGGCTTTCGAAGCCGAGCGGGCCATCGCCGCTGGCGCAGGGGAGGTCGATATGGTGTTGAACATCGGCTGGCTGAAGGACGGTTTGTACGATCAGGTGCGGGACGACATTGCCCAGGTCTTGCAGGCGTGCGGCAAGGTGCCGTTGAAAGTCATCCTGGAAAACTGCCTGCTGAGCGACGCCGAAAAGGTCAAGGCTTGCGACATTTGTCGCGAGCTGAAGGTCGCCTTCGTCAAAACCTCTACCGGTTTCAGCCGCAGCGGCGCCACCGTGGAAGATGTCGCGCTGATGCGCCGCACCGTCGGGCCTGACATCGGCGTCAAGGCCTCCGGTGGCGTACGCGATTACCCGACCGCACTGGCAATGATCGAAGCCGGCGCCACGCGACTGGGCACCAGCTCGGGCATCGCGATCATCAGCGGCGCCCAAGCAGCAGGCGCCGGTTACTGATCAGTCCACTTTCAACACTATCTTGCCGATGTGATCGCCGGCTTCCATCCGCGCATGGGCCTGCGCCGCGTCGGTGTAGGCATAGACCTTGTCGATCATCGGCAGGCAACGGCCGGCGGCCAGTACCGGCCAGACATATTCGCGCAACTGTTCGGCGATCGAGGCTTTTTCTTCACGGGTGCGCGAGCGCAGCAGGGAGCCGGTGATCGTCGCGCGCTTGCTCATGATCCCCAACAAGTCGACGTCGTTGGCGCGTGCACCGCCGAGAAAGCCCAGCATCACCAATCGGCCTTCCATGCCCAGCGCCGCAACGTTCTGGTTGAAGTACGAGCCGCCCATGATGTCGAGGATGACATTGACGCCTTTTCCGGCGGTTTTCTCCTGGATGACCTGAACGAAATCCTGATTACGGTAGTTGATCGCTTCTGCACCGAGCTGGCGGATCGCCGCGCATTTTTCCTCGCTGCCGGCGGTGGCGAAGGCCTTGACGCCGAACTCGCGGCAGAGCATCAACGCGGTGGTGCCGATGCCGCTGGTGCCGCCGTGAATCAGTGCGCGCTGGCCTTTGCTGGCGCCGCCCATGTCGAACAGGTTGGCCCACACCGTGAAATAGGTTTCCGGGACTGCGGCTGCGTGGACCCAATCCATGCCTTCGGGTATCGGCAACGTCTGGCTGGCCGGGGCGACGCAATACTGAGCGTAACCGCCGCCATTGGTCAGCGCACAAACCTTGTCGCCGACAATGAATTCGCTGACGCCGGCCCCGATGGCCACCACTTCACCGGCCACTTCCAGACCCGGGATCGGGCTCATGCCGGGTTTCATCGGGTACTTGCCGGCGCGTTGAATCACGTCGGGACGGTTGACCCCGGCGGCGTGCACGCGAATCAGCACTTCGCCGGGGCCGGCGCTTGGAACCGGCTCCTGACGTGGCTTCAGAACGTCGGGACCGCCGGGTTCGGTGATTTCAATCAGGGTCATGGTTTGCGGCAAAGTCATGTTGGTGTCCTGTCGAGAAAGTCTTCTGTAAAAATGGGATCGCATGAGTCAACCAATGATTCAGTTCAATGCATGGGCTCCCACATTGGATCTGTCCAGCAACCGCATTGCCTGTTCCAGCATCAGTGCAACCACAATGGCACCCGCCGCCACAACGAACAACAGCGCATGATGCCCGCCGCTGGCATTGAACAACGCTGAATAGGCAAAGCCTGCTATCGCCTGGAACGTGGCGAACGACACCGTGGCGCGACTCCAGGCAATCTGCTGCTGGTGATGGTTCGGGATCAGCTCATGCACCCGGGCCAACGCCAGTGGCACGATGCCTGGCGGGAACGAACCGAGGATCACCGCCAGCACAGCCAGCGCCGTGAAAGAACTCGCTATCGACAGCAAGCCCACGGCAATCGCCTGCACCACCAGCACCAGCCGGATACTCAACCGGGCGCCAAGCTTATCGGCCAGAAAACCGTAACTCACCGGCCCGATGATCGCGCCAAGGCCGTACATCACCCACATCAGTGCACCCACGTGCGCCCCGGCACCGAGCCCGCGAGCCACGTAATCCACCAGGAAGACCATCGCCGGCACCAGCCCGGCGGCCATGAAGGCGTATTGGGCGAACAACAGGTAAACGCCGGGATCGGTCGGAGTCGTGGATTTTTCAGTCGACACTTCAACAGCCTGAGGGTGCGCCGCTTTCGGCCAGCCGAACCAACTTGCGGCGGTCAGAACCAGTGACAGAATGCCCAGGCCAATCCAGGTTTGCTGCAACCCAAGGCTCAGCAACGGCGGGACAATCGTCCCCGAGCCGGCAATACCCAGGCCGATACCGAGGAAGATCGCGCCGCTGGCCAAGCCTCGGCGCGATGCTGGCACATGGGGCAATACCGTCGCAGCGACCAACACCATGATCGCGCCGCCCGCCACGCCGGACAGCAGGCGCCAGCCGAAGAACCAGCTCACCGACAAGGGAAAACCACAGGCAAAGAATGCCAGGGTCACGGCCAGCATCATCAGGCGCAGGGCTGTGGTGTTGGAGGTGCGGTTGGCCAGCGGTCGGCCGATCAGGGCGCCGATCAAATAGCCGACAAGGTTGGCAGCGCCGAGGTACACCACGTCACTGGCGGAAAACCAATGCGCCTGGATCAGCGACGGAATCAACGGCGTGTAGGCAAACCGCGCCAGGCCAATACTGACCAGGCTGGCAGCGAGGCCGGCGAAGATCGGCAGCCAGATCGCGCTGCGCGGGGTGGTCGATGTGCTGTGCATGAGAGCAGTCCTGTGAGGTTATCTCTGGTGCCCAGCGTATCGAGAATTATTGATGCAGTAATGCAGCGATTTCGCGCTACAGTGATGCGGATATGCATCAGGAGTAAAGCCGCATGAATTGGGATGACGCACGGGTGTTTCTGGCGGTGTGCCGTGAATCGACGCTGCGTGGTGCGGCGCGGGTGCTGGGGGTTGATCAGGCCACGGTCGGGCGGCGGGTCACGGCGCTGGAAAAGTCCTTGAGCGCGACACTGTTCCTGCGCACCTCCGAAGGTTACGCACTGACGGCGGTCGGCGAAGCAGCCCTGCAGGCCGTGGAAAAAATGGAGGTGTCGGCGTTGGAGCTGGAACGGCAGATCCTCGGCCTGGACGATCGGCTCACCGGTACGGTGAGGGTCAGCACCACCGATTCGCTGGCCATCGATTTCCTGATCCCGGCGATTGCCCGGTTGCACGACAAACACCCGGATGTGCGGGTGCAACTGGACGCGTCCACGCAAATGATCAGCCTGGCCAAGCGCGAAGCCGACATCGCGGTGCGCAATGCCCGGCCGGACAACCTGGACCTGATCGCCCGGCGTATCGCCCGTTGGCCCGTTGGCCCGTGGGCCTGTTTGCCTCGCAACGGTACGTCGACAGCCACGGCGTGCCGGAGCCGGGTTCGGCGTTTGAAGGGCATGACCTGGTGGCTTACCAGCCGTATCTGGCGAGTAACAAGGAGATGACGCTGGTATCGGAGCCGGTTAGCCGTGGACGGATTGTGTCGAGCCTGGGTTCCGGCCTGCTGGTGCGTCGAGCCATTGCGGCGGGGCTCGGGGTGGGGGAAATTCCGGTGTACATGGGGGAGAGGGACGGACTGGTCAGGCTGTGGCCGGAACGCACGCGACCGGTGCCCTATGACGTCTGGCTGGTGACCCACGCGGACTTGCGACATACCGCCCGGGTCCGCGCGGTGATCGATGAAATTGTCGCGGGGTTTTCCGGTACTGGCGAATAAAAAAACGCGATTCCTGTCGCAGCTGGCTGCGACAGGGATCGCGGTTGACGGTTATGGCATTTCCGGCAGCTCTTGCGGCCGCAAATCAAACACCAACACTTCGGCATCCACGCCATTGCTCAAGGTCAGCACCTGTTCCTGGCGAACCCGCACGCCATCGCCTTCCTGCAACGGCACGCCGTTGAGTTCAACGCTGCCACGGGCCACGTGCACATAGGCGTAGCGGTCGGCGGCCAGTTCCAGAGTGGCGCTTTCCTTGCCGTCGATCAGCGCGGCATACACCCGTGCATCCTGACGCACTTTCAGCGAACCTTTGTCCCCATCCGGGGAGATGATCAGTTGCAGGCGTCCGCGTTTTTTCTGGGTGCTGAAGTGCTCTTGCTGATAACGCGGTTTGGCACCGCTGATTTCCGGCACGATCCAGATTTGCAGGAAGTGCACCGGCCGCGTGGCCGAGTGGTTGTATTCACTGTGCGCCACGCCGCTGCCGGCGCTCATCAACTGCACGTCACCGGGACGAATCACCGAGCCGGTGCCCAGGGTGTCCTTGTGTTCCAGCGCGCCTTCAAGCACGTAGGAGAAAATCTCCATGTCGCGGTGCGGGTGCTGGCCGAAGCCTTTACCGGCCGCCACGCGGTCGTCATTGATCACCAGCAGATCGGAAAAACCCTGTTCTTTGGGGTTGCGATAGTTGGCGAAGGAAAAGGTATGGAACGACTTCAACCAGCCGTGATTGGCGGCGCCGCGATCCGAGGCTTTGCGAAGGGTCAGCATGATGAAATCTCCTGTGGGGACGTTGATTCGTCCGAGTGAGGAGAAGGTTAATGTTTATCTCTGAGTGCAATAAGTAGATAGAAATTGAAATACTGTCCTGATCAGGTTGACAGTAATGTGCAGTCGATCACGTATTCTTATCCGACGCCAGCGCCACACTTGGCCATAATGCATAGCATCCCTTTTGCGCCGAACCCTGGACCCTGTGGGAGTGAGCCTGCTCGCGATAGCGGTCTCACATCCAACAGTGATGGTGGCCATAAGTCCGCTATCGCGAGCAGGCTCACTCCCACAGGATTGGTGTCTGGCAGATGGACTTTCTTATGACTTCAGTGATTTTGAACCCATGAAAACCGTGGCTATGGTGTTGTTTCCCGACTTCCTCCTGCTGGACATGGCCGGCCCCATGGAAGTGTTTTCCATCGCCAATCGTTATCTGCCGGCGCACGAGCGTTACGAGCTGTCGACCATTGGCACTGAACCTGGCGCGTTGCGCGCCTCCAACGGCGTCAGCGTACAAACCGATCTGCACATTGATCAGGCCACGCAGGCGTATGACTTATTGCTGGTGCCGGGCGGTCCGGGGGCCTATAACGAAAAGCACCCACCGTTGCTGTGCTGGCTCAAAGACGCCGTCGGACGGGCAGGGCGCTACGGCTCGATCTGCACCGGCGTGTTCGTACTCGGGCATGCCGGTTTGCTGGACGGCTATTGCGTCACCACCCATTGGCATTACACGGAGCGCCTGATCAAGGGGTTTCCCGAGGCCACGGTGGAGACCGATAAGATTTACGTGCAGGACCGTAACCTCATCACCTCCGGCGGCGTGACCGCCGGTATCGACCTGGCGCTGGCGGTGGTCGCCGAAGACCACGGCAAGAAAGTCGCCCAGGACGTGGCCAAGGTGTTGCTGGTGGTGATGAAACGCCAGGGCGGACAAGCGCAGTTCAGTCCGTTGATGGCCGCCGTTGAACCGCAGGAAACGCCAATCACCCGCGTGCAGAACCATGTGCTCGAACACCTCGATGAAGCCTTCAGCATCGAACGCATGGCCAGCTTCGCGAACATGAGCGAACGGCACTTTGCCCGAACGTTTGCCCGGGAAGTGAACATGACGCCCATGGAGTTTTTGCAGAGTGCGCGCATCGACAGCGCCCGCAACCTGCTGGAAACCAGCGACCTGCCACTCAAGACCGTGGCCTTTAAAAGTGGCTTCGGTAGTGTGCGGCACATGCGTTTTCTGTTCAGTGAAAAGCTCGGCCTGACCCCCAGCCAATACCGCGAACAGTTCAGCTAGAGCGTTTGTGTCCGTTATGCGCACCGCGATGGCTGTGACACTCCTACCGTGGCAGTTGAACCGTCACTGAGGCCTGCCAAGATACCTGGTAACGCTTTGCAACGGAGGTGCCGGAGCCTGGAGGGCGCATGCGATGGGTGTTGTCGCACGGCGAGTCGAACCAGGTTTCAGCCTGTGGATGGACATGAACAGCCTCATAGATTTGAACAGCGATGCGGTGCTGCGATTCGGCCCCTACGCCTTCCACCTGCAACAACGGCTGATCCTGGAAGGTGATCGACCGCTGCGCATGGGCGGACGGGCCCTGGACATTTTGCAGGTGCTGGTCGAGCGTGCCGGCGACGTGGTCAGCAAGGATGAATTGATTGCCCAGGTCTGGCCGACCTCCGTGGTCGAGGAGATCAACCTGCGGGTGCACATCGCGGCCCTGCGTCGGGCCCTGGGTGACGGGCAGAATGGCCAGCGCTACATCGTCAACATCCCCCAGCGCGGCTACAGCTTTATCGCCCCGGTGGAGCAGGTGCCCGCGGGCACGCTGGTGTTGTTCGAGAACGTGCAAAGACACCAGCACAACTTGCCGGCCCGGTTGACGCCGGTGACCGGTCGGGATTCGATTGTCGGCAGTCTGGTCCGACAGTTGCCGGTCCGTCGCCTCATGACCCTGGCCGGCCCCGGCGGTATCGGCAAGACCACGGTGGCGTTGCGTGTCGCCGAACTGCTGTTGCAGCACTATGAAGACGGCGTGTGGCTGGTGGATTTTTCAATGATCGATGACCCGGCGCGGGTGGTCGATCATCTGATTCAGACCCTTGAACTGGAGGTCGGCACTACGCTGGACGTGCTGGCAAACCGGCACACATTGCTGGTGCTCGATAACTGCGAGCACTTGCAGGAACGCTGCCGGACCCTGGTCGAGGATTTGTTGATCTCGGCGCCTCGCCTGTCGATTCTGGTGACCAGTCGCGAACCGTTGCAGGCGGTGGGGGAAACGGTCCAGCGCCTGGCCTCTCTGGCGGTGCCGCCCGCGTCGGCCTTGCACAGCGTCACCGAAGCCATGGGGTATTCGGCGGTGCAGTTGTTCGTCAGTCGCGCCCGAGCCCGTCAACAAGGTTTCGCCCTGCGCGAACAAGACCTCAAGGCTGTGCGCGAAATCTGCCAGCGGCTCGATGGTTTGCCGCTGGCGATTGAACTGGCGGCGGGGCAGATCGACGCCTTGGCGCTGGTAGGCTTGCAAGCGCAGCTCGACAACTGTTTTCAACTGCTGACCCAAGGCCGGCGCACCGCCGTGCCCCGGCATCAAACCCTCAAGGCTGCGCTGGACTGGAGCTATGAACGACTCGGTGAACGCGAGCAAACCGTGCTGCAGCGCCTGTCGGTGTTCAAGATGTCCTTCACCCTTGAGGCGGCGATTGGCGTGAGCAGTTGCGCACTGCTCAAGCCCGATGTACTGGCGGAGCTGGTTGAGCGACTGGTGGCCAAATCGTTACTGTCAAAGGATCAAGTCAACGGCACCAGCCGTTATCGTTTTCTCAACACCACCCGCCGCTATGCGCTGGAGAAGCTTGAGCTGAGCGGCCAGGAGCGTGTGTTCGAGAGGCGTTACTCGCACTACATCAGTCGCGAGCGCAGGGCCTCAGGGGTGCCATTGTCCATGGAGCTCGTCGAGTAAGCACCGGACTTTGTGCAAGTCCGGCGTCGCGAAACCTTCGGTGAACCGGTTGTAGACCGGCGCCAGCAACTCATGGGCCTGCTGGTACAAGCCCTGGCGCTGCCAGAGTTGCGCCAGTGAGGTAGCGCTGCGCAGTTCCCAGGCCAGGGCACCTTGATGCCTGGCCACATTCAATGCCCGAATCAGCATCTCTTCGGCCGCTCCGATGTTGTGGGAACGAGCCTGCTCGCGATGATCTCCCTGCGACGGATTGTCCTGCGCCATCAACGCATCAGCCTTGGCGCGCAGTATCTCCGCCGTGCTCCATCCCGCTGCCCCGGTATCGGCCCGCTGCAGCAAGGTTTCATCGACAAAGCCGCTGTCGAGCGTGACCATGATTTCGCCGATCAAGCCCGCCCCCGGCCGATTGGGCAACTGCGCTTCTTCGCGATCAATCACCTGCGCGTAATGTTGTGCCCAGTTATAAAACAGCAGCACCGAATGTTTTTGCGCTTGCTCCAGCAACAGGCGCAATAGATCGCGAGCGGTCTGATGCTCGCCGTTGTAGTGGGCGATCAGGCACCCGGCCAGCGCCAGGGTGTAGCAGATCGACGTGCCGTGGTCGATCTGAATCGCGATATCCAGAGCCTGCCGGGCGGTGAGCCAGGCTTGTTCCGGCTGGCCTTGCACCCAGAGGATGCGCGCCAGAATCGTCAGGGCGGCAACGCTCTGATCGTATTGCACGCCAAACCCGTGGGTGAAGCGGTTGAGGTGGCCGCTTTGGGCCATGCGCTGGATGACCTGTTCGGCGTTCTCCCGCGCCAATGGCTGATTGCCGGAAAAGTGCAGCGCCAGAACGCGTAAGCGGTGTGTGCTGAGAGACAGGACGGCGTCATCATCGCCTCCCAGTCGGTCGAATTGCTGGCTCTGCTCCAGCGCCATTTGGTAGTGACCGCAACTGAGGTTGACCGCCATGTACCCCGACAATGCCCGGAGCTGGCCAGCCACGTCGTTGGCGGTTTTGGCCAGGGTCCGGGCGCTGACGAACGCCTCGATGGTTTCGGCGGTGCCGCCCTGGGTGTGGTAGCAGGAGCTGCCCAGCGCCAGCTTCAGGTCCATCTTCAGGCGAGGGCAGGGCTCGGCGTTCGCGTCGAGTAAGGCCAAGGCCTTGCGCACATAGACCCCGTGCTCCTTGAGCAGCGACAGTTCTTGCCAAAGTGGCGTGGATGTCGCCGCCAGACGAATCGCCAGCGCTTGCGGCCCTTGGCTATTCAAGCCCCAGTCGAGGGCCGAGCGAATGTCTTCCAGGCTGCGTGCGTAACGCTCGATCCACAGGCTCGTGGAAATCAGCTCCCAGTCTGCCTGGGCTTGATTCATCAACGCCAGGCAACGTTGGGCGTGGCGTTCACGGGTGTCCGGCAGATCAGCGGCCTCGGCGAGTTTTTCCAGGGCATAGCTGCGGGTCGTGTCGAGTAATCGATAGAACACTTCTTCGTCGCCTACCTCGACGTTCAACAGCGACTTGGCCACCAATTGCGTGATCGAGCCAAACACCACGTCGGGCTCAATGTGTTCGCCGACGATCACGGCCGCTGCCGACTGCAACGTGAAACCACCCCTGAACACCCCGAGGCGGCGCAGGCATGTCTGCTCGCAGGCACTGAGCAACTGGAAACTCCAGTCGAGGGTGGCGCGCAGTGTCTGGTGTCGGCCCAGCGTCGACTGACAGCCCTGGGTGAGCACGCGGAAACTGCCCTGCAATTGCGCCAGCAATCCGCTCACGCCAAAGTGGTCGACTTGCGCCGCCGCCAGTTCGATGGCCAATGGAATACCGTCCAGGCGCCGACAGATCTCAATCGCCAGCGGCAGTTCTTCTTCAGTCAATTCAAAGCTGTCCTGGCTGGCCATGGCCCGTTCGACGAACAGCTGCAGCGCCGAAAACGTCAGCGCCTGCGCACGGTCGAGCACGGCGATGGGCGGCGGACAATCCAGCGACTCAAGACGCTGAACGTATTCGCCCTCGGCGCGCAGGCTCTCGCGGCTGGTGGCCATAATGTGCACCTGGGGGGCTGCGCGCAGGAGGCTTTCGCAGAGCAGAGCGATGGCGTCGATCAAGTGTTCGCAGTTGTCGATCACCAGCAGCATCTGCCTCTCGCGCAGATACGCCGCGAGGCCACTCGCGGGTTCGGCGTCATGCAGCGACAAACCCAGCAGCGTGGCCAGATGAGGGCCGATCATCAATGGGTCGCTGATCGGCGCCAGGTCCAGCAGACGAATGCCGTCCCGGTAGCGGCCAATCAATTGTTCGGCGACCCGCAGGGCCACGGTGGTCTTGCCGATCCCGCCCGGGCCGACCAGGGTGATGAAACGTTGGCGGGGCAGCTGCAGCATCAGGTTGTCGACCAGCGGCTGGCGACCAATCATGCGCGTGTGCCGGATAGGCAGGTTGTGGCCGCTAGTTGCAGGTTCTTCGGCCTCAGGATGCTGCCCGATCTGTTGCAGCGAAAAGGGCGCCACAAAACTGTAGCCGCGTTGGGCTACGGTGATGATGTAGCGCTGGCCGGCCTGGCCGTCGCCGAGGGCTTTGCGCAGCGCCGCCATGTGCACCCGCAGGTTGATGTCTTCGACCACGCTTTTGGGCCAGACCCTGGCGATCAATTCTTGTTTGGCGACCACTTTCCCTGCGTGTTCCAGCAGGATCAACAGAATGTCCAGGGCACGTCGTCCCAGGCGCAAAGGCTGGTCGGCCTCCATCACCAGACGTTGTCCGGGATAGACCCGGTAAGGGCCGAAATGGATGGCCTGTTCGGGGGAAAGGGTCAACGTGTCACTCCTGCTTGCAACCGTCTGGTACGCGATTTTCGAGCATATTCCTCAGGTTTTGACGTGAACGCAACGCGGTGCCCGGAAGACTGTCGGGTGTTCGTCTGGACCGGTGCGTTCCGGGTGTCGTTCTCAAGCACCTGTTCATTGGGGGTGAGGGTAGCAAAGTACGTGTTAAGGCTTTTGGCGCGCCAAGGAAAATTAACAACGTTTAACTCGTGCTCAGTGTGTCTACGCCCAAAACTCGGTTGCTTCAACGTCCACTGGTCTGGTGGGAACGAGCCTGCTCGCGATAGCGGTGGGGCTGCTTGCATCTGTTTTGAATGTGCCGCCGCCTTGCTTCCACATTAGGGCGGTGGTGTTGCAAAGGGATTAATACCTCAAGAGGACGCTGCAATGAGCAACGTGGTGGTGGTCTATCACAGTGGCTACGGGCACACCCGTGTCTTGGCCGAGGCCGTCGCCCTCGGTGTCGAGCGGCACTTGGGCAGCACCAGTCTGCTGGTGCCGGTCGAGGACGTGGACCAGCACTGGGATCGATTGCACAGTGCCGACGCCATCATTTTCGGCGCCCCGACCTACATGGGCAGCGCTTCGGCGTCCTTCAAGAGCTTCATGGAATCCACGGCGGCGTTTTACCTGGCCCAGCCATGGCGCAACAAGCTGGCGGCGGGGTTCACCAACTCCGGCTGCCTGTGCGGCGACAAACTCAACACCTTGCTGCAACTGGCGGTGTTCGCCGCGCAACATTCGATGATCTGGGTCGGCCTCGACGTGCTGCCGGCACGCTCGAGCACCGGCGTGTTCGACGGACAGCTCAATCGCCTCGGCAGTTCGCTCGGGGTCATGGCCCAGTCCAATGTCGAACAGTCCCCCGAGCTGGCGCCTCCGCCAGAAGACCGCTGCACCGCCGAGCACCTGGGCGAGCGCGTGGCGCGACTTGCCGAGCGCATGGGCCACTCACCGCTTTGAAACACCCCCAACACTCGCTAAGGAGATATCGCATGAGTACATTCACGACTCGAGACGGCACCGAGATTTATTACAAGGACTGGGGCACCGGTCAGCCAATCGTATTCAGTCACGGCTGGCCGCTGAACGCCGACAGCTGGGAATCGCAGATGATCTTCCTGGCCTCCAAAGGCTATCGGGTCATCGCCCACGACCGCCGTGGCCACGGTCGCTCCAGCCAGCCGTGGACCGGCAACGACATGGACACCTATGCCGATGACCTAGCGCAGTTGATCGAGTTACTCGACCTCAAGGACGCCGTGCTGTTCGGTTTCTCCACCGGCGGCGGCGAAGTGGCGCGCTACATCGGGCGCCACGGCACTGGCCGCGTGGCCAAGGCCGGGCTGATTTCCTCGGTGCCGCCGTTGATGCTCAAGACCGAAGCCAACCCCGGTGGCCTGCCGATCGAAGTGTTCGACGGCATTCGCCAGGCGTCCCTGGCCGACCGTTCGAAGCTTTACATCGACCTCGCCAGCGGACCGTTCTTCGGCTTTAACAAGCCCGACGCCAAGCCTTCCCAGGGCATGATCGACTGGTTCTGGATGCAAGGCATGATGGCCGGTCACAAGAACGCTTATGACTGCATCAAGGCGTTCTCCGAAACCGACTTCACCGAGGATTTGAAGAAGTTCGACATCCCGACGCTGGTGGTGCATGGCGACGCCGATCAGGTGGTGCCCATCGAGGCGGCGGGCATCGCGTCGGCAAAACTGGTGAAAGGATCTACGCTGAAGATCTACCCCGGTGCACCCCATGGCTTGACTGACACTCACAAGGATCAGCTCAACGCTGAGCTGTTGGCGTTCTTGAAGGGATGATGAACCCCGGCGCGGATTTAGATCCGCGCCGGTTTTCGCTGCTGGTGAGAGCAGCTAACTGTCGAGATCGAGTCCATGAAAAAGCTGACGAATGCCACCGGCGCCCCGGTGGCCAATAACCTCAATATCCAGACTGCCGGCCCTCGTGGGCCGGCACTTTTACAAGACATCTGGCTGCTGGAAAAACTCGCCCACTTTGACCGCGAAGTTATCCCCGAGCGACGCATGCACGCCAAGGGTGCGGGCGCTTACGGTACGTTCACCGTCACCCACGACATCAGCCGCTACACCAAGGCCAGTATTTTCAGTGCCGTGGGCAAGCAGACGCCGCTGTTCGTGCGGTTTTCCTCGGTGGCCGGCGAGCGCGGCGCGGCGGATGCCGAGCGCGATATCCGTGGCTTCGCGGTGAAGTTCTACACCGACGAAGGCAACTGGGACATCGTGGGCAACAACACGCCGGTGTTCTTCTTCCGCGACCCGCTGCGTTTCGCCGACCTCAACCACGTGGTCAAGCGCGACCCGCGCACCGGTCTGCGCAATGCCACCAGCAACTGGGATTTCTGGAGCTTGCTGCCGGAGGCGCTGCACCAGGTGACCATCGTCATGAGCGATCGCGGGATTCCGGTCAGTTTCCGCAACATGCACGGTTTCGGCAGCCACACGTTCAGCCTGATCAACCGCGACAACAAGCGGGTGTGGGTGAAGTTTCACTTTGTTTGCCAACAAGCCATTGAAAACCTCACGGATGCCGAGGCGCAAGCAGTGGTCGGCAAGGACCGCGAAAGCAACCTGCGGGACCTGTACGAAGTCATCGAGCAGGGTAATTTCCCGCGCTGGAAATTGTGCATTCAGGTGATGGAGGAGGAACAGGCCAACACCTACCGGCACAATCCATTCGACCTGACCAAGGTCTGGCCGCACGGCGACTTCCCGCTGATTGAAGTGGGCATCATGGAGCTCAATCGTAACGCCGAGAACCACTTCGCCGAGATCGAACAGGCCGCCTTCTCGCCGGCCAATGTGGTGCCAGGCGTGAGCTTTTCGCCGGACCGCATGCTTCAGGCGCGGCTGTTTTCCTATGGTGATGCGCAGCGCTATCGCTTGGGGGTCAACTTCAATCACATCCCGGTCAACGCACCGCGCTCACCGTCCCACAGCTATCACCGCGACGGCGCCATGCGTACCGACGGCAACCTGGGTGGCACCGCCAGTTATTTCCCCAACAGCGTGGGCGAGTGGCCTGATTCGCCGGAACTGGCCGATCCGCCGCTGCCGGTGGAAGGCTTTGCCCAGCACTATGACCATCGGCTTGAAAATGACCACTATGAGCAGCCGGGCAACCTGTTTCGGTTGCTGGACCCGGTGCGCAAACAGTTGCTGTTCGACAACACTGCACGGGCAATGAATGGCGTGCCGCAGGCGATTCGCCAGCGCCATATCGAGAACTGCACCAAGGCTGATCCGGCGTATGGGTTCGGGGTGGCCGAGGCGTTGGAGCGGCTTTCTCCGTTGGGCTGACGCAACCCACGTAGCAGCTGTCGTTCGACAGCTGCTACGAAGCGTGCGACATCGAATATTAAGCGTGAAATTCGGCGGCGTAGGCGGGGCGACGGGGAAGGGGGCGCACCGTACGGCAACGCCAGGCGAACGGAGTGATACCTTCGCTGCGGGTGAAGATGTGACAGAAATGTGCCTGATCGCAGAAGCCGCATTCGAGGCTGATTTGCGTCAGGGTCAGTTCGGTGTCCTGGATCAATTGCTTGGCGCGGGCAATACGCTGCTGGCGAATCCAGTCCTGGGGCGAGAGCCCGGTGCTGCACTTGAATGCGCGGGAGAAATGACTGCGCGAGAGGGCACAGGCGCTAGCCAGCTCGGTCACTTCAATGGTCTCGCCGAGGCGTTCGAGGATCAGCTGCTTGACCAGGCTTTCGCGCCACGGGGTCAGGCCGCCGGTGGTTTTCTTTCGCGTTTGAGTGGCAGTCGCGCAGGCGACGTTTCGCTGAGATTGGGCCATGACAGATGTCCGTGTCGGTGAGCTTCATTCTTGGTCGCGACGCGCTGGCAGGCGAGTTAAACGTTGTTAATTCCGTCCGTGTACGAGGTGGGCAACGGCGCTAACTCAGCACATTGCTGCAATTTCCAAGGTCTTGTCCCGTGCACAATCGATGTCATTGTGCGGCGTTTGCATGGCCGCTTTTTTGACTCGATCAAGGTGAAAGTATGAAACATTCTCTGGCAAGTGCATTGGGGCTGGCGGTGGTGATGACTGCCGGAGTGTGTGCGGCGCAGGCGCCTGCGCAGGTCGGCACACAAGCGCCGGGCTATTTCCGCCTGGCGGTGGGCGATTACGAAGTCACGGCGCTGTTCGACGGCTACAACGACCTGTCTCCCAAGCTGCTCAAAGGCCTGACCCAGAGCCAGATCCGCGCGCTGCTGGCCCGCCGTTCGATTGAAACACCGGGCGTGCAGACCGCGTTCAACGCCTTTTTGATCAACACCGGCAAGCAATTGATCCTGGTCGATACCGGCGCCGGCCAATGCATTGGCGCCACCGCCGGCATGCTCTCGGACAACATGAAAGCCGCCGGTTATGAACCTGCTCAGGTCGACACGATTTTGTTGACGCACCTGCATCTGGACCACGTCTGCGGGCTGGTCGACGCCCAGCACAAACCCGTGTTCGCCAATGCCACCGTCTTTGCGGCGAAGGCAGAAGCCGCGTACTGGCTAGATCCTCAGGCCCTTGCCAAGGCACCCGAGGGGGCCAAGCCGTATTTCAAAATCGCTCAGGACTCGACCGCACCGTATGTGGCCGAGGGGCGTTTCAAGACGTTCGATGCCGGTCAGTCGCCGGTGCCGGGTGTGGTCGATGCGGAGCTGGAAGCCGGGCACACGCCGGGCAGCACCACCTACCGGTTCACTTCCCAGGGGCAGAGCATTCTGTTCATGGGCGATCTGGTGCATAACCTCGCGGTGCAGTTCGAACACCCTGAGGTGTCGATCGGCTTTGACGTCAACAGCCAGCAGGCGATCAAGAGCCGCGCCACCGTGTTCACGGCTGCAGCGGCGAGCAAGACCTGGGTGACGGCAGCGCACTTGCCGTTCCCCGGCATTGGCCACATTGCCTCCCAGGGCAAGCATTTCCAGTGGGTGCCGGTGGAATACGGGCCTTACAAACGTGCGGCGAACGTGCCGCTGATCGAGTAAAGTCGCCGGCTGAACACAGAAGGGAACCGTGCCTATGAACCGTAACGATCTGCGTCGCGTCGACATGAACCTGTTGGTGATTTTCGAGGCGTTGATGTTCGAGAAGAATCTCACTCGAGTGGCTGAAAAACTGTTCATGGGCCAGCCGGCGGTCAGCGCGGCGCTGGGACGGTTGCGTGATCTGTTCGACGATCCGTTGTTGCTGCGCAATGGGCGCGCCATGGAGCCGACGGCGCGGGCGCTGGCGATTCTCAAGGAGCTGCAACCAGCGATGGATGTGATTTCCGGGGCGGTGAGCCGGGCCAAGGAGTTCGATCCGACGACCAGTTGCGATGTGTTTCGTATCGGGCTGTCGGACGATGCCGAGTTTGGCTTGTTTCCGCCGTTGTTGACGCAGTTGCGCGAGGAGGCGCCGGGGATTGTCGTGGTGGTGCGGCGGGCCAATTATCTGTTGATGCCGGCGTTGTTGGCGTCCGGGGAAATTTCGGTGGGGGTGAGTTACACCACGGATTTGCCGGCGAATGCCAAGCGCAAGACCTTGCGTGATATTCCGTGCAAGGTGTTGCGTGGTGACAAGCGGCCGGGGCCGCTGACGCTGGATGAATATTGTGAGCGGCCGCATGCGATGGTGTCGTTTTCGGGGGATTTGAGCGGCAACATTGATCTTGATCTGGCGAAGATCGGGCGCTGTCGGCGGGTGGTGTTGGGGGTTCCGCAGTTCAGTGGGTTGCGGGCGTTGTTGGCCGGGACTGAGATGATTGCGACGGTGCCGGATTATGCGGCGTGTGCGTTGGTTGAGGGTTGTGCGTTGAGGGCTGAGGATCCGCCGTTTCCGATTGAGGCTGCGCAGTTGTCGATGGCTTGGAGTGGGGTGCATGACAATGATCCGGCGGAGCGGTGGTTGCGGGCTCGCATTAGTCAGTTTATGTCGCAGCCTTTGGGGATTTCTTCTTAAACGTGGCGGCCTTTGGGCCGACCATGTTTTCTTGGATGTGCTTGGGCTGATTGTGGGAGCGAGCTTGCTCGCGATGGCGGCCTGATAGCCGACCATGTTGTTTTTGGTGTACATATCCGTTGCTGCGGTAGCGGCGGTTGGCGGTTTCGCCCTTACGGCGAGTCCCTTTTTCAAACGCCAAAAAGGAACCAAAAGGCTTTGCCCCGACGTTCGGCCCCTCGCTAGGGCTCGGTGTTCCTTCGCTCCGGCATTCATCTGGGGGCAT
>Ga0157371_10000359_pt1 | contig 57981 bp, 50 predicted proteins | sample C45metaG_FD_113462 | JGI IMG/M metagenome (GOLD analysis project Ga0157371, IMG submission 113462) | Corn rhizosphere microbial communities from Kellogg Biological Station, Michigan, USA - C4-5 metaG | ecosystem: Host-associated > Plants > Roots > Rhizosphere > Soil | place: USA: Michigan... | reverse complement strand
GTACTGACGGGCCTTGGCCAGTCGTTCATTCAGGGTCTTGGCCACCGCATCGGTGCGGGCGCTGGTGGAGACTTGCGCCACGCCGACCCGCCACCACGACAGGTAGCCGTGAATCATGGTTTTAGGCAGGACCTTGATGTCGATCAGCGTCGACACCGTCTGCAACCGTGCATCCGCCAGTGCTGCCTGCAGTTCGTCCACAGTGTTGACCTTGTAGGTCTTGCAGCCATAAGCCGCCGCACTCATGGCGAAATCCACCGGCACGAAGTCGCCATCGAGCTTGCCGGTGTCCGGGTTACGGAAGCGGAATTCGGTGCCGTAGCTGTCCATGCCATTGCCCATCTGCAGGTTGTTGATGCAGCCGAAGGTCATGTTGTCCAGCAGCACCACGTTGATCTTGCGCCGCTCCTGGATCGAGGTCGCCAGCTCCGAGTGCAGCATCATGTAGGAGCCATCACCGACCAAGGCGTAGACCTCGCGCTGCGGCTCAGCGAGTTTCACCCCAAGCGCGGCGTTGACCTCGTAGCCCATGCACGAATAGCCGTACTCGACGTGATAGGTGTTCACGCCCTTGCTGCGCCAGCTGCGTTGCAAGTCGCCGGGCAGACTGCCGGCGGCGGCGACGATGATGGCGTCATCGGCGAGGGTTTCATTGAGCACGCCAAGTACGCGACTTTGGGTCAGACAGGAACCGGTGAGCTCGATGAATTCGCGCAGTACCGCCTGGTCCATGTGGTCGTTGATTTCCGGGACAAAATCCTTGGCCTGGTATTCGACCTGATTGAGGCGGTCGATTTCTTCGTCCAGCTGCACTTTGGCTTGCCGAGGCTGATCGCCCCAGTTGGAGCGGTAGTCGCCCAAGGCTTCAGCCAGCGCTTGCAAACCGGTTCTGGCGTCCGCCAGCAGTTGCACGCCATCGAGCTTCAGCGCATCGCACGGACTGATATTGAGGTTGAGAAATTGCACTTCGGGATGCTGGAACAAGGACTTCGACGCGGTGGTGAAATCACTGTAGCGGGTGCCGATGCCGATGATCAGGTCGGCGTCCCGAGCCAAAAGATTCGCCGCCAGGCACCCGGTTTCACCGATGCCGCCGACGTTCAGCGGATGACTGGACACCACCGCGCTTTTGCCGGCCTGGGTTTCAGCGAAGGGAATGTCGAAGCGCTCGGCAAACGCCTGCAACTCAGCGTTGGCCCCGGAGTAACGCACCCCGCCGCCGCAAATGATCAGCGGCTTGCGCTTGCCCTTGAACAGCGCCAACGCGTCACTGAGCATCGCTTCAGTGGCCGGACGCCGCTCGATGCGGTGCACGCGTTTCTGCAGGAAATAATCGGGATAGTCGTAGGCCTCGGCTTGCACATCCTGCGGCAAGGCCAGGGTCACGGCGCCGGTTTCGGCGGGATCGGTGAGCACGCGCATGGCGTGGATCGCCGCCGTCATCAGTTGCTCTGGACGGTTGATGCGGTCCCAGTATTTGCTCACGGCTTTAAAGGCATCGTTAGTGCTGATGCTCAGGTCGTGAAACTGCTCGATCTGTTGCAGCACCGGGTCCGGCTGGCGACAGGCGTAGACATCACCGGGCAACAGCAGCAAGGGGATGCGGTTGGCGGTGGCCGTCGCGGCGGCGGTCAACATATTCGCCGCGCCAGGGCCGACCGATGAGGAGCAGGCGTAGATCTTGCGGCGCAGGTGCTGCTTGGCAAAACCGATGGCGGCATGGGCCATGCCTTGCTCGTTGCGGCCCTGATGGACGACGAGGTCGCCGCTGTCCTGCTCCAGGGCCTGGCCCAGGCCCAGCACGTTGCCGTGGCCGAAAATGGTAAAGACCCCGGCGACGAATTTGCTCTGGACGCCATCGACCTCGATGTATTGGTTATCGAGGAATTTCACCAGGGCCTGGGCCATGGTCAGTCGTGTTGTGGTCATGTCCAATCCTTCAATACATCAAAAAAACCTGTGGGAGCAGGACTTCCATTAGCCTTGGGATTTTTGCAGGTGATCCATGCTCGCGCCGATGGCCTGCTCAATGTCGGTCAGGCCATGCACGCTCTCGGCAAACGGCTCGAACGACAGGTAGCCGCTGTAGCCGGCGCTGAGCAGCGTCTCGATCTGCAGCGTATTGCCCAGAATATCGCCCTCGCCCACCAGCACCCGATGACCGTCGCGAATGGTCGCCAGCGGCGCCTCGGCATCTTCGACGCCGGAGATGTGCACCAGTCCGGTCAGCTCGGGGAAAAACTCGGACTCGCCCGCCAGGTGATGGTGAAACGTGTCATGCACCAGGCGGAACACATCCAGCCCGCCGATGGCCTTGATCGCGTCCACCGCCGTGCGTTTGCGCCGCAGCGAGCACTCTTCGAAACCCAAGGGCTCGATGAAACCGAGAATGCCGTGATCGCGCAGAATCGGTGCCAGTTCGGTCAACGCGGCGCGCAACCACGTTGCGCGTTCGGCTTCGTTGCGCGGATCGGCGCGATCATTCAACGGGCACATGACCAAGCCCTGTGCGCCACACTTTTGGGCATACGCGGCCAGCTTCAACGCTTGCTCGCGGCGCTGCGCGTTCCACACATCGAACGGGTACAACGCGTTGATCGACAATACGGTGATGCCATTGGCGGCGCACAGTTCGCGCACCTGTTCCGGGGTGGTGCCGTCTTTGATCTCGACGCCTTCGAGGTCGTTGCGAATCTCGATGGCGTCAGCCTTGAGGGCCACCGCCAACTCGATGAATGCCGGCAGGGACAAACGGGGGGCGACCATACGGTTCAGGGCGAAACGCAGGGGCTTGCTCATTATTGTTGTTCTCCGCAAGAGCGAGTTATTTGGCAGTCGGCATGCTGAATTCAGGGCCCTTGGCGATGCTGTCGGGCCAGCGCTGCATCACGCTTTTGTAGCGACTGTAGAAGCGGATGCCTTCTTCGCCGTACGCGTGGTGATCGCCGAACAGCGAGCGTTTCCAGCCACCGAACGAATGCCAGGCCATCGGCACCGGAATCGGTACGTTGATGCCGACCATGCCGACCTTGATGGTGCGGGCAAAAGCGCGGGCAATGCCGCCGTCGCTGGTGAAACACGACACACCGTTGCCGAATTCGTGGGCGTTGATCAACGCCACCGCGCTGGCAAAATCCGGTACCCGCACGATACCCAGCACCGGGCCGAAGATTTCCTGCTGATAAATGCTCATCTCGGTCGTGACGTTATCGAACAGTGTGGCGCCGACGAAGAAGCCATTCTCCGCCCCCGGCACTTTGAATCCGCGACCATCGACAATCAGTTGTGCGCCTTGCGCCACGCCTTGATCGATAAAGCCTTCGACCTTGGCCTTGTGCTCAGCCGTCACCAACGGCCCCATGTCACTGTCACCCTGCATGCCGTTGCCGACCTTGAGCTGATCGATGCGCGGCAGCAGTTTGGCAATCAACGCGTCACCGACATCGCCCACCGCAACCGCAATCGAGATCGCCATGCAACGCTCGCCCGCCGAGCCAAAAGCGGCGCCGATCAAGGCGTCTGCGGCTTGGTCCAGATCCGCGTCGGGCATGACGATCATGTGATTCTTCGCCCCGCCCAGCGCCTGAACGCGCTTGCCGCGCGAGGTGGCTTGCTGGTGGATGTACTCGGCAATCGGCGTCGAGCCGACAAAGGAAATCGCTTCGATGTCCGGGTGTTGCAGCAGCGCGTCGACCGCCGTCTTGTCGCCCTGGACGACGTTGAACACACCGTCCGGCAAACCGGCTTCGGTCAGCAGGCGGGCCATCAGCAGACTGGCGGACGGATCACGCTCGGACGGCTTGAGGATGAAGCAGTTACCGGTGACCAACGCCAGCGGGATCATCCACAGCGGCACCATCACCGGGAAATTGAACGGTGTGACGCCGGCGCACACGCCCAGTGGCTGACGCAGGTTCCAGTTGTCGATGCCGCCGCCGATATTGTCGCTGAATTCGGTCTTCAGCAGGTTCGGCGCGCCGCAGGCGTATTCGACGATCTCGATGCCACGGGTGACTTCGCCCTTGGCGTCGGAGAACACCTTGCCGTGTTCGCGGCTGATGATTTCGGCCAGCTCATCGTGATGACGGTCGAGCAATTCCTTGAACTTGAACATCACCCGCGAACGGCGCAGGGACGATTGTTCGGACCACGCGGGGAAGGCTTTCAGGGCCGAGGCGACGGCCTGGTCCACGGTCTTCTCGCTGGCCAGCCCGACGCGCGCTTGCACCACGCCGGTGGCCGGGTTGAAGACGTTGCTGAAGCGCTCGCTGGTGCTGTCTTGCACTTGACCGTCGATGTAATGGCCGATGACCGGGACGTCACTCATTGTTCTTGTTCTCCGTGCAGAAGGTGGAATTCAGGTTGTTCAGTTCACAGATCCAGCAGCCAGCTGTGCTGCGGATCGTTATGGAACTGCCAGACGCGTTTCGGGCCGGCCATCACGTTCAGGTAATACGACTCGTAGCCGTAAGGCACGCTGACCGGGTGATAGCCCTTGGGCACGACCACCAGGTCGCTGTTTTCCACGGCCATGGCTTGATCGATGCTGCGGTCGTCGGTGTAGACCCGCTGGAACACAAAGCCCTGCGGCGGATTGATCTGGTGGTAATAGGTTTCTTCGAGAAAGCTCTGGTGCGGCAAATCGTCGGTGTCGTGCTTGTGCGGCGGATAACTTGAGGAGTGCCCCGACGGCGTGCGCACTTCCACCACCAGCAGCGAATGCGCAGGCTCGGTGTCCGGAAGGATGTCGCAGACGTAACGGGTGTTGGCGCCCTTGCCGCGCACGCTGCGCTTCATGGTCTCGGGTTTGATCAGGCGAGGGCCGAGGCCACTGCCGTCCAACCCTGGCGCGGCGCAGACGGCGATTTGCACATCACTGAGCGCGACCACTTGCGCCTGGCTGCCCGGTGGCAAATACGCGGCGAACGGGGATTTGTCTTCGAACACCGACTGGCGATCGCCGAGGTTTTCCCAGTCGAACGCGCCCTGCCCCGGCGCTTCGCCCTTGATGCTGACGCGACCGCTGAGCAGCACCAGACACAGTTCTTTATCGCCTGCCGCCACCGGCAAGGTTTCGCCCAGGCTCAAACGGTAAGCGGCGAAACCGACGTATTCCAATTCCCCCTCGGCCAACTCGACCATAGTCCGGCCACGGGCGTTGCTTTTGACCAGCAGGCTCATCGCGCAATCCTCTCGTCGAGCAACGCACGCAAGGTGTCGAAGCCTTTTTTCGCATAGACGTAGCTCGGAGCGACCGCCGGATCCTGTTCGGCCTCGACCACCAGCCAACCGTGGTAATCGTTGGCCAGCAACACATCGAGCAGCGCGGCGAAGTCGATGTCGCCATCGCCCGGCACGGTGAAGGTGCCGTTGATGATGCAGTCGGGAAAACTCCACAGGTTGTTGCGCGCCAGTTGCACCACCGGTTTGCGCACGTCCTTGAAGTGCACGTGGCAAATGCGCTCGATGTGTTTGCGCAGCACCTGCAACGGTTCGCCACCGCCCATGTAGCAATGACCCGAATCGAACAGCAGACCGACTTCGCTGCCGGTCAGCGCCATCAACTTATCGATGTCAGCCGGAGATTCGACGTAAGCGCCCATGTGGTGGTGATACGCCAGACGCACGCCTTGGGACAGGGTGAAACGCGCCAGTTCAGTGAGCTTGTCGGCGTATGCCTGCCACGCCTGTTCGGTGTGAAAACGCGGGCGTTCGACCAATGGAATGCGCTGGCCCTGGATGGAATCAGCGACCTCGCCGTAAACCAGCACGTTGGCGCCGTTCTTCGCCAGTAGCTCGACATGGCTGCCGATGGCGTCGATTTCTTCCGCCACCGAACGCTGCGCCAGGCGACTGGAATACCAGCCGGAGACCAGCGCCAGGTCATAAGGCCGCAGCACGTCGCCGACGCCTTTGGCATCCTTGGGGAATTTGCCGTTGAGTTCAAAACCTTCGTAGCCGATTTCCTTGCCTTCGCTCAAAGCGGTGCTCAGCGGCGTCTCGCCGCCGAGGGACGGCAGGTCGTCGTTGCTCCAGGAAATCGGGTTGATGCCAATTCGGATAGCGGGCATGGCTGCACCTTTTATTGTTGTACCTAACCATTGAATACGGCGCCCCACAGGGGGCGCGGTGTTGCATCAGGTGCGGGCTGTACGCCAGGCATCGATCAGTTCGACAAACGTGCCCTGCACCTGGCGAATCAGTCTTTCATCATCGATCTCACCGGCCATCCACGCGCGGCTCGGCTCCTGGAAAATCGTGCGGCCCACGGCGAACCCGCGACAGGTCTGGCTCTGGCTCGCTTGCAGAAAGCCTTCGGCCAACGCCGCCGCTGGCGCATTCAGGCCCAACAGCACCACACCCCGGCAGTACGGATCACGTTCCTGAATCAACTCATCGAGCTGTTTCCACTCCTCGGCGCTTTGCGCTTCGATCTTCCACCACGCCGGGTAGATACCGAGGTTGTAAAGGCGTTTCAGTGCGCGATACAGCACGTCCGGGTGGGTTGACGGGTGGCCTTTAGGCGGGATGATTTCCAGCAGCAGTTCATGACCGCTGACTTGTGAGGCCTGATACAAACCCTTGATCTGCGCTTCCTGTTCCAGGCGCAGCATTGGCTCGTCGTCCGGGTGGAATTGCACCAGGCACTTGATGATCTGTTCTTGCGGCCAGGCGATCAGGTTGCTGCCAATCGAGCGCCCGTGTTCGAACGCCAATGGCCGCGAGCCCTGCACTTCCACCGGCCGCGCCACCCACCAGCCACGGCCGGTGGCGGCGTTCAGCGAGTCCTGGCCGAAGCGCTGATCGGCCAGCAGCCCGACATCGGCTTCGATGCCCTGCTCGCGCAAATCGGCTTCGACCCGTTCCACAGCCTTGATAAAGAGTTGCTTGAGTTCGCCGATAGCGTTGAGGTCGCGACCGCCCTTTTGCGCCAGTTCCACCAATTGCCCGCGATGATCGAATGCAAAGATGAACAGCTGTTTCCACTGCTTGCGCGGCACGCTGACCTGGTGCAAACGCTGCAACACCGCGTCCTGATCCGGCCGGGTAATCGGCACCGGGCTGTTGAACAGGTAATCGAGTTCGGCGCGGGTCGGCATTGCCGGGGCGCACGCATGGCGCGACACCACCAGACCGCCGCAGGCATTGGCCAATTGGCAGCAGCGCTCGTCGCTGGCGTCTTCCAGCCAACCGCTGAGGAAGCCCGACATGAAGGCATCGCCAGCGCCCAACACATTGAGCACTTCCACCCGAACGCCGGGGTAAATGGCGCCGTCTTCCAGCTGCGCCGGAATGGCACCGTGAATTACTGTGCAGCCTTGCGGGCCAAGCTTGACCACCAGGGTTGCATCGCTCAGGCGCCGCACATTGCGCAGCGCGCTGAGCAAATCCTCGGAACCACCGGCAATCAAAAACTCTTCTTCAGTGCCGACGATCAGGTCGAAACGCGGGAGGATTTTCTGCACGTGCTGGCTGACGTTCTGATCGGCAACGAAGCGGGTCTCGCCGTCGGCCTTGCCGGCCAGGCCCCAGAGCACCGGGCGATAGTCGATGTCCAGCACGCGTTTGACGTTGTGCTTTTCGGCGTAGTCCAGCGCCTGGATGCTCGCCTTGTACACGCCGTCGGTGGAGAAATGGGTGCCGGTGATCAGCAGGGCCTTGCTGGAGGCTATAAAGGCTTCGCTGATGTCTTCGGCCCGCAGCGCCATGTCGGCGCAGTTTTCGCGGTAGAAGACCAAGGGAAAGGTTTCGCGGTCCTTGAGGCCCAGCAGCACCATCGCGGTGAGGCGTTCCGGGTCGACCTTGATGCCGCTCACGTCACAGCCTTCACGGGCCAGGGATTCCAGGAGGAAACGGCCCATGTGGTCGTCCCCTACCCGGCTCAACATCGCCGACTTCAGACCCAGCCGGGCGGTGCCGAAGGCGATGTTGGCGGACGATCCGCCGAGGTATTTGGCGAAGCTGCTCACATCCTCAAGCCGCGCCCCGACTTGCTGCGCATAGAGGTCGACGCCAAGGCGCCCCAGGCAAATCAAATCCAATTGACGCCCATTGGCAAAACGAGTCTGGCCCATGCTGGCTCCTGTTATTTTTATCAGCCTGCGTTCGGGCACTGGAGGCGCCGAACACTCTTGGTGGATGCAGACTAAAACGAGGGCGACCGAACAATCAATAAATATTCCAATTATTTTTTACGTGGAATATTTTTTCCAATAAACTCTTGTACAGGCGCTCCAGGCGCAGTGCATCGTTTCAGCAACCCCGCACACGCTGCAAGCTCAAGATTTTATTCGGGCCTACCCTGTAGACTGCGCACAGCCAACCTATTGTCAGGGGGTGACGCGATCTGTCGTCCCTATAAGAACAAGCCAGAAGGATTCCTTATGTCCCGCACCGATCAGCCGGCTACGTCCGAGAGCACGCCCGACAGCGATCTCGTCAGCCCCCCGATCAATGCCGAGCGTCTGCTGCAGTTGATCACCAACGAATACGAAAGCCTGCCGCGCCAGCTCAAACGCATCGCCAGCTACATGAGCCAGCAAAGCGACCGGATCATGGTCGACCGCATCAGCGATATCGCCCGTGAGTGCGAAGTGCACCCCTCGGCCATCGTGCGGTTTTCCCAGCGCTTCGGTTTCAGTGGTTTCAGCGAGATGCAGGCCTTGTTCCGCGAGGCGTACACGCACAAGACCACGCCGGTGCAGAACTACCAGCAGCGCATTCGCAGCATGATCGCCAACAAATCGCAGAAGGCCAGCGGCGGCGACCTCGCCCGCGAGTGCATCGACGCGACCCTGTCGGGCATCGAGCGACTGGGACAGGAACTCGATGACGAAGCCTTCGACAAGGCCGTGGACCTGGTGGTCAACGCCGACAACATCTACGTGGTCGGCGTGCGCCGCTCGTTCGCCGTGGCCGATTACCTGGTCTACAACCTGCAACATACCAACAAGCGCATCCATCTGGTTTCGGGCCTGGGCGGCAGTTATCGCGAGCAGATGCGCAGCGTGCGTGCCAATGATCTGGTGATCGCCATCAGCTTCACGCCCTACGGCAAGGAAACCCAGCACTGCCTGCGCATCGCCCAGCACAATCAGGCGAAAACCCTGATCATCACCGACAGCAACCTGTCGCCGCTGGCCAAGCGCGCCAACACCGTGCTGCTGGTCAACGAAGGCAGTTCGTTCGCGTTTCGTTCACTGAGTGCGACGTTGTGCCTGTGCCAGGCGCTGTTTATCGCCGTGGCCTATCGACTGGAATTGAAGGTCGACGAGATCCACGAGCAGGTCGGCTTCGAAGATTAACCACGCGCCACTTGCAGGTCATGGAAGCTCAGCTAAGGTAGTCCATCCCGACATGGACACCTGAAGGAACGGCACTATGAAACTGATCGGCATGCTGGATTCGCCCTACGTGCGGCGCGTGGCCATTTCTGCCCGCTACCTGGGCATCGACCTGGAACACGAATCGGTGTCGGTGTTCCGCCACTTCGAGCACTTCCAGCAGATCAACCCGGTGGTCAAGGCACCCACCCTGGTGCTGGACGACGGCGAGGTGTTGATCGACTCGACCCTGATCATCGACTACCTCGAAGCCCTGGCCGGTGCCGGCAAAAGCCTGATGCCCGACGACCTCAAACAGCGGTTGCGCGCCTTGCGCCTGATCGGCCTCGGGCTGGCGGCGTGCGAAAAGTCGGTGCAGCTTTACTACGAACGCAACCTGCGCCCGGCCGACATTCAATACCAGCCGTGGGTCGAGCGGGTTGAAGGCCAACTGGCGGCGGCGTACTCGTCGCTTGAGCGCGAACTGGAAAAGCAGCCCCTGGCAAACGGCGCCTTGATCGGGCAAGACGGCATCACACTCGCAGTCGCCTGGAGCTTCACCAACCTCGTGGTGCCGGATCAAGTCGATGCCGAGCAGTTTCCACGGATCGCTGAATTCACCGCGCAGGCAGAAAAGCTTGAGGCCTTCATCAGTACCCCGATAACCTGAGCGGCCTCCTCCATCGGACCCGACCATGACCGCCGCTGAACAACCTGCACCGGCGCTGAAGGAAATCTTCAACGCCGCGCGCCTCCAGCACATCGCGACCGAAATGACCGCGATCTACCCAGCGTTCAACGCCAAAGCCTTCCTGAAAATGGCCAACGACGGCCTCGCCGACCTGTCGATCATGCAACGCATGGCCCGGGTCAGCGAATGCCTGCACGCCGTACTGCCGCTGGGTTATGACGAGTCCCTGGAAATCCTGCGCGCCCTCGCCCCCCGCCTCAACAGCGGCTTCGTCAGCATCTCGCTGCCGCATTACGTGGCGATGTACGGCGCGCATGATTTCGAACAGTCGATGGACGCGCTCAAATACTTCACGACGTTTGGCTCTGCGGAATTCGCGATCCGCTATTTTCTGCGCAGCGATCTGCAACGGTCATTGGCGCTGATGCAGCAATGGACTCTGGATGAAAACGAACACGTGCGACGCCTGGCCAGCGAAGGCAGTCGACCGCGTTTGCCGTGGTCGTTTCGCCTGGAACAGATTCAGAGCGACCCGACATTGGCGGCGGGGATTCTCGACAACCTCAAGGCCGATGAAAGCCTCTACGTGCGCAAATCCGTGGCCAACCACCTCAATGACATCACCAAGGACCATCCGGAGTGGGTGCTGGATCTGATCGAGGGATGGTCGCTGGAAAACAAACACACGGCGTGGATTGCCAAGCATGCGCTGCGCAGTTTGATCAAACAGGGCAATCAGCGGGCGCTGGCGATTATTGGGGCCAGCGGCAAAGCTGAGGTGGAGATTATTGGAGTGAAGGTCGAGCCGGCAGTGATTCGGCTGGGGGAGAAAATTACGTTGTCGTTTGATGTGAAATCCACGGTGGCGGAGAGTCAGCGGTTGGTGATTGATTATGCGATTGATTATGTGAAGGCCAATGGCGGGACATCGGCGAAGGTGTTCAAGCTTAAGGCGTTGACGTTGGCTGGCAAGGCGACTGAACAGGTCAGCCGCGGACAGCAAATCAAAGAGCTCACCACTCGCAAACACTATGTGGGCGAACACGCAGTGCACATTCTGGTGAATGGCGAACGCCTGGCCAGCACCTCATTCGAAATCCTCCCCTAAAACACGTCGCTCTGGTGTAGAAACTCAACCGCGAACCAGATAGGCCCCTAAAGGCACCCGATGTCGCAGCTTTTTGCAACTACCGGGTGCGGGCTGATGTCCGGGCGGGCGATCAGGAAACCAGATCCGACATTTACCCCGAGGCGGCCAATGGCCGCGGGGAATTTTGACCCCGTCGTACACGGACTCTGGATCGACGGAAGCCACTGGCAATTCTCCTTCGGGACGAAGCCTGCCAGCCGTCGGCGAATCCGATACCCTCTCTGCCTTTGCGCGAGCGAAGTCGCCAGCGTAGCGCCCAGTGTCCTGAGCGGATAGTTCAGCAGCGGCCATTTCCGCCACGCGGCGCCTTTGGGCTTCTTCTTCAAGCCCCTTCTGAACTGCGATCAGGTCCTCTTTGGCGTTGGGTAAGGTACTCGAAGCCTTGGCCTGCTGCGCCGCCTGGATCAATTGGAAGTTGCGGTTACGTAACTCGACGTTGCGACCAACCCGCATGTTCGAGCGCGCCGCCAACGTTTCAGCCTGCTGGTACTGCCCCTGCTGAAGACGCAACACACCAAGATAATGCAGCGTTGCGGGATTGTTCGGCTGGATATGCAGGGCACGCACCAGCGTGGCAGCGGCCTGGTCCAACTGGCCAGCTTCATACTGCCGCGAGGCGGTTTCGATCAGGGTGGTTGATGCGCTGTTACTTTGCGAGGGCGCTCTTCGCTCGGCAGCAACCGAGCAAAACGACGCGACGGCGCAGAACGCCAGGATGAGACCCGGCAGAAAACTTTTGGTTGGCATCAGGGGGTCGGACTCAGTTGATCTCGGACGGCACTGTCGTAAAACAGTCCACCAGCACTGCTCGGCATCGCCGATACAGGGCCCCCATTGACCTGACCAGTGCCTTGAAGTTCCCGCTGCAACGGCTACTGCGGATGGTTTGGAATTCACAGGCCACTGCGACCATTCTCATTTATTACCACCCCCACCCTCAAAGCGTGATCCGTTGCTCGACTTCACGATGGGGTAGAAATAACGGCTGAATGAAAAACTGCGGATTTATTGCCCGGAAAAATAAATCCGTCCCGTTATTTCCATGTATCTGACACAGCTGTAAGCGGACAGTCGCTTTGTGTCGTTCCCTGGTTTCTTAGAAGTTGAATGACTGTTCTGGCCGATTTCTGCCGGTCACGACAGGCAGAAACCTCCACAAAGCTGACTTTCGCGTAAGGCGGCGATTGGTCAATGGATGTCTCACTGCGGACTAGAACACACGACATTTTTAACTATAGGCTAGGCCTATATAAAAGATTGCATATCGGTCTTGGACGCTATCAAGCAAGCGACAGAAGATTGCTTCTCACCTAAGCACCACCCAATGAGCAATGGCAACGAAGCAAACTTGATAGAAGAAACCACTTCCTCTACATCTTGGAGCCAGCATGTCCAGACAAACAACAATGGATGCAGAGACCGTCACTTCTCAGCCAGATGGGTTGCCTGAAAACGCCCGCCGCCTCGCGATATTTTCGTTGGCGATCGGTGTCGCCATGGCATCACTCGACACCGCAATAGCCAATGTCGCTTTACCTGCAATAGCTGCTCAATTGCAGACAACACCTGCATCATCGGTCTGGATCATCAACGTCTATCAGTTAGCGATGGTCGCAACGCTCCTCCCGTTCGCTGCATTGGGTGAAATCATCTCCTACCGGCGGGTACTACTTTTCGGACTGTTTTTATTCACATTGGCATCGCTTGCCTGTGCTCTGGCCTGGTCGTTGCCTTCACTGGTCATAGCTCGGCTGTTACAGGGAATTGGGGCTAGCGCCGTTATGGGTGTGAATACAGCCATGCTTAAAGCCATCTACCCGACGCGCATGCTGGGACGTGGTTATGGGACCAACGCCTTGGTCGTTGCGGTCGCTTTTGCAATTGGGCCGACCTTGTCATCCCTTATTTTGTCAGTCGCCAGTTGGTCGTGGTTATTCGCAATCAACGTTCCGCTTGGCTTGGTCGCACTTTTCCTGGGGCGCAAAGTATTGCCTGATACCCGCCGGGCGACCCACAAGTTTGATGGTCTGACTGCCCTCTACAACATAGTCGCGTTCAGCTTTTTGATTTTGTTATTCGGGGATGCTGCCCACCAGGAGAAATTCACTACCCTGGCATTGGAATTGGCCGCAACTGCTTTGTTCTTCGCACTGCTCATGCATCGGCAGGCAGGTCATAAGGCGCCAATGCTGCCGATTGATCTGCTGCGTCGGCCCATGTTTGCGCTTTCTGTCGTAACGTCCGTATGCACCTTCGCAGCACAAGGACTGGCGTTCGTAGCCCTGCCGTTTTATTTCTATACGACGCTTGGGAAATCCCCAGTAGAGGCTGGTTTTCTAATGACGCCATGGGCTGTCATGGTAGCGATAATGGCCCCAATTGCCGGCCGCTTAAGTGATCATTATTCTCCCGGCGCATTAGGAGGAATCGGTCTTTCGATACTGGCGGTTGGGTTGATAGCTCTAGTACTCATGCCTGATGCCCCCTCGACTTTGAATATTAGCTGGCGCATGGCTATGTCAGGAATTGGGTTTGGTTTTTTCCAAGCACCTAACCTCAAAGGTTTTATGGGCAGCGCGCCACCGACACGTGCCGGCAGTGCAAGCGGTATGGTTGCTACGTCAAGGTTGGTTGGACAGGCAATTGGTGCGGCGCTGGTTGCTTATTGCTTCATGTTATCGAGCGAGCATGGAGCAACGTTTGCGTTATGGGGGGCAGTTGCATTCGCAGCCATTGCAAGCATTTCAAGCTTTGCCCGAGTCGTTGCTGTCCGAACTTGAGCTGGCAAACGTCATGAACTGAATCGCACCAACGTTTTGTAAATACTCTTAATGACCGATCAGCCGATTGCCGGCCTCGACCATCGGCAATAATCGCAATAGAAAGGGGACACCCATTAGCCTGTCGCGACCGGCTGAAAACGGCCAGAAGCAGACGGTCAACTCAGACGGTTTTCCACCCATAGCTGCCCTTCGCGAAGGCCTCTACCGTTAACGTCCTGGTTTTTTTGCTAGATGGATGATTGCCAAACTCCAGGCAAATAAAATGCCGCGCAGCTATTTACGTCCTTCGTCGTCAACTGGACTTTTCGCGTTCGCCGTATGGTTTGCCCAGTGCGGCGTCAATCATTGAGCGCACACCTTGCAGCACTTGGGCCGATACCTCTGGCCTGGCCTTCGCCGTAGCGCGCGCAACCGAGAGGGCGCCAATCATTGCTGCAACAATGCCCATGGCGGTGGCAAGCGCGTCGACGGCTTGGTTGTTGGCCGCCACCCTGCGCTCGAACGCTCGAACCAGCACCAGGTAACCCTCGGTAAACTTTGAGCTGGTCACCGCATCCTGGCGGCCAATTTCGCTGGCTGACGCGGCCATTGCACAGTGGTCGGCGTAATCGTCGCGCCTGTCGACAGACAGATAGTCGCAGAGAAAGCGTTCCAGATCCGGCTCGCCATCCACCGTACCCGAATAGAGCTTGGCATTGCTCTGCTCCAAGCTCCAGGCCAGCGCCTCGGCCGCCAGAGCTTCCTTGGATGGGAAATGCGCGTACAGGGCACCGTGCGTCAAGCCAGCCGACTTGCTGATTTCGGCAACACCCACGCCATCGATCCCTTTCTGCCGAAACAGACGGCTCGCCGTCTCAATCAATGCGGCGCGATTGGCCTCTGCTTTTTCTTTCGAGATTTTCATGACAAGGCTCCTTTGAGGGTGATCTTTGCACATTATAGTTGCGCCCACAATCATTCAAAACCCCATACCAAAAGAGATAACTGTTATTTCCAACTGAGTCTTGACTTTAATAATTGCCAGTACCATTATTAATTTAATGATTGCGAGCGCAATCTTAAGCACCGCGAGTCACTCACCCCTCAGAGCACAAAACAATGAAAATCGAAAATGCCGTTGCATTTGTTACCGGCGCCAACCGTGGTCTCGGTCTCGCCTTCGCAAAAGAACTCGTGGCACGTGGCGCGCGCAAGGTCTACGCCGGGGTACGAAATCCCGAGGGCGTCAATATTCCAGGCGTGATCGCTATTCGTCTGGACGTCAGCGACCCGGCATCGGTTGCCGCCGCGGTGGCGCAGGCTGGCGACGTGACGCTGCTGGTCAACAATGCAGGCATTGCGCGTTTGCTGCCCTCTATGCTTGACCCTGGCCTGGTGGAAGCTGCGCGCGAAATTTTCGAAACCAATTACTACGGCGTTATGCACGTCAGCCTGGCTTTCGCGCCTGTTCTAAAAGCCAATGGCGGCGGAGCGATCGTCAACGTCCTTTCGGATGCGACTTGGGTTGCTGCGCCTTTCCTGTCCGCCTATGCGGCATCGAAATCAGCGGCATGGAGCTTCACCAATTCGTTGCGAATTGAGCTCCAAGCCCAGGGCACGAGCGTGCAAGGCCTACACGTGGGCTTCATCGACACTGACCTGACCCATGGTTTTGACGTGCCGAAAGTCCAGCCCTCCGAAGTAGTGATCCAATCACTGGACGGGCTGGAAGCGGGATTGCAAGAAGTGCTCGCAGACAAAGGTACTCGCGCCATCAAGGCCAGCCTGTCGACTGAGCAAGCGGCATACCTGATCCCTGAAGCGACTGCGTAGGAGTACGAGATGAATTTCATGCAACGGCTCGCCCTCGGCGCAGCGTTTTCTGTCATGACGGCTGGCGGTGCCTTCGCGGCGCCGGTTGCTACTCACAACACAGCACCCAATCAGTTCGTCGAAGCGGACGGCGTGCGATATGCCTACCGTCAACTTGGTTCGCAAACGGGGGTTCCGGTCATCCTGCTTCAGCACTTTCGCGGCAATATGGATTACTGGGATCCGGCACTCACCGATGGTCTGGCAAAACAGCGGCCGGTTTATCTGTTCGACAATGCTGGCGTAGGCCTCAGCGGTGGCGAAACCCCGGATTCGTTCGAAGCCATGGCCGATAACGTCGCCGCATTTGCACGCGCACGTGGGTTGACGCAAGTGGATGTGCTGGGCTTTTCAATCGGCGGCATGGTGGCTCAGGAAGTTGCACTGCGGCATCCAGAGTTGGTCCGCAAACTGATCCTCGCAGGAACGACGCCGCGCGGTGGAGTACCGGGGAATGATCCAAAGGTACCGGGGATCGCCCTGCGCGAGACGATAGCCTCACAGGAAGAAACCGCCTACCTGTTCTTTGATCCGGCTCCGTCCAGCCAGCAGGCCGCCCGGGACTTCTGGGAAAGGCGTCATCAACGCAGCGAGGGCCTCGACAAACTCGCTTCGATGAAAGCCATCAACGCTCAAGGCGTGGCGCTGGGCAAGTGGAACTCGCCCGGTGACGGAACTTTTTCTCAGCTAAACCACATTTCTCAGCCGACTTTAGTGGTCAACGGCAGCAAGGACGTGATGGTGCCGACCCAAAACTCTTTCACGTTGCAACAGCACATCCCGAACGCCAAGTTACTTATTTATCCGAATTCGGGGCATGGAGCACTGTTCCAATATGCCGACGACTTTGTAAATCAGGCCAATGCGTTCCTGGACTGACCCAGATCAGACTCAACCTGCTGTAGCGAGGATTTTAACAATGAGAATTTTGATCGTGGGCGCCGGCTCGACCGGCGGTTTTTTCGGGGCAAAGCTGGCCAAGGCAGGTCGCGATGTTACGTTCCTTGTACGGCCGCAACGACTTCGCCTCATCGAGCAACATGGCCTGTGCGTCAGAAGCCCGGCCGGTGACATCGACATTCAACCGCAGCTCATTACATCAGCGCAAATCAATGGCACCTTCGACATCGTTTTGCTAGCGGTCAAGGCCCACGCGCTTGACTCTGCGCTACAGGACATGGCCGCCGCTGTCGGCCCCGAAACAGTCATCTTGCCATTGCTCAACGGCATGCGGCACATGGACGTCATCTCGGAAAAATTCGGTGCAGAGCGCTTGCTGGGATGCGCCTGCAAAGTGGCAACAAGCCTTGATGAGAGCGGACGTATCATCCAGCAGGGCACGTTCAACGATATGTCCTATGGAGAGCTGGATGGGAGTGACTCGGATCGACTCGCAGCCGTGCACGCGTTCATGCGCGACGCTGGATTCGATGCAAACACTTCGAAGACGATCTTGAGGGACATGTGGGAGAAGTGGACGCTGCTCGCGGCGATGGGGAGTATCAATTGCCTGATGAGAGGCAGTATTGGCGAAGTGGTAGCAGCCGCAGGGGGTCACGAATTTGCGCTACGCATGATTGACGAGGTGGCGGCGGTTGTCCGTGCTGCAGGTCAAGAACTAAGCGAGCCCTTCCTGACGCAAGCCTATCGTCTTCTCACATTGCAAGGCTCCCCGCAAACGTCGTCGATGTATCGGGATCTGTTGGCCGGCCATGCCATCGAAGCCGATCAGATCATTGGAGATCTCCTCGTTCGAGCATCTGCAAAGGATATGGACGCTCCCCTGTTGGCTTTGGTCTATACGCACTTGTTGGTTTACCAAGCCCGAATGGATAACTGAAAAGTTCCAAGGACAGCACCTGACGGCCCGGCCATGGGCCATTCCGACCGCCTCGCTGATCGGAGGCGACACCCCGAAAATCTGCCTGTGGCCTGGGTGGTGCGGCTGACCGCACACATCGCGCCATTCTTCAGGAGAAAGACCATGTCCTCTGTATCACTCCCGAATTTGCGGCGCGGCCTGCTAGCGACTACCGCAATCGCAGGTGCCTGCGCACTGCTCGCACTCGTCTCACCCAATTACGCCCGGGCCAGCACCACACCGGAGGTCGCTGCCACCGTTGAGCAGGACAGCGCGATCCGTCCTTTTAAAGTCAAAATTCCTGAAGAGGCGGTTGCCGATCTGCGCAAGCGTGTGTTAGCCACACGCTGGCCAGACCGTGAAACGGTAGGCGACCAATCCCAAGGGGTGCAACTGGCGAAACTCCAGGATCTGGTGGCTTACTGGGGTACGCAATACGACTGGCGCAAGGTTGAAAAACAGCTCAATGCCTTGCCAATGTTCGTGACCAAAATTGACGGCCTCGACATTCAGTTCATCCACGTCAAATCAAAACACCCGAACGCTATGCCGCTGCTACTCACCCATGGCTGGCCCGGGTCGATCCTGGAGCTGACCAAAGCCATCGCCCCCTTGACCGATCCCACCGCCCATGGAGGTCGCGCCGAAGATGCTTTTGACGTAATCATACCCTCGATGCCTGGCTACGGTTTTTCGCAGCGCCCCACCACCGGCGGTTGGAACCCTGACCGCATCGGACTCGCTTGGGATGTGTTGATGAAGCGTCTGGGCTACAAACGCTACGTGTCCCAAGGCGGCGATTGGGGTTCTGTGATCGCAGATGCCATGGGGCGCCAAGCGCCATCAGGCTTGCTGGGTATACACGTGAACATGCCCGCTACCGTGCCCGCCGATGTCGCCAAGGCAATAAGTGACGGCACTCCTCCACCCGCCGGTCTGTCGGCCTCGGAGACAGCGGCCTATGAATCGCTGAAAACCTTCTTCTCCAAAAACGCCGCTTATGGCGCCATGATGGGTACCCGCCCACAGACCGTAGGGTACGGCTTGTCCGATTCACCTGTCGGGTTGGCGGCATGGATGTTCGACAAATTCAATCAATGGACCTACAGCGGCGGTGATGCAGGCAAATCCTTAACCAAGGACGAGATGCTCGACGGTATTTCGCTCTATTGGTTGACCAATAGCTCCGTCTCGTCCGCCCGCCTCTACTGGGAAAATAACAACAACAACTTCAACGCAGTAGAACAGAAGACCCGTGATATCAAGATCCCTGTCGCGGTCACCGTGTTTCCTGGCGAAATTTACAAGGCTCCGAAGACCTGGACTGAACGCGCTTATCCCAACCTGATTTATTTCAACGAAGTAGATAAAGGGGGGCATTTCGCGGCGTGGGAAGAACCTGAGCTGTTCGCAAAAGAACTCCGGGCAGCATTCCGCACCTTGCGCTAAGTACAACGTTGCATATGGCTTGCCCGCTGAACTGCCGGGCAGGCCGTACAGCAATGCCCGTCTAGCTGCTGACGCTGGCCGACTGCTTTGGGTCAAAAGAATATTCAATATTCGAAATTCTAGCTCTTGCACAGCTTTCTAGCTGAAAAAAAATGAGGAAAGCTAGTTCAACTCGAGATGTAGTGAACTGGCTAATTCATCAACACATGCGTGACGTGATGAAATCGTTATATTGAAGGGTAGACTTTATCCAGATTGTAGTGATCTTTATTCCTCCTACCCCGGTGCCCGGTATTTTCCAGCTGAACGCATCATTTACACGCACGTTCTCTGTGCCCGAGGCTATTTTTTGTTTAATTTAAATAACACTTTTATTTTCTTCCGCGAGGCCGAGTTTTTTCGCAATGTTGGGGCGCAAGCGTTGCTCCGGTGGTTGGCTCATCTGTTCTTTAAGATCAACCAAGGCAGAGTTATCGCCGGAGATCAAGGCATTCGAGGGGGCTGCGGCTTGTAGCATCACGCGGGTTTTCGCGAACGCTTCATCAACGTGGCCAGCGGTTTTGTTGGTAATACCGAGATCTTTTAATTGTTCGGCTATCATCGCCATAGTTCGATCAGAAGCTTTTACCGTTTTAATCTGCATTTCAAGTGGGGCTGATTCCAATTCGTTTACGGCTCCTATTGTTTTTTCATCGGTGCGCTTTGGAAGGAGGGGCTATTGAAGGGTACTTTGCACTGATCAACATATTGAATTAGTCTCTAATTATTAGTGATAGAAAGGCTTTAGCAATTAGCGTGCCGTCACTCAGTGCACTGTATTCAGGGCTGGCGGTTAAATATACCGCGGTTGCGCGGTTAATCTTTGCCGCTGAGCGGCACTTGCCCGCCATGCAATTGAACAATTGCCCGTGACTTCGAATGGACGAGCGCTAATGGCTGCGTGGGATTTTATTCGCCAGGCGTTTGGCAAGCATCCGTCTAACAAAGCCCGGACGTTAACGGTGGAGGTCCTCGCGAAAGGCAGCCATGGGTCGAACGAAACCCGGTACCGATCCGAATCTTCACCTGAAAGCTGAGACTTCATGGATACGATTGCCGACTGACCCTCCCCTCTGTGGCGACGGACTAATCATCGCCACACAGGGCTTGGCCTTACTCCGTCACCTCAACCTGATCCAACGCCTGATTCACCGCCAATTCCCCCAGCATCACCACCTGCGTAATCCCCAACAAAGTCTTGCGGTGTGAGTTGTCCAGTAATGCCGCGAAGTTGCTGAGCATGGTGGTGGCCGAGCCAAGAGATTCGCTGGCGTTGGCCAATAGGGATTCGGTGTCGTACTTGGGATTGACGAGGAACATGCGCTCGGGCTCGGTGGCCGCGGCCATGATGAGGGCGCCTGGGTTGAGGTAATGATCGAGGGCGCGCTCGGCGGCGTCGTGGAATTTTTTGGAATCGACGGATTCGTAGGGGGATGCCGGATCGGTATCGGGTGGGTTGGGTGTGGGTTTGATCATGGTGAAACTCCTGATTGTTCACTAGGAGCTACCAACATCACTTGCAGATGATGGGTGGCAGCTATGCGCGGGTCTGCAAGACCGGGAAACCAGGAACCCGGCAGACTGTGAGGTCTCCCGCACAAAGCCGCCATTTAACGGACCCGAACGAGCGTCCTGTGGCAGGGCTATGCGACTGGTATTCCGGCGGGCTTGCAGACCCGATCACTGATGAGCAGTGACTGGAATGAAGTTACCGACGAGGCCCTAGACGCACAAGCCGGCGGATTCTGGCGTACGCGTAGGTAACGACGCAAGGCGTTGTAGCCGTTAGGACGTAACACCGGGTGTCTTTAAACGTGCGCCTTGAAACCTGTTTAAGGCATCAAACGTTGGGCGAATATTGCTTGGCTGAAATCGATGGCGTCGGGGCTGACGCCATCGCGAGCAGGCTCACTCCCACAGGGAGATGTGGCGAATTCTCGGTCTCGGGATGGCATGGGCTTCGCGGTACCGGCCATGACAACCTCGATCTTGTCCGCGTCGTTAACCCTTTTTGCGATACGCCATTGAGTCGTCGATTCGTTTGAGTATGTAGTCGCCCGCCGCTACCGGTGGATACAGACTCTGCGCCGGATCGATTCCCAGATCGCAGGGATCGACAACAGCGCTATAAGTGGGGTCGTAGAACGTGGCAATGGAATAGCGCTCGTGACCCGAAGAGTTAATCACCCGGTGCAGGGTCGAACGAAAGCGATCATTGGACCAATGAGCCAACAGGTCTCCAACGTTAACAACCAGACTGCCAGGAATAGGAGTCGCCTCGATCCAACGGTTGGAACCGAGCTCGCGGACCTGCAGACCGCCGCTGTTGTCTTGATAGAGCAAGGTAATGCAACCGTAGTCCGTGTGCGGTGCCACGCCGAATTGGTCAGCCTCAGCCTGCGCAGGCTGTGGTGGGTAATAGACCATCTGCGTACGCTGCAGGGGCTTGGTGTATTTATCGATGAAAAAATCTTCTTCGATACCCAACCCTACCGCTACTGCCCTGAGTAAATCCGCCCCGGCCTTACCGATTTCTGAATAGTATTCCGCCAGTGCGTCTTGCAACTCCGGCATGAACTCTGGCCACTGATTCGGCCCGCGCAACGCCTCACCGGCAACAACGCACGGATCATCCTCCGCCAGCTCCAGACCGATACTGAAGAACTCCTTGTGATCAGGTTTGGTGGCTTCATACATGGTCGCACCACCCAGCGCATGCCAGCCTCGATGCCGCTTGTTCACCGCCACCTGGCGCTTGATCTCAGTCGGATAGGCAAAGAACTGTGCAGCTGCCGCCATCGCTCTGTCGATCACCGGCTGTGGTACGCCGTGATTGATAATGTAGAAAAAACCGATTTCGCTGCAGGCTTTTCGAATGGCATCACCGGCCCGGCGAATGCTTGCCTGATTACCCTCACGAACTCCGGTCATATCGATCAGAGGCAGATTGGTGATAGAGGTCATGTTCACTCCTGCAAAAGTAAATATACAGCGGTGGCGAGGTTGCGGCTTTGCCAGTGAATGACGAGCCGGTATATACAGGACATAGCATTTACTGTGCCGCCTCACCAGTTACCTATCTGCAAGCCTCGAGCTAATGCGAATATTGCGACACAAGAGCCCGACCAAACCTGTTACGAGCCCGTTTCTCTTCGCCCCAGCAGTGGGCAGAGCGCCCACAACTGGTGCAACCTTCGGTTACACACCTTCGAAAAACCATCCTGACAGATTTCTCTTTTCGTCTGAACGAGCGGGTCTGGAATGCTCGTCGGCGAGCCGGAACGGAAAGCTGGCCTGCATTTTGCCTTACCTGTATATACAGGAACATGTAGCTGGCTCTATTCCCCATCACCCTGCCATCAGGACACTCTCAATGTACGCACCGTTGCAGCTCAAACCCGGTCATCTCACCCTCGATCAATTGCGCGCCATCTATCAGCTGCAAAGTCCTTTCGAACTGGACCCGGCTGCACGCGACGTCGTCGATGCAAGTACTCGTACAGTAGACGAAATCATCGCCAACGAGCGGACGGTGTACGGCATAAATACCGGGTTCGGCCTGCTGGCACGGACCTCAATTCCTACCGAGTCGCTGGCAAAACTGCAACGCAACCTATTGCTTTCACATTGCACCGGCACCGGGCCACTGCTTGATGACGCGAGTGTCGCTCTCATCATGGCGCTCAAGGTGGGTTCACTTGCCCGTGGTTTTTCCGGGATTCGCTGGGAGGTGATTCAGGCCCTGAGCAAGCTCTATGCAGCCAGGGTTTACCCGTGCATACCGTCACAAGGGTCCGTCGGCGCTTCGGGCGACCTGGCACCGTTGGCGCATATGTCCGCGGTGTTGATCGGTGTCGGCCGGGTGCGCCATGAGGGCCGTGAAATGGATGCAGTCGAGGGTCTGGCGATTGCTGGCCTCGAACCGATGGTGTTGGGCCCGAAGGAAGGCCTGGCGCTGATCAACGGCACTCAGGTTTCGACGGCGCTGGCCTTGCGTGGCCTGTTCGCCTGCGAAAAGCTGTTCAGCGCTGCGGTAGTCGCTGGCAGCCTGAGCGTTGAAGCCTTGAAAGGTTCGGACGTGCCGTTCGACCCGCGCATCCAGGCCGTTCGTGGACAACCTGGGCAGATCGACGTGGCGCAGCTTTACCGCGAATTGCTGGCCACCAGTGAAATTCGCGAATCCCATCGCCACTGCGACCGAGTGCAGGACCCTTACTCGCTGCGTTGCCAGCCTCAGGTCATGGGCGCGTGCCTGGACCACATGCGTTTCGCCGCCGGAGTCTTTCTGCGTGAAGCCAATGCCGTCTCGGATAACCCGCTGGTGTTCTGCGCCGACGGCGACGTGCTTTCCGGAGGAAACTTCCACGCCGAACCGGTCGCCATGGCCGCCGATGTGCTGGCCTTGGCCATCTCCGAGATTGGCGCCCTGTCCGAGCGGCGCATCGCCCAACTGGTTGACCCGGCACTCTCAGGCCTTCCGGCCTTTCTGGTGCGCGAAGGCGGCCTGAATTCTGGCTTCATGATCGCTCAGGTCACCGCGGCCGCCCTCGCTTCGGAGAACAAGACCCTGGCGCATCCTGCATCAGTCGATAGCCTGCCAACCTCAGCCAACCAGGAAGACCATGTGTCGATGGCGACCTTTGCGGCACGTCGTTTGCTGGACATGGCCGGCAATAGCAGCGCGGTGGTTGCCATCGAACTGCTGGGCGCCGCTCAAGGCGTGGACTTGCATGCCCCGCTGCAGACGTCGGAAAAGCTAAGTGAAGTGCTGGCGATGATTCGCCGTGAAGTGGCGCACTACGATGAAGATCGCTATTTCGCTCCGGATATCGCCGCTGCGCGCGCCTGGGTCGAGAACGCGGCGTTCACGCGCTGGTTGCCGGCAGAACGTCTGTATGCCTGATTCATAACTCTGAGCTGAACCCGTTCGCCGCCTGACTGCGGCGAACACCTATTCTTACGTAGCCGATGGGATATGCCATGCGCCGCTATTATTCAGGCCCGGACTATCGTCGAGCACACAGCATTGCCGAGTTGGCAGTGATGGCCCGCCGACGCTTGCCGCATTTCGCGTGGGAATACCTGGAGGGTGGTGCAGAAGAGGAATTGACCTTGCGCCGCAACCGTCAAGGCTTCGCGGATATTGCCCTGTTGCCGCAGACCCTGGTGCCCTGCTCCGAAACGCAACCCCAGCGCTCGCTGTTCGGTCGAGAGCTGCCACTGCCCATCGCGATCGGCCCCACCGGCTATAACGCCATGCTCTATCGCGATGCCGATATTCATCTGGCCCGCGCTGCCACGGAGCGCGGCCTGCCCTTTACGCTGAGTACCGTTTCCACCAGTTCTCTGGAGCAAGTGGTCGCGGCAGTGCCTGAGGTGAATCTCTGGTTCCAGCTCTACTGCCTGCGTGACCCGAAGGTCCAGGAAGACCTGCTCCTGCGTGCAGCGTCCGTGGGCTGCAAGACCTTGTTGCTGACCAGCGACGCGGTGCTGCTGGGCAACCGGGAGTGGGACAAACGCAACTTCGTCCGGCCGCGGCAACTGAGCCTGCGCAACAAGTTCGACGTGCTCAATCATCCACGGTGGATGGCCCAGACACTGTGGCCTCATGGCCTGCCAAACCTGGGCAACATCGAACGCTATCTGCCCTCCACGCAACGCACTATCGAAGGTGCCGCCCATTTCATAGGTTCGCAAATGGACACCGGCCTGGATTGGGATGCCCTCGCCCGCTTGCGTGACCGCTGGCCACAACGGTTGTTGCTCAAAGGCGTGTTGCACCCGGCTGATGCCGAGAAAGCCATCGCGCTGGGTCTTGATGGCGTGGTGGTCAGCAACCACGGCGGCCGGCAACTGGACGGCGTCCCGGCGAGCATCGATTGCCTCCCGGCGATCGCCGCCGTCGCCAAAGGCAAGCTCACGCTGCTGCTCGACAGCGGCATCCGCCGTGGCACCGACATTCTCAAAGCCTGCGCCCTCGGTGCCGATGCGGTTTTGCTCGGGCGCGCTACCTTGTATGGAGTGGCAGTCGGCGGGCAGGCGGGAGCCGGGCATGCGCTCGACCTGCTTGCACAGGAATTGCGTCTGGCCCTGTCGCTGCTCGGAACACCAGACCTGAACCAGCTCCACCGTCGCCAGCTGTGCGCGACGTCCTCCACATCCTTCACCGTGAGTTGAACCGATGAACGATTTGCAACAGACCCTCGAACAATTGCGCCTGGCGCTGGGTGATGGCGCGGTAGTGACGGGCGCCGATATCAGTCAACGGCACTACAGCGACTGGACGGGCCATGCACCGGCCTGCCCTGCTGCACTGTTACTGCCACGCACCACAGAGCAGGTCGCGAGCGCTTTGCGCATCTGCAATAACGCGCAACAGCCGGTGGTCCCCCAAGGCGGAATGACTGGGCTGGCCGGTGGCGCAGTGCCTCGTGAAACGGACATTGCCCTGTCCCTGGAACGCCTGCGCGGCATCGAAGAAATCGATCCAGCGGCGGCGACCATCAGCGTCTGGGCCGGCACGACGCTGCAAGAGATTCAGCAAGCAGCGCTCGATGCCGGTTTTGTCTTCCCCCTGGATCTCGGCGCCCGCGGTTCGTGCCAGATCGGGGGCAACATCGCCACCAATGCCGGTGGCAATGCGGTGATTCGCTACGGCATGACCCGGGATCTGGTACTCGGTCTGGAAGTGGTTTTGGCCGATGGCCGGGTACTGAATCTGCTCAACAAGATGATCAAGAATAACTGCGGTTATGACCTGAAACAGTGCTTCATCGGCAGCGAAGGCACTCTTGGGGTGATTACCCGTGCGGTATTGAAGCTGGCGCCTCAACCTGGTGAAACCACCACCCTGCTCTGCGCCCTGCCCGATTACGCCAGTGCGGTCAGCCTGCTGCGCCGGGTGCAGCGCAGCGTCGGTACGCCGCAGGCGTATGAGCTGATGTGGCAGGACTTTTTCCGCCTGGGGGTTTCCTGGCTGGAAAATCCGACCGCGCCAATGTCGCTCGATCATCCGCTGTATGTGCTGCTCGAATGCGCCAGCCCTCGGGACTTGCTTGAGCAGACACTCGAAGAAGCCTTTGCCGCCGGTGAAGTGGTCGATGCGGTATTGGCCAGCTCCCAGACCCAGGCTCGGGCACTCTGGAAGATCCGTGAAGCGACGGGCGAATTCCCTCTGCGCATAAAGCCGTTGAACTTCGATATCAGCCTGCCCATCGGCCTGATCGGCGACTTTGCCGAGCGTTGTCGCCAGCGCCTGGAACAGCGCTGGCCGGGCAACCACAGTGTGTATTTCGGCCATATCGGTGACAGCAATCTGCACCTGACGGTGGACTGCGCTTCCTTGCCCGAGCCCGCCCCCATCCTGGAGGTCGAGGAGCTGGTCTATAGCGCTGTCGGCGAACTGCGCGGTTCGGTCTCGGCCGAACATGGCATCGGCTTGCTCAAGCGCGATTTTCTCCATCACTCGGTCAGCCTCGAGGCTCGTCAGGCGATGCAACAACTCAAGGATTGCTTCGATCCCAAGGGCATTCTCAACCCGGGGAAAATCCTCGGTTGAGTGTTGATTTAAGCTGTATATACCGCTCTGGCACGTTAACTGCTGTAGCCGTAATGATTCATACGCAACGCATAACCAGAACCAACACACACCATAAGCCTCGCTGCACCTGATGAAGGAGTTACACCATGCAACTCGATTCTCTGTTCAGTAAAAAATTCAACGGTCTGTGCATCGCCTTGACCCTGGCTGGCGCCTGTATGGCAGCCCAGGCCGATCAGCTTGCCGATGTGAAAAAGTCCGGTGAACTGGTGGTGGGCACTGAACTGCAATTTGCGCCTTTCGACTTCACCGAGAACGGCAAACAGAAGGGCATGAACGCCGAACTGTTCGAGCAGTTGGGCAAAGAATTGGGCGTCAAGGTCAGATTCATGGACCTGCCATGGCCAAGTGTGTTGCCGGGGCTTGAAGCCAAGAAATTCGACGTCGTCGCGGGGCCTATCATCGTTACCAAGGCACGCAAGGAGCGTTACCACTTCGTCCTGCCGATAGCCGAGGCCACCGTAGCGTTGATGGTCAGCGCCAAGGACAGCCCCATTAGTAAACCTGAAGACATTGCCGGCAAAGTCGTGGGCGCAGGTAAAGGTTCGGCGCAACTCGAAGAGCTGAAAACCTTCGCCGCCACCCTGCCGAAAAAAGTCGATGTCCGTGAATACATCGACAACAACCAGGCCTACGCCGAGCTGGGGACCAAGCGCATCGTTGCCGTCGCCAACTCGCTGCCGAACATCTCCTATGTCGCGGCCCAACACCCGGACAAGTACAAAGTGGTGATGCCTCCATTTGGCAAGAAATCCTACTTCGCCTACCTGGGACGCAAGGATGACGACGCCAACAGCCTGATCGCCGCCCTCGATAGCGCCATGCTGAAAATGCACGAAGACGGTCGTCTCGCCGCCCTGCAAAAGAAATGGCTGGGCACCGAAATGGACGTGCCGAAAGCCGACTTCGAGCCGACCTGGTAAAGAAGGATCACGGGGTTTATGAACGGATCGCCGGCTCAGCCGAGCCGGTGATTTATCCATGCTGGAGGCACGACGATGTTCGATTGGCCTTTACTGCTGCAAAACCTGCCCCTTCTGCTGGACAGCCTGCTGGTGACCCTCGAAATTTCCGTCGCGGCGCTGGCCATCGGCTTTGTCATCGGAGTGATCGTGGGCAGTCTGCGTCTTTCACCCCTGCCGCTGCTCAGGCGTTTGGGCGGCGCTTATATATTCGTGTTCCGTGGCATTCCGCTGCTGGTGCAACTGCTGTTCATCTATTACTTCCTGCCGCGTATCGGCCTGCCCAACGTTTCGCCCATGGTGGCAGCGGTGATCGGGCTGTCTCTGGCGGCGGGGGCGTATATCGCTGAAATCATGCGCGGTGGTTTTCTCGCCATCCCTGGCGGTCAGCTGGAAGCCGCCGGCCTGCTGGGCCTGAGCTCAGGGCAAATGCTGGTGCGCATTCGCGTCCCTCAAGCCGTACGCCTGACCTTGCCGGCACTGGTCAACGAAATGATCCTGCTGATCAAGGCTTCGTCACTGGTGTCGGTGGTGGGTTTGGCCGACCTGACGCGCACCGCCCAGAACATTGCTGCCAGTGACTACATGTTCGTTCAGGACTACCTGATGCTGGCCGGCTTCTATTGCCTGATCAACATTCCGCTGGCGTTCTTCGGCGGCCTGCTGGAGCGTCATCTGAAGGAGCGCTACGCATGATCTTTGACCCCACGATCATCACCGACCATCTCGGCGACATCGGACAAGGCTTCATGATCACCCTCGGCACCTGGTCTGCCGGTGTCGCGCTGGGACTGACGCTGGGCATGTTGATCGCCGTTGCCCAATTGTTCGGCAACAGCCTGGTGCGCGCGCCGTTGCGGGCGTTCATCGAGATGATTCGAAGTACACCGTTTCTGGTCCAGCTGTTCCTGGTGTATTACGGCGGCCCGTCTTTCGGCTTGAATCTGGACCCCATTCCGGCCGGCATTCTCGGCCTGGGCATTTATGGCAGCGTCTATTTCGCTGAAATTTTCCGATCCGGTTTTCAATCCGTTGCCCGCGGGCAACTGGAAGCGGCCGACTGCCTGGGCATCACCCGCCTGCAATGCATTACGCGCATCCAGATTCCACAAATGCTGGTGATCATCCTCCCGGCACTGGTCAATCTGATCACCATCCTGTGCAAGGAAACGGCCGTGTTGTCGATCATCACCATCCCCGAATTGACCATGGTCCTCACCGGCATCGGCTCGGAAACCTTTGCCTTTGTCGAGACCCTGCTGGTGCTGTGCATCGGCTACCTGCTCCTGGTGGAAGCCTGCTCACGGCTGGGCATGCTGCTGGAAGTGCGCGTCGGGCGATTCATGCAGAAGCAGCCGCGATGAGCAACTTCCATTCGACGCCGACGGCTGCGCCACACTCATCCGTATTGAACGAATCAGGTGAAGCGATGAAGACTTCCAAGACACTCTCCGACAACAGCGAGCCGATGCTGAAACTGCACAACGTCGGCAAGAGCTTCGGCAACCTGCGCGTACTCAAGGGTATCGATTTGCAGGTCCGGCACTCTGAAGTGGTGTGCCTGATCGGTCCTTCCGGCTCAGGCAAAAGTACCCTGCTGCGCAGCATGGCGTTCCTTGAGGAGTACGACGAGGGCGAAATTTACATCGAAGGTCAGTTGCTTGGCTGGGTGCCGGAGAACGGCAAGGGCCGCAAGCGTGCGCCCCAGTCGCAAATCAATCAGGTGCGGCGCAACGTTGGCATGGTCTTCCAGCAGTTCAACCTGTGGCCGCACATGACTGCCCTTGGCAATGTCAGTGAAGCCTTGCTGCGTGTGCGCAAGTTATCCGCCGATGACGCCCGGCAACGCGCCATGGCGATGCTCGATAAAGTCGGCTTGGCCCATAAGGCCGCGGCTTATCCGGCGCAACTGTCCGGTGGTCAACAACAGCGTGTGGCGATTGCCCGGGCACTGGCCATGGAGCCACACATCATGTTGTTCGATGAACCCACCTCGGCCCTCGACCCGGAACTGGTCGGCGAAGTACTGCAGGTCATGAAAACCCTCGCCAAGGAAGGCATGACCATGGTGGTGGTCACGCATGAAATGGGGTTCGCCGCTCAGGTCGCCGACTCGGTGGTGTTCCTCGATCAAGGCCAAGTGGTCGCTCAGGGCACCCCTCACGAAATCTTTCACAACGCCGAACAGCCACGCCTGCAGCAATTCCTGCAGAACTACCTGGATCGCAACGCTTTCTGGCAGGACACCAAAGAGGTTAGCCCGGTATGAATTCCAACGACCTGAATCTGCTGGCCCGCGCCGAAGTGCGTGACCTGGCCAGCTACAACGCCGGCCTCGGCTCGGAGGCGGTGCGCAAGCGCTTTGGCCTGACCCGTGTAGCCAAACTGGGCAGCAATGAAAACCCGATGGGGCCGGCACCCGCCGTCACCCCCGCGATGGCTCAGGCCTGCAGCGAGATTGCGCTGTATCCCGACGCCGGTTGCCAGGCATTACGCGTCGCACTCTCGGAAAAACTCGACGTACCGGAAGATCAATTGGTATTCGGCAATGGCTCGGAAGATTTGCTGAGCATCATCAGTCGCGTGTTCCTGGACCATGACGATGAAGTCGTCACCGTAGTGCCGTCCTTTGGCCTGCATTTTATCTACCCAATGGCCGCCGGTGCCCGGGTCGTGGGCGTGCCAATGACCGACGAAGGCACTTTCGACGTGGCGGGCATGATCGCCGCGCTCACGCCCCGCACGCGATTGCTGATGTTTTCCTGCCCGTCCAATCCGGTGGGCTGCACCCTGAGCGCCGATGAGTTGCAGCAGTTGCTCGACGCATTGCCCGCAAAGTGTTTGCTGGTGTTCGATGAGGCCTATTACGAATACGCCCGATGGGAGGCCGAATATCCAGATTGCCTGGGCTTGATTCAGGCCAGTGGCAAACCGTTCATACTGCTGCGGACTTTCTCCAAGGCCTATTCCCTGGCGGGCTTGCGAGTCGGCTACGGAATCGTCAGCGATCCGCTACTGGCCGATCTGATCAACCGCCTGCGCACGCCCTTCAACGTTAACCGCGTAGCCCAAGCCGCGGCGGTTGCTGCGCTGGCCGACGATGAATATCTACACAGCTGTCTTTCCCATGTCGCCAGCGAACGCCGCAGGGTGGCAGCAGCACTGCACGAGCAAGGCGTCGCGACCGCACCCTCCATGGCAAACTTTCTGTACTTCCATACGCCCTACCCTGCCGAAGTCATCAACCAGGCACTGCTGCGCGAGGGGGTCATCATCAAGCCTTGGCGCGAAGCTGGATATTCTCAGCACTTGCGGGTATCCATCGGAAGCTGTGAGGATAACGACCTTTTCCTCCAGGCACTGGCAAAAGTCCTTGCCGCACAAGAAACACGGACCGACTAATGATTAAAAATGCACCGCAAGCGCTCTATCAGCGCGCGAAGGATTTTGTGCAAGGCCAGCTTCGCGCGGGCGTTTGGAAACCGGGCGATCTGATCCCGTCAGAGAACCGTTTGGTGCAAGAACTGGGCATGTCGCGCATGACCGTCAACCGGGCACTGCGCGAGCTGACCGAAGAAGGACATTTGGTGCGGATTTCAGGTGTAGGCACCTTCGTCGCTGAAAGCAAACCGCAATCGAACCTGCTGAGAATCACCAACATCGCTGACGAGATCCTCGCTCGTGGTCACAGTTACACGTGCCGAGTCCTGCACCTGGGACGCGAGGCGGCCTCGATGCCGGTGGCCGCCGCCCTGGCGCTGACCACCGGCTCTTCGGTTTTTCATCTGGTCTGCGTGCATTGCGAAGAAGGCGTACCGGTGCAGCTCGAGGATCGTTACGTCAATCCCGAGCTGGTACCGGATTTTTTGCAGCAGGATTTCGGCGAGCACCTGCAACCGGCCAGATACCTTCTGCAGGTCATCAGGCCCGATGAAATGGAACATATCGTCGAAGCCAGCCACCCCAGCAGCGATGAAAGCAAACACATGCAAATCGATGCCAATGAACCTTGCCTGGTCCTCATGCGCCGGACCTGGAGTCAAAGCAAAATCGTCACCTATGTGCGCCTGATTCATCCCTCCTCACGCTATCGCCTGGGCAGTCGCCTGCCGGTGAATGGTGCACACCGAGACAGCTAAAAAACGGGATGAAGGTATGTGACGGCGGACGAACCACCGCCACGATGCCTTCGCGAGCAAGCCACGATCACTGTGGAGTCAGTGTGTAGTGGTAGTGGACTGCTCCTGTCTGTGGATGTACCAGCCAGTAATCATCCTTGTCTTTTTTTAGTCGATAACATTCTTTGGGGATTTTGGGCGAGGTGAAACAAATCACCCCATCCTTGACGGTCCAATATTCCGTCTCGGCTGGATTGCCGGCCATGTCGAATATTTCGGTTCCATCGGCATTGAAACTCAAAGAGTACGGTTTACCTGATGAGCCAATATTATTGAGTTTGTTCCCAACCAAGGTGCTGCGAACTTGCTCATCATCTAGCGCCACCGCTGAAGCCGAAACCGGCTTCACTGTATTTCCACCAGACGTAGCACACCCGGACAAGGCAAGTACCAGGAACAGGCAACTCCAACGTTCAATATTCATACCGCACCTCCACTGCCCGCCACCCCAGTAAAACTTATTAATCAAATGCAACAGTCACAGCCTTTATTTGACTGTAAATTTGTTATTGGTTTTGTTATTCACGCTATCGACAAACCAGATTGCAACCCCATCAGTGAGTACTTTATTGCACTCCTTGCCATATTTTTGATAGGTCACACAGATAACATCTTCCGTAATAATCCATTGACCGGTTTGCATCGGTTCGCTGGAAATCTGGATTATTGCAGTCCCATCAGGGTTCAATATTTCAGTAAAGGGATAACCGGTATACGTCACACTCGAATGCTTGCGACCTATCACCGCCGAGTTAATCTCACTCCCACTTAGTTGTTTCGCGTTTGCCGGCGCATCGGCGTGGGCATCAGCCGCAGATTGACGACCAGAAGATGAGCAACCTGTCATGAACAGCACGACTAGTGAATAAATAATTACCTTATTCATAACCTTCACCTTGTTAAGATGCCTACGGATCCAATGCTTTCATGGTAGCCACTCAACAACCTGCAAATATATTTATTCACGATAAAGTTAATAGCGCAAAAACACTGAAGATGAATCATTTGTGAGACAAAGTTTAGGCGATAGGAATTAGAGGGTAGATTTATTCTTTTCCAGTTCGCTTGCTACAGTTAATGGGAAGCCGCCTCACCGTCAAACAATAGATCAAGGGGCCATGTGTCCTGCTCGAGGCAGCCGGTCGAACGCTGAATGGCGGCGGTGTTTCAATGAGGAGCAGGACATCAGCCATTGATTACATTACGTATCAACTGAAATGCGCATCCGCGGCATTATCACAGCAATGCTCTACCAATAGATTACGCAGGATTTTTGCCTCTTCAGCGGCGACTCGCCTCACGTGGTTATAGAGAGCCCGGTGACGATGCCGATTTACAAATGACGTAACCAAGGTGCCTCTCATGATTCAGAGCATTATGAAAACTGCTTGCCTGACCACCCTTCTTGTCGCGTGCGCAGCCATGCCGTTTGTTCAGGCGCAACCCTTGCCGCTCGGCAAACCCGGGGCCTTGCATAATGAGGATGTGGAGTGGCGCAGCTTTCCAGCGTTCCCGAAGGAAGTAAAGCTGGCGGTTGTGGTCGGCGACCCTAGTAAGCCAGGCCCTTACGTTGTGCGGGTCAAAGTGCCTGACGGCATTAAATTAATGCCCCATACACACCCTGAAGACCGTATCTACACCGTAATGTCCGGTGTGTTTTATATCGGTTTCGGGTCTGTCTTCGATCCAGACAAGTTGGTTGCTTACGGCCCCGGCAGTGTTGTAGTGCTCCCAGCCAATACGCCGCATTTTCATTGGGCCAAGTCGGGGGAGTATATCTCCCAGGTGTATGGAACAGGTCCGTTGGGGCTTGAGTATATTGATAGTCATGACGACCCTCATAACTCGTCAAAATGAAGAACCTGCACGGCGAAGTCCGCTATGCGCACTCTGCGACTGGCGATGAGTACGCAGGATAGTCGATGTAGCCGTGCGCTCCCCCGCCGTAGTAAGCCTCCCTTCCCGCTTCGGCCAGTGGCCAGCCGTGGCGCAAGCGATTGACCAGATCTGGATTGGCTATAAACGGCCGGCCAAAAACCACCAGGTCGCTTAGTCCTTCTTCGATGGCCTGTTGTGCTGTTTCTCGGGTGAATCCGCCCGATACCATCAAAGTGCCGTCGTACGCTGCACGGAAATCTTTTTGGAAGTCCGGCGTGCCGAGATGGCTCGCATGCAAGTAGGCAATCTGGCGTTGCGACAATGCTCCGGCCAGGGCGAGCCAAGTGGCTTCTTCGCCATCGAACGGGTGCAGATCCGCCAGGTGGGCGAAAGGCGACACGCGCACACCTACCTTCGAACTGCCGATTTGCGCGCTCACCGCATCGACCGTCTCAAGCAGCAATCGCAGGCGATTGGCAATCGGTGCACCACCGTAGCGGTCTTCACGTGTGTTGAAGCCGCCGTTGATGAACTGTTCAAACAGAAAGCCGTTGCCGGCATGTATTTCGACGCCGTCAAAACCTGCCGACATGGCATTGGCCGAGGCAAGGCGGAAGTCTGCAATGACCTGCCGAATACCTTCGGCGTCCAGGGCCACGGGTGCACTCACAGGAACTTGGGCAGGCTTGCCGTCGCTGTCGTAAGCATGCACCAACGTTTGAGCGGCGGGCATGGCCACCGGCGCGACAGGTGAGCGTCCCTCCAGCAAGGAAGAATGCGAGACGCGCCCCACATGCCAGAGCTGGAGGAACATGCGTCCCCCTGCTTGATGAACCGCATCAGTCACGCGCTTCCAGCCTTGAATTTGCGCTGCGCTGTGGATGCCCGGTGTGTACAGGTAGCCACGTCCCTGCGGAGAAACCTGAGCGCTTTCACTGATGATCAGGCCGGCTCCGGCGCGCTGGGCGTAGTAGGTAGCCATGTCTTCAGACGGCACGGTGCCCTCGACGCGAGCGCGGGTCATCGGCGCCATGACGATGCGATTCGGCAGCGGCTGACCCGCGAGATCACAAGATTCGAAAAGTGATGACATGAGTGATTCCTCCGCGTGATCTCAGGAATGTGACGGGAAGTACGGCAGCACGTACTCGCCGAGTTCGTCGAGGATTTCGCCATAGGGTTGACGGCTGACCTTGGGGTTGAGCGCGATATGCGAGACGCCAGCAGATTGCGCTTGCTCCAGGTAATTGCGCAGGCCGTTGCGCCCTGCCCGGAAGCCACCCTGGATGCGCTGGAACGGCTGATCCGGGTTGTCGCTGAGGTCCAGATAACCACCCAGGCCCAACGGTTTGAAGGCATTGTGGTTCTCTGCTTCCTGCACGGAGGCGCGCCAACTCTCGCCCAACGATGCCAACCGCTCCGGGCTTTGGACGCCGGCAAGATAGCCATCGAGGTGCTGAGCCAACCATTCAATGCTCTGTTGCGCCTGGCCAACAGCAATGGATGGAACGCGGCCATACGGCGCTTTCGGTACCAGATCGAGGTTGCCTGGCGAGCCACCGAAACGCTCGGAACGGAAACGGGGGAAGCTCTGTTCGATCAGGGTTCGAAACACCGAATAGGCATCACGGTAGCGATCGCCTCGGGACTCATAATCGATGCCCAGCATCGGGTAATCGCTGTATCGATCGCCCGAGGAAAGTCCCAACACCAAGCGACCTTCACTAAGTTGATCGAGGGACGTCGCTTGCTTGGCCAGGTACATCGGATCACGGGTCGGCAGCACAATACCCGTGGTACCCAGGACGATGCTGCGAGTGGCGGCGGCCAGGTAGCCGATGTAGACCAGTGGCTCAAAGATCTGCGCCACATCGCCATACTCCGGGTCGTAGAAAGGTATGTCGCGCATCCATAAGGCACCAACGCCAAGCGCTTCGGCTCGTTGCGCCATCTCCACGTGATCACGCATGGTCGGAGCCGGTCGGCCCGGATGGGTTTCGAGGGGCAAAATCAGGCCAATCGTGAGCGCCTCCGGTTTGAACAAGCGTTGAAAGCCGGGATGACGCTCAAGCGAAGGATGCGCGGTCGGTAAAGTGGCAGGTTGAGCGGGTGGCGAGAAATGTGTGGCGGTAGTCATGATGGCAGTCCCGTGAGTGACGATGACTGACATATTTATTGAATCCTCAGGCTGGATAAACAGCAGTTCGTGCCCTTTACACGGTCCTCTGAGTCCCCAATGGCGTTATCTTTCCCAAGGCACTCCCGCTTCCCAACGCTCAATCAACAGATCAATGAACTGGCGAACGCGGGGGGATAGGTGACGCTTGCTGGTGTAGACGATTCGGATGGGGTCGGGAGGTGCGCGAAAGGGTTTCAGCACTTCCACTAACGTGCCATCGCGCAGGTCGTTACCGGTAATGTAGGTCGGCAGGTGAATCAGGCCGATGCCTGCCAGCGCCGCTTCTCGCGTGGCTTCCGAACTGTCGATGTTCAGTCGCCCAGGCTGTTCGTATAGATGAAGGCCGGCAGGTGTCTGGTAACGCCAGACGGTCGGCTGCTCGCCATTGAATAGAGCGATGGTGTCATGCCCGGCAAGGTCAGCGGGCGTTTGTGGCACTCCCCGTTGGGCCAGATAGGCAGGCGAGGCACACGTCGCAAACTGCTGCCAAGCCACGGTACGGGTGAATAATTGTGAGTCATCTTTGGGTGTACCGATTCGTACGGCGATGTCGATGCCCTCTTCGATCAGATCAACAAAACGATCGGTAAACCACACGTCCGCACGCAGTTCAGGCCACTGTTTCAGATAAGCACCCAGAATCGGCAGAATGTGACGCTGACCAAAAGACAGCGGCGCGGTGAGCTTGAAGGTCCCGGTTGGCCTTCCACGGCGCAAGGCCATGGTTGCGTCCACCTCATCCAGATCTTCGAGAATCTGCCGCCAGCGCTCATAGGCCACCTGCCCTTCGTCAGTCAGGCTCAGTTTGCGCGTCGTGCGATTGAGCAGCCGTGCGCCTAGCCGGCTTTCCAGGCGAACTATACTTTTTCCCACTGCCGATCGGGTCAGGCCGAGTGAGGCCGCCGCTGCTGTGAAGCTTCCTGCCTTCACGGCGCAGACAAATGCGGCGATGTCACCAAATCGGTTGGCTTCCATGGGTTGCTTTACTCCAGGACATGCAAATAGTGTATGCGGAGCATAATGCTCCTTGCGTTTCCTTTTCATTCATCAACAGGACTGGACCATGATCCTCAAGCGCGCAGGCTCGCAGCCATCGATAAAAGCCCCGGAAGCTTACTTCACGGGCACCGTGCGTATGGACCCAATCAACACCCCTCCTGAACCGGCCCGAGCGTCCATCGTCAGCGTTACCTTTGAGCCCGGCGCTCGTAGCGCCTGGCACACCCATCCGCTGGGTCAGACCCTGATCGTCACTGCAGGCTGCGGCTGGACTCAGTGTGAAGGCGAACCGATCGTGGAAATTCGTGCCGGCGATGTCATCTGGTGCCCACCGGGTCATAAACACTGGCACGGCGCGAGCGCCACCACCGCCATGACCCACATCGGGGTCCAGGAAGCGTTGGACGGTGTGAGTGTTGTCTGGATGGAAAAGGTCACCGACGAGGAATATAACGTCGGCCCGATGGGCGAATGAGTTGACCTGTCGAGTGAACCGGCCGGTTGAAACCGAATGGGTTCAGGGAAAGCGCGGCGTGGTATTTCGGCACATATGCCGCAATCCACGCCACCCCATACCTGCGTGTTGCGGAACCCGCCATCAAGCGGCGGCGAGGCCTCCATCAATAAAGTAGATCGCCGCAGAGAAGGTCACGATCGACAACACGGTGCTGACCAGAATGGAGGTCGCGGCTTCACTTTGATAGGCGCCGGTCTGGTTCGCAAACATCGCCGGGATCGTCGCCGATGGAAGTGCGCAAAGCAGGATCATCTGTTGTGCATACAGGCCACGAGTGCCCAGCAGGACCGTCGCGCCGAACATCAACACCGGGTGGATGAACAGCTTGAGCCCAAGGTTGCCCCAGACTTCACCGGACATTTTCAGTTTCTCCGACGACATGATCAGCCCCAGGCACAGCAGGGATACGCCAGGCGTGGCCTTGCCGAGAAGAGTGAGGGACTCGGCAGCAAGCGGCGGCAACTTGACCTGCAGCACGGAAAGCAGAATCCCCAACGCCGGCGCCCACATCAGCGGACGACGTACTGCCCCTGAAAGGCTGGACACGAACGCCTGGCCGCCACTGGCCTTTCCATCGGCGATGGTGAGCAACATGGTCGTCAGCGGAATCATCACCAGGCTCGCGACCAGGTTCAGCACCAGCACCGAGTAAATGCTGCCCGCGCCGAACATTGCGCCCAGGATAGGAATGCCCATGAAGGCCGCGTCTGGATAACCATTCACGAAACCCTTGAGCGTCGCCACCTTGAGATTGCGAGTGCTGAACCAGCCGATTGCCAGCGCCATCGTGTACATGCCCATGATGCCGATGAAAGTCGCCACGATGAACTTGAAGTCGAAAAGCTGTTCACGGGGCGTGCTCGCCATCCCGACGAATAGCAACGCCGGGAATATCCAGCCAAGCACCAGCCGACTGATCAGCAAGCTGTCCGAATGGGTAAGCCGTCCGCGCTTGCCGGCGATGTAGCCCAGCGCGATCACAAAGGCAACGGGTAAAATCGGCCCTACGATCCTGTCTAACATGTCATCAATCCTCGTATTTGTTCTTATCAAGAATGTCGTCATGGCTGATCGAGGCCGACACCCAGGCTTCGATCAACGCTGCAATGAACAAGCGGCTTTTGGATTCAAGGTTTGAAGCGGTAGTCCCGAATCACGTCCAGGTCCGGCTCGATGCCGAGCCCCGGCCCTTGCGGGACGTCAATGCGTCCGTTACGCGGAATGATGGCGTCGCCATAGAGTTGCGCTTCGAGATCGAAGTAACGCCATTCGACCAGTGACTTGGCGCCGCCCAGCGACGCACTTCCATGCACCGCCGCCAGCAGGCCGGGGCCGTCATAAAAGGCGTGGACCATCACGGTGACGCCATGGGCGTTGGCCAGCGCATAGACTTTTTGCAGTTCAGTGATGCCGCCCATTTTGGCGGGGCTCGGCTGCACGAAATCCACCGCGCCGGCCTCGAGCAGGTGCTGGAAGTCCATGAGCGTCGACGCGTTCTCGCCAGCAGCCACCGGAATGCCGCCGTGCGCGCGGACCCTTGCCAGCCCCGAATAATCTTCCGGTGGCCACACCGGTTCTTCGATCCAGCGCAGGTTCAATGGGCGAAGTTTCTCGGTCATGTCCAGCGCTTCGCGCACCGTCCACGGAGCGTTGACGTCGAGGGTGATTTCCACGCCGGGACCAGCGGCCTCGCACGCCGCGCGGATGACGTCGATATCCACCTCGTGCAGCTTGAGGTGACGAAAGCCGCTGTTGACCGCGCGCTGCACATTGACTCGGATGAGCTCGGGATCGGCATAACGGATCAGGCTTGCATACGCCGCAAGAGACGTCGCCTCACTGCCGCCCAGCAGTTGGTAGATCGGTTTTTCGGCGGCTTTGCCGGCGATATCCCACAGCGCAATGTCTATCGCCGAGAGGCCATAGATAAACGCGCCGCTGCGACCGAAAACGTGAAATTTCCTCTGCAGATCGCCCTGTAACTTCTCCCGTCGAGTGACATCACTGCCGATCAGTTCAGGCGCCAGGATCGTGTCGATCACCACTTTGACCGCAGGGATCGCGGTGAAGCCGAAGGTTTCGCCCCAGCCAACGATACCGTCGTCGGTGGTGATCTTGACCACAAGAGAATCGACCATTTGCAGGTCTTTCGGCCCCCAGACCCCGCCGGCTGACGGGCCACCGGTGGTGAAGGGAATACGAAGCGGAATGGTTTCAATGCTGGCAATTTTCATAAGACTGCGCCTCAAGCAGGTTGCGAAGCTGGCACAGCGATTTTTTGAATTCGCCCGTGTCAGGTTGAGGACAACGTACATGACGTCCTGTTGTCCTTCAACTGAACAACTGAGTGATTTCAACAGACTTTGGTCTATATTCTTGTCAAGCTATTGTTTTTATTGGCTTTTATATTTTATGCGTTTAGCGAATTTCAGTTTTAACTGTCAGGAACAAGTCTTCTGATGTAGATTAAGAAGACAAGTGAGGGGATGAAAAAGAATGAGTGAAATGAATGTGCAACCCGTAGCGCGGCGACCTCATCTGGCCGAGCACATCGCCCGCTCATTGAGCGACGAGATTGCTTCCGGGCGGCTGCGACCGGGTGACCGCTTGCCCACCGAACAGTTTCTCTCGCAGAACTTCGGCGTCAGCCGCAACGTGGTGCGTGAAGGCATCGCCACGCTGCGGGCGCAGGGGCTGATTCAGTCACGCCAGGGCGTCGGCGTCTTCGTGTCCGAGCCCCCGCAATCGTCGGAACCTTTGGCACCACGCGCGAGTGCGCCGATGCTGGACGGTGACAACACCATCCGAAACATGTTTGAAGTGCGAGCCGTCCTGGAAAGCCAGGCCGCCGCCCTCACCGCCTCGCACATGACTCCCGCCAAGTTGAAAATCATTCAGGCAGCGGTGCTGCGCATGCAATACGAAGGCGAGCCGACCCTGGAAACCGTCAACGCCGACCTCGATTTTCACAGGGCCGTGGCGGCAGCGTCGGGCAATGATTATCTGGAGACGATGATTCGCACGGTGCTCGAGCCGATGCGCGCGCTGATCACGATGACCTTCGCGCGCCGAGGCCCGGTGTTCAGCAATATTCCACATGCGGCTCGCGGAGAACATGAACAGCTCGTACAAGCGTTCATCGATCGCGATGCGGCAGCGGCACGCCAGATCATGGGGGAACATATCGTCAACGCAGCCTCACGATTCGGCTACGAGATCAACTTTTTCTAACCGTGTGTGCGGCAACGTTCTTGTCTCGTTGTTCTACAAGACAGGGAAGTTGTTCCTTTGACGATGTGAGCAGCGATTGAGCGAACAGTTGGCCGACAAAATCGTCAACTGCTCGCTGCGGGCACAACCAGGCTCGTACCAATAAATCCATCCCGTTACTTCGTTGATGGACTGAGCCTCAAATGCGTGTTGATTTTCCCGCTTTGGGGATCGACCAACCAGTACTCGTTGTTAGCCACCTTCACCTGGCTGCATTCCGTTGGATAACCCTTTGCTATAACGCAAACAACACCGTCGTTAAGCGTCCAGCGCTCTGTCTCGGGCTTGTTAGGTGCCATCTCGAACACATCTGTTCCATCAGGGGAGAAGGTGATCGAATAAGGATGACTGCCTTCTCGCGTGGTTCCGTACAGTTTCTTGCCGGTGAACGTACTCTGAATCTGTTGATCATTTAACGTTGCTGCGGTTGCCGGCACCGGCGGTGGTTGATAAGGGGGGCTAGTTGCGCAAGCGGCCAAAAAAAACAAAAAGATGAACGTGCCGAACTTTAATAAATTCATGCCACACCTTCCTTGTATATGCCGAAAAAATTTCCGGTGAATCAAGCATAGATAACGATGGCGGATGGCCTGGTCCAGGCGCCGAGCGGGCAAGGCTCCTGAATGTAATCGTCAACTGCTCGCTACGGCCTCAACCAGGCCAGCTACCCTTATGCAATAGAAAGCCCAGAAACACGTTCAAACCAAAGTATCTGAACAACTTACCCTGACCTGAAAAGGTGGGTCGTCCATGTATCAGAACTTAGCCTTGCTTGCCGCCTTCCTCCTGGCCTACAGCATATTTGCCGGGAAACTCGAGTCACGTCTGCTAAATGGTCCGCTGATGTTTATGCTGGTGGGACTGATTCTCGGTCCGGCGATGCTGGGTGTTCTGCAACCCCGGATTGACAGGGAAGGCCTCAAGGTCCTGGCTGAGCTGACTCTGGCGATCGTTCTGTTCAGCGATGCGGCTAACGCCGACCTCAAGGTGTTACGGGCATACGAAGGATTGCCACTGCGCCTGTTATTGATCGGTCTTCCACTGACCATCCTCAGCGGTTGGCTGGCGGGTATCTGGTTGTTTCCGCAGGTTCCTCCCTTGGAACTGGCCATCCTGGCGACTCTCCTGGCGCCCACGGACGCTGCGCTGGGCAAGGCGGTTGTGAGCAACCCCAAGGTTCCAGCGCCGGTTCGCGAAGGGTTGAACGTGGAGAGTGGGCTCAACGACGGGATCTGTGTTCCGGTGCTGTTGATGTTCCTGGCACTGCTGGTGGAAGAGCAAACGCGGTCTCCTCTCTCGCTGGGACTGGAGCTGTTTATCGAAGAGTTGGGCATCGGAGCATTGGTAGGGATTGCCATGACTCTCATCGCCTGGCAATTGCAGCGTTACTCCGAAAAACACCACTGGCAAACACCGTTGTGGTCACAATTGACCCTGCCCGGGCTGGCGCTTTTATGCTTCGCCACAGCACAGACACTCGGTGGCAGCGGCTTTATCGCTTCCTTCGTCGGGGGGTTGCTCGCGAGCTATCTGTTTACCGAGCAAAAGCACCATCTGCTCGAGGCCGGCGAAGAAATCGCCAGCTTGTTATCGGTCATTACCTGGTTCGTGTTTGGCGCATTGGTGATTCCCTGGGCCTGGGGAATCGTCACCCTGAACATGTGGATTTACGCGGTGCTCAGCTTGACCGTAATCCGTATCCTGCCTGTGTTGATCAGCCTGGCGGGAACCCGCTTCGATGGCGAAACCCGTCTGTTCATCGGTTGGTTCGGACCGCGAGGACTGGCCAGCATCGTCTTCGCCGTGATGATCCTGGACTTCCCCCTGAACGCCAGTCGTACGCTGGTAGCGACCGCTGCCTGTACCGTGTTACTCAGCGTGCTGCTGCATGGTTTAAGTGCCAATCCATGGGTTGCACGACTGGCCAAGAAGACGAAAAAGGAGACGGATATAGTTTAAGAAAACTATAAACCCATCCCCTTTTTTCAAACTTCCAGGGTCCAGTCCGTCAAGCAGAAAGCATCAACTGCGACCCACGGAACCGGTGACCGGTAAATTACCCAGCAACTTGAGCCCCGTACTTTTTACGAAAGCGTCGTAGTCCATCGGTCTCTCAATACGAGTTTCCGCGTTGGGTAATACGTAAGCCCAGGCACGCTTGGACGATGCGTCGTAAACCAGCTTGAACAAGCGGGTCGGCACCCAGACCTTGTTGTCGCCAATGGTGGGGTGACCCGAGTCAAAGAGCGGGCCGGTAAACACAAAAACATCGCCATCGGCTCGCTTGGCAAATTTCCTGACATCGGATTCGACCTTGCTCCAGATCTTCCGGTTATTGGTGGGGTCTTGCGGCACCATGTTCGACAGCGCAAAAGATTGCGCCATCGCATGCTGACTTGGCGCATCGGCTGCTGGGGATTGATGACCACGGTCCACGGCCGGATGCTGACTACGGTAGTCGCTCAACTCTGCCCGTCCACCCTTGGGGATGCGTGGGTCGGCATAGAACTGGTTAGTGCGCTCCTCCCCTTTTGCATCCTGAAGCTGGGCGGCAGTAAGACGCTCTACCACTACCAACGGTGTCTTGCTGGTTTGTGAGTACAGCACTGCAAAGTTGTCGGAACACAAGGCCAGCGGGTTCATTGTTGCAGGCACGGTAGCCATGTTGATCGGCTTGGCTGCCGGGAACAGATCGGCACAGCCCTCGAACGACGCCTGTTTCTGTTTGTTTGAATAGAGGTCCAGCGCTGCGTTCTGGCTGATCGAGCCCGAGCGGGATGTGTGTTCCTGAGACTGGCTGGGTGGCTTGAGGAAATCCAGCAGGCTGCGGGCTTCCACGCCGGTTGAGAGCAAAACAAGGGCCGACAGCCCAACTGCAATTTTGCGTAGGTACATGCTTTAGATCTTCGAATGGGATTGAGGAGTAAACGTAGGGCGAGTGCCAATTCAGGGAGACGGCTGCGGATTATGTTGCGGTGAGCATGCTTTCACTGTCCTTGATCAAAATACCCGTGTGGAACCGGTCGGTTCCAAACAATACGACCTCTAACGATCGTGCGCGTTATGACCACCATTAATCTCTTTAGTGCTGAGCAGCGTTGGCATTCTACCTGTCAATTCACGTCGACAAAGTGATCGGTAGAGAACAGGAATAACCAAACCGCTGACGTCAATCGTATTCGCATCCTCACATACACAGACGACGAGTCAGATCATCCAGAAGCCATCGGCCTGCTCTCCCTAAAGAGCGATTTTGCATGTGCGCTGCGTAGATCGTAAGCGTGTCTGGTGTGCGCTTAAGTTCAGCGGCTAACTCAAGCGGCACCAGGCGTCCTGAAGCCAGATGATCCGCAATCAGATGCTCCGGCATTCGGCACCAGCCGAACCCGGCAAGCAAAAAATCCAGCCGTCGTGCCAAATCTACAAACCGCCACTGGTGGCTACCCGTCACCCCATAACTAGGGCCGTCGGGGGTAACCGGATCGGAAAGTACCAGTTGCACATAAGGCTTGAGGTCAGCACTTGTTGCCCGACGGCCTAACATGGCCAACGGATGCCCGCTGGCGACTACCGGCCTCAAGTCGACACCGAGCAGCGGCAACGCGATGACATCGTCGGGCACTGTCGGAATCAATGTGCAAAGCGCCAGCGCGGCATCGCCGTTGCGCAATCGGCGCTCTGCACCGCCCAAGCCTTCTGTAGAAAAACTCACGGCCAGATGCGGGAAAGCCTCACGGATAGCGCGCAGGCTTTCGATGAGCGGTGCACTAGGGACTAAAGGGTCTATGGCGATCGCCAACTCCGGCTCAATCCCTGCCGCTGTACTGGCGGCCATTGCTTCAAATTGGGCAGCGCTTGCCAGCACTGCGCGCGCTTGAACCACCAGCACTCTACCGACCTCGGTGAGCGTGGGACGATGGCCGCTGCGATCAAACAGCCTCACACCTTGAATTGACTCGAGGGTGGCAATCGACTGGCTAATGGCAGATTGAGCGCGCCGCAGGTGACGTCCCGTTGCCGAGAAACTGCCTGTTTCAGCAATGGTTACGAGGATTCGCAACTGATCCAGACTGAGATTTCCGATCATGACCCATCACTTAAACAGATGGACTCAATCATATTTACATCACTCCTGCTTAGAGATCGCGTTGGGTAGAGTGTGTCCCACATCGCCCAGAGCGACAACGCAAAACATACCGCCGCGTCAGCGCGCAGGAGTTACTTTTATGTCCAGGCTTCTCACCATTGAAACCAGCCCACGTGGAGAGGCTTCAATCTCCCGCCAGCTCACTCGCCAATTTGTGGCCGCGTGGGAAACTGCACACCCTGGCGGCGTCGTCAAAATACGGGATCTAACGGACACTCCACTTACGTTTGTTACGGCCCCTTGGTTACAGGCTTACTTCACGCCGCAAGCCCAACATTCGCCTGAAATGAAATCCGCGTTGCAGCTATCCAATGAGCTTGTGGCCGAGTTGCTGGAAACCGATCACGTAGTTATTTCAACGCCGATCTACAACTACAATGTCCCTGCGGCACTCAAGGCGTGGGTGGATCACGTGGTACGTAAGGGCCTGACCTTGGGCTTTGACGGTAAAGGGTTGGTGACCGGTAAAAAGGCAACGGTGCTGATCGCCTCGGGCGGCGTATACACCAACGACTCGCCAATTAAAGACCGTGACATTGCGACTCAATATTTGAAACTGATCCTGAACGTCCTGGGTATCACGGACGTTACTTTTATTGCCGCCGGCGGGGCCAAAGCTGTAGATCTCGGAGAAATCGGCATGCACGATTTTCTGGATGCATTTGATCATCAAATTCAACAGTCGCTGGTGTAACCAGACACGTAGCGCATCCATCGCTGGTGCCGCCTTTTTCTGACGCAGTGTGACGTTCTGGTACATTCGACTTTTACAGGCGGAAACTCTGCGAACTTCGTTAAAGGCTGGGCAATCGAAAATGACGCTCAGGACTTGAGATTGTCTGTATGGCCGTTCAATGCATGTGCAGCTCGCATTTACACAGAGTTCGGGTTTGAGACGCGTGCGTTCGAGATGGGAATGAAGGTGGGTAAAGCGCTTGAGTGAACGGCCAGTTTCGCTTTAAAACACTCATTCATCACATGCCTCGTCCCAGGTCCATTTATGCCATTGAGCTTTTATAAAATGCACGCCAACGGCGATGATTTCGTTATCGTGGATTCGCGAAAGTCACCCAATCCAGTCACCAGCCAATTGGCTCGGCGAATGGGAGATCGGAACCGAGGAGTCGGCTTCAATCAGATTGCGGTCGTGCTCGATTGTGATGATGCAGATGCGCGTTTGATTTTTTGGAATGCGGATGGCTCGACGCTGCAAACATGCGGAAGCGCAACGCGAGGGGCCGCGGATATGTTGATGCGCGAATCCAACAAGACGTCGGTGGCACTGCGCACCGACTGTGGCCTGCTGAACTGCGAACGAACTTCAACCGGCGCAATTTCCGTCAACATGGGGCAGCCGCTTTTTGGCTGGACAGATATTCCTCTGGCGCTGGAAACGGATACTTCAGTGCTGCCACTTGCCGGCAGCCCAATTGCCTGCAGCATGGGAAATCCGCACTGCACCTATTTTGAGGATGATCTGACAGCCGTTGAGATAGCAACGATTGGACCCGCAATTGAAACCGACGCCTTGTTTCCCCGCAGGACCAACGTGCATTTCGTCCAGATCATTGACCGACAGCACATCCGGTTGCGTATCTGGGAGCGAGGCGGTGGCATTCCGCTAGGCTCGGGCTCCTGCTCTTGCGGCGCCGCAGTTAACGGCATTCGTCGTGGGTTGTTGGACCATTGCGTTGAGGTTGAATGTGACGGCGGAACTGTCACGGTGCAATGGGATGGCGTCGGCCCCGTCTTTCTCACTGGGCCTGTGAAGACAACTTTTTCAGGAGTCATCACGGACTCACTATTGAAGGCTTGATTTCAGCCAGGACGCGATTGGCCTGACGCAGCCCCTCATGGTAATACTTGGCGATGGTTTTTTTGCGAATGGTTTCAGGAAGCAAAGCAGTATGACGCTCTGATACATTTGCCTTTTTTTCAGGAGGAAAAATGATGCGAAGGATTATCGCAACGGGCGCACTTCTGCTCGCCTTGGGCGGATGCGCAACATCACCTATGCAAGTTTCGGAAGCGCGGCCAGTGCCGGCCAGCGAGATGTACGCGATCAAAATCGAAGATGCGGAAGATGCGGGACGACTGACCATTTTCCGTGATGACGGGTTTGTCGGCGCGGGATGTGATGCTGTGTTCTACATTGATGGTCAGCGCGCCGCGAAGATAGCTCCCGGTCAAAAGGCATCTTTCGTTTTGCCGCCCGGTGAAGTGAATATCGGTACCGGGCTCGCCGAGTCTGGACTATGCGCGGGTGTCGCCATCAAAACTATCGCAGCCAACATCAAGCCAAGGAAGGAAGTTATCTACCAAATCAACTGGGATACGCAAGGTTTCTCCTTGGGTCCCTATGTTCAAGAGGGACGTTGAGCCCAGAGCGTTTCGGCCAGTTTCGCATGCCACGCACAATGAAGTGGCTAGGCTAAAAAGCCTGTTCACTGAAGTGAACCCGTTCTTTACACCCACCCCATCGTAGTGACGACGGACATGGCGGTTCCCCGCAAACCGCCTATGCTTCTTGCATGAATCCCCACGCCCTTGCTGAGGTACTGGTATCGGGCTGGAGCGATCTGATTGCCTTTGACCACCCGTTCATTGTCAGTCCGGACCTGCACGCGCGTATCGCCAACCACTGGCCCCTCAATCCGGTCGACCCGACCAGCATGTACGGTGCAACGGGTAAAGGCTACACGGACGTCCCCACCTATCGTCCCTAAGCGACTGATGTGGCGCCTCTGGAAATGGGCGCTCGGTTCACGTTCTTCCATCGAGGAAGATGAGTATGTATCGGCCAAGCACGGCTCCTTATCAGGAGCATCGAGGGTTCAGGCGAACCTTCACTCAGGGTCATTTGAGCCTGGGATTGTTCTTTCCTTTGGAGGCCTTCGACAGGGACACTCCAAGCATGCTTAACCAGGTCGCATTGGCCAAACGAGCAGAAGAGCTTGGCTTCTCAACGCTCTGGTTTCGCGACGTGCCTCTTCGGGACCCTAATTTCGGCGATGTCGGCCAAGTGTTCGATCCCTGGGTTTACCTGGGCTATATGGCTGCTCATACATCAGAGATAGCGCTTGGCACCGCATCGATTGCCATCCCTTTACACCATCCCCTGCACACGGCCAAGGCATCAGCAAGCGTCGATCAGTTGAGCGCAGGTCGCTTGATTCTGGGGGTAGCCTCCGGCGATCGCCCGGTGGAGTTTTCAGCTTTTGACGTCGATCCCGAAAAGCGCGGAGAAATCTTTCGAGAGCACTACGAGGTGATTCGCCGAGCCTACAGCACCAGCTTCGAACCCATCCGCTGGAGCGGTGGTGAGCTGCTGGGCGCAGACCTCATTCCGAAACCCACAACCCAAGTGATACCAATGCTCGTGACCGGCCATAGCCGCCAATCACTGGATTGGATCGCGCGCGAAAGTGTCGGTTGGATCAACTATCCACGCGCGCCGAAAATGCAGCGATTGATCGTGGAAGATTGGCGGATGGAGGTCATGAAGCAATGTGGTTCCGTCTATAAGCCCTTCGCTCAGTCGCTTTACATCGACCTCAGTGAGAACCCGTCCATGCCGCCCACTCACATTCATTTGGGGTTCAGGCTGGGACGTGACCATCTTCGGGCTTTGCTGGAGACGCTTCAGGAAATCGGGGTGGACCATGTCATCCTGAATCTCAAGTACGGAAAGCGCCCTGCTGAGCAAGTCATCGAGGAGCTGGGCACTCACCTCTTTCCGCAATTTGGAGTAAAGGCGCGTCCTGGAGCGAATTGATACGCCGATCGCATCCGCATCCGCGCCCGGCCAAGAGCCCGGCTCAGCAGGTTGAATGATCAGGCCGATTCAACGGGCCCGCAAGCGAGCCCGCGTGATGAGTGAAATCAGAAACCTTCGAGAACGATCTTGCCCCGCGCCTTGCCGCTCTCGACCAGCGCATGGGCACGACGCATGTTTGCCGCATTGATCGCACCAAAGTGCTCGCCCACGGTGGTTCGCAGAACACCTTGGTCAATCAGAGCGCTGACCCGATTGAGCAGGTGATGCTGGTTGATCATGTCCGCGGTTTCGTACAGCGAGCGGGTGAACATCAGCTCCCAATGCAACGACAGCGACTTGCGCTTGAGCGGCATCACGTCGAGGCTTTCGGGATCGTCAATCACACCCAGGCGCCCTTGTGGCTTGAGCACGTCGATCAGCTGTGCAAAGTGTTGTTCGGTGTGGGTCAGGCTGGCAACATAGTCGATCTGCGGCACGCCGAGCGCTTGCAACTGTGCGAGCAGTGGCTGGCTGTGATCGATCACGTGATGCGCGCCCAACTGCCGCACCCAATCAGCGGTTTCCTGGCGTGAAGCGGTACCGATGACGGTCAGGCGGGTCAACTGTCGGGCCAGTTGCACCAGCATCGAACCGACGCCGCCAGCCGCTCCAGTGATCAACAGGCACTTGCCCTCCCCCGAACCCTCGACGACACCGAGCCGGTCAAACAGCAATTCCCAGGCAGTGATCGAGGTCAACGGCAACGCTGCCGCATCGGCTGCACTCAATGAACGAGGCTTGTGCCCGACGATCCGCTCATCGACCAAATGGAATTCGCTGTAGCTGCCGGTGCGGGCAATCGAGCCGGCATAGAACACTTCATCGCCCGGCTGAAACAGCGTCACTTCAGAGCCGACCTCGCGGACAATGCCTGTGGCATCCCAGCCGAGGATTTTCGGTTCTTTTGTGAAAGTTCCGGCGCGCACTTTGGTATCGACCGGATTGACTGATACGGCGCGAACCTCCACCAGCAGATCCCGCGGGCCAGGCGTGGGCACCGGGAGACTGATGTCAATCAATGCTTGTGGATCGTCGATGGGTAAGGCGTGTTCGGTAAAGGTGATGGCTTTCATGGACACTCGCTGCCTGAAGGATTGGTGCATTCACTTGCGGCCATCTTCGACTTCCCATGTACAAAGAAAAACAAGCAGAATGCGCCAACACTTTCACTGCAGGAGTGAAAATGATCCGCATCGATGATCTCGGTTTATTCATCCGCAGCGCCGCGCTGGGCAGTTTCACCGCAGCGGCGCTTGAGACTGATCTACTGCCCGGTCAGGTCGCCGCCGCAATCAAACGTCTGGAACGCGAACTGGACGTGCGCCTGTTCGCCCGTACCACTCGCAGCCTGCGATTGACTGCCGAGGGCGAGCAATATCTGCCTACTGCCCACTCGGTGCTAGAGACCCTGAAGCAAGGCAAGGAAAACCTGCGTGGTGAGAACGCCACGCTGCGGGGCGTACTGCAAGTGACAGCGCCGTCCGATCTGGGGCGCAACCTACTGCTGCCGTGGCTGACGCTGTTCCGCCGTCAGCATCCGGAATTGACGTTGCGTTTTTTCCTGTCGGACCAGATGGCCAATCTGTTTCGCGACCCGGTGGACGTTGCGATTCGATATGGCCCGAATGAAGACGCCAACTACGTGGCACTGCCGCTTGCACCATGGAACCAGCGGGTACTGGTGGCCTCGCCGGAGTATGTGCAACGCTGCGGTTTTCCCCAAACGCCGGATGATCTGAGCAAGCATCCCTGCCTGCTCTATCTGCAAAATGGCCGGGTCTACGACAAGTGGAACCTGGGCGGGCAAACCGTGCAGGTTTCGGGGCCGTTGTTCAGCGATGACGCCGATGTCGTGCGGCGCTGGGCATTGGAGGGTGAAGGTATCGCCAACAAATCCTGGCTGGATGTCAGTGCAGATATCGCCGCAGAGCGTCTGCTTGTGCTGCTGCCGGATTATCCTGGCGAAGCGTCACCGTTGAGTCTGGTTTGCCCGCATCGCAAGCAGATCAGCCCTGCGGTTTCTCAGCTTTATACGTGGTTGAGTGGCCAGTTTTCTACTCTGGAGCGCAGTTGAAGCGTGAAAACCGCACGCCGCTCCAATGATACTCACTGAACATCCCGCGCAAGGCGGCCTCAAAGGTTTCCCGCACGATGTAGTCGGCGTCGTGCTTGACCAATTCCAGTGCGTGTTCGCGGGCAAAAGCGCGTACCACCAATTTCACCTGCGGGCAGTACGCCGAGTACGAATCAATCAGACCCTAAACATTCAGTATTCGCTCAATGCGTTCACGTGCCGCCCCTGTGAGACGCCTGACGCCTAATAACCTGGCAACCTCAAGGGCTCGGTCTCCAGAATCGATGATGCTCGCGGCGATACGCAACTCCTGCGCCGCGATCTCCTCGATTGAACGCGCGTCATTGACCGATACCGGAACACGGTATGTCGACCACTCCGTCACATCGCCCTCGGCGTGCCAGACGAATGCCTCCTCAAACTCTTCCTGCCGGACGTGATGGTGCTGCTCGACCAGTTCCAGCACTCTGTCTCGAATAAGCCGTCCTGATCGTTGGAAACCGTGTGCGCGAGCGATACGCTGGACTAAGAGTGCGTCAAGAATTGGGGCTTCCTGGCGTAGTACCGCTTCAATGATCTGACGGAGCACTGGACTGTAATGCGGTAAGTGAAACTGCTCGGGTTGGATCATGTGCGCAAGCGTAGAAAGATCGGCAACGCGATATTCACCCTTCTGCCCCAGGGAAACAGGTTGATCGCTGTGAGCGTGAGCAATGCGAACGTCCGCACTCTCCGACGGTACTTCACTCACGGAGCTAATGGGCGCTTCTGGCGACTCATCACTAATGCCGGCGTCGGTTGAGAAATCGATAACGATTGGAGCGGCCGATGGTTCCCCGGTCACTTGGCTACCCACTGCCTCTACTCGGGATTGAACTAGAAGGTCGTTCAGAGCTATGTGCAGCTTCTGCAAGGCGCCTTCCTTGTCGACCCACCATTGCGTGGACCAAAGTCGCACCAGGTTCCATCCCAAGCCACTGAGAATTGCGCCTCGTACTTTGTCGCGATCACGAGCAGTGGCGGCACTGTGGTAAGTCGCGCCATCACACTCGACACCCGCCAAATAGTCACCCGGACGATCAGGGTGAACAATCCCCAGATCGATACGGAAACGCGATACGCCGATTTGCGGGACTACTTGCCACCCAAGACGACGCAGCCCTTGAGCAACAGCTTCTTCAAACGGTGAGTCATATCCACCAACCGAGCCATGTACCGCTTCTGCCAAAGCCTTCGGGCCACGCTGAGCAAACTCTATGAAGTGCTTCAAATCCCGGACCGCGCGAGCATTGGTCCGGTTCAGATCGATCATCGACGGGTCGAACGAGGTGAATACCAACATCTCTCGACGTGACCGTGTGATGGCGACGTTTAGCCTGCGCCATCCCCCGTCCTTGTTGAGAGGGCCGAAGTTCATCGACATGACCTGCGCACCCGGCTCGGTGGGTCCATAGCCGATGCCGAGCATAATCAGGTCTCGCTCATCGCCCTGGACCGTTTCCAGGTTTTTGACGACGACGGGTTCGGTCTGGGTGTCCTGGAAAAACGGCTCAATCTGTGGGTGTTGCTTACGGGCAGCGTCCAACAGATCGTTGATCAGCTTTTGCTGGTCAGAGTTGAGCGTGATGATCCCGATTGAATGACCCGCAGCGACGAACGCAGGATCAGTTAGACGTTTGACTGTCTCGCTGACAATGGCTTCAGCCTCAGCTTGGTTGTAACGCCCTTTTCCTTTCGCATACACGCCCTCGACCCTGCGCCACTCAACAGCACTTGCGCGAGTTTCAGCGGCAGGGAAGGTAATCAAATTACTATCGTAGTAACGATGGTTGGAGAACGCGATCAGGCTTTCATGGCGACTACGGTAGTGCCAACTCAAACTGTGGCTCGGCACCCCGGCTCCCAAGCATTCGTCCAGGATGCTCTCCATGTCTTCTGCTGTGTCGTCGTCGCCAGCATTAGGGCCACGGCTGAAGAAGTTCGTAGGCGGCATCTGACGAGGGTCGCCGGCGATAACAACCTGCTTGCCCCGAGCTATCGAGCCGATTGCGTCCCATGGAGCAATCTGCGAAGCCTCGTCGAAGATGACCAGATCGAATGGGGGCTGATCGGCAGGCAAGAACTGCGCAATCGACAGTGGGCTCATGAGCATGCACGGTGCAAGGCGATTCAGCGCGTCCCCCATCTCGATAGCCAGCTGCCGGACTGGTTTGTGTCTACGGGACTTCTGCAATTCATGCTTGAGAATGGCAAAGCCGCTGCTCTTGGGAATGTCATTCTTTGAAGGGATCAGGCCACATAGTTTCGCCCGAATATATCGCACCGTCAGTTTAGCCAGTTCGTCGTCCAGGCGAACGAAAGCTCCAATGTCACTCATGTGCTCGGCAGCGACAAAATTCCTCAGAATCGGCTCGCTGTCGATGCCCTGTGTCGCAAACCAATGGGCATAGGCCGTGACAAAAGTTTCCTCACTTGCAGACGGAATCAGGCTTCCCGCTTCCAAAGCTTGGGCGAGGCTTGCCAAGCCGGCTTCACCGGCCTGCTCACGTACTCGACACCAGTCGCACCAGGCCTTGAGTTGTGATTCCTGCTGCTGGATAGAAAGTGAAGTAGCCCGCAACGCCGCATCACTCGGATGCGCGTCTGTGTCCGTTGCAGCCAATCCAGCGAATAGCCGAGCTGCTTCGTGATAGCGAGACAACGCCTGTTGCAATGCCGATAACGCTGCGCTGATTTGCCCACCCGGCGCCAACATCTCATTCGCATCGACGATCAGACGCGCGACTGCGCCGCGCAATGAAACCAAGTGGTCGGGTGATTCGGCCAAGCCACTCAGCAGCCCGCGCAAAGTTTCAGCCAGTGTGATAGCTCGCAGTGTACGGGCGGTGTCGCTGGCCAGACCTTGCCAGCCAGGGATCGACTGCATGTCACTTGCCAAGGCGTCCAGTTCCGTTAACTGCAAATGCAGGCGCTCGAAAATGGCGAGGTCACCCAGCGTGTCCGGAAGGCCCGCCGCGCCACCTAAAGAGGCTAGTTTTTTCGCCACCTTTTTCTTGGCGAAAGTAGCCAGGAACCAGAACTTGCCCTCGGCCTCTCGCCATTCACTGTGCATTGCCTCAAGGGGGATGCGACGGCAAGCTTCATCGGCATAATCCAGTGACAGGCTTTGCTCCAACTCCCGATAGCTCTCTAGCAACTGACAAGCACGCCGGGCTGCTTCGATACGCGTGACAACATCGGGGGCAAATGCGAATGAAAGGTTCATCCCGCAGGATTCCACGATCAGGCTCGTCAAATCGTGAAGCTGCTGTACCTGTGAGGCTTCAGCCACAGGCAACGCCAAGTGCGTCAGGCCAAGAAGCCTCTCACTTGCAGTATTAAGCGCGTCAAGGGCCTGTGGCAACTCACGCGAGGCGCTTGCAATTTGTGCCTGCCAGGCGTTCGACCATTGGGTCTGCGCCAGAGCGCCAAACTTGCCGGACAAGTCGCGCGCCGCAACGCCGTTAAGTCCAAGCCGACGCGCGAGATCGAGCAACTGGCCATACTCGGCAGCATCGTGTTCCTTGCCTGGTGGCCATGCCAGTCTCGGCGTCTGAGGACCGTGATCACGAACGACGCGACCAATCGCCTGATGCAGGGAAAGACCGTTGCTCCAACGCCGATGAAGGACTTCGACCAACTGGTTAAGTCGTGACCGCAGCGTTTGCAATCGAGCAGCCTCACGCTCCCACTCCTCGGCGCTCAACGCGTCACTCACATCCCATGCGCGATCCAACTGCTTGAGCACTTCAACTTTGGACGCTTTGCTTGAGTGCAACTCCAGGCAGAACTCGCCTAGCCCCTTCTCCGCCAAGCGACGATAAACCACGTCAAGGGCAGCACGCTTCTCTGCCACGAACAAAACGCGACGGCCTAGAGCAAGGTTATGAGCAATCATGTTGGCAATGGTCTGCGACTTACCGGTTCCCGGAGGTCCATCCATTACGAAACTATGAGTGCCAGCCGATGCCACCACGGCAGACAACTGCGAAGAGTCAGCTGGCAATGGCGCAAAAAGCTGAGCAGGCGTTACCGATGAGTCCAGGCGCTCAGGCCTGGGAAACTCGTCCGAGCCAGAGAAGCCTTCACCTGCTTCTTTAGGCTCCAGCAAATGCTTGACCAATGGGCTTTGCAGCAGCTGTGCCCCGTTGGCATTCAAGTCCTTCCACATCAAATATTTGGCAAATGAGAAAGTGCCCAAAACCAGTTCGGTACTCACCTCAAATCCGGGCACATCGCGTACCGCTCGCCGCACCATGTTCCAGATGCCGGTTACATCGATGCCGCTCTCATCACTTGGTAGCTCGCCATCGAGCCCGGGTATCACCAACTCAAAATCATGACGCAGCAATTCAAGTAGGGTCAGGTTGAAACGCGGCTCCTCGTCGAGCAACGTCAGCGTCACCCCAGACAAGGCACTTTTGCGCTCAAGTTTCACCGGCAGCAAAATCAGTGGTGCGGAGTAGGTCTTCGGGTCTTCGGCGCTTTTCTTCCATTTAAGAAAGCCAATTGCCAAAAACAGCGTGTTGGCTCCGCCCTCCTCCAGATCGCTGCGCGCCTTTCGGAATAGATCAATCAAGGTTGCTTCAAGCTTGATCTTCTCCAGGCTGGCGAGCACCTCACCCCGCGCCAGCGCTTGACGGGCGACTTCGTCTACCAGGCTTTCATTATTCTGCTGCTCGTACACGGCCACATCACGGCCGCTGCTGTTCAGGTCAGGTACCGGCACCACTCGAATGCGCCGGCCACTCGAAAGAAGGTCTTCAAGAGCTGCCGGATCCGGACAGAGAAGACGCACGCCTTTAGCGCTGTCTGGTAAATGCAGTAGACGGTTGCGAGTAGTCAAATCGAGGAGTTTGCGTTGCCAGAGCGTTAATTTTCCGGCAGGACCTTCGTTACCCTCGTTGATTTCGACATCGAACCCAGGCAGTGCTGGGGCTTCCTCCAAACTTTCAGCGGCTGGCGGAGCATCGTCTGTCAGATCGGATGCATTGATGGCTGACACAAGCGCCATTGGGCGGATCTTCTGCATCCGGGCACGGTGCAAATCGATTGCCATGATGAACTGCTCATCATCTAGTTGCCGCTGCGCAGCGGCGACCGCTTGGCTAAAATTCGGTGCCGGCGATTGGGTCGCCAAGGTGGTCTCGAAAACCACCATCTCCTTCAGATCCAAGCGCTTGCGGACTGCCGACGCTTCGTCAGTCAACAGCTGGGAAAACTCTTGAGGCTGCAACCAAACGCCTGCAAACGCGTGCCCCTTTGTCATGATAAGCAGGGTATTCAATCCAGCCTGCTCCAAAGCCGCAGCGAACAGCAATGCCATATCCAGGCAGGTCGCCACGCCGTTTTCCAGAATGACGCTTGGTGGCCTGATCTTCTGGCCCTGTTGCTCAAAACTGGCTGGAGGCAATGCATAGCTCAACTGAAAGCTGCACACCGCAGACCAAATGGCGGAGGCAAGCTCCCATGTGCGGGTGCGCGACTTGCTTTCATAGCCATCAATGCCGTCTTTCTTTCCTGCTCGCCGCAAGACCTGAGAAGCCGCTTTGAGCACTCGGTCTACCGATGGGTCATTGGGCATGCAGAAAGCTGCCAGCAACTCTGGCATGGCGCTCAAACCACCCCATTCAGTGCGAGAAAGCAGCTCAGTGGGAAAGCGCTGCTCGACGAGCAGGTTCTCGCCTTGGGACAAGCGCAATACCACATCGGCACTCAGGCTTTCACTCAGCCCGGACAGATAGCCAGCGTTGAGTTTGATGTCGCGCTCAGAAATGCTAAGGCGATCACCCGCATGAATCCGGTCAATATGCCAAGACCGGCTTTCAACGAAATCCGGGTCGGTGCTTAAAGTCAGTATCAGATTTTCAAGATTTGTTTCTTCCTGGTTCCAAATGCTCAATTCTCGTACAAGCGGAATGGCGTTCTGGTGGGAAGCGAAGCCGATCTTACGAGCGATCAGCGCCTCAATCTTGATGTTCATCCACGGGCTCCCGAAGCTACCAGTGCTTGCCTCATAAAGAGGCAGCTAAAAAAAACCCCTATAGTCCATGACTAATCACCGGTTGGGAATTTCTTTATCTCGCAATCCAGTCGTATTGTTCAGGCAATAGCAGTCGCGTGAATTGTTCCACCATGCTGTCGAACGAACTATTTTGCCTCTCCACACCCCACTGTTGCGGCCAAATCCACCCCCACTGTATCTGCTTCTGCCTGACGACTACCGGTTAGCATTACTCCTCATCCGAGGAGGTATTGCTCCATGCCGGACGCCACCAGCCTCTACCTGTTCATTGTTGCCGCCTTGCTGTTGCTGATCGTGCCGGGCCCTAACATGGCTATCGTCAGCAGCCATGCCATTGCCCACGGCTGGCGCGCCGGCCTCGCCGCAGCACTGGGAATATCCCTGGCCGATGTGCTGATGACCGTCATGGTCAGCGCAGGTCTCGGTGCGCTGGTGATGAGTTGGGCGCCAGCCTTTGACTTGCTACGGTGGGCCGGGGCTTGTTATCTGATGTGGCTGGCCTGGCAGGCATTGAAGACGCCTCCTGCGGATACTGACACTCAAGCTACACAGGCTCCGTTTCGGAAAATCTTTGTCCGAGCCACGCTCAACAGCCTGTTAAACCCCAAGGCGCTGTTGTTCTTCATGGTATTCCTGCCGCAATTCGTCACCGTAGGTGCCAGCAGCGTCACCGCGCAATTAATGTTCTTGGGTTTGTTGCTTGCTCTGATCGCATTGATCTTCCATTCCCTGCTCGGATTTTGCGCCGGACGGCTGCATGGGCGCCTGCGCAAAGGCTTGATATCCAAACGCCTTGGGGCTTACGGTTTCGCTGTGGTGATGACAGCTCTGGCGGCACGTTTACTGGTGCTCAACCGGCCGCTTTGAGGCTAGAAAAGATGGCCCATCCACGTGGTCTCGACGTCATGGAAAACTAATCCGAGTGGTGCTCATCGTATGCTGGCCCCCCTTCGGCGCGTAATGCTGTTCACTTAAGAACATTTTGGGGTTGGGTGCATATCCGTTTCTGCGGTAACGGCGGCTTAGGGTTCCGCCCTGACGGCGGGTCACTTGGAAGAGCGCCAAGTAACCAAGCGCTTTTGCCCCTGACGTTCGGTGCCTCGCTAAGGCTCGGCATGCCCTCGCTCCGGTCCTGCTCCGTGGGCCCGC
>Ga0157371_10000358_pt1 | contig 57995 bp, 72 predicted proteins | sample C45metaG_FD_113462 | JGI IMG/M metagenome (GOLD analysis project Ga0157371, IMG submission 113462) | Corn rhizosphere microbial communities from Kellogg Biological Station, Michigan, USA - C4-5 metaG | ecosystem: Host-associated > Plants > Roots > Rhizosphere > Soil | place: USA: Michigan... | reverse complement strand
CATCCCACACGTCTTCGTCATCCACGCGGCCAGTACCAAACGCCTCGCCGTGTTCCATGAAGCGCACCGCATACAGGTTTGCGTTAACGCGCTTGCCGAATTTGTTGTTCTGCAGCCACGGGTCCACCACGACCGAGAACGTTGCGCCGCCGTAAAACAGGTCTGCAATGGTGTCGCGGTCGTCTTTCGGATCGAGCTTCGCACCGCTGGAGTCACGCAGGGTCGGACGTCGGGACTCGCGCGCCTTCACCACGTAGCAGCCCTGATACTCCGGCTTATCCTCGTACCACTTGTTCCCGTCTTTGATGAACAGCTTGCTGGCCGCGATCTGCACGTTGGCCACCTTCATCATTTTGCGAACCTGTTCGACAATCAGGTCGATAGCCTCTTTGTGCGTGTCTTTCGGCAGCAGGCTGTCGAATGAATATTTCGGCTCGCCGCCGTCATCACCGGCTTTGGCCACCAGCACATTCGGGTAGCTGCCGATAACGTTATCGATGCGGATCACACCGTTGTCGTACAGCACCGCGTTTTTTACTTTCTTCACCACTGTGAGCTGCTGGGCCATCTCAATTCCTCTCGTTTTACCGTTCTACCGTTCTACCGTTCTACCGTTCTACGGGGATACGCTAGTCATCCCATATGCCTTCGTCGCTGTGTGAGAGCGCCGGACGTGGGTCGTTGTCATCCACCAGCGTCGGCTTGCCGGGCGGTGAATAAACCTGTTTCTGGATAAGGCGCGGAATGACCTTGCGGTCATACTTCGTCACCTTTCTCAGCTTCTCCTCCATCTGGGCCGGGGATATCACCTCAACGGTGTAAATCTCCTCCTCCGGGAGTCCCAGAAAGAGCATGTGCTCAGCTGCCGCCTTGGGGTCATGCCACTGCCGGAACGACCGGCCAGCTGACAGCTTTTTGCCCCGGATTGCCGTGCCGTCCAGCGCCTCGCGGGTCAGGTGTTCGTCGAGCTTCTGAAAGAAACTTTCCACCGGCTTGCGGTAGGCCAGAATCTGCACCATCTCGTCATGCGACAGGCGCGAGGTCTCCGCCGTGTACATCCGGTATTCGTCGCGCAACCGCGCTTTCATCATCGTCATGGCTTCTGCACTCACTGCGAGACCGAGGGCGTCCAGCTCGGCGTAAACAAGGGCGTCGATAGCGACCGCGAACGCGGCGCAGTCCGGTTTGACCTTGCACCACTGACACGCTTTGCGGGACACGCGGCGGGGCGCGTCAATCTGCCAGGCTTCTGCTGCTGCAGCGCGAACTTCCTCGCCGAACGCCAGCAGCTCCTCACGTGTGATCGTCCATTCGCCCCAGTTGTGCAGGCGAGGCTGGCCAATGCGCACCGTGATTTTCTGGAAGTCGTAAAGCCAGTCCCATTCGTTGAAGAAGCCCAGCGCGTACAGCCGCGCCTGCGTGTTGCCGTGGGTCTCGACGTACACCCCTTTCCCGTATTTCAGGTCAGAGATAACGAGGTGCCCCCGGTAACACGCCGCGTGGTCAGCAGTTCCGCCCTGCGGCACGAACGGCAGATACTCGCCTTCCAGCGCTTCCGGGTCGGCCACCGGCATAAGGTCGGTAAACCAGACTTTCTGCTCGATGTAGTGGTCGCCGGGCAGCACCGCGCACCAGTTCACGTAATCCTCAACCCAGTCGAGCATGATTTCGTCGATGGTCACGGAAAACGCCGGTGCCTCGGGCTTCTCCTGAATGATTACGGTCTCGCCGATGCGGTCAGAGGGTTTAACGCCGGTGCGCAGCCAGCTCTCAGCCAGTTCATGCGCGACCGTACCCTCTGCCGCTTCCCAGCTGCCGCTGTCTTCTTCCAGCAGGTTCGCTATGAGACTTCCCGGACACGAAAGCCACATAGCCGAACCGGATGGGGCGAATATCGAGTGACCGGCGTCCGCGAACTCCTGCATCAGCCGACGTAAAAAACGTTTCTCACCTTCCATTCGCGCTCCTCCGGGTCAGGCCCGTTGCCGGGCCAGTCCGGTTAAATCTCTTCGTCGTTCGATTCGTCTGCAGGCTGCTCAGCCAGCAGGCCGGTCGCATCCTCATACAGCGCGTCGTAACGCTTGGCGTCGTTCACTTCGGACAGTTTGGCGAAGCCGTGACGAGCCAGCAGCTCACGCGCAGCCGGTGCGCCCAGCGCATCTTTTACGGCCACTACAGCGTCGAGTGTTTCCTGCTTGGTGCGCTCAGACTTGGCAACCTCGTCGGCTTTTTTGGTCGCGGTAGTTTTGCGGCCACCGGTGGTTTTTTTCGTGGTGGTGTCGGCATCGACTGTACCGGTGTCGTCTTGAGAAGTTTTCACGATGGTCGCTGGCGTTTCGGCCACGCTTGCAGAGGTGTTACTGGCGGTTTGTCCAGTAGATTTAATGTATGCGTCCGCCAGTTTGTTGATCGCAGCGGTCAGTTGTTCCAGTTGGCCAATCGGTTCAGACATGGGGTTACTCCGGGTGAAGGAAAGGTGTGTCAGAGAGTTTTGAGACTAGAGTGCGGCAAAAAACATGTCAACGAATCTTATCAATAATTTGTGGGAACACAAACTATACGTGACTACGGTGAATGAATTTAATGTAAGTCAAATCACATATCCGCGATTGACGGACTACCCGCCCGCCACCTAGTATCATGGGACGCCGCTACAGCTGGCACCACCAACTTTTTGAGGGTTTTATGATGAGAATACCTGTCTGGGCGCGCGATGATTCATCGGCAAGGTTAAAGTTTTTGATGCTTACGCTGGCGTCGTATCATAACCCTAACTGTACACTCAGAAATCTTGCCGATGATGCCGGTTTGCACGCCAATACCGTTTCCCGCGCCCAAAAAATGGGCCGGATGAGTAAGCGTATTGCCGTCGCTCTGACCGAAACAGCGCCCGACGCCGGTATCAAACCGGTGTGGCTGATTGCCCCGGATCTCATCCAACTGAATGAGCAAGGGGATATTGTTGAATGAGTCAAATGTTCAAATCTCTGGCCCTGCCGGTCTTTCGCCAGGGCTATTCAGTCATCCCCATAACGCCCCATGACGCCCAGACCGACAACGCCGGTAAAGTGCCCGCGTTTAAAGACTGGGCACGCATGGAAATCACCGAAACCAATATCACCAGCTGGCTCGACCGCTACGCCCGCTATGGCATCGGTATCCGCACATGGCAGACCCCTGCAGTCGATATTGACTGTCTCGATGACGAGGCCGCTGCGCACATGCGGTCGTTCGTCGAAAACACCGTCGGTGTCGCGCCCGCGCGCGTAGGCCGTGCCCCGAAAACCCTGCTGCTGTACCGCACCACCGAACCATTCACGAAAGTGAAGTCCCACACGTGGCTCGACGACTGGGGTCAGGAGAATGCGGTCGAGATCCTTGGGGCTGGCCAGCAGTTCGTCGCCTACGGTGTTCACCCGAAGACACTTAAGCCTTACGAATGGGTTACGTTCCAGAATCCCGAGAACGCTAACGCCCTGACTGGCCTTGAAGCCATCTCGCTGTTTCAGGCGCGCGATATTGCGGACGAGTTCGACCGGTATGCCGAAGCGATGGGCTGGCAGCGCCACACTAAGCGCCACCCGAGTCGCGGCACGTACGCGGAAGGCGATGAGGGCCGTTCTGCCGAGGTAGACCCGGATGACTGGGTTGAAATCGATGACATAAAAGAGAAGTGGGAAGGCTCATACGATGAATTAGCCGAGCTAATGAGTAAGGTGCCACCCGCTGAGGACTATGACGAGTGGTATCCGGTATTAGCCGCGCTAAAGGATGCCGAACGCGAGCCGGATGAGTTCCGGGATATCGCGCTGGAGTGGTCAGCCCGCGCCAGCAACTTCGATGCGGACGCTTTCGACCATAAGTGGGAAAAAGGCGGGTTCAGGCGCGCCGGTAACAACGTTTTCTCCATCAAATCGTTAATGCGCAAAGCCGAAGTGATGCGCATGGAAAACGATATCGAGGTCGAGATTGTTCCTCAGTTCGCTGAGGCCCAGACGCTGAAAGAATGGGATCTCGCCGCTGAACGTCTGCGCGAAACGCCGGTGTTCGGTACGCTGCGCGAGCACGCGGTCGTCGTGGCCTGCGAGCACTACAAACGCATCACCGGCAAAACCATACCTGCGGCCACAAAGCGGTTTGCGCTGTCCGTGGATTACACCCAGTTCGAACCGCCGGAGTGGGTTAAGCCGTGGGTGTTCATCCAGACCGAGAATATCTTTGTGCATCGCACTTCCTCCATGCGTCTGGTGCCGCACGCCTTCAACAACACGCTGGCCAGACACACCAAAGCCATGAACGTCACCCCGGAAATCTTCGTGACCCAGCTCTGCCCGATCCCGATGATTGACGGCACGATGTATTACCCTGCAGCGCACGGCGATATGCCAGGCAATATCTGGGTGCCCACCAGCTCAGTGGAGGGTGAGGACTTTTTCGAGTTTCAGGGTCGCACGTTTCTGAATACGTTCCGCCCGTCTACTGTCCCGGAACTACCGGAAAAGCAGACTAAGGCGGGCCGTATGGCTGCAGAGGTGGTGATCAACTACTTCCAGACCCAGTTCCCGGACAACGCTGAATATATCCGGGTCATGGACTGGCTTGCGTGGGTAATTAACAATCCTACTAAACGGATAAATTACGCACTCCTGATTTTAGGCGGTCAGGGTTCCGGCAAATCGATCATCAAAAAATTCATGACCTACATGCTCGGCGCTGAGAACGTGGGCACGGTCTCTAACCAGATTATTCACAAATCTTTCTCGGGATGGCAAGCCGGAAATATCTTGAAGGTGATCGAGGAAATTTCCGTGTCCGGTCATCGTTACGACGTCATGAACATCCTGAAAGAGCCGATTTCCAACGAAACCCTGTTCATCGAACGCAAATACCGGGATGGCGTGGAAGAGGTTAACACCGCCAGCTGGATGGCCTACACCAACGACATTGCTGCGCTGCCGGTCACGCGCCTCGACCGCCGCTGGCTCATTGTGCAAAGCCAGTTCAAGACGAAAGAGCACGTGCAGACGTATCTGGCCGACCACCCGGAGTTCTATAAAGACTTCGAACGGGCCTTTACCCGCCACGCTGGCCAGATAAAGCTGTTCCTGAGCAAATGGAAGTACAGCGAGGACTTCGACCCGACTGGCCACGCGCCGGTTACGCTGTCACAGGAAGACATGATGTACACGGCATTCGACGACTTCACCGATGCCGTACTGAACGCCGTGGATTCTGCCGAGTACGCGGGCATCACCCCGGAGATCATTCACTCCCACGGCCTGACCGTCCACATCCCTCGCGACCTGCGGCCAAACATGCGTCACATTGCGTCACGTCTGGCCGATATTGGCTATCGCCGTCTGGGGCCGGGCCGTGTTCAGGCCAGACTTAACGGACGCATGGGCACCATCTACGCACGTGACCCGGACAAATGGCGCTACCCAAACAACACTGACCGGTTTGATATCCAGCGGATACAGCGCCATCTGGAGGAACATGCCAACGAAATCGAGACAATAGACGTTATTGACGCATGGCGGTGACGAAAACAAGGTGAAACGGGGAGCGAAAAGCTCCCTTTTTTACGCCCGTCACACCGTCACTTCCGTCACGTTGTCACGTCGATACACGTCGCATTTCCTGCTCTGATACACCTCACACGTACCGCCCGCACCTCATTTCGTCGGATTCACAGTGGCTGTTGCAGTGAACTTCTCACTGTGATTCGGGCCATCTCGTTATTTTCCAGTGGCTTACGCCTCGATTGCACTGTCACACAGTAACACCGCAAAACTCTATATATGAACGTATATATGTACCCTCTTACCCCCTCACTGCTATTCCTATTACTCTTTTTTATTGTCAACAGTGCAACAGTGAGTAGAAATAGGGTAATAAGTCTTTAATATCAACGGTTTGACGTTGTTGCAGTGTCGTGTTGCAGTGTTTCAGTTCAGTGTGAAGGCCCGACCGTTGAGGGGCCATAAGCGGTATAACCGCATGATTTTGCTGCGTTTGTACGGCGGTGCGGCACTGCAACAGATATGCCTCAAAACAGCGTTAAGCTATGCTTATTACGACCGTCATATGCCCGTAAGTCACTGATTATTAAGGCGGGGCTATAGTGATTTCGGCGCATTTGCGCGAATCGCGGCTCTGCGCACCCCCGTACGTCGAGAGGTCGCCACCAAGTACCTTTTCGTTTTTTAAGTCAAATTTCGCCTCAGAACCCCGCCAGACAGGCCCACGCCCCGACCGTATAGGTGATATCATTTATTTATTTATCGTCGCGTGTACCCCCTTTATATTGCGTCTATGGGCCTGCCTGCTATGCCATGCCACCACACAGCCGCACCATCCCCCTGTATATGCCCTGCCATATGACCGCACCACCGCACCACCGCACCACATACCCGCCACGTGTACCGCACCACCGCACCACCGCACCCAGACACACGCCCCGTATATCCGCACCACGTACCCGCCGCCCTATGCCGCCACCCGTATCGACTCACGTCGCCCCCATGGCACGGGCGCACACATAGCCGGGTCTGTTGCCATGGGTATGGCATACCAGGCGAACGGGTATCATCGGGATCGGGTCTGTCTGGGCTGGCGTCCGGGTGGCGGGCCGGGCCGGGGTCGGGTCGTGTGTGTGGTGCATCTGGTAGCGGAATATCACAGCGGGCATGGTATGGGGTCGGGCCGTGGAGAATCTGCCAGGCGGGCGCGTGCATGGGTCTGTCTGTGTGGGGTCGGGACATACGGCGGGCACTGGCGGGCGGTGGAGCTGGGGCCGTTCGGCGGTGGAGCTGGGGGCGTGGTTCGGCTCGATCCGTGGGCGTTGCCGTCCAGACTTTTTAAAACGCGAAAAGCCGCGCCCCGTATGGGTTTAGCGGCGGTTTTCTCAGAGGGAAAAGGGCGTACGGCAACGGGACGAAATCACGCCCCAGCTCGGGACGGCGGGACGGTCGGACGGGAACGGCGGACACAAAAAAGCCCGCTTAAGGCGGGCCGGGGTCTTGCGGGTCTGTGAGTGCATCCACGTCGATTTGCATGGGCCATAGCCCACGGATGATAGCGAGTGCGCACGCGGCGATCATGCCGGTCTTGAACCCCAGCGGAACGAGACCCGCCAGGAGGATAGCGGCGACCGCCGCCACCATGATCAACAGGACGCGCACAACGGCTTTTGCCGGGTCGCCCTTGTTCGGGGTCGCTGTCATACGCCAGCCCTCCACCGCTTGCCGGTACGGGTCGCGATGATCTGCGCATCATAGCCGCCGTTCGCCCGGCGCGTAACCTGCGTGTAACCGTGGCGCGTGGCGTACTGCTTCGCGCCCTTCTCTGACGTGCTGACGTCACAGTGTGAGCCGTCCGACTGCACCACGCCGTAAACCGCGTTATTGCTCATTTAAAATTCCTCCTGGTCATCGTCGTTGAACTGGCTGACGAAAGCGTCAACTTTCGCGGTTAAGGCGCGGTGATCGGTCTCGACCGTTTGCAAACGCTTCTGGTAGTAAGTGATAGCGGCAACGAAAGCGGCATCACGGCTATCAGCACGCATCGCCAGATTCATTCCGCGCGTGGTGTCGTACAACCACCACCCGTCCGACTTTTCACACAGCGTGAGTGTGTCCGCCGGGTATTCATAGGAGATTAGCGCGCTCATGCTGCACTCTCCTGTACTGGTTCAACGTACCGGGCGACGATATCACCCGCTTTTTCCTGCACCATGTCCAGACGCCCGGACACGTGCCAGACCTGCAAGCCGCGCGGCGCACACTTGCCCCGGAACATGCGCCATAATTGGCCCTTCACTTTGAACGTGTAAGGGGATTCTTTCGGCTGCACCTCATGCACGGTAACGCGCCGCCCGTCTCGGGTCAGGTACTCGCCTGGCTGGCTCACGATGACCGGCAGGCGGTTAGTCACTAACATGGCTTGTAATGTCGGATTCATGGCGGTTTCCTCAGTTGGTTACACGGGCAAGGTTCGCAAACTCGCTATCGTCTGACAATTTCAGAACGACAGATGAAAACGCGGTTTCGCTGCTGTAGCCGTCGAAATGTTCCCCGGTCTCAGTGCCTTCAAGGCGGAGGAAATCAGACAGCTGGTAAATCCATTCCGGCGATCCGTTATCGGCTGGCAGGTAGATAAACTGTGTGCCTTCCTGCGTGAAATAATCCTCGCCGTTTTCCAGGTCTATGCACGCCTCAGAGCAAGCCATTTCCTTTTGTGCATCGTCCAGGTCTTGCCAGTACATAAGCGGCAAATCATATTCCAGCGGCGTCACCTTGCTACCGCTTTCCATGTACCACGGCACGCCCGGTAAGAGATCCATATCCAGATCGTAATGGATGGCGTCATAGCCAGCCCCATGCAAGCCCAGCGCCACCGCCACGACGTCAGACGATAAGCCCAGCTCGGATAGTGCCTGCTCCACCTCCTCCGCGTCAGTACCGGCAGCGCCGAAACGCAGGATGATTCCAGAGTTAACAGCGGCGGTCTGATGGATGTAAAACACGTTGCCCGCTTTCGCTAATAACAGCTGGTAATCAGACTCGGATAAATGGCGCAACGCGGCAAAAGCGGTGATATAAGTAATTTCGGGATTAAGAGTAAATTTCATTTTAATATGTCCTGTCGGTTGATTGAATAACGTTTAATAAGGCCCGCCATTCAGACGGGCAATATTAAAAGCTATAGCGGAAACGGTTTATATAAATCCTCTTTTAATCGAAACGCCGTCCGCTCCGCTAGGTTGTACATTTCAATTGCTAAATCTGCTTTAAAGGCATCCTCCGCTATTTCGATTAACGGCTGACGGCTTGTCGGGTAATAAATAAAACGATATTTATGATGCAACGTGAATAATTGTACGCCCTCATAATTCGCTTTAATAATAAAACCGTAATTAGGTGCCCAGCCGTGAACGGTAACGAGGAACGTAACGCCGTTTTTAACATGGGTAAATGTGGTTGTTTCCGGTGCCATTGTTAAGCCTCCTAGCTAACAACGCGGACGGACTTAAACGGCGCGCCGTAAACCGCGATCCCCCCGCTACTATCGCGGCGCATGATTTCGAGATGGGACGGCATCCAGCCGGATGACTTGCCCACATAAAACCGGCGCTGTTCGCCGTACGCGTCGATCACCTCCACGCGTTGCCCTTCCAGCCCGACAAGTTGAGAGACCAGCCCCAAGGGACAACGTTCACGGTAAAGGCTGCAAAACAGGCCCGCCCACTGGATAACGCGCTGGCACTCCGCATAGTGCTTCTGTGTGCCGATACGGGCCGGAATCTCTAACCGGGTAATGTCTTTACCCTGTGCGCCCAGAATCATGCGCGCGGCGTCGTAATGCTCCGCTGTGAGCCATTCCAGGACGGCGCGCGCTTTGCGGTCTAACACGGTGAAGCCGTAGCAGGAAAAGCCCGCGCTGGCGGCGATGACGTACAACTGTTGCTCTTTATTAACGGAATGTAAGTTACTCATAATTAGCCCCCCGGCTATGTTGTTTAATAACGCTTAGTAAAACCCGCCGCGATGGCGGGCAGAACTAAAAGTTATTGACCAGTTCAGGGAATACGCCCGGCGCGAAACGGCGCAAGCATAAGTCCTGATAAGTATTAGCGAGCGTCAGAATAAGCGCGCACGCCTCATAATGCTTTTTAGTGCCGGTGCGCGCCGGAATATCCAGCAAATCAATATTAGTTTTACGCTGGAAGAAAAGAGCGCGCGCACGCTGATAATTCTCCTCAGATTTAAGCCATTCCAGAACAGCGCGCGCTTTGCTGTCAGTATCCGCAACGCGATAGCTTTTTAAAACCTGATGAATTGACGCGCTAAACGGCGATGCGCTTTTAACATCCACGCGAACAACATATAACTGCGACGGCTTATTAACATAATGAATCTTTTGCATAACAGCCCCCCGGCTATTTCAAACTAAAATGACGGTTCCCGTCGTATGTCACAATATATTGGTCGAGTTCGTACGTCTCGCCGTATGTCTTGCTAATACCGTTGATGCGTAATAACAGCTGCTTTGCCGCGTAGCGTGCGCACGCTTCAACCTCTGACATCTCAGAGTCGCCAACAGTCGGATAAGGAACGGTTAGCGGTTTGGTCAGGCTGCAATATGCGCGCATACGGGGCAGCGTTTTATCAGTGCCAGGCAGAAACTTAACAGTGATTGCAATAGCCATTATTCATCCTCCCCGGTGTCGGTGTCTGCATCGTCCAGCGTTGCGCAAAATTCCATGCCATGCACTTTAAAGTACAGTTCGCGATGCTCCAGCCATACGCAAACGGATTCCGCGCCGGTGCTGTCTACAGACCGCAAATCGTATTCAAGCGAGTGAGAGATATCGCCCAGCCGCGCGCCGCTACACTGGCGGATCTCACTCACCTGATAACGGCTTGCGCCGGTAAAGTCTTTTTCGTCCAGCGCGAACACGTCCGCCAGCGCACTGCCGATGGTATACAGAACGCCGTCTAAATCTTCGCTATAGGCTTCGCGCAGAATGGCGTTTGCTTCCAGTTCGACGCACGCAATAGCGTTGTCACACTCTGAGAAATCGCACTCAGGTTCGACCTGGGCAAAGTCCGCACCGGCGACGATTGCCCACGCATCGGAACTGTAATCAACGCTAGGAGCCTCATAGCGTGCGGAGTCCAGCGCATCGCGGATAATGTCCGCTACGTTGTCCCAGCGGTCAAACGTCAAACCGGTGAGACCGGACAAGTTAGCCTCAATCGCCTCAGCGATGTTCCTGCGGGTATATTCTGACATCTCGTTAACCTCATATAAGCATGTAATCAGATAATCCTGTAATCATATGTTGAGATGATTACCGGCGATGAGGTTAATTTATAGATACACGTCGCGTATGTCAAAGCCTTTTGTAAAATATCTTGCAAAAAATCTGCTCCACCCTGTATAGGGCTATCCCTGCTATATAGACAAACCGCCGCCCGGCACTAACCGTATGATTCTATACGATTTTTCCAATCGACCCCCATCGACGCGCCGCCACCTGGACGGAAAGCGCCCCGCCCGGCGTGCCGTAAACCCCTGATTCTATACGATTTTTCCAATCGAGACCCCCGGAAAACCCCGAAAAACCCTAGCTAAGTCATTGAAATACAACGAAAAAGCACTGGTCGGGCCAGTCAGCCCTCATTTTCGCCACCTCCCGGAATCTGAAACCCCCCATTTCTATACGAAAATCCCGCGCGAGGCCCATAAATCCCCCGCCGTTACTTCAAAAAGCTGGCAGGCGGAAAGAAAACCGAACGAGATTTTGGCCTTTCCCCGGCCCGTTACTTCAAAAAGTCGGCAGGCTGAGGTTTTTCTGTAGTTTTTTCCGACAACAACTGGAAACCTTTTTGCCACCAGCCTGTACCACGTGCCGTGTCAGCGATTCGTTACTCTGAAAAGTCAGCCGGTGCCCGGTAAATCCTTGCAAAATTGCGGGTCGCGACGTTACATCCTGTACGCTGAATGTACTGTTCGGGAAAAGTCTTTGACACACGCGGCGTGTACATCTATCGTTAATTTTTCAGCCTCATTTGACCACGGAAAATCTCATGCCAACACAACACGATGACACATTCGACCTGCCACCGGGTTATGAACCTTCCGAGCCGTCACGCAAAAGTGGCGCTGACGACCGCGCGCTGACCGTGGCCATGTTGTCCTCTGAGGCCGACGTGGATATGCCGGGTATGCGCCAGCCCGCCAGCATGGTGAGCAACCTGATCGCACTGGCGGTCGGTGAGAACTACACGAAAAGCGTTCGCGTGGATGACTCCGTGACCATGAGCGGGCTGCAGAACAAGCTCAACGACTGGAAGCACCGGCTGCGCCAGTCCGTCAATCAGGCGGTGCGCCGTGCCCGTGACCACGACAACCGCGTGCTCACCATGGAAACCAGCCAGACGATCACCCCGAGTGGCCGCGTTTACGTGCAGATTATCGTGACCCGAACCGAGTAGCTGGCCACCAGCTTTTCCAGCGGGAAGGCACCTTTGTTTTTCGCTTACCACCCTATTGCCCGGAGCGCCGCGTGAGCCAATACGACGAGAAGACACAGAAGATTATTTTTGACCTCTGCGAAAGCATTTACCGCGACCACGAAGCGTCGTACTACCTCAAGCAGATCAGCCGTCTGGCCATGAAGTCACTGACGCAGGAGACCTACCCCAAACCGAAGACGCGCGACGATGCGCAGGAGTTGGTCAGCAAGCTGCGCCTCGACTTCGACCTGATTGATGACAGCGCCATGCTGCGTGAACTGGTTGAAGAGATGGAGAAGCGCCACGAGGAAGGTTTCAACGCGTTCTTTGAAACGATACTGGCGCGCTTTATGGAAGCGGTAGGCAGAACGGAAGTGACGTTTGATACCAAGCACATGATTGCGGAAATGTTCGCGCCCTCAAAGCTGGAAGTATTCAGCTCGCCGGGGCACCTGACCTACCGACTGCGCGAGGAGAGTGACGATGATGCTCAGCGCTGAGGAACAGGAATACGAGATGGTCAGCACCCACCTTTTCTATCTGCTGGATATGCCGTTTATCCATGACTTCGACACGATAGGGATCTCGGTACGCGTTAGCGATACTGATGATGCCGTGCGGGTGTTTCTGGAATGCGAGTGTGACAACAGTGACAAAACGGCGCGGTACGTGCTGTACGTCCAGCACGGCCCGGAGGCGCAGCGCAAGTGCATGAGCTGTGCGGATTACCTCGTTAAACAGATAGCCGATGACTCACTTCAAAAGCATTTGATGCAATGATTATTTGATTACATGCTTACGTGAGGATACGATTAAAACCTCCTGTAAGCATAAAAACATATAATGATTTGAGGCCCGCATGTACCCCAGCAAACGATACCAGCCCACACGTATGCACCTTGAGCGCTGCCTGCGCCACCCGGAACTGGTTAAAGCCGAAGCCCTGTCGATAGTCGTCATCACCGCCATCGTCTTCAAAAAGCGCAACCTCGGAACCGCCCGCGTCATGGTCTGCCTGGACGTGAACCACGGCGAGCGCCGTCTCGATCTCTACTGCCCGATGGCCGACCGCGAGACCCGTGCAGAGGAGTGTGCGAACTACCTGCGTGCCTACCTGCGCAAAGACCCGCGCTACGTTGAGCATCCGGGAGAAGTCGCCCATGGGTGATTTCCTGAGCTATCTGACGAGCTGGGAGTTTGCGCATAACTACCTGACGCCTTTCATGTGGGTCGTCTCCGCCGTTTCTACAGCGATTTGCCTGTGGTCGCTGTACTCAATCCGGCGCACGCATCGCATGGGCCAGTGGTTCTCTGCGCAGGACTATGCCCGGCTGGCCGTGTTCGACAGCTTTGTGCGCTGCGGTGCCCGGTCGTCACCTATCAGCGAACAGATGGAGTTTTCTCTGCGTGAGACCTATGCCGCCGCTGCAAAGCATAAAGGCGAGGCGTTCTATACGCAGTTCGTGAAGTTTGAAACGCTGGCTGACCGCGAACTGGACGCGGCCATTCGGAAACTGGGAGGGAAAGTGACCCATGAAGAAGATCAGCACAACGCCATCGGCGACAGCACTGGCCGTTAATCGGGCAACCAACGTCAGCAGTGTCGATATGGTCTGGATATTCAGAAGTCTGGAACGGGTTTATGGTTACAACATACACGCGAGTCATACCGGATTCACCGTCGGAAAGCCCGGAGAGAAACCGGTCTATCAGGAAGGCGACTACACGCCGGTACAGGCAAAAGGCGCAAACGAGTGTGCGCTGTACCGCCTGCGCCTCCTTAAGTTCTACCTTTGGGCTGTGGAGAATGCACCCACACCGGAGATGAAAGAATACGAGGGCTGGTTACATGCCAAAATCTCTCAATGACTGGCTGAACGAAGGGCGCAAGGTCGATACCACGCTGCGCGACCTGTTTGAGAATGACGTTGCTTTCACACCGGCGGCGGAGCAATGCTGGTCGTTCGCGTACGCACTGCCGGTCATCTGCGCAGACGGTTTCTGGATAAGCATTCAGGCGAGTGGCCATCACTATTGCAGGCCACGTAATACGTTTGAAGACGCGACAATTTATACAGCCTTTGAGCTGGGCTTTCCCTCTATGCCGGAGGAAGCGTTGCGCGAGTACAGCGTAAAGAATGCCGATGACCTGGTTAACTGCGTTTACGCATACGTGCCCCGCGACGTCGTGGAGGCGATGCTGGACAGGCACGGCGGTATTGTTGCCCTCGATCACTCTGTCGAACATCTGGGCGTGATGCTGAAACCGGGGCATAAACTAAATGACTGACGATATCGAAAACGTCCGCATCAACATACTGCCGTTTTTCACCAGTCTGCTGCGTGATTACGAGTATGCGATTCAGGCCGACTATTACGGCATTAACGTGCTCGACCGCGACCTGCAGCCGGTTTATCAGGACGGCGAGTTTCGCAATGAAACGTATCACGGCCCTGACGCCGGTCTGGTTTACCGGAAGAGGGTGATCGAGCTGCTTTACTGGGCGCTGGAGCACGCACCGACGCCGGAAGTTAACGAGCTGGGGAGGCTTGTGATTGAAAACCTCAAACGCACCAAACACTGACCCGGAAGCCGCCGGGCGTCTCCACCGCGACCGCATGATGGCGCACTATACCCGCCTGCAATCGTTCAGCCAGGACGGGCTGCGCTGGATTGAGCAGATCGAACAGGCGCATCACGAATATTACCGCACGCTCCTGAGCGCGCTGGAGCAAAGCAGCCGCCCGGAGGATTTCCAGACGTGGCAAACGCTCGATGCGCAGTTCATCAAGCAGCTGTCATCACTGCAGGCCGCAAGCGAACGACTGGTGGAAGCAGGCGCACATCTCAAGCGCGCGCTGGTCAGTCCGGGCGACCCTATAGCCCACATCAAAAACGTTACATGGGATAAGAAATGACAAACTCGACGCTCTACCCGCCAATTGGCCAACAGCGTGACTGGAAAGACCACACCACGGAAAGCGGCGAATACTGGCACCCGGTGTTCTGGTCTGCCGTTGAAAACGCGCCGTCGATTGTGCATGACCCGGAGTGGTTCTTTAACCGCCTCGATCACTTCCATCTGGAGACCGAAAGCCTGTATCTGGGCGATGGCCACCCGCAACAGCATGAGCAGCCGCTGCTGCGCCGGTACTTTGAAGGCGATAAGTCGGCCATCCGGGACTGGGTGCCCCAGCTCGGGCCGGAAGGCACCGGCTGGTTTATCCTGACCGTGCAGGACAGCGACGACGGCCCGTTTGTGGTCTGGGCGCGCCAGCGCGAAGACGACACGCCGGTCGGCGTTCACCCGATTAAGGACGTTAACTGATGTTTGTCGTGGTGTTTGAGCCGGACGAGTTCTACGGCATGGAGGTCGAAGACGGCACCACGCATGTCAATATCAGACGCCCCGACGGCAAGTTTCGCCGCTGTTTTGTTGAGTGTCACGTCAATCTGACCGGTCATTATATGGTGTATATCGTCCGTAACCGGGAGGTAAGCGAGGGTGAAATCTATGAAGCCGCAAAACTCTTCGGCGGCGGGATTACCAGTACCCCCGTCCGCTATCACCCACCGTCTTAGTGACCCGCGTGCGCTGCATCGTGAGCTGCTGAGTGCGCTGCCGGTTGGCCATTCATTCTTTATCGAGGATGCGGACGACCGCCAGCTCTCTTACCTCCGACGACTGGGTTATAGTCTGCAAATCCGCCTGGCGTTCCGGCAGGTTATTGAAGACGAGATTTACTGTAAGCCCGGCGTCCGGGTTAAGAGAGTCGCATAGTGAACAGAAGCACGATACTGCCGTCTCAATACTGGCAGGACAGACGCAACGGTCAGGTGATCGAATGCTCGGGCAGCTTTGTTCCGGGCGGGCCGGAGTGGGGTCTGGCCTACCGGCGCATTCGTCTGCTGCGCCATAAGCTGTCCGGCATGGTGACGCTGGAAGACGCCACGATAGAGAACTCTGCACTGTCCGACCCCAACATGCGGGAGATGACGTTTGCGGAATACATCGAGTGGAAAACCGTAGAAGAGAACAGAGATATTTAATGAATATTCGCGACTCATTTGACGGCTGGGAAGAGGCCGACGTAAGAGCATTCATGGAAGAGAACTACTACCTGTTTCCGCGCCAGCTGGAAGGCGGTGAGTGGGTAGGTATGGTTCGGCTGGCGTACACGTGGTCTGTCTGTTGCGATATCCGGCCAGCCACGCCGTTTATTTACCGGTGGTGTTTTGAAGACCGCGACGAGGCAATCTACTTCCTCGAAAGCATGGTTGATTTCGACGAGGTGCCGGAACATAAAACCTCGCTGCGTGGCCACCGCTACAGAACCGAGCCGCTTTACCGCGAGAAAGACGAAATGGGCTTTGAGAAGTGGTAGCCATCGGGTGTTGAAAGCGCAGGTGTTTCTGGTTATTCTGTCCCTGCGATAACTGAGAGTGTGGCCCCAAACTATGCTCTCCGGCAGATTACCTCCCCCGGCGGTCTGCCGGTCAGTTGCAAGCTGTGTGTTGATACCTCCTCTGTCTGTCAAGCACTGAGATAACCCGCTTCGGCGGGTTTTTTCATGCCTGAAAATCCTCACATAATCCTAACCTCACATAATCATGTAATCATGTGTTGACGTAAGTATATGCTTATGTGCTAACATCATTATCTGATTACATAATTACAGGATTATATGATGTCAAAGATTGTCGCACTACTGAACGGCAAGGGCGGAGTGGGTAAAACCACCACGGCCATTAACCTCGCGTTTGGCATCGCCCGTCAGGGTTTTAACGTTGTGCTGGTCGATACCGACCCTCAGTGCAGCGTCGGAAACTACTACGATGGGGAGAAGTGCCCGTTCAAGCTGATGTATGCGAGCGCAGAAAAAGAGATCTATAGCTGCCGTAAAATGCTATCATCTTATGATTATATCATCATTGACGGAGCCGCTGCGATTAGTGCTACAACTGCAGCTGCAGTAATGGTGTCTGACGTGGTGATAATTCCTGTTACGCCGTCACCTTTAGACTTTTCGGCGTGCGGTGCCATCCTCTCGGTGATCGAGGCGCGTCAGGAGATGAAACCTATCGAGGCGCGTTTCCTTATCACGAAAAAAATCAGCCACACCCGTATGGTTGAGGAGCTGAAAGCGGCGATTGCGCAGACTGAAATCCCGCTGATGCGCACCGGCACCCAGCATCGTCAGAGTTACATCCGCACCATGCGTGACGGCGGCAGTATTTACGATTCAACCGACTCCGCTGCCAAGGGCGAGATCGACCACATTACTAAAGAGGTACTTGAGTTATGTCAGATTCAACAATGACGCTAGGCCAGAACCGCGCCACCGGCAACGCATTAAAGGCCATGGCCAAACCGACGCTGCCAACGAAGAAACTGCAGATGAACGTGCCGGAAGACCTGCACCGCGCGTTTAAAATGGCGTGTCTTAAGCAAGACCGCGACATGACCGACGTCACCGTGTCGCTGATTGAGAAGTGGATAGCCGCCAATCAGTGAGGCTGCTAACTGATAAGAAAACTCTGTTGACACACGTTGTGTGTATTCTTAGGATGCTGTAAACACTTAAGGATACTTTATGCGACGGCCTGTGCCTCAAATCATCGAGTTCGACAACCGCGACCCAGACCGCCACCAGCTTTATCCGATGCTGATGCCGCATGGGCCGCGCGTTGTTGCCGTCACAACCGGGCTGAAAACTGAGCTATGGCTTACCGATGGTAAGAAAACTCTCACGTCTCTCACCGGTTTTGTTCCCCAGATCGAGAAGGCCGTCAGCGACCTTTATCACGCCATGCTTTCCGAACCGCTCCCCGGTATCACCGAAAACGGCCAGCTAAAATATCGCCCCGGTATAGTGTACGACCTCATCCTGCACGACCGCACCGGCGGCGGCGAGGCTGACGTTACCGAGGCTGCACTGGCCGAGTATCTTTTCGATGAAAGCTGTGCGGCGGCTGACGATACGGTGTGCGCGCTGGTTCTGGCCACCGTCCCGCTGCGGTCGTTTGAGCACGGCAAAGATGATGCCGATCTCTGGCTGCGCCGGTCGCACCTGAGACGCGGCTGCAGGCGTCTGGGCGCGGAGAATCCTTTTGCTAATCCCCATCCGATCATCCGCTGCGTCACGCTTGCACCCGGAGACTGGGCTTACCCTGAGCTGGGCTGTGCCGGTGAGACCGCTGGCCGGTTCTGGGTGCAGGTCGATAACTGCTTTAAAAACGGATACAAGGGCTGTCTGGTCATGGATGTTCTGCAGCCGTGGAACGTGCGCGGCAACCATTTCCAGTTTATCCGTGAAGAGGATTCAATTTGAAACACGCAATGGAACACGTAATGATCGACCTCGAAACGCTGGGCGTGAACGACAATGCGCCGGTGTTATCGATTGGGGCCACCTTCTTCAATCCTGCGACCGGCGAGTTCGGCCCGGACTTCTACGAAACGATCAACCTCACCAGCTCGGTGGCCGCCGGTGCGAAGCCGGATATGGATACGGTCATCTGGTGGCTGCAGCAGAGTGAAGAAGCGCGCCGCGACATTATCAACGCCTCACTGCCGGTCGATGAAGTGCTGCGCCGGTTCAGCCACTTCTGCAAAATGTACGGTAAGAACATTCAGGTCTGGGGCAACGGTGCCACGTTTGATCTGACCATCCTGAAAAACGCGTATCGCAGCGTTAAGCGCGACATCCCGTGGAAGTTCTGGAGCGAGCGCGACGTGCGCACGGTCGTCGAGCTGGGGCAGGCGGTCGGCATTAACCCGAAAGCCACGACGTACCTGGAAGGCATCGCACACAACGCACTGCACGACGCACGATTCCAGGCGACCTACGTTTCGATCATCTGGAAAAAACTGACAGGTGTTGCACACTGATGCTCACCGATATAGTTTTAATTCACACTTATTTATTTTCGCCAACACCCGGAATTAATTATTACCGTGAGATTAATCACAACTTAATTAAGAGGTCTGTATGATTGCAACAAACGCACCACGTTATAACAGCCTTGCCGAGTATATTGCCGAGTGTAAGTCTAAAGATGCACATCGTGCCCGTCTGGCGGATAAACTCTTTCACACCGTGCGCTCGGGCCTGCCTGACGAGATACGGCAGGTCATGATGCAATGTCTGGAAGCGAAAATAGACTTTGCCAATTCCAAACACGATTACCTGCTTGAATATTTCGATGCCTTCCGCCGTACCGCCACGCCCCCCGAAATAAATATCGTTCGATTAATCACGCATTATCAGAAACGAATATCGAATAAAGCGAAGCTGTCTTTTTATCAGAATGTTTATTATCGCCGGTTGCTCGACGACGCCAGTCTGACCGAGTTCAGCAATCTGCTTAACGGTGAGCGTAACTGATGGCCAATGGCCATGATGTAATGCGTGAGCGATGCCAGTATCTTATCGAGCTGAGCCGCCGGTCGGAGAGGGAACAAACGCACCTCTCCCCGGACACGCTGGCCGACATGGCCATCATCCGCTTTGCGCTGCACAAACTGACGCTGCCGAGTGCCCCGGACGATATCCGGGAGTGTGCGCAGGCGCTGGCCGGTATGAAAGTCGGCGACTGGTGCCCGACCATCGATGCAAACACGCTGTGCGAGCTGGGGCGTCTGGCGCTTCTGGGACTCGATGCCGAACAACAGAAGGATAAGCGCGCATGATTACCGCCCGAGCCATCACCGCCCGGTACAAACAGCCGTGGATGCAACAGCATGAGACATACGCGACCGAAATGTCACACAACGACGCGGACGAAACCCTGACGTTTGAGCTGCCGAACGGCTCCGTCGTCGAGCTGTCCTACCTTGAGATGCGCACGCTGATCGCGAGTATCGAGAAGCGCCGCCTGGCGGATTAACTGGTTACAGATTAATCTTAAAACAGGTGCCGTATGCCTTAACCTGTAACGCCGGTGACGCTTTAGTGATGTAGTAGGCATAGCGCATCTGAGGAGGCGAATATGTTTATCACTCGCAATACAGCACGTGCTGTCACCGTGTTTCTGGTCGTTGCCGTTGTGTACCTGTGCTGGACGGCCATGAAGTCATCTGAGTGTGTTTCTACCGGCATACAGTTGCAGACCCGTACCACGTGGGCACCCGTTGGCGGCTGTGTCGTGCCGGACGGTTACGACAAGCCCTGGACGGTTATCACTGGCCAGTAAAAAACCTGACCGGCACACCGGCAGCGAATATAATCCCCTTACTGGCGACAGAAGGGGATTTTCATTTATGGCCATAGATAAAGTTGATGAACAACAGACGTTTGAAAGGTTTGCTGAGGAGCTGGTCAGCCGGGAAAGCATGGTGGTTGATCTGATGCTCACCAAAAAGCTGGGGCCACTCACCGACAAAGAGCGCGACCGCGCCCTGAGCTTCTGCGAGACGGACGCGTATAACCATCCGTGGGGCGCTGAGCGCCGCGTGTTTCACTGCGGGGAGTTTCTGGTGGGGTTCTCATCACGCTGGCACCACGACGAGCTGCAGGTGGCCGTGAAGACCGTAGACGGCACCGACAATTCACTATTCTGCCTTAACAAAAGGGACTTCCAATGACGCACCGCTTACTGGTAATCCGCAAAGAAAAGCTGACCGTGAAGCAGCTCGACGAGCTGAAAACCGACGACGAGGTATCCGACATTCGCAGTACGCTGGGGTTTCTGGTTCTGGTCGTCAAGGATAAGTTTAAAACCGACATTGAGTTTATCGATATCCGGCAGATTTTTGACGTGGTGGTCGATAACAAAGTGGTTCTGAATGATATCGGCCCGGAAGCCACCGCGAAGTTTCTCAAAGAGGCCAGTGAACAGACCGGTCAGATAATCAATTTCCAGAAAGACTAAGCCCGCATGGCGCGGGCTACGACGTTAGCCTGCGTTATTCATCTCACGGCTGGCCAGCTCGGCGAAGAAGCCGCTGCGCGAGCCGTAGCCTTTGTGTGTCTTCACGTAGTTATCGATCCGCACCAGCAGATGCTCGGGGATGGTGATGTTCAGCTTCACCGCCCGACCGTTGTATCGCGCCATGTCCACGTCGATAAACGCCCAGAAACCCCCCTGACAGTCCTCGTCATTCAGATGTGCATCGATGCCACTGGCCACCGGCATAGCGGCACGCTCCTCGGCCAGAAACGACAGATGCGCATCGATAGCGCCCTCGGCGTCTGCGACCGCTGCGTCAAACGACTCGCCCGCAAAGTAACAGCCCACGATATCCGGCACGAAACCAGAAAAACCGCCCGTATCCGCGCGATGTAGATATAATGGAAACCTCATATCATTACCTCATTACATGATTAAAAGAGCATATCATTATGTGTTCATACGATTACATGATTACTGTAAAAGAGGGCGCTGAGCGCCCCCGACTACATTTGCTTAAGAATCTTCTGGAGCGTGCCGGTCGCCATATCTTTCGTCGGGTGAGGCACCGTGATTCGGTAACTGACGCCGGGTTTGCTGAAAGTGTGGTGACTGCCTTTGACGCGGCTTAACGTCCATCCGTTCTTTTCCAGTAATTTGATTAGTTGTTTACTGGTCAATTCCCCCTCCTCGTTGAACACACAGAGAGTATACCTACCGGTAAGGATGAATACAACACATTTCGTACCTATTGGTAGGTATTACTTTATGGCCAGTTGGCCACCGGCGATCTTTTTTGTGATCGATACTGAAAGTTTTAAGGGAGAGAAAACATGTCAAAGAAACTGGTGATTCTGGACGTGATGCAAATGACCGGCGTGCAGCTGCAGATGCTGCTTAACCCCAGCAACGTGATGGCGCTCTACTCGACGATGGCCAATGGCCAGCCGTACATGGTTTGCCTGGTCGATACACAGTTTCGTTTCCGGTTGCCCGAGGTTAGTGACCCCGTGATATACGCGGCATTACTGGGCGCGACGGTGAAGCCCGGCTACGTTCTGACGTATGAGGAGTACATTGCGGTCGTGGATGGTCTGGACGGTGCGCAGGAAGGTGATGCGGTCGGGGAGTTACTGCAAAAGGTGATCGGCTCACATGATTAGTGCAGGCGTAAATTCAGATAATTGCGCAGTGAACACATTAACAAGGGTTAAGGTAATGTAAGGGAATAATTTGAGTTATGGATGGCATTGTGACCTGCGTCACAGTTTTTGGAACTATTCGGTTATTTTCTGAGCTGGCAGGGGATTGACACGATTAGACGAAAAAGCGATTCTAGTGGGGCAGCGGAAGGGAGCTACCAACTCCCTTACCGCCTTAGCCTGAAAGTGTCTCTAGCACGTTTCAGACCAATTGAGAACCAGTTTACTCAGTCCATATGCCTGCGTCAACCTCCTCTTTTGTGTCGCGCACACAAAATTTGTAACTGTGCTGTTACACTTTCTAAAGCCATTGTATGCAAACGGCCTGCTCCGGGTTGGAAGAAATTGCGCGTGTTACCGGACAGACAATGGTGGTTGATCGAATGGGGAGTCTCTGCATGATCAACAGCTCACTGCATGTCACCTAACGAGAACTGAGCGACTGGCCGGGAATGAGAAAACGCAGCCATCAAATGCGGATAGTGTCGTCGGTATAACTCTATGGTGGGGTCTACGGGAGCGCAGAGGGGTGTGACAAAAGGGAAACTTTTTGTAGCTCTAAGCCGTAGCATGGTACATGCCTTTCCTGGGATTTTCTGGGAAGGGATCTGCCTGCCTTGAAGCGCCCTATGGCGCGAAAAGCAAGACATTTCGGTGGCAGTGCGCTTGGTGTATGTTGTACCTACTAAAGCAGTAAAGTCTGATTAAGTGAGGGTTAATTGTGAAAGAGAGTAATCCGGGTTCAATGTTGTGGCATTTGGTTCTGCTCGTATTCAGAAATGCCGGTCGGATTCTGAGAAGACGTGAAAAGAAACGTAACCGCTACGTGAAAAAGTAACGTAAGAAAAGAGCGGCATGACCATGGGGAAATCCTTCTGGCCATACCGCTAAGTGGTTCAATAGCACTTCCATCAACACCAGTTGATTCGTTCGTCAGCTCTGCGCTTTGGTCTCTTCCGTACTGGCCGGACTGTTTTGCGTCAGAACTTCACGTTTAATACTCTGCCATTTCCCGAGCTGGTCATTGCCGACGACCAGACCGAAGTAGGTCAGGAAGATATCCAGCCCCAGCTCGCCCCGGTGCGCCTGCAGTAACACGACGTAGCTGCAGACCAGAAACGCCACGGCCTTCATCGTTTTCGACAGTGAAACCGAGCCATCTCCGGCAGATCTGAACAGCTCATCCACCATTTGTTTCACAGATTTCACGTAACGACGCCTCCGGCTTTTCGGTATGCGACGATAAGATCAGTCGTGCTGTGCTCAAACTGGCCATAACCGGATTTCGGCAGGCTGGCCCACCGGCTGCGGCACAAATTGAGCGCGTCGGTGATGCGGCCAGCACGGATAATGTCGGTCGCCCGGCACTCTTTTATCAGCTGCAGCGCAATTAAATCCTGCGCCATCGGACTGAAATCTTTCAGCTTGAGCTGGACTTTGTAGGCGTCATAAAAGCGCGACAGGATTTGATAGCGACCGGCGGCGGTCGAAACAATATTCAGCCGGGGAAGACTCACCCGCACGCGCGGATGGTCTTTGTAGCCGGTGAACAGTGCGCCGCCGACAATCACGTCATAGCCACGGTCGTGCGTGGGCTGACGCCCGTTGTCGGTTCCCTCGGAGAAGGCAATCATATCCAGAAAGGCATTCAGATTGCCGCCGCCTGGCTGAGCCAGCAGGACAGTTTTAATTTCCGCCATTGCCGCCCCTCCGGGAGTTCTCATTGAGCTTATCAACGCCTTCTTTCAGGTCGCGCATATCCGACCGGACTTCGGTGCGGAACTGCGCAATCTGGCCAGCCGTGTCAGAACGTAGAGACGCCTGCGCAGCAATGGTTGCGGCCATCTGGGTCTGCAGAACTTTCACATCGCCCACTGTAATCAGCTGTTGGTTGTTGATGGCCCCGATTTGGCCGTTGATGTAGGTAATCGATGCCGCCAGTAGACCTACCAGCGACAGGATTGTCGGAATGTTCACGGTCAGGTCGAGTTTCACACCTGCACCACGTTCTGCTGCTTGATCGGACATGTCCGGCCTCACATTTTCTAAGTATCAGTCAGTAAACGAGTCGCACGTTGATGCGCACTCGATGCCTTCGCGGTCGTACGGGTAACTGATACATCGACGTGTCGCGCGTAACGATGCTGTTGCGCACCTGCATGACTCTCTCTGTAGCTTGCGGTGTGCTTTTATCAGGGTACTTGGCCGTAATCGCCGTCTGTTGTGCCAGCTGGGCCACCCGGTCGCTCGACTGAATAACGTCTTTGCCCGGATAGGTCGCTGATACAGAAAGTTGTTGGGTAACGAGAAACGCCTGGATAGGTTGATGGAGCGCCTCCGGGTCTGGATAGCCCGAGGCCAGCGCAAAATGCTCAGTGACTTGCGCGGCTGTTACCGGTAAAAACAAACTTTCAGGTGCATCATAGACCACTTCGAAGGCGATTTGTTTATCTATTTTAAACGTTACGGCGTAGTTGGTCGGCAGGAATGCGTCAGGGTACGTTGCCTGCATAGCATATTGCTGATTTACCTGATAAACATCCGCGTCACTTACCGGGAAATCGGTCGAGAAGTAGGTCGCCTCATAGCCTATTTGTGCGATAGTTTGGTGTGCAAATACCCCACTATTGGCCATCTGTGACGGAGAAGGCTCGTTTGTGTGTGTTGCCGTCAGAATGCTGTATTGTGCTACACAGCTTTTCGACCACGGCTGGCCACCCGGAACCAGCTGAGCGGTCAGCTCCACGAACTGCGGCGCGAACACGAACCGGCTGCGGTCGTAGAGAGTCGCCGGTGACAGATACCAGGACGGGTCGGCGCGCAGCGTAAACACCAGACGGGCCTGCGGTAAGGTAGTCTGTGACTGGCGCACCACCGGGCCATACTCGGTCGGCTGCAGCACCAGCACGCGCGCCTGAGCGGCACGGGTTCGCGCCAGCATGTTGCCCGGCACCTCATAATCGGCACGCTGCGAGACCAGATTAACGCCGACCTTCACGCGCTCCTGAGAGATGGGCAGGATAAGCGGTCGCGCCTGCAGTACCTGGCTGACTTCCTGCGCCACGCGTTCATTTGATATCGGCAGCGGCGCATCTGATTTCTGCAGCACCTGCGCGACTTCCTGCGCGGCGATAACCATACCAATGCCCTGCGGCATGACCGTCTGCTGTGCGGTGAGCTGAACGGCCTGCGTGGCCAGCTCCATGCCCACCGGCACCGGCATGTCGGTTGCCTGCACCACCTGACTGGCGTTCTGCGCCGTCTCCTGCATCCCCAGCGGCACGGACATGTGTACGCCCTGCACCACCTGACTCACCTGCTCGCCCACTGTAATCAGTGACCTCGGGAACGGTTCCCGCGTCAGCTTCTGCACCACGCGTACGCTGTACTGCGCGACGGACGCCGGTGAGCGCCACATTGCCATGCCAGACGACGCCTGAACGGCCATCACGGTCTGTTGGTGTGCGTAGATACCGGACGTCGGCTGATACGGGATATCGAGCGACTGGCAGATAAGCAGGACGTTCTGACCGGCGTTCTCCATCGAGACCATATCCAGCGGCACTGGCATCGCGGCACGGCTGGTAACGAGGTTCCTCGCCTGCGGCACGCGCTCCACGGAAATGACGCTGTTCGGTAACGACTGCACCACCTGCAGACGGCCCTGCGTGACGCGCGTTTTCGACCAGACAAACGGCATATCGTCGGACTTCTGCAGCACCATGCTCACCGACTGGCGCGCCGTCTCCACCGAGATAACGCTGGCCATCGGCAGCACGACGCTTCTCTGCGTGACCGCCTGCAGGTTCTGCGAGTATTTCGCGAAGATGGTCGGCACCTGATCGAGCTTTTTCAGCGTATCTTTCTGCAGCTGATACAGCGTCAGGTCGAGCACGCGGTACAGCACCTGCGTGTACATGCGGTACAGACGACTAGGCTCGCTCGGTTTTGTAGTACGAACCGTCAGCATATCCTTGGACTGCTGATACAGGCTGGCTCGGGTGATGGCCTGAACCAGCATGTCTTTAGCCAGCGGGGTATGCGCGCGCACTTTGGTGTCATTCGCCGGTGTTCCGGCGGTCAGCACATCCCGGCTCAGCTGGTGAAGCCTCGCGCGCGTTTTATCGAGATACAGCATCTGTTTGGCCAGCGGGCTGTGAGCACGGATCTTTGCCTGCTGCGCCGGTTCTTTAGCCGTCAGAACGTCGCGCGTCTCCGAGTAAAGACGCGCTTTAGTCTTATCTGCAATCAGCCACTGCTTAGAATAGCCAACAATATTTACGGCCATGACCCCGCCTTAGTTGACGATTTTAAAGCCGTATTTCAGGGCGGCGGCGGCGGCAGGTGTCCATGCGGCACCGGACGGCTGTTTGTTCAGCACCACAGATCGCATCTGCACGCCGGTGCCCGCCGGGATATTCCCCACCGTGTTCTCGGTCTTCGCAGTGCCGTCATCTGCCGTGACCGCAAGGTTGTGCGTCACTGCAGAGGCGTTCTGGAAGCGCGCATGTATCTGCACCCCGTACACCGTACCGGCGAACGACTGAATGTTAGAGTTCGCCGTCTGGTAAACATCCTCGGCCCCGACGCCATCCCCGGACAGGAACACCGTAGGATTCGCTACCGTGGTGATCGGGTCATTGATGACGTCGTAGTTCGACGTGAAGCCCGACGGCGGCGTAAACATCGTGCTGATATCCTTATCCGGTGCCTCGCCAAACACGCGAGTGGTTTTACCCAGCCTTGTGTTGGGCACTACGCCGTCGGTGTTATCAATGCAATAGATATCGCTAAGGTAGATGCCGCCGAAGTCGGTTGTGCTGCTGTAGGTATTGAGTGCCAGATGGCGATGCAAGCGAATCTGGAAGCCGTTAGCAAGGATGTTGTGATACTGATCTGCCCACGGCACAAGACCGCAATACAGGTCGTCTACCCACACCTTGAGTGTCTTATTCGGGACATCCACCTCGACCTCAAAAAAGTGGTCATTCTCATACTGCAGCTGGACACCGAGGCCGTTAGGGTCGGTCACGCCCCCCATCCGAAAAGTGGGAGGCGTAGAGGAGTTTGTCGTAACGTTACTTATGGTATTTACGGCATTGTTCGCCTGACCCATGTTGTCGGCACTCACCACCGCCTGAAGACCCGCGCCGGAGTTCGTGCCGCCAATAACGCCGAAACGCGGCTGAATGCTTGAGCTTGGACTCATCCGCACACGCCCTGCCGCAAAAAATTCAAAGCCAAACGCTTCACCCAGTGCGCCGGTTGGCGTCAGTGTCGGGCCGACGCGCCAGCGTATCAGGAAGCCTACGGTGTATTTCGTTTTCGGGGTCGGGAAAACACGCTCCAGCCCGTAAGCGTGGTTGTTGTTGTGTGACCCCGAAACCGGCTTAACGTCCAGCCCGAGACGCGTTTTGCTCGGCACAATCGGGTCTTGATAGAAACCCACGGCCTGATAGCTCGGTGATGCGTTCAGCGTGCCGTTGAGCGTGTCCGCAACGTTATAGTACCCCGTCCATTCACGCCACTCCTGGTCGGTCTGAACCGGGCGGATAGCGCCGTTACCGGCGTTATCAAAATCCACCTGCCCGAAACGCGAGAAGGATTCCATCATGATGATACCCATAGCTTTCTCCTTAACGTGTCACGATGCCAAACTGCAGGGATTCGACGCTGTTCTTACTCCAGTTACCGCCGCCCGGTACTGACTCGTAAGTCGCCTGATAATATTTGTAGGTCTCCGCCAGCGACAGCTGCACCTCGTTCGACTGGCCACCTTCCGGCTGGATCAGCAGACCGATTTTGCGGTCATCGAGGTCGCCTTTACGGGCGTACGCCAGCACCGAAACCGCGAAAATCTGATTATCGGTCGGCAGCACGGTGTTCGAACGGAAGATATCGGCGGCACCGGCGGTGTTTGACTGCAGGTAAGGCGCGCCGGTTTTGTTCGGCTCCAGCTGGGCAGCGACTGCTGCGTGCGTTGCTGGCGCTGGCGTACCGACGGCAGTCCACGCTACGGCCACATCGGCGGTCGGCGTACGGGTCGTAATCTCCACCGGGCCGAGGCGGTCAATATTCTTGGTGCCGCTGCCGTCCAGCGCGTAGAAATCATCCAGCCACTGCACACCGGCCTCCGGTGCCGTACCGACCTGACCCCAGACGATTGAGTACAGCGTCGGCAGGCTGGAGCCGCTGACGTCCACGGTGAGCTGCAGCTCGTTGTTCGCGAACACCTGCACGCTCTTGGCCGCGATATCGATGCGGATCTCGATGTAGTACCACGCCGACAGGATCAGCGGGTTAACGCCGAGCTGGTTGCCCACTTTCATCTTGCCGGTCGTGGTGTCCCAGTCGATATCGATGACGTTCGCGATACGGGCAATACGCATACGGCTGCCGGTTGCGTACAGCGCGAAGCCGAACACCGCCAGATTACCGGTCGGCGTAAAACCCCACTGCAGGGAGGCGTTCGTGGTCGAGCTGCGGGCCACGCTGAACTGCAGCGCTCGCGCGCCGGTGCGACGACCGGCAACGACCTGAAACGTTGAGGCGGTCGCGTTCGTTACCGTGTAGCCGTTGGCTTCAAGATACGGCTGCACCGTCGGGCCGGTTGCGCCTTCCGCTGCGTACTGGTCAAAGCCATCACAAAATTTAAACATGGGTAACTCCTTAAGGGCGGACAACGACGCCAAACGGGACGGATGTAGCCTTTTCATCGTTCCACGCACTGCCATCAGGCGCGGTTTCAAAAACGGCGTAACTGTATTTCGGGGTCAGCGTGAGCGCCTTATCGACGACCTCCAGCTGGGTCTGACCTTTGCGGCCCACCACCATGCCCAGCTGGCGCGCATCGATATCCGATTTGCGGTTCAGGACGGTGACGCCGACGGCAATAATCTGCGCACCGGCGGGCAGGCCCGCGTTTGACAGGAACGTATCGGTCGCACCCGACGTGTTCGACTGCAGGAACTCGGTATCTTTGGGCGGCTCGTTATCCACCAGGGCGTAATGGTCGGTGCCGGTGGCCGGTGTCCATTCCTGATCGACGTCGGAGGTCGGCAGGCGCGAGGCGATGGAGAGCGGCCCCAGACGGTCGGTGTGTGCTGACGGGTCGCTGTCCAGAAAGTAGAGGTCATCGAGAAACTTTTTGTCAGCCGGGTCGCTGGCCCACGTCGTTTCGTAGAGTGCGAGGAACTGCGCGGTGTTCGGCATGGCCACCTCGATATCCTTGCCGTTGTTAACCCACAGCTGCACGGTGCCAGCAGTCTTATCGAGCACGATTTCGAAGTAGTACCACAGGTTCAGCAGGATGGTAGCCGTGCCGGTGCCCCCCGCGAATGACAGGTGGCCATCGGTCGGGTTCCAGCCCAGCGTCCCGAGGTTCTTAACCGTGGCGATATCGCTGCGCACCTTCTCGGCGCAGTAGGCAAAGCCCAGAACGACTTTCGTGGCGCTGCTGCTGAACGTCCGTTTAACGGCCACCGCGTCCGGCGTGCCGTCGCCAATCTGCAGCGCGAGCTGGGTATTGTCACGCGCCGGTGCCAGCTTCACGGTGCCGGTGATCGCGTAGCCGGAGTTGTTGAGGATATCGGTCATCACCTGACCATCCATGCTGCGCAGCTGGTCAAAGCCGTCTAAAAATCTAATCATTTGTGCCTCACAGTTTCAGTCGCACGCCGAACTCAGACGGGACGATGCTTTTTGCGGTGTAACCTGCCGGGCTGAACTGCGTATAGCGAAACGTCCAGTCGCGGCTGATATTCGACTCAGTGACCTTCTGGTCATCGATGCTGAGCTGCAGGCTCATAGGATCTGCGGTCGCTTTGCGAAACAGCGTAATGAGCTGCAGATATTTCACCGGGTTGTCGTCCGGCAGCGTGGTTGAAGAGGTGAACGAGTCCAGCGCATCCGGGGCCGTGGCATAGATGAACTTATCCAGCATGTCGATGGGCGGCGACACGGCAGCAAAATGCGACGGCGTGCCGGTCACGTTCCACTCGGTCGAGACCTCGGCGGTTGGAAAGCGTGTCGTTATCTGCATCGGTTTCAGGCGCGCCGCATCGGTGATATAGAAATCGTCATACAGCCGGGTTGCGAAGTCGTTTTTGTCCGCATCGTACGGGTTCAGGCGCACCAGCAGCTCCTGCGACGGCAGTGTCGGCAGGCTGACAGCCAAATCCGGTTTCCCGTTTACAAACACACGGGCCTGACTGTTGGTTTTGTCCAGCTCCAGCTCGACGTAATACCAGCGGTCTTTCAGTGGGTTCACATAGCCGGTCATGCCGTTCATGTTCAGCAGCCCTGAAACCGGGTCAGCGGCCAGCACCAGCAGGTTTGCAGGGTCGCCGTTGTTTGCCCGGATGGCCACCATTGGCCCGCGTCCGTCAAACTTCACCGCAAACCCCAGTGACATAACGCCGCCGGTAAAGGCCCACATACGCGACAGCGCGCCACGGTAAAGGCTGATTGAGTAGCTGTTAGGCTTGCGACCGGCGACCATCGCAGCGGTGCCCTCCAGCGTGTAGCCTGCTAAGCGGATCAGCTGCTCCGGGCGTTCCGTGCGGGCGAACTGGTCAAAGCCGTCAAAAAATAGCGCCATAGGTGCCTCACACAAAATTCAGGCGGGTGATAAAACCGAAGTCTTTCGCAGACTGCACGACGACGGCAGGAGCGCGCAGAGTCAGGATGTCGCCCTTTGCAAAGCGCACGGCGTTACCGCCAATAGTCGCAAAGGTCGCGCCGGTACTGCCCGCGTTGACGGTAATGGTCGCGACACTGGTGCCGTTGCGCTCCAGCACCAGCTGGAAATACGCCTTCGCCGGTGCCAGCATCGCCAGCACTGCGCCGACCATGTTTGCAGGCAGCATCAGCGTGTCGAGGATCGGCAGGTGAACCAGCGCCTCATTCGCATACATCTCGTCTGATACCGTCACGGCAATGTCGTAGGCCGTGGGCTTTACGTCCGGGTTGGTGCCGGGGTTGCTGGGGTTCGCGCCCGTCTTCTCGCTGAGCCAGTTGGTGCCGTCGAACCACACAAAGTCGTTTATCGACTTCACGCGGACACGCCAGCCCTCTTTCGGCGTCAGGAATGTCCAGGCACCCTCGATCAGCACCGCGAGCTTTCCGGGCTGACCGGCCCACTGGCCAGCCGGGTTATCGGCGACCAGATAGGCATAGCCCTCAACGGCATCGGCGGGCGGCGTCGTGAACGACATGGATTGCACCAGCGGCGCTATCATGGTGTCGATAAACAACAGGTCTTCGTTTACCGGCCCGCCCCAGAAATCTTCCCCACGTTCCCAGCCGTAGGCCAGCCCCTGCGTAGGGGCGATCTTCTTAGCCATCGTTAGCTCCCTCCTGACTGCGGTGGCAGACCAGCGGCCCAGCCGTGATCCCATTGCAATGACCAGCCCGGTACGTTGTCCGGGTCAGGCGCTGGCGGCGGTGGTGGCGGCGGCGGTGACGTGTCCGGCACATCCGGGTCTGGGTTGCTCGGCGGTGCATCCGGGTCTGGCGGCGGTGGCGTCACCGGTGGTGCATCCGGGTCTGGCGGTGTGCCCGGAGACGTCGGTGGCGTTGTGCCCGGAGTCCCGACCGGTGGATACGTTACTGGCGGCGTCACGGTGCCACCGCCCGGCGTTGAGCCGGGTTTCATCGGGATAGACGGCAGCAGCAGCTGCATCGAGTAGCCCTGCCAGTTGTAGAGGCTGTCACGCACGGCGTTGATGGCCATCAGCACCATCACGTTGCCCTCGGCTTTCAGCGCACGACCGGCGCGCTCACCGTAGACCAGCGCCTGCGCAGCAGACAGCACCCAGCCCGCGTCGGCGGTGTAGATGGTGTCCAGCGTGACCGGATCTTTACCGCCGTTGTAGTAGCCCAGCCAGATGCGGTACTGCACATCCTTCTCCGGGGCGATGCCGCTGACGAAATGGTCATAGGCGACTTCGTTCTGCCAGATGCGGTTACGGTGTGCCCAGGTGAAAATGACGTCTTTGCCCTTCGGCGCGTAGTAGTCGAACGGATCAGCGCGAGCGTCAACGCGCTCATACCAGTGGTTGCCGTTGGCCAGCAGCAGGCCCGGCGGATACGGACGCTTTGGCCGGTACTGCATTTCAAGCTCTCTGACCGGCATGTCGTCCGGCGTCAGCGGCTCGGTGTAGCTGTGCGGCACCAGCACCAGCTCGGCGGTTTCTGTGTCGGCATAGTTGTGGTTGGCCATCGCGTGCGCCCGGTCGTAGAACCACACCACGGCACCGCCGTAGTGAACTGCCGGGATGGTGTCTGCCGTGCCGCGTCCGACTTTCACGTGCTTGCCGTCCACGCTCTGCACCAGCATCAGCTCGTTATTCACCATCAGCAGATCGCCCTGAGCGATGTTGTTAAGCGGCACGCCATCACTGTCGCTGGTTGGATCAACGTCGAACTCGCCGGTCAGGAAGCTGATAAAGCCGGTCAGCTGCCCCCACGGTGTCCACGGCTGTGCCCCGTCAGGCTTCCATGAGGTTTCGGTCTTCACGCGGTGGTACAGATCAAACCCATCGGTCAGGCGGTCAGACGGTCGCGCGGCAAACGCCATCACCTGACTGCGGTCGAGGTCACGCCCGTCACGCACCAGCGTCAGGTAAGGCGCTTCGACCAGCAGCGCATCGATAATCGTGGGCAGCTTGGTGGTCTGGGATGACGACTCGCTCAGTGCGGCCACGGTCATGCCGCCGGTGTCGTCAGCTCCGCCTTCCATCTCGTCATCCGTCTGCGCCGCCTGCATGGTCATCATGGCGGTCTGGGCCGAGTTCGGGTCTTCGTACTGCTCAGTCTCTTCGGTCGGCTCTGAGGCGGTGGCCATCGCCAGCATCGCCACGTTTGCCGTCTGCGGTGGCTTTTTGTGTACGATGAAGTTGATGACGTAATACTGCCAGGACTCATAGCCACTGCGCATCGAGTCGAGGAACATGACGCCGCCGACGAACTCAGTGGCCTCCTGCTCTACCTGCAGGTCAGCTGCAGCTTTGTCGTAGGTGTAGAGATAGCGCGTGCCCACGATGCCGGTTTCGTTACGCACCATCACGCCGGTGCGGTCGTACACCCGGACGCGGTAGGTCTGGCCCGGCTCCGGCCCGATATCGCCCTGCTCATGCTCGACCAGCTGATCCTGCTGCACCACGCGGTCGCGGTGTGTCCAGGTGATATCGAGAGCGTCAGGCACTTCGTTCGCACCGACGTCGGCGCGCAAATCCTGAACCTGATACCAGCGCATCTCTCCCTTGGCCAGCGTGCGCGTCAGGACGTGACCCGGTGGATACGGGCGAATGAAGCGGTGTTTGAAGTCCAGCGAGTCAACCGGCGCGAGGTCGATAGGGAACCGGCCACCGCGCAATGTCCACGGCAACAGCTTCACATCGAGGTGTTCGCCCGAGAGGTATTTCGTCCAGTCGCTGCCGCCGGTGTCCTGAATAAACCACACCTCGGCACCACCGAAATGCGGCTGCGGCACGGTATCCATGACGCCACGACCCACGACAAACAAGTTCCTCGTCTCGTCCCAGCGCTCCAGCACCATCATCTCCTCGTCGATGTGAAGCGCCTGACCGACTTCCAGCTCATCCCACTCAAACGCCAGGCTGTATTTGTCCAGCGTGAGGTTTTTGTCGAGGTAAGAAATCTGCGTGCTCAGCTCGGCCAGTGGCGTGAACTCTCCACTACCGGCGTCGTCGATGTAGTCCGCTGCGCCCTGCGGCTTCACGGCAATGTCGTAGGACATGGATATGTCGGTCGGCTTCTCAGCATGGGTGCGCAGATAGCCCTCCATCTCCGCGACCTGTGCGAACTCACCCGCTGACATGTAGCGCACCAGCTCGGCATAGGTGGTTTCGTACACCAGACGGCGCGCCACTTTCGGCTCGAAATCAGGCTCCACGTGCTGCGGCGGCTGCACCTGACCGAAGGTGTTGAGGTCAACGCCGAACATGTCCTGCACACAAACCACTTTAATCTTGCCGTCTGCCTGCCCGGACTCTTCCACGGTGCCGACGCGCACGATAACGGTCTCGATGCCACGGCTCTGCGGGTCACGGATTTTCAGAACGTCAGCTGGCTGGGCGCGCCATGCCCGGCGATCCATGGTCAGCGAGAACCGGCGTACGTTTGTAGATGCGGATTTCAGGTCGCGCTTGGCCACCAGCAGCGCCAGACCGGCAGTAGGCAGTCCCGGATAGTCTCGGGTGTCACTGGCCAGCGCGCCCTGCGTCTGAATGAGCGCGAGGTTATGCTCACGTACCTGAGAATCCGTGTTCGTGACGGCGTTGTGCCAGTTCACGACAATTTCATTCATGAGGTTGTACGGTGAGGCGTTGGTCGCTTCATCGATAGACAGCAGCCCGGAGTCCATATCCAGCACCGGCAGCGAGTCCGCATCGTAGTCTTCGCGTATCAGTTTGATTTTGTATTTGCCGGTGAACTTATCGATGTAGAGCGCACCGGCGATGTGATCCACAACGGTCTGCACGAACGACATAAGCGTGTCCTGACGCGACCAGCGCAGACACAGGCCGAAACCTTCCTCGTACAGCTGGTCAGCGACGTGACGCCATGCGTCGTCGAGAAACAGGTCGCGGTCGCGGCCCAGACCCCATGATCGGTTAGTCAGCGCCTCATAGATGATGTGCGCCGGGTTCATGGCCATAATCTGCCGGGGCTTGCTGTCTGCGTCGTAGCCGGTCAGCCAGATAATTGCTTTCTCGGGATACCATACGCCACCATCCCAGCCCTGCTTTACCCTGCGCAGACGAAACGCCCACGACTTCGGGTAGGGACTCATCGCGCAAACCATGCCGTCAAAGAAGGCCGTGACCATGCCACGGAACTGCGGCTGCGGCCCTTTGAGCATTTTGCGCAGACCGCTGCTGGCCGTCTGGTTTGGCCCGCCCATCATGATATCAAGCGGCCCTTTAATCCCGCCCTCGGCCTTAGTACCGCCGAACAGGTTTTCTTTGTTGATCTGGATAGTGGTGTTGTCGGTAATGCTGCCTTCCCACGCAACGCGGTCGCCCACGCGGATCTCGCAGATTTCATCCACCGGGCCGCGACCGATGCCCATGTGAATGCCCATGTAATATTTGTACCCGACCGTGGCCTTTTTATACTTTCCCATGGGTCTCCTCCCACTCAGCGCGGGCTAGTGCTGCGGCTTTACGCATAAACGGGTTGGCGGATTGCTCAGCCAGTGAGCACGGGTAGCCGTCACGCAGGAAGTCAGCCAGCGAAATGCCCAGCCGCTCAGCCTGACGCTGAACACCCGTACTGCAGAGAGCGATAGCGCGCGCATGGCGCATGTAAATACGCGGTTCGTCGGTCATTTCTTCGCGTTCCTCGCCTGAACTTTCTTCGTGCGGAAGTTGCCATAGGCCAGCACCTGCCAGTCGCCAGACCAGTTCTCACCGAAATAAACAATCTGCGGCGTGCCTTCATCGACCTGCGGAATGTCGAAGTCGTCAAAGGTTGCGGGCTTTGCGCTGGCGGGCTTAGGCGACAGCGCGATATTCACGAGGATCGAGATAACAATCATCGCGAGGGCATAAGCAAAAGGCATTGTCGTCTCCTCAGAAAATCGGGTTGCCATCAAACGGTGAGCGGTCTGGCATCGAAGGAATGCCGCCGTAGTTATCCATGTTGTTGAACTTGCCCACGCAGTCATTCGTCGTGCGGCCACAGCCCGGATAGAGCTTTATCAGCAGCCCACCCGCCAGCCCGTCCACGTTGCCGAAGATGTAAATCGTGTCGCCAGCGTGGTTCTCGATGGCCCGGCGCTCCGTGCCGCGTTTCGGGTCTAGCCACTCGATATAGCCCCCGGCGAAATACCGGTCGCCATACGCTGCCGCCTGCGGGATAACGACCGCGCTGCCGCCGACCGTGGAAATCTTGCCGTCTACCCGGAAGGCTTCTTTGTTGACGCGACAGTTCATGTCGTAGAGCGAATAGGGGCAGCTGCGGCTGTATGCCAGGCGTAATCCGTTGCGCTCCATCGATGCCGACAGGGTGTTACAGGTGACGGTTGCGCCGCTCGGCGTGGCTTCGTTGATCTGGAAAACTTCGCCGACGTAGCACACCGCCGCCTCGGTATCGCCGTAGTGGAACCGGCGCATCGTGATGTAAACCGGGTTGATAGGCGGCGTACCGATGAACAGGCCCACGACCTCGCTATCGATGGGCATCGTGATGTTCAGCGCATCCACCTGCGTCTCGCCTGATTGCTTCACGCCATCGTCGGAGATCGCGACAGATTCCCAGATGTTCCCGCCCAGCGAGATGGGCATCGTTGAAGACGTATAGCGCCAGTAGTTATCGTTGAGCCGGAACTCGTACAGGTAAATCGGCTCGCCGTCGCCGTTGCTGGATTCCAGGAGGTTATAGGCCATTAGCTCTCTCTCTTATGGGAAGGTGATCGGCGGTGCCACTCGGCGCTCGGCGAAGGTCTGGAAGGAAAGCGACAACGTGGTAGCGCCGTCCGCATCGGTTATCCGGTTCAGCTCAACGCTGTCGATATTCAGACGGGCGCGCGGCATGTAGCTGATACGCTTAACGCTGTCTTTCGCTATCGAGGGCACGGTTTCGGTCAGGAACAGCCATTCCTCGTCGCCTACCACGCGGCTGCTGATAATCGTGTTCGGGAAGGTCTGGCCATCCCACAGTTCGATCAGCACGTCGGAGCGAACGGCTATCCGGGAGTTGATGAACTGCGAGAAGCCGGTGCGGTACGCAATGAGCGCGCCCTGACCACCATCAACGTCGCGGGACAGTTCAAAGTCGTTGTGCCCGGATGGCAGATGGAACTCACGCCACCGCCCGGACATAGCGAACAGCAGCTGCTTCATCCGGTACATCTCTGCGCGACCGTAGATGTGATAGCTGCACTGCACGGCGGTTGATGCCTGACCGCCGGGGTCACGAATGACCGGCGCGCTGATATCGTTGTCGAGCGGGTACAGCCCACGGGTGAATGACAGGTCTGTGCTTTCGCGGTAGTTCGGTTCCAGCGTGAGGATCGGCAGACCGCTGCGCTGATACACCGGCATATTCCACGCAGGCGTGATTTCGTAGTTCTCAATGGTGTAGAAACGCAGGCTGTACTGCTGAACTTCGTCCGTCACCAGTGTGCCGCTTGAGGCGTCCCGGAGCTGGGCCACCCTTACCGGCGTGACGGTTGCGCCGACCGGCGTTCTCACGCTCAGACCAAACGCAAGCACCAGCTGGCCATCGCGCTTTTCGGCGACCACGTTCAGCTCGTAATCGAACAGGCTGCCGCGACGGATAAGCACCACGTCATTCACGTTGTAGTCGCGGTAAGCGAAGTCGCCGAACAGGTCAACGCTTCCGGCCACGGCTGTCGAGGTGATCGCCGATTCGTCATACCACAGCGGCAGCAGGCCATAGTTCGCGCCGACGCCGGTGATGTAGCTGTCAATCAGGTTGCGGTGATTACCGAAGGCGTTAAACATCGCCTCCAGTGAGCGACGGGGCACCTGACGCAGCTTGCGGCGCTGCTCGGCACCGGTCTCTGAGGTGAGGACGTCGGTCAGCCATTCCAGCCGCTCGATCATGCCGCTTTTCCAGTCCGGTTTCGGCAGGAACACCGGGTAAGTCAGTCGGGCATCGCTGTTGTACGGCGGCTTAGCGCCCAGTGCGGCATCGGGGATCGGCACCACGTCACCGATGAAATCGTTCGCCCGCGAGACCTCTATAACGGTGCCATCCAGCAACAGCGCATAACCGGCCCATGCCGGGTCTATCCCGCCGACGTGGTTCTGATACATCACATCCCAGCGATAAACGCCGTTCTGTGCCACGGTGAACTCGGTAAGCGCCGGTTCATTGGCCAGTATGCTGTCCGCGACTTTTACGCCGTCCAGGTAGAACTGCGCGGTGTCGTCGCACATGTGTTTCAGCATGTACGTTCCGGCCTTGAGCCTTAGCCACTTCGCTGCGTAGTAAGGCTGGCCATCCGAGGCTTTATCGTGCTCGTCCTGCACAAAAATGTCGTACGCGCCGTTCATCGCTGCCGCGTGTCCGGGCACCAGTAATTCGCGGAGCGGTCGCAGACCCTGTAACTCAGCCATTACTGCCTCCCGCCTTTGTTACTCTTCACGATGTTGCGGACGCTCGGCGCGTTACGGCGCAGGATCTGCAGCACGGCATACTCGCCTTCTGCCGTGTTCATCGCTTCCGGCACCTTGGCGCGGTCATCGACAAAGACGAATCGCATGTTCTGCGGCGAGTAGCTGCCGTTGTCGGATTTCTGCTGGTTGAGGATGTTGTTCGGGTTGTTCTTTGAAAGCACCTGCTCACCTTTCTGCAGGATGGTCGGCACCTCGTCAGATTTCAGGCCCGGCAGACCGCCGTCATGGAAGCGCTGCGCATTGGCGAACCACGATGGGTTCATGCCACGCTGCTGCATACCGCCGGTGGTTTTGCTGCCCACGATGCCACCGTTATGGCTGGCCACCGCGCCCGCTGCGCCACCGGCAGCACTGCCCGCTGACCCGCCTGCCGCTGTTGCCGCACCACCGATCCCGCCACCCATACCGGCGAGCGCGTTCAGAATCATCTGTTTGATGATGGCCATCGCGATCTGCTTGAGGAGGTCGGCAAAGAACTGCAGCATCGCCACACCGGCGGCTTTGAAAGCGTCACTCATCGACATGGTGCCGGTGGCCACGCCTTCGATGCCGGTCATGATGGAGTTAATGGCCGTGTCCATGCCGCCCAGCACGCCCTGAACAATCTGCGACTGCATCTGGGTGTAGGTGCCGGTGAGGTCTTTCATTGAGGCTTTGGCGGCGGCGATGTTGGCCTGCAGCTGGGCAAACGCTTCCGGCCCCATCGTGCCTTTCGCCTGCTCACCTGCCGCGCCCAGCTGATCCAGCGCGTTGTTCACCGGTGCCTGGCTGTCTTCGTTCACCTTCACGACGCCAGCTACCTGCTGGTCTTCGTTGATGACCCCGGCCTCACGCTTGGCGTTGATTTCATCAATCTGCGCCTTACGTGTGGCCAGCAGCGCGTTGACCTTCGCCTGCAGACGTTCAACCTCGTCCATCTGCATTTTCTGGGTGAGCGTTTTCTGGTTAACCGCTTCCAGCTTGTTCAGCTGGTCAGTGAGCTGTGCGCCCTCCGTCCCGCCGATTTTTGCAGCCTGAGCGCGCAGCTTGTTGTACGTCTCGGCCAGCTTATTCAGCGCGGCCTGAGTACGCTCCTGCAGCGTGCTGGTCGGGTCTTGGTTGACTTCCTTCACCTCAACGCTTGCCGCCAGATCCTTATACTTCTGGGTCAGCGCTTCGATAGCCTTGGCGCGCTTATCAACCTTGTTCGTGCTGCGCTGGGAGGCGTTGTATTCGTTGGTCTCTGATTGCTTTTCGAGGGCAATAATCTTCTGCAGCTGGGCCAGCTGTTTGGCACCCTCGTCGCCACCGATTTTCTTAGCGGCATCGACCTGCGGCTTAAACTTTTCATCCACAAGCGCCAGTCGGCCCTTGAGGTTTTTACGCATCAGCGCCTCACGGCTGTTCATGAGGTCTTTGTCGGCTTTCTTCTGTGCCGCATCGATGGCTTTCTGGTTTTTGGCCACCTCGCGGTCACGGGTCGTCGGCCCGGTGCCGGGGTCATCCGTGTACTTAAAGTCGGTCGCTTTCGCTAAATCGGCCTGCAGCAGTTTCGCCTTGGCGTCCAGCGCCTGACGAACCACCTCGTTCATGGTGCCACCGTGTTTTTTCACGATGTCATCATTCATCTTGTTCCATTTCTTCTCGACGTCATCCCAGATGCCGGAGACGTTCTGGAACATGTCGCGGTTTTCTTTGGTCAGGTTGTCAGCCACGTCCAGCGCGAAGTCCGCCATGGAGTCACCCACGCCCGGAATGAGGCGCAGAACGTCAGCAATCCACTTGGCCACTTTGTTCAGCGAGTCGGCGAACATGGTGGTCAGCGGTCGCAGAATGGCATACACCAGATCCTGCACGGCAGCGGTCGGGCTTTTCACCAGCGCGACCAGCTGATTGCCGAGGTTTTTGAAGTCGCGAATTATCTCGTCGCAGGCATCGCGGAAGGTCTCCGACTCCTGGTACAACATCGCGCCAATACTCAGCGCTGTGATGGCCCAGCCAATCACCGGCAGCGCGGCGACCAGACCGCGAAGTGCCCCTGTCATGATGCGGGTTGCGAGCGTGGCGGTGCCCAGACTGGCGGCAAGCCGGGTAAGGAACACCAGTATCCCGTCGCCGATCACACCGAGCTGGACGATTACCGCACCCAGCTTCCCGACCCACTGAGCCAGACCGATGACCATGCCGGTGATTTTCAGACCGGCGAAGATTTTCAGGGCGACCAGCAGGCCGTCCATGTTTTTGATACACCAGACCAGCGCGTCAGCCACTTCGCTAAACGCATCGCCCAGCGCCTTCGCGCCCTCTTTGCCGTCCGGGCTGTTGAGGAACTGCGTGATAGTCGAAAGCAGGCGAACATACGCATCGATAAAGCCGGAGTCCGCCAGCGCCAATCGGAAGGAGTCCATTGCGTTAGCGGCACGGGCCTCCATCGCATCCACGCCTTTCTCGGCAACGGCCAGCTCCGCATCGATGGCTTTCGCCTGCTCACGTGCGAAGTTGATAACCGCTTTCCCGGAAATCTCGCCGTTCTGCATCGCTTTCAGCAGCTCGGCGGTCGTCATGTTCATGCCTTTCGCGAACAGCGCCACCGCGCCCGGCAGACGTTCGCCCAGCTGGCCGGTTAGCTCCTCGGCATAGACCTGACCCTTTGAAAGCATCTGCTGCATCGCGCGGAAAACGCCCTGCATATCGTCAGCTGACAGATGGAACACGCGGCCCGCTTTCGAGACGCTTTCAAAGATGAATTTCGTTTCCTGCAGGCTCAGCCCAATCGACTTCGCTGCCACCGCAAACGAGGTGTAGCCGCTGGCCACGTCGCGCAGTTTCAGACCCAGCTTGTCAGACAGGTCAATCATGTACTGCCATTCGGCGTTCTGCGCTTCCTGACTCTGACCGACGACCGTGCCGATTTTGATGAGCGACTGCTGACGTATCTTGTACATATCGATAGCGTCACCGGCGAGGTTGATCGCGCCCTGAAAACCGACGTATGCCGTGGTCAGCGCAAGGATCTCACCGCGAATACGCTGAACCACACCCAGCGACTTACGCGTTTCGTCTGCAAAGAAACTGAACTTTTTGCCTGCGTTGTCCGCCGCGCCGCCACTCTGACGCAGCGCTTCGGATAGTTCGTTGATGCCTTTACTGGCTTGCCCGGAGGCCGTGCGCAGTCTGTCCTCAGCGCCCGACAGGTTCTGGGTGTCGATACCGGCACCGCGAAGTGCGCCCTGCGCCCCACGGGCGGCGGCGCTGGCATTACGCAGCTCACTGGTCGCACCGGCAAGACGCTGTTGTGCGGCCTGCATCTGTAGCCCGAGGTTCTGCGTGTCGCCCGAGGCGGTGCGCATCTGCTGCGCCAGCGCCAGCACATCCGATTTCGCCAGGCGATACTGGTCGCGTGCGGTGCGGACGGCTTCGGTCTGATTGCGGAAGGTATCAATCAGGCGGGCCATGCCGATAGCGGACTGCTGTGCCGCCTGCAGGTTTTTCAGTGCTGCGGCTGCGCCCACCAGATTGCCATTCGAATCGCGGGTCACGCGGGACAGACTGCCCACCTGCGCCTCAAGTCCCTGCAGCGTGCTGCGTGCTGCCTGCGCCGGTGAAACAATCTGGTTAATCTCGTTGGCGAACTTAGAGCCGACGTTATCCAGACGCAGCGAGGCCACCACGCGACCGAGGGTTTCATAGCCGCGCGCTGCCGCTATCGCCTGATCCGCCTGGCGACGTAGTGAGTCGATAATTTTGTTCTGTGCGTAGGCCGCTTCTTCGGTGCGGGCCATGGCAGCAGCGGCAGCAGCGGCGCGCTCCTGATCCGCTTTGGCCTGTTCAACGGCTGCGGCTGCGGCGCGTTTCGCTGTCGCCGGTGCCTGAGCAATGATGGTTTCCTGACGCTCCAGCGCAGCGTTCACGCGAGCCACGTTGGTCACGATCTTTTGCTGCGTGTCCGCCAGATTGGTCGTTGCTACGCCGTAGCGCTGCAGCTCACCGGCGGTTTTGGCCACCCGCGATTCGGCGTCTGCGAATTTCTTATTCTGGGCTTCCAGCGCACGGTTCGCGCGGCCCATCTGAGTCTCCATGTTTTTGGAAACTTTCTCGGCCTCGCGATACTTCGCGTTCAGTTCTGCCTGTTTTACGCGAGCTGCTTCCAGCTTGACCCGTTGCTCGTCGAGCGCTGCCGTCTGGCGTTTGTAAACCTCTACCAGACTGTTGAGTTTCAGCAGCGCCTGACCAGCTGACTCAAGTTTTCGGTAGCTCGCTTCCAGCTCCTTTACGGAAGTCTCGCCCTTTTCAGCCGACTTCTTTTGCTCGTCCTGCGCACGCGACAGATCTTGGATGGCCTCAGTAACCTGTTTGAGCGTTTTCTGGCTGTAGTCTCTGGCACGTATGCGTAACTCTACGTCTCTGTTGTTAGCCACGATTCAGCTCCTTAATCAGACTATTGAAATGCCGCGTGCCTTCTTTGCCACCCATCACCGTGCCCACGCACGCCTGCATCAGCGTGGCCTCTGTCACCATGCGGTTGTTGATACGGCGGCGGGCGATATCGGCCTCTAATCCCACGGTCGCGATGGGGTATCGCCGGGCGTTAACGTGACCCTCAGCCAGCAACAACGAAACCCGCTCACGGAGGTCGTCGTAATAGCGCAGAACACGTTCGCCGGGCGTCAGGACTATGGGCTTTCCGGGTGGTCTCTTAGCTCGCTGGCCAGATCCGCTATCATCCTGATCAGCTTTTTTACGCCCCCCACCTCTTCGAAGGTCAGTTTGCCAATCGCCCGGAGAGCATCCACCTGCGACAGCAACGGCAGACGGTGTACGCGGTTGACCATCTCGGGTTCGTCCGCTGCCAGCGCGATGAGGTGCGCGACCAGTCCGGGTGCATCCTTAATCAGCGCCGTTGCATAACGGGCCATCGAGATGTTGCTGATATCCTGACCGGCCTCTTTCTCGTAAAGCTCGAAGAGGTGTTCCAGGTCATTGAAGTGCGTGCGCATGATCGAAGACAGGTCGATGAACGACAGGCCACGAACGTCGAAAGTGGTTTTGTTACCTACTGCAACGGTGATGGTGTCCGGCTCAAAATCAGAAAGTGCCATCTAAAATTCCTCTGCCCGCTAACGGGTGAATACAATTTGCACACCCCGGATATAAAAAAAGCGCCCGAAGGCGCTTATCGGGACTGCGCTCAGTCCGCTATCAGGCGGTGATGTTGATGCTGGAGCTTGTCGCGGTTTGGCCTGTGCTGGTCAGTGTCGCGGTAAGGATCGCCACGCCTGCAGTCTGACGCTCAACGCCCACGACCAGCTGACCGGAAGCGTTGGTGTTGCCACCGGTGCCCACAAGGTCGGTGCCGCTGTTGGTCGCCAGTGTCACGGCCTCGCCCGGTACGACGTTGTTAAAGCCGTCACGCACGGTCACGGTCACTGCCACGGTATTACCGACGGTGCCGGTCGCTGACGCAGGCGTTACCAGCACGGAGCGCTGAGTCGCCGGGCTGTCGCCGGTTGACGCGTCACGCACGTCGATGTAGCAACGCTCGGTTGAGGAGTTCAGTTTCAGCGCGCGGAAGGTGAACGACATCACCTGCCAGTCATCGCCCTTGAGCGCGTAGTCGCCATCAGGCTGCAGCGCGACCTTCGGGAAGAAGTAATCTTTCTGGCCACCGACCGGGTTATCCGAGATGAAGCGCAGCGCGCCGTACACCATGTTCGAACGACCGATAATCATCGTGCGGGCCTGCGCATTCACGTCGTACTGAACGACGGCCTGCACGTTGTTGCCGACGTCCGGCGCATCGATTTCGACGTAGATACGGCCCATGGCCAGATCCACCTCGATGTTGTTCAGCAGCGGCAGAACGGTCGCGCCCGGAATGGTGGTGATATCGCCGGTGCCGGTAGAGATTGCGACAGACGCGTCAGCAATAACGACCTGCAGGTTAGTCACGTCACGCACGCCTGACGGGTTGTTAGCATCCACGCCCAGCTGGAAGTAACGGCCTTTTTTCAGCAGCGAAATGACTTCACGGCGACCGGTTGCCTGCGTCTGCGTAACCTTGGATTTTTCACCCAGGAAAAACAGTGCGAGGTTGTCCGGGTTGATTTCGTCAGTGGTGAACGAGCCGCCCTGAGTCATCTCCAGCAGGATGGTCATATCCAGATTGCGCAGGCCACTCTCTGACGAGTAGTGATCGAGCGTTTCACTGTCTGTGTTCAGCGTCAGCTCCGGCGTGTTGCCGAAATACATCTCGCCGCCAGCGGAGGTGTTGGAGCCGTTTTTAAACTGGTCAAAGTACAGCCGACCACGGCCTACAACGTAATTCGGTTCATAGTTAGGCATTTAACGGCCCCTCTTTGGTTTTGATAGATCCGATGCCATCCCGACCAGCAACGGCAGATAGAAAAAGGCTTTTGACGACAAACCATCCTCCGGCGGTCTCACCACTGGCGAGGCGACGGTCAGGCCGGTTATCAGCCCGTTAAGCAGGTACGCGCCGGGATATCTCGGCTGTCCCTGTTCGTTCACCGCAATAATGTCCGACAGGCGCAGCTCGACGTCGGCGAGGAGCTGGTAAGCCGGGTCGGTCGGGTTTACGGGGTCGTCCTGCACCCAGCCCTGCAGCAGCAGAAGCCAGCTGTCTTTGCGCACCATCTGGTTCTCGTCGGCAAACACGCCGTAGTCGGTCGCCTTGCCTTCCAGCAGGCTCAGCGCGGGCAGCGGCGTATCACCGCTGATAACCGAGCGGCCCCGGTAAACACGACCGCTGAGGTCATGTGTGTACGGGTCAATCGCGTCGATCCCTTCCAGATGACGGGTGAGCGCCTGCAGGATGCTCAGCCGTTTTGACTCAATCATTTGATAGCCTTGCGAACTGACGGAAAAACTCTGCGGCCACCATGCCACCGAGCGCCGGTGAGACCTTCGCGCTGACGTCAGAGAACACCTGATCGACAGACGGCCCGTACAGCAGCGCGACCTTCCCGTGAACCAGCCATGACTGGTGTGTTGTTCGTTTATTGCCGAGAGTCGTTTCGCCCGGCTTGAGCCGAACGGCCAGCCCGAGGTTGAAATTGTCGTCAGAGAGGCTTGCGCCTTTTTTCAGGCGAACCACCCAGGCATTTCGGATGACCGTTGTGCGACCGGCTTTCACCCGGACAGTGACGCCGCCCGGACGTTTTGAGTTCGGCACCGGGTTCCCGGTCGCAAAGCGCGCCAGACTGGTCGCACGGTGACGACCGGTAATGACCGCTTCCAGCCTGCCGTCAGATGCCAGTCGGGTGATGCGCAACCGGTCAGCGTTCAGGTAGCCGCTTGGAAACGCCACCTCGCTCAGCATCTCGGACTTAATCGCCGACATACCTTTGCCTTTGGCCACGCTGTTGATGGCCAGTCGCGCGGAGCGGGCTGTCATCTCTGGCCACGTCTGGAAGTAACGCAGCAGGTCATCGCCACCGGCAGTGATAATGTTCACGGTCATAACCGGGCGACCTCCCACGGCAGTTCTATCGGGCCGCGTACCTGCTCGCGCACTTTGAGCACCAGCTGCACATTGCCGTAACCCTCGGCGGTAATGGTGATCACGTCGCCTTCACGCAGGGTCACGTCTTTTACAAATAACTCTTCACGGTCAAAGATGATTCGCTCGATCCCTTCCACAACATTCGCGTAGCCGGAGTCCTGAAAGTCGCCCAGCAGCACCTGCTTGCTGTGCCAGCGCACCGCGAGTTCTGTGATAAGTCCCGACGAAACAGCTCTGTGCGTAGCCGCGATACTCAAACCATCATGAATATCGCGGCGTGCCTTCGCCTTAATCGCTGCGAAGTTGGACGGCATCAGATTTCTTCGTCTTTGTTGCCAGCTTTTTTACTGGCAGTTTTGGCGGAGGTCTCTTTGTCCTTTGCTTCCTGCTCCAGCTGGGCGCGGATATCTTTTTCCAGCTGAGCACGCTGCTTCTCAACACCCGCATTCACCTGCGCGTCGAGCTGGGCCTGAGTCAGTGACAGAGTTTCATCACCGGCGGTCGCGCCGTCTTTAGCGATAACCTTCTCCAGCGCTTCCGGGTTCAGGCGGTCGATCTGCTCGATTTCTTTAGCGGTGAACTCGTACTGTGAGCCGATAGCCGGGGTCACGGACACGCCTTCGCGCTGGATAATTACGGTCTGTGCAACGATACGTTTTGGCATTTCTTTCTCTCCGAAAGCAGCCCGGCGAACCGGGCGAATAGTCGTTACCGGTCGCCTTAAGCGGCTGGCATCACGGTCATCAGGAAGGTCGCATTTGGGTCACGTGGAACCATCAGCGGGGCAGACTGGGTAAGGATGTACTCAACGCTTGGATCTTCCTGTTCGAACATTTTCGGGAAGTATTCCAGCGCCTGATAACCGGCACTCTTATCCAAAATCGCACCGAAGCAGCGCACGCCATCAACGGCGGTAGAGATGCCGAGGACTTTGTTCTGCGGCATCAGGAACTGCGACTTGTTGTAACGGTCGAGGTACTTCTGGGTGTTGACGTAGATATTCATCGCGCCGCCACCGTTAACACCGGCGATACGACCCATGTACTCAACGCCTTCAAGACCGTCCCACAGCCGGGTGATCTGCGTGGTCGAACCGCCGATGGTGGTATCCATCAGACCGTCGCGGCCAAACAGCACGGCTTTGTTGACCTTCACGAACTGCGCCCATGCGTCAGCGCCGAACACGTAATCGGAGATGACAGCAGAGGTGACGGAGTTGGTGTTGGCCAGCTGTTTGCCCATGCGCAGATCGTTAAAGGTCTGGTCTGAGGTGTAGCCCGGCGCAGTCCAGTCGGTCGTGATGGTCAGCGCAGGATTACGGCCAAAGTCCACGCGCTTGAGCGGGTAGTCTTCGCCTTCAATGTCCACGTAGCCATTCAGCAGCGCCTGAGCCGCCATCCACTCCCACGTGTTTTCGTGCATCGCGCGGTGTTTACGCAGCAGATACGCGATTACCAGGTCACGACGCTGTGCAATGGTCAGGGAACCAGTGCCCAGTGCTTCGCCCGGCTGGCGTGGGATAATCATGTTCGGATCGACGACGTGCTTTGGTTTCACATACGCAGGCTTGAATGCCACGGCTGTGTAACCTTCTTCACGTACCACGCGGCCCTCGACGTTCGGTGCAACGAACGGCGCAACGCGGGTCAGGTCGTTAGAGACTTTATCGAAGGCAATTTTGTCCTCGGTAAAGTTGATCTGAGTCGGGAACCACTGCAGGAAGAAAGCAGGCAGCTGCTTAAATTTCCGCTGTACCGCTAACAGGCGGTAGGTGTCATAAAGTCCGGCCATTGCTTACTCCTTAAAAGATTTCTTTGATCATGACCGGCGAATTAACGAAAACCGCTTTTCGCTGTGCCACTGTCGTCAGGCTTGCATCCCAGACCAGTGCCTCCGGGTTGAACTGACCCGAGGTGTAGTAAGGGCATTTTTTACCGGCTTCGCCCGGCTGTGCCGCAACGGCGAAGGCAGTACCGGTACTGTCGGTCGCGCCAGCAACATGCGGAGTCAGCAGGCCAGCCGGTGTAAGCGCCAGCACGGAATAAATCGGGAAATCGACAGCGCAGGTCGCGCCATCGCTGTGAAGGTCGGCATCGCCGGAAAACACCTGAACAGGTGCCCACGCGCCCAGCGATTCGTTACCTGCTAACAGGTCTGGTAAGTTCGGCATGTCTTGCTCCTCAGTTGAATGAATAACCCATAGACGTCAGGCTCTGCTCTAAGCTGTCGGCGTCTTTAGCGGCGGTAGACTCAGCGCCGTTAGCACCGACTTCCGGGTGTTGGCTCTTGTCCATGGCGCTCATGAAATGTGAGCTTTCGTCTTTCTGTGCAGTCTGCTCAGCAGAGGTTTGGGTCGCCTCGGCCTGCTTCTCCACACCGGCGAAATTCAGCATTGCAGTAGCTTCTTCAACCGACATTGACGTGCTGAATGCCAGATGGTTAGCCAGTTTCGGACGGTCTTTAGCGGCTTCGCAGTTAACGATCCCGGCGATGCGGTCACGTTCAGCCGTAGCGGCCTCGGTGCGCGCAACGTTCAGATCCTTACCGTCGTTACCTTGTGTTTCGGCGGTCTGGCTTTCCGGCTTGGTGGTCGATTTGTTTGGTGCAGACATAGTTTCATCCTCAAGGGGTTCGTCTTCTTCCAGGCCGGACGGCCCGTAAATAAAATCAGTGACTGCCTGATCTGGCGTGGCCACTGCGTCAATCAAACCGAGTGCCAGCGCGTCTTGCGCCATGTAGCAGCGGGCTTCGGTATCCCTGACGGTTTTCTCATCCAGTCCGCGATTTCTCGCGACCAGTGCCACAAACGCGTCATAGGTTTTGTCCACGTCGGCCTGCATCTCTTTGCGCACGTCGTCGGGCAAACTTTCGTAGGGGTTGGCATCCGCTTTATGCGCGCCAGCCTTGATGATGTTCACCTTGATGCCCATCTCTTCGAGCATCTTCGAGCGTTCGATATGGATCTGCATGACGCCGACGCTGCCCGCGCCACCGCTGGGTGTGACCACAATCCGGTCGGTCGCGCTGGCCAGTGCATACGCGGCTGAGTAACAGCTGGCGTCTACCACGGCGATTGTCGGTTTCCCGCCTCTCAGCGAAAAAATGTCGTCAGCCAGCTCAAAGCAGCCAGTTGAGTGACCGCCATAACTGTTGATGTCGTAGATAATTCGCTCTACGTCGTCGTCGAGTTCGGCCATTGCTCGCTGGCGTCTAATGAAATTATAACCAGTTATGAAGCCAAAATAGTAGCCACCGTAACGATTTATAAGCGTTCCGTGTATCGGAATGATCGCCGTGCCACTGGAGTACGCAAACGGTTTTTCGGTCGAAGCCGGGCCGACGCCGTACGCAGCACACAGCTGCTCACGCATCGCCGCCTCGGCGCGAACCATGTAATCATCGTCCTCGCACTTACTCATGTGCATGAAATCACTAACAATATTTTCGGCATGGCGGGAGCTGACTAACACCGGCGAGGCGTTCATCCTGTCGATTGCCGTGAGTGCAATGCTGCGCGCAGCGGTTTTACTCATCGTCGTTTTCCTCGTTTTCAGTGGTATCGTCAGCCCCATCTTTTTCATCAGAATCGTTACTATTTTCTTCTTCTGACTCATCAGCGGTGGTTGAGTTTTCATCCGGCTGTGCCTGAACGGGTTCACCGGTGAAGTTCAGATTGCGGGTTTTGATGATCTGCTCCTCTTCCGCACGCTGTTCGAACACCGTCCGCCAGTCGCTGCCGAGACGGGCGATTTCTATCTCGTAGGTAGAGAGGCCGTTCTTAATTCGGGCGATTGCCGCATCGGTTTCTTTCTTCTCGTCAATCTGGCCACGGCTCGCACCGATCCACTCGGCAGAGGTCAGGGCATCTTTGATAAGCGGGGCATAGAACCAGTCGCGGGTCTTCCCGCGCGGTAGCGCAATGTTTCCGTTCGCAATCTCCTCCTCAAGCCACAGGGCATAGATCGAAGAGGCAAAGCGGTCAGCGACCAGCTTTTTGCGGCTGTTCATGTACTTCCACGTTTCGCCCATCGATGCGCGCGCGGAGGAATAGTTGGTTTTGGTGTAGTCGCGGCTGAACTGCTCGTATGAGAGGCCGAGGGATGCGGCGATGTTGCGCAGCAGCGATTCCTCGTACTCGGTGCCTACGCCGCCGGGCGTGCCCATGGGCTGCATTTTCAGCTTGGTGCCGGGGAACAGATGCGGAATGCGGACGCCATCCACCTGGAGGTTTTTAGACCCCTTGGCGTAGTCCATCAGACTCATCATGTACGTCTGCAGCATCTGGCTGAATGTGTCCTGGTTAAGACCCATCTGGCTGAATACCACCTCGGAAGGCAGCTCAGATTCGATAGAGGCGGCGTAGGAGGCATTGACCACCGCGTTCTGCAGCACGATCTCCTGAAAGTTCCGGGTCATCTTCATCTGCTTGAGCACGGAAACCATCTCGCTCATGCCGCGCGCCTGATCCGGCTGCAGCTGCTCAAAGATGTGAATGACCTGCTTGCGGCCCCACGGCTTTTCGGCAGGGACATACACCCACTGCCAGTCGTCCATGCCCAGCTCAGCGCCCGGATAGGCTTTCTTGAAGTTGTATCCGATGGGTCGCCCGTAAACGTCCTGAACGACGCCTGAGCGCAGGCTCACGTCGTCTGACATGCCATTCGGGTTTGAGAGTCGGCTCGGGGAAACCATCTGTACGGCGGTCGCAAACGGGCGGTTGACCTGACGCAGCCACTCAGCGGTGGCCAGCACCTCGCCGGTCATCAGCACGCCACCCACGGCCAGACGCATCAGACCGGTAAAGGTGTTGATACCGGCAGCGTCAAAGTAGTTGTTAGGGGAGTCGGCCACGAGGTTAAAGCGCGCCTCAACCTCCTGCTGCCAGCCGCGCGCCCATGACTCGGTGACGCCCAGTACGCGCCAGTTCGGTTTCGCGTTGAGGCGATACTGCGCGCCCACAATGCTGTCGCGGTGAATGGCCACCGTACCCATGGCGTAGCCGTCGTTCTGCACCATGTCGCGACCACGAACGTCAGCCAGCTCTTTGGTGCGGGCGATCTGCTGGTTAGGCGACAGGTTTGGCGGCGTCCAGTTAATCAGCTCGCGCGTTGTACGCTCGGCACCCTCAAGACCGCCACCCAGCATCGTCTTCTCACTGGGGTTGATATTCAGCGCTGTTTTATCCATCAGAAAACGACCCTCATTGGGCCACTTGCCTGACCGATGGCCAGCGAGCAAATGGGGTTGTTTGGTTCCAGCTGGCAGATGAGGCCACGCAGCTGGAGCATGTAAGCCCACAGGCCCGCTTTGTTGGCAGCGCTGTATTCAACGCGCTCGGCGTTCTGATCGACGTAAACGCGCACGCTACCGCCAATCAAAAGCTGGTGATAAGCCTTCGATGCTTCGGCGTAGTTCGCCTTGAGTGTTGCCAGGTCGTACATAACGTCTCCTAAGCCAGTTCGTCCGCGATGGCGCTAAAATCGAATCCAGTGGAAGGCCGGGCCGTGAAACGCGGAGTCTCTTGAGGCTCACGAACCAGATCATTTTCGGGCCACTCTTTTGCCCAGCCCGGCGGGTTTTCCCAGTCCAGATTTTCGATGGCCAGCATCTTCGGCGAGATACATACGGCAAGGGTGTAATACGACAGATCCCACGCCTCGTTTCGTACCCTGTTCGGGTTCTGCCAGCCCTTCTCGTTTCTGACTTCGGCGCAAAGTTCGGAAAAGAACTCGTCCGGTAGCCAGTCAGCGCTGTGATACATCCCCCGACCCGGTTCGATACTGTCGAGTCGCGCGTTCAAAGCGTCTTTCATAAGATTAGAGTTTATTAACAATACAGGTATTTCGCCACGGGCCGCACTTTTGTTGTCCTTACGATTCGTGTCAGGAAAAGTGAGCTGGGTGCGTGGCATCTTCGCCCGGTGATCACCTTTCACCAGCACAAAGCGACCGTGCTTATTCTCGCGTTTCAGCTTCCTGTAAAAGTCATATGCGCGGTCGGTAGAGCCTGCCTTTCCCCCGGAATCACAAGCAGTTACCTTCACCCGCATCATTCGGCCAGACCCGTCTGCCAGCTCGTATTCCCTGTTCATCACCAGCTTTTCAATCAAATCCCAGTCCTCAAGGTACGTTGGCGGCTTGAGCGGCATAGGGTCGCCCTCCGCGTCGGTACGTTCCGACTTAATAATCTCAAAGCGGTCAATAACATAGGTGTCGAACGGCAGGCCCGGCGCAATGCCTGTCACCTGCACGCTGAAAAGCGTTGCCTGCACGTCCACGGTGGCCACCAGAAAGCGGACTTTCTCAGGCACCATGCGCTCTGGCAGCGGTTCGGCACGTGCTTTTAGCAGCTCCGGCACGCGAAAATTATCCTGGTTGACTGGGATGTACGGCTCGCCCATGTCGTTATTCCAGAATTTCTTAAGTGTTTCCTCGGACAATGTTCTATCAAACTGATCTTTCGCGTCAAGATAAGTCAGAACAAGTTTCTTCCAGGTAGTAAATGCGGCGGCAGTTCCGCGCAGCCAGAAAGACGCAAAATCTGAGCGAGGACGCTCACCTATCAGCTGGCCCTTTTCGTTTACGCGGCAGAAGTCTGGCACCCACGTGCCCCACATCTGCATTTCGGTTCGGTCATCAGGGTGGATCTCCGCGCCGCAATGCGGGCACGCCAGCCGAACGGTTTCGGCGCGCTGCAGGTTGCTCATGTTCCTTTTGCCTGCCATGTCCACCCACACCAGATGTTCGAATTTGCCCTCAAACCACGTGTTGCAGTGCATACAGGGCCACTGCCAGCGCCTGCGGTCGCCGAGGTTATAGAGGCCCAGAATCCCCTCGCACGGCGGTGCCTGGTGAGGTGTCTGCTGTATCCAGTGGGGATCGATAATCGGGCGTGACGGAGAGGACTCTGCGCAGCACATCGCGAACGAGTTAAACGTGGTCGTACGTTTTGAGGCGAGATCGAAGGCGTTACCGTCGCCACCGATATCGTCATCCATGCGGTCGAAGTCGGTGAGCATGATGCGCCCGACCGGACGACCGGCCAGCTCCGTGACCGACGGATAGCTCAGCGTCAGCATCATGCCGGTGATGTAGTGCTTATCGAATTTGTTGTCGGCATCGCGGTTTTTCAGCAGCATCTGCCCCACTTCCGGGCTGTGCCGGTGCAGACGGTCGATACGACGCATCGAGAAGTCACGCGCTGCCGTGCTGGTCGGACAGAAAATCATGGTGTCGAGCGGGTCTACCTTCACCGAGTAGGCGATCCCGTTCACTATCAGGGCATCCGTCTTACCGCACTGCGCCGGGCCGCAAAACGCCATCTTTGAGTATTTGCGGGAGGCAATGGTGTTCATCGGCTCGACCATGTACGGCGTGGTTTCATTGAGCCACGGCCCCACATAAGCACCTGGCTGGTTCACCTTCCTGTACTGTGCTGCGGCCATAGCGACCGTGATCCGCTCTGGCGGTCGCAATTGCTCTGCCAGTGCGATCACTATTTCGTTAAGGCTCTTAAATCTCGTCGTCGGATAAATCTTCATCAGCCTTCGCCTCTTCTTCGCGTTGTTTAAACCGATGGATAAGCCCGTTCGCAGCATCGTTCAGCGCGCTGTCCACCATCACTCGCAGCCGGTCGCGCTGGAAGTCGGTGAAACCCGTCTCGCGCTCCAGTGCGTCACCCATCAGCAGGAACGACATGCGCAGCTGCTTGAACACTTCGCCCATCGTTTCGATCACCGAGTCGGTGCGCCATAAATCGCCCTCCTCCTCCTGATATTTCTGGCGGGCCAACAGGCCATTCCAGAACTCTTTCGAGACGTGTTTCGGGAGGTCGTTGTGGTGCATCCGCATGATGTACGTCTCGATGTCGTAGATCGGTTTCACCAGATGCGGCGCGACTTCGTGAACGTAATAAATCGGGTAGCCACCGCGCACGCCGCTGGTTCCGACCTCGCGGAGTTTCGGCGCGACGTCCCTGCGCTCCATGCGGAACAGCTTCGCGAGCTGGGTGAGGTTCAGGCCGTCGTACATCATTGCCTGCGTCTCGTCGTCCATCTGGTTGCTGCGCTTCTTACGCGGCGTTTCGTCTTTCAGGGTCAGTGTGGCCATATCTACCTCTATGCTGCGCGGCGTTGCCGGTCGGCGACCCGCCTGCGGATTTTTGTGAGTTCGTTAAGGAGCCATTCCTGCGCATCCTCTTTCGCAGCGAGTGCTTCAACCACGCCGCCATCGAGCGTGTCCATGGGCACCAGCGCGCCCGTTCGTTTATCCCGCTTCACGCCTTGGGCTATCAGGTGAATGACCATCACCGGCTTGAGCTGACCCTGCCGGTGCAGTCGGCCAATGAATTGCTGATAGGTCTCAAGCGACCACGGAATGTCGTAGAACGTGATGATGTGCCCGCCGTCCTGCAGGTTCAGGCCGTGGCCAGCTGACTGGGGATGAGCCAGCAGCATCTTGATCTTTCCCTTATTCCACGCGGTGACGGCTTCGCCCTCGCTGTCCATCACAACGGCATAAGGGAACCGCTTTTTCAGGCGGTCGAGCGAGGATTTGAAGTGGTAGGCGACCAGCAGGTTTTCGCCCTCGGTCTCTGTGACTATCTGCTCCAGTTCGTCGAGCTTGGCGTCGTGCAGCTCGTAAACGTCGCGGTGCCGGATGGGCTTGCCGGTGATGGCGTTGATGCCCTCCAGATAGCTGTGATAGACGACCCCGGAACACAGCTGCAGGAGCTTCTGCGACAGCGCTGCGGCGGTCTCCGCCTCTATCTGGACTTCCTCCAGCCACTCGTTAATAACCGCTATAAAGAGTGTTTCCTGCAGGTCGAGGTACTTCTTCGACTGGGCCAGCGTCAGCGGCACCGGGCGCTTAATCGGGATGAGCGGCAGCATGTCCAGATACTCCTCGGCCCGCATCACCAGACAGAGGTCGGAAATCTTCTCGGTAATCTGCTCGCGCGCGCCCGGCAGCAGCGTGTGCTTGTGTTTGTAGTGGTTGTATTTGAAATAGGTGTCCTGATAGTGCGTGATGCTCTGGGAGAAGCGCGTGCCCTCATCCAGCAGGTAAATCTGAGCGAACAGGCCCATGTACCCCTCGGCCACCGGCGTAGCGGTCAGCTCGACCAGCCTTTTCACGTAGCGGCGGACGTTGCGCAGGGCTTTGAACCGGCGCGTGGTGTGGTCTTTGAACGAACTGGACTCGTCGATCACCACCGTGTCGTATGGCCAGCGCGATTTGTGGTGCATCACCAGCCACTCGATGTTGTCCCGGCTGATAATGTGTATCTGGGCGGCGCTCCTGCTCTGGCGGATGCGCTGGTCAACGGTGCCGCTGATTACCTGGTAATCGTGCATACAGGTGTGGCTCCAGCGACCGATTTCGTCTGGCCATGTTTTGTTGGCCACGCGGCGAGGCGCGATAATCAGCACTTTCTTCGCGGTGTTATTCATCAGGAGGTCAACGATAACGGTCAGTAAAATAACCGTTTTGCCGAGGCCCATATCGATGAACAGGGCGCAGAACGGGTGCGCCATGACAAAGGCGTAAGCATCCCGCTGATACTGGTGCATCTGCTGGCGCTGAAGTTTGACCCCCTCGCGCCGGTGCCGCCGGTACAGTTCAAATGAGATCAAGCCACTCTTTAGCTGCTGCAAAAGAACTGACCCAACAGACCATAGCGCCATGTTTCTTCATCTCCGACATTCGAATATGTTGCTGTTTGTTGGGCGTCTTGCCCTCGGCTTTAACCTCCATGAAAAGCACCAGTCCGTGCTTTATGAAAACGCGATCCGGGACGCCGGGCGTACCCGGTGACGTGAACTTTGCCTGCCAGAAACCGGTTGCCTCGGCGTACTCGCGTATCTCTTTTTCGAGCCGGGACTCGCGTTTCTTTTGAGGCACTAATTAACCCCCAGTTAATCCTTGCGGTAGAACATGCCCACCCAGCCCGCTGCCTTGAGCTGTAATCCGGGTGCCCAGCCAATCCGCTCTGTCATGAGCGCAATGAGTCGCGCCAGCTTGGTTTTGCCGGTGCCTATCGGGACTTCGGTTACGATCTCGTCGTGAACGTGGAAGGGGATGCGGAAACCTTCGTTGAAGGCTTTAACGATGCCGACGTTGAGGATGTCGTTTGCGATGGCCTGGACGATGTTTTCCACGACTTTGCCGCCGTGGCTGGACTGGTCGCCCCACTTCTTCGTCTGGCTCGACATACCTTCATAGTGAAATTCGCGCTGGGTGTAGTTGCGCTCCTCGCCGGTCTGCGGGTCTACATAACGTTTTTCCACCGGCACGATGCGAGGCTTGAAGTAGTACAGGCGACGGCCTGACGGCAGCTTTATGGCCAGAAACGGCTTGCGGTATTCGAAGGTGACTTTGCCGCACTTCACGTCGGCTTTGATTGTCAGGCAGCGGGAGATCGCTTTCTCCAGCGCATACCAGTATTCGACTATCTCCGGGCAGAGTTCGCGGAAGGCTTTCACCGAGGCCGCTGCTTCTTTCTGCGTCATGATGACGCCCATGTTCTCGGCGTAGCCCCACAGCCCGCCTTTCTTGCCGTTCGGCAGCATGGAACCACCGCCCAGACGGAAACCGGCACCGAGTGTCGCGGGCTTCGCCTTTGAGCGGTGCGGCCATGCCTGTTCGTAGGAGAGTTTCAGCCAGAACGAGGCGAACGAAACGTACAGGTCGCGACCGGCGTCCAGCGTCTCTTTAATCCACCGGCAGTCCGTCAGCCAGCCGATCACCACCGACTCGATAGAGGCGAGGTCTGCCACGCAGAACTCCATGCCCTGCGCCGGGATAATCGCCCCGCGCATCATGCCCGCCAGCGCATCCATGGGTTCTTTCCACAGAAGGTGTAGCCCTTCCATGTCCTTTTTCTTAATCATCCGGCGTGCGATCTTCTGCATCACCTCGTCCTCAAGCCATTTCGGCGTGCGCATGAAGTTCTGCGGCTGGATATCGCGGCCACCGTAGCGACCGGTGCGTGCCGCGCCACGAAACTGGATTGCGTAGCGGAATTTGCCGTCAACCTGCTCGGTGCGCAGCATCATGTTGTATTTGGCCAGCGAGGACTTGCTGCTGTTCTGACGTAAACGCAGGGTCTGCACCACGTCGTCATCGAGACCCAGCTTTTTCGCCTCGGTAATCACCTTTGTCACGGTGTCCGCACGCAGGTCATCGAACGGGTAGCCGCGCTCACGCAGCCACGGCTTGAGCTGGGCAGGACTGTTCGGGTTTTCCAGCCCGGTCAGATCGCGCATCTCTTCCATGATGATGGGCTTACGCTCATCGGCCAGCGCCAGCGCGTTGCGGGCGAAATCGAGGTCTATCGTGATGCCGGTGTCGTTGATGTACTGGTCGATGCCGTACAGCTCCCACTCGCCCGGCATCAGCGGGAATTTATTCAGCCTGCGAGCAATGGCGGACTCTGCCCGGACGTCCTGCCGGTTGTAGCCGCCCAGCTGCTGAAACTCCTCCGGGTGCGTCTTCGCGTTGAACCAGATGCGTTTGTCTGCTTTCGTTGGCGTGCGCGGTTTACAGAACATCTTTATCAGCTTTTCGCCGATGGGATCTTTGAGCTTGGTGGCGTCAAAACCCATGGCTGCACCGACCTTGGCCAGCGTCCCGGAGAAGCCCATCATGTACGACAGCGCCATGGTGCAGCGCCAGCTGCTGCGCGGGGTCTTAATGCCCAGCACGCGCTCGGTCATCAGCCGCTCAAACTGTGCGTTGAAAGCCCATTTCAGTACCTGCGGGTCACGCAGCCGGTCGATGAAATCCTTCGGCGGGCGCACCGACATGGTTTCATCCCAGAACTGAATATCGTTCTCATCGTTGCAGTCCCACGCGGCCATCATGACGGCGGTCGAAGGGTGGCGGGTGTAAATGTCCACACCATCGCCCGGCAGCGAGATTTTGCTGCGGCTTTCATAGTCCAGGCGGATAAATTCAGTCATGGTAATTCCCTGTAAAAAAGCCCGCCCGGAGGCAGGCCGACACAGCGCTCAGGTGAGGACTTAAATTTCGTCGTCGTCCCAGTTTTCGTCGCTGCCGCCTTCACCACCACCGGCGTCGAGGTCATCCCACACGTCTTCGTCATCCACGCGGCCAGTACCAAACGCCTCGCCGTGTTCCATGAAGCGCACCGCATACAGGTTTGCGTTAACGCGCTTGCCGAATTTGTTGTTCTGCAGCCACGGGT
>Ga0157371_10000355_pt1 | contig 58322 bp, 56 predicted proteins | sample C45metaG_FD_113462 | JGI IMG/M metagenome (GOLD analysis project Ga0157371, IMG submission 113462) | Corn rhizosphere microbial communities from Kellogg Biological Station, Michigan, USA - C4-5 metaG | ecosystem: Host-associated > Plants > Roots > Rhizosphere > Soil | place: USA: Michigan... | reverse complement strand
GTTATAGGCTGACGGATAGCCATGGTGTGCTGCTCATTTCCCAGATCGACCATATAGACGCCGGCGGTTTTGTTTAGCAGCTGATATAATGCGGTAGCCTTTGTCTCGGTTATTACGGTCGAGTTGATTTTGCTGATAGCAATAGGGGCGTCCTGCCTGGCTTCGCCCTGGCGGCTGGCAGATACAATCACCGGCTGCAGGTCAACAGCAGACGGCGTAAGCTCAACGATGGTATGATCGCCGGAAATAGTTACCGTTTTGCCGGTATAGCCAACCATATTAATGTGGACAGCTCCTTTGGCGATAGTAAACTGACCTTTAGCATCGGTTTTTTGGACGCTGCCATTATCATTACTGATGATCGCGTCGGCCAATGGTTCATGGGTGATGGCATCGGTTATGGTGCCTGTTATGGCTTGCCCGAAAGCAGTGGACGTAAACAGGCTGAGTAAAAAATATATATAATATTTTTTCATGTGGATATGTGGTGGGCTCTCGTCATATTGATGAACTTGTAACCGCATATCTTCGAAAGACTTTGTCATTGCGAGCGTAGCGTGGCAATCGCGAACTATGCTTTTCTCCTTGCGATTGCTTCGCTATGCTCGCAATGACAAAAAAGCTTTTGTGGTTCGAAGATTTGGGAACTTATCGTCATGATAAGACACCCTAATAATAAAAATGATAGATTGAATGAATTGGACAGTTTTATAGCGATAACAACACGCAGCAATGGCGCATAACATCATCATCAAACAAAATAAAACTGTAAAAAGGGAGTAGATTAACCCAGTTGCGGAGGGCGGAAAATAGTGCCGGTGTCAGTTATTCCCTGCGGGGCCTTGTAAGGCGTAGAGATAATGTCCAGCAGTTGGGTGTGGAATGTCACATCGAAAACGGCGGTAAAAAACACTTCCTGAAAAAGGTTTTTGTGCGATTCGCGACTGTCATTCTTTTCGGCATCCTGTGCGGCCTTGATTTTTTTCATGAAGTAGCAGTGCCCGTTACAATGCAGCCAGGGTTTAGCCCGGTTTTCGCAAAGCGTGGTAGCAATGTACTTCTTGTTAAGCTCAAAGCCCGCATAGACAAAGTAGCGCGACAGGTTTACTGAAACCAGCGCGAACAACAAAACTATGGCAGTTATCTTTCTGAGCATATGCCACAAAGGTAGGGGCTGGGGGGCACAAGTGCAAGCAAAGCTGTGTGATTCTGGTCATTTCCCGCTGTGCTCGAAATCACAATTTCAGATTGCCTTTTCATAAAAAGCGTGCTAGTCTATACAGACCAGCACGTTACTATTATTGGCTTTGGTTAGGATTATTTGTCGCGTTTAAGGGTGGCTTTGAAAGTTTTGCCTTCAAGATCAGCGGCTACTACTACTGAGTCGCCGTAGTATTTGCCGGTGTGGTTAATGGTGTACGTGCCTGCCTTAACTGTAAAGGCAAATTCGTTGCCTGCCAACACGCCATCTCCAATAGGTAAATTATTGCCATCAGGCGATAATACGGTGCCTGATAGTTTATCACCGTCAACTTTAAAATTGTAAACTAAAGACAGCTCGTCTTCACGGGTAATTTTTATTGAGCCGGTCCATTTTCCGTTTAGCCCGGTGATTGCAGCAAAGCATGCAATAAAACTACAAAATACTAACAGCGCAGTTGTTACGATTCTGGTTTTCATGATCTTAGAGTAGTTTTATTTAAAGGTATACTGCCTTTGTAAATAAAAAATTACCCCTCAATTAAATGAACAACAAGTTAAGTTTAACTTATCTGTTAGTATTAAGTTTACGTTTTGTAAATGCTATCTTACTTTGAAACAGGCACTCTAACCAATTTAGAGTGAATTTTGTCGCCGCTTAAAATGGCATCAACAATAACCGAGTCGCCGTAATATTTGCCCTTGCTTTCAACAGCGTCGCCGTTTACGTCTACTTTGAAAGTAAACTCTTTGTCGCTGGTTATTTTGCCATCGTAAATTTTCAGGTCGTCTTGTGGAGTTTGTATCATGCCCTCTAATTTAGTCCCGTCTACTTTAAAAATGTAAGTAAGCGGAACCTGGTTCCCATCGCCGGTGATGATGGAGCCTTTCCATTTACCGGTAAGATCTGTAATGGCTGCAAAGCAAGCTAGTGCGGTGCTAAATAACAATGCGGCGGTCAGGATTTTTCTTTTCATAATATGAGTTGATATAATTTAACTAAAATTATAACTTTTTTGGTGGTAAAAACAAATTCCGGCCGTCGAAAATCAGAAACTTAACTCAGGGAACTTTATAATAATATATGGGCGAGAATACGCCTTCGCTTACAGTATAAAAGCCACGGCCATCTGGTGTAAAGCCTATGGCTTCACCCTGTTTTTCCTGTTGATAGTTTGGTTCGGCAGGTGTGCGCTGCAAGGTTTGCCAGACCGGCTCATTGTCTTTGCGTTTCCAATAATAAATCTTTTCGTAGCTTTTTACCAGCACCTGTGTGCCGTCTTTTGAAATGTCGCCGGCAGTGATCCATTTAAAAGGTTTATAGCCTTTAAAGAACAGCTTGGTGCGGTAGGTCATCGTAACCGTATCGTTAGGCTTGTAGCCGATCGGAGCAGTATAAACGCGTACGGTGTCTGTTCTTTTGGTGATGATGTAAAACAGTTTTTGTATAGGGTCGACCATTAAAGTTTCAGCGTCTCTGGGTCCGTCCGGGTATCTTAGGTAGATAGGAACGGCAGTTACATTGATATTGCCGCCTTTGGTCCAGGTGGGTTGTTCCTGTACACGATATATCGTCAAGTATTTGCGTACGGCTTGATTATCGCCAATATCGCCTACATAAACATAGCTTTTATTTCTAAGCGGACCGGGGCCTACAGCAATGTCTTCGCAATCCACAGCACCCAGCGACTCTTTTGGGTCGCCTTTGTAATACATTGTCGAGATGAGTTTGCCATCGGGCGATATCGCGAAGAAACGGCTGGTATCGCCACTATCGTTGTGTACATAGTAAACGTCCTTATTGATACCGGACGCCGCAATGCCCGATATCTCGTCCATTGCCTTATCGTTTAGTTTACCTGATTGTATAATTTGATGAGCAAGATACCTATGCCTTGCAAAAGCGCCCACGAATAAGAGAAATATAACGGGGACGAGTATTTTTATCTTTTTAGCTCTGCTCATTTAAGCTGAGTGTTTTTGGCAAAGTTGCCGAGTAAATTTAACGCTTTGATTAAGCAATTATTACGCCTATAGCTGATCGCGAAGGCTTTTGATCTTTTCGAGCTCGATCACATCAATCTGGTCTTTTGGCCTGTTTACTGTTTTTTTATTGGCGATGAGATCATTGATGTGTAAGAATGGAATTTCGATACCATCAATTTCAGCTACGGACGCCCTGGCCAGGCAGTCGTCAAAAGTTAGATTTTCCAGGCCTTTCATGTTGGTCATGATGTCCAGTTCAATGTCACCATGTTTTATGGACGACCATTCCGCGACAAACTGCATCGTTTCAATCATCGGAAAATCTCCAAAATCCAACACTTCTAAAACTAACCTTAATTTCTTCCGATTTTCGAGGGTGTCTTCGAGCCAAATATCAATGTCTTGAGTATTTCGCTCAAAACCGTGAAAATAGGTAGCAAAGCCGCCCACCATAATATACCTAACACTATTTTCGCTCAACGTGCGCCAAACTCTTATCACGTCGTCATCATATATATCCATTTGATATTATTTATGCGTGATTTTGGCTTGTTTTAGTTTGGCATTTCTGCGCAACATACTGATGAAAGAATCAAATTTTTCTTTATCCGTTTGATTCAAAATGCGCAGAATACGTTCTTTCTCCGCTTGCGTTAAACTAACCGCAGTTGAGTTTTCATTTGGATATGCTTTTTCAGGCGCAGACATGCTTGAATATTTAATGTAAGATACATAAAATAGTTTGCAGAAATGACAAAGGCCCCTTACGGAGCCTTCGCATTATGTTGGTTTAGTTTTAGTTTGTTGCCGTTGCCATTTCAGCATCTGGTTTTGAAACGTCGGTAAGGGCTACCTTGCCGCGCTCTTTACGCAGGATACGGTTAAATAATGATATCTCTTTATCAAACAAAAAGCGGAAGAACAGCTTGGTCCATGATTTATGATAGTAAAGCGTATCGTAATACTCAGGAGCCGTTTTTCTGATCTGCGGTAGTTTGTTCCATGGGATAGAAGGGAAATCATGGTGCTCATTATGGAAGCCTACGTTAAATGAAACGGTGTTCAACGCGCCATAATAGCTATAAGTTTCCTGCTCAACGCTGTGGGTTAAGTAGTGCTCTTGTATCCAGCGTGCGCCCAGCGGGTGCAGGCCCACAGAGAATGAGAAACTTAGCAACAGGTAAGCCAATGCGTGCCATCCCCAGAAATAATAGATAGCCGCGGTGAACACAATTTGTACCAGCAGATTAGCCACTATCCAGATATCAAAAGTCTGGATCTCGCGCAATCTTGAAAGGCGAAAAACCTGGAATACCGGGTAAAAAAGCAACCAAAGCGCTTTACCAATGAATGAATTGTTAATCATTTTAGCTTCCCAGCGGTTAGGCAGGTCGGCATCAAGCTCATGCACACCCTGGAAAGAGTGATGTTTGATATGATATCTTTCAAATGAAATTGAACTCGGGAAAATTTGCGGCATGTTTGCCAGAATGCCCGCCCAGCGGTTAGCCGCGCGATTCTTAAAGAGCAACTGGTGCGCACACTCATGTATCATTACAAACAACGAGTGATCTGCAAATGCGCCTAACAAATAAGCGGCACCGAAAATTAACCACCATGATTGATCGCGCAGTAGCCAGGCCAACACTAACTGAAACGCTACGAGGCCAACAATGGCCCAAATGGTGTTTGGATTTTTGCCGATCAAATTCCGCAAACCCGGAAACTCTTTTAAAATTTTCTTCGTTCGAATACGGTGCGGTTCTGATGCCTGCGAGTAGACAAAATCTGTTCTTTTAGTCATAAAATTTATAAAATCTTTAATTTAAGTTGGCTTAGGGTTATTTATCAATAACTCAATTCCCCAATAATAATTATAAAATTTTACATAATAGTTATAAAACCGCTAATTCTGTTTATAGATCAAAAGCTTGAAAGTGCCGGGCATAGCCTTGCGCGTACCGGCCTCCATGGTGGCAACGCTTAAATAAATTTTGTGGGTTTTGGTATCCAATGCCAGTGTTTTTGCGCGGTTTTGAGTGGCTAAAGTTTGCACAACTTTGTACTGGTCAGCGCTTTGCTGTTTGATGATGGTAGTAGTGCCGTCGCCGTTTGAACAGAATATCAGTTTTGTGGCAGCATCGTAAGCAACCGCGTCAACACCGGCTCCGATAGGCACTGTAGCCACCACTTTGCCCGAAATAACGTTAACAACTTCCATTGCTTTATTTTCGCGGCATACCGAAAAAGCACGATTATTTGGCAAATCAAGCGCTAAACCGGTAGGGCCGCCGCCCGGTGCCAACGGGAAATTTTTGATCACTTTCATGGTTCTTACATCAATAACATTCATGCTGTTTTTATCCTCCAGATTGTTATAGATTTTGCCTTTGCCGTCGCTCACCGCAAATTCTGGTGCACCGCCTAAAGCAATAGTGCCTGTTTGTTTCAGGGTGTTAGGGTCAACCACTGCAGCGTTATTGCTTTCACCGTTGAATGAATACACGCGGTCAGAATATGGATCATACATAATGGCATCCGGGCCGTTTACATCAGTAAGGGTAATAGTTGCAATAGTTTTTAAAGTTTTCAGATCAAAAGCTACTACTGCATTAGCTCTGCCATCGCTAATAAAACCGCGGTTGGCTTTGTTGTCGATAGCAATGCCGTGCACGCCTTTCATGCCGTCAATTACGCCTATTTGTTGTTCTGTAGCCAAATCAACCACGTTTACCATAGTGCCATGCGACACATATAAACGGTTGTTAGCTTTGTCAATCGACAGGTAATCATAACCGCCGTCGCCGGTAAGGCTAACGGTTTTGTCAAGCACATAGGTTTGTGCATGTGTAATGCCGGCCAGCAGTAGGGCGGCGCAGCTAAGAAAAATCTTCTTCATGGTTTAATTTTTTAGGTGTTATACCGGTAATAAATATCCAGTGCAATTCTGTAGATACCCTGTATTTAAGCGCCGTTTTCTTCTAAATGATGATGCGGATTAACATCGCCTTTTTTATAAAATATTTGCAGCATACTTGGCAAAACAATCAACAGCAACGGCAGGGCCGCCAGGAAGCCGCCAATCACAGCAATAGCCAGTGGTTGGTGCAGCTGTGCACCTGCGCCAATGCCCAGTGCCAAAGGCATTAAAGCAATTATTGCGCCTAAAGCCGTCATCAATTTAGGGCGGAGGCGGGTTGAGATGGAATAGATAATCGCATCGTCGGCTTTTGAACCCTCCAGCACGCTTTGTTTAAACTGCAGGAAGGTAAAGATGGCGTTCTCGCCAATAATACCCACTATCATGATCAAACCGGTATAACTGCCCACGTTGAGCGGTGTATCTGTAATAAATAAAGCCAGCAAACTGCCCGACGTTCCAAGAACAGATATGATCAAAATCAATACCGCTATTCTGAACTGTTTGAACAAGAACAATATCACCCCAAAAACTAGCAAACACGCACATACCAGAATCATCAATAATTCTTTAAACGATTGCTGTTGCTCGGCATCGGCACCGCCGTATTCAACGTGATAGCCCTGTGGCAAATTGATCTTGGCTACGGCTTCTTTAATGGCAGGCATAACTGTACCCAGGTCGCTGCCCTCCAAGCGGGCGCTGACGATACCCATTGACTGTAGGTTTTCGCGATTGATCTCTGCCTCGCCGGCTTTCAGATCAACCTTTGCCAGGCGGCTAATAGGGATCATGTTGCCCTTTGGTAAGAAGATATTTAAATCTTTAACACCCGATACGCTCAGGGTTCTATTACCCGGATATACCATGCGGATAGGAGCCAGCTGCTGCTTATCAAACAAGTTGCCGACCAGCGTACCCTGCAATGCAATTTCAGTTTGCGACTGCAGATTAGCGGGCGTAACATTGTATTGAGCCAGTTTATCATAATCGGGTGTAATACTTACAGACGGACCGGCGATCACGATACCATCAAAAACGTCGGCGGTACCTTTTACGGAGTTCAGGGCCGCAGCTATTTGTTTAGACAGATCTTCAAGCACCTGCCGGTTATTTCCATAAACTTTTACTTCAATAGGCTGTGCGGTTTCCATCAAATCGCCTAACATATCGCCTATAACCTGGCCAAAATCAATGATCAGGGCGGGTTGTGTAGAGGCAATCTTTTTACGCAGATCGCTGATCACCTCATCAGTTGTTTTATCGCGATTTTTCTTCAGGCTTATCAAATAATCACCTCTGTTAGGTTCAGTAATAAAGAAGCCCATTTGCGTACCCGTACGGCGCGAATAAGCAGCCACTTCAGGTTGTTTAACGATGATCTTTTCCACCTCGCGCAACATACGGTCGGTTTCCTCAAGCGAGGTGCCCGGCGGTGATGAGTAATCGAGAACAATACTGCCCTCATCAATATCCGGCAGGAAACCTGTTTTTAAAAGACGGGGTACAATTATAATCACAGCGACAAATCCCGCAACAATGGCCAAACTTAGCCACGGGCGCAGAATGAACCAACGCACCCAGCGTTGTTTATGCACATGGTGCTCTTCATGCTTGTTTTTGGACGATGCAAGTTTAGGCTTGCGTGTAAGCAGCAGGTAAATTACCGGTAAGCCTATCCAGGTAACAAAGAATGAGCATACCAGTGTGATGATCATGGTATTGGTTAAAACCTGAAAATAGGCGCCTGCCACACCCGTCATGAGCAGGAAGGGCACAAATATCACAATGGTACTGATAGACGAGCCTACCATAGCCGGGAACAGGTAATTGAGCGCTTTTTGAAGCAGTATGCGGGTTAACTCGTCCGGGTGTTCTTCATGAGTACGGTGGATTTGTTCAACCACCACAATAGCATCGTCAATAATTAAACCTATCGCTGCGGCAATAGCGCCCAGCGTCATGATATTAAAGGTGTAACCCACGCAGTACAGCACAATCATGGTTAAACCAAGGGTAACCGGGATGGTAATTAATATCGTCGCGCTGGCTTTTACCGAGCGCAGGAAAATCACCGCCACAATAATGGCCAGTAATAAGCCTACCCAAAGGCTATCACTAACACTTTTGATAGAATCATTTACAAAATCGGCCTGTATGTAATACGGTTTAATGGTAACATCAGCAGGTAACAGCTTTTGCAGCTCTTTTACTTTTGCCGCCATCGCTTCTGACAGAGACACCAGGTTAGCGTTAGGCTGTTTGATGACAGCAATGAGCACCCCATCATGCCCGTTGGCATTAATGCGGGTATATTCAATGCCCTCATTTATCTGTACATCGGCAATGTCTTTTAGCTGAATAACGCGCTTGCGGTCATTGCTCACAATCATGTTCTCCAACTGTTCTTTTGTGGCGATGGTGGCGTCTGTAACTGCCAGATACATCATCTTATAGTCAGACAGGTATCCGCCTGATCGTACAAAATTGGTGTTTGACAACGCAGTACTGATCACGTCGGGTGTTATGCCCAGTGTGCTCATTTTCTGGCGATTCAGGATGAGCCAATATTCTTTAACCTTGCCACCGATAATCCTGATCTCAGAAACGCCGTCCACCTGAGACAGAAAGGGTTTGATGGTGTAAGTAGCTAACTGACGCAGCTCGATAGGCGACCGATTATGGCTCTCCAAAGTATAGCCGCTTACGGGCAATATCGACGGGTTCATCTTTTGAACCGCTATATTCACGTCGGCGGGCAGGTCGTTTTTGATTTGGTCGATGGCCGACTGAATGCGCTGCTGGCTCAGGTCCATATCGGCATCCCAACTCATAAAAGCCGAGATCTCACAGCTACCGCGACTGGTGGTACTGCGCACCACTTTCAGATCGGGCACCTGTTTTACGGCATTTTCCAGCGGTTTAGTAACGGTCACCATCATTTTGTCGACAGGCTGCAATCCCTCGTCGGCAATGATCTTTATTTTGGGGAAGGTAATCTCAGGAAAAAGCGAGGTTTGTAGCTTCGTATAGGTGTAAATGCCGCCTGCAATGATAAGCGCCAGCACCAGCGCCAAGGGCTTACGGTGCGATATAAAGAAATTCTTATGCCCGTTCATTACTTCACAATTTTAACTTTGGCGGTGTCGGCTAAGCCATAATTGCCGGTAACTACAATTTTGTCGCCCGGCGAAAATTTAGGCGAGACAATCTCCACGCGGTCGCCCGCATCAATGCCTTTGGTAACAGGCACTTTAACAGCGGTGTTGCCGTTAATTAGCTTCATCACCCAAAAATCAGTCTGCGTATCATTAGCTAATATTGCCGATTTTGGCAGTGATTGCGTATTGGTTTTTGCAGAGCGGATAATGCGCGCCTTGGCAATTAAATTCTCCGGAATGGTATTATCTGCCCCAATCCTGATTACCACTCCCTGCGTCTGCGAAGTGGTATCAACCGATGGCATAAAGGCGCTTACTGTGCCATTAATTTTACGGCCGTCAGGCAGTGTCAGCTCGATATTTTGGTTGCTTTGAACTTTTGAGCGCATTTCATATGGCAGCTGCATGATAAACGCAAAACTTGAGCGGTCGCTTATAACAGCTAATTGTTCGCCATCCTGCACATAGTCGCCGGTTTGGTGGTTCAATTGGGTAAGGTAACCATGCTCAGGCGCTTTGATTTTGTTTACGCCAGAGAATTTGAACGTAGTATCTAACACATTGATGGTATTGCCGATGGTCTGCGCCTCTTTGGTTTTGATGGTAAACATCAGCTGCCCCTTGCTAATGTACTGTCCCGGTTTTATGTTAATCGCTTGTACATATCCGTTGGCGTTGGCTTTTACAATGTTTTTTTGCTGAAAAGTTGAAGTCGCGTTCAGACTGGCATAATCAACCAGGCTGCTATCGTTAACTGTGGTTACGGTAACCGGTGTTACGGCGTCAACTTTAGCATCTTCCTCGTCGCCGGCATCTGTTTTGCCCTTGCAGGCCGATAGCAGCGTAACAATACTCAGGGCAAAAATTAACGGTTTGGCAGGTATACGGTTATAAAATATCTTCATGATTTATTTGTTCCAGTAGTTAAGTTGGTTTACCAGTTGCAGGCCGGTTATGGTAGTCTGCGTAAACAGGTTTTTTACGGACAGGTAATTATTGATGGCCAATATCAGATCGGCAATTTTTAAATCGCCCGTTTGCATGAGCTGGGTATCTACCTTTATCAGGCTTTCAATGTATTTCATCTGTTCGGTCACTTGTGTCAGCAAGGCATCATTCTCTGCCAATTGCTGATTAAGCTGCGCCAGTTGCTGGTGATATTGTCTGTCGAAAAATGATTTGTAATTCTGGCGGGTATCTTCCTCCAGATTCAGTTTTTTATAAGCCAGCTTACGCTGCCCGCCATCATAGATGGGAATAGACAGGGTAAAGCCTGCGCTTACGCCAAAGTTTTTATATTCCTGGCCGGTGAAGTCAGTATTGAAACCGGCATCGGCTAATGCATTTAATTTAGGTTTATAAGTAAAATCCAGCAAACGGCGACTATTGATGAGTTTTAAACTATCGGTCTGGAATTGCTTAAAGTAAATACTTGTAACCGGGTCGGCAGCCATAGCGCGGCGGATATTGGGCTTGCTTAGTGTTGTAACCGTAGTATCTGCAATACCGGCCAAATAATTTAGCGTTGCATAGTCGTTTTTATACTGTGCCCGCGATTGTGCCAGTTGCAGTTCAGCCTGTTTTAACGTTACCAGGAAAGACAGATAATCGCTTTGGCGATACACATTGGCACGGGTGAGTTTTTTTAGTACGTCGTCTTCTTTTGTTAGCAAAGCGACGATCTCCTTATTGAAATCAAACTGCTGCATGCTGCCATAAGCGGTGATGTATTGTGCGGTGACTGATTTCCGCAGGTCCTGTTCAGATATTTTGATACTGTTAGCAGCAGTTTGGCTGGACAAGGTAATTGTCTTCAGTTGCTCGTTAATATTTTTACTGCCGACGATGGATTTGTTTACACCAAGCAGTCCGTCTAAGGTATGCTCATTGGTGATTGCGGGAGCGTAGCCGTAGCCATTAATCACCGGCGCATATAAACCTGTACTATTCACCGCAACCTGCGGCCGAAGGCCTGCACGCAGGCGTAAGCTGTCCAGTTGATTAGAGGCTATCTGGTTGTTCAGGTCTTTTAACAGCGGACTGTTGCTGCGGGCTGTTTCCAGGTAATGATCTAAAGAAACGGTTTGTGCAAGCGAGGCAGAAGCTAAAAAAATGGAGATAATAACGCTGAAAAACCTTTTCATTATTTATGTTTAGTTTGTTTGGACTTGCATACGTTAGGACTCACACCGACATCGCTACGCTCGTCGACCCTCTCTTCGCCTGCGGCGGAAAGAGGGTTGTTTGATTTAAATATCGAACAATGAACATCAAATTTTGAACTTAGAAGTGTAATCCTTCATCATTTATTATTCGATATTCGACGTTCGATATTTATTATCCTCTTTACCGCTTGCGGAAGAGAGAGGGCGATCCAGCGAAGCGTAGATCGGGTGAGTCATCGCCGCCTGGCAATTCCTCTTTTTTTGACTAAAATAGCGCATAATTCTGTATTAATTTTGTATGCGTCAACAAGTTTTATACAGAATTTTTATCCACCTTTAACATCGTAACACAATTAAAATCAATTACTATGTGGTGGATATACGCTTTACTGTCGGCTTTGTTTGCGGCGCTGACGGCCATTTTTGCAAAAGTTGGTATACAAGGGGTAGATACTGATCTGGCTACCGGTATACGTACCGCGGTGATCATCATTATTGCCTGGGCTCTTGTATTTATCAGAGGGGCCAATGTGGGTATCGCCAACCTCACCAAACAAAACTGGACCTTCCTGGTGCTTTCAGGGTGCGCTACCGGCTTGTCGTGGATATGCTATTTTAAAGCACTGCAGCTGGGCAAAGTATCGCAGGTGGCGCCGGTGGATAAACTGAGTGTAGCGCTGGCCATTATTCTGGCAGCTGTTTTCCTGGGCGAGACGATTACGCTGAAAACGGGCATTGCTGCGGCGCTGATCATCACCGGTACTATGGTGCTGATATTTTAGGCTTATTTCAAGTAGTGCGAAGCTAAGGTCAGGTTTATCACATCAATCAAAACGTGTGTAATGATCAGTGGTTTGATATTGCCAAAGCGTTGATAGTATATGCTGAAAATTATGCCTATCAGAAAAGTGAAGAGATATTCGCGCGGCATGTTGTACCGGTAATGCATGGCCGCAAACAATAATGAGGACAGAATTACAGGCACCGCTTTATTTTTAAACAAAAGCGACAATCGGGTTAGCAAATAGCCTCTGAATATTATTTCCTCGCAAAAACCGGCTGTAACGCTGATAAATAGTATAAACAGCGGCCGGCCTCTAACTATAGCAGCTATTTGTTTCATTATTGCGCGGTTTTCATGATAGCCCAACAGGGTTGGTATGGCCGATATGATCTGGGCGCCTATGTTAAGCGTATACAGCGCCATTATTGATGTCACCATGAAATTCAGGTCGCTGCTTTTTTCGTCCCAGATCAGCAAGTTCTGTTTTTCTACCTTGCGGGCATAAAGCCATAATAACAAGATCTCGCTCCAAAAAACTAAGCGCGACGCATAGATCTTGGTCCAGGAACTAACAGGCAAAGTGTTTATCAAGAGCGATGTAACCAGCGGAAATAGGAAAGCCATTGCGATGCCCGTATAGATCTTGGTTTTCGACAAACCTGCTTGCTGTTGATTTTCTGCAATACTTTCCATTCTTCAATGATACTTAAACATTATGAGCGCGGCAATGCTTAAATTTGCGCGCTTATATGACAACCGCACTAACACCCCGCGTCCGTACGCCCAGGCAGCTGCGCTTAGCTAATGCCGTTTTTTTCTTCCTGTCCGGATTTGGATATTCGTCATGGGCATCACGTATTCCGGCCATAAAAACGCAGCTACATTTAAACGAAGCCCAATTGGGCGGCCTTTTGTTTGCTATGCCGGTGGGTTTGTTGCTTACGCTGCCCGTTACCGGCAATTTGCTTAGCAAGCATAGCAGCCGGCGCATTATGTTTTTTGGTAGTTTGTTTTATTCCATTATGCTGGGCTGTATAGGTTTTGCCAGTACCACCTGGCAGCTGGTTGCGGTGTTGTTTTGCTTTGGCGTGTCGCGCAATTTGTTCAATATCTCTACCAATGCACAGGCGGTGGCAGTGCAGGCTTTGTACGACCGATCAATCATGGCCAATTTTCACGGTATTTGGAGCATGGCTGGTTTTGCAGGTGCGGCTTGTGGTTATTTTATGGTTTATTACAACATAGGCACACGATACCATTTGCTGGGCGTAAGCCTGATTTTAGTTATTTTCACGCTGCTTTTCATCAAGGGTACCATATACGAGGCCCCCGTTCCGCAGCCTGAAAAGAAAATATTCACCCTGCCTGATAAATCGCTGTTGGTATTCGCACTCATCTGTTTTGCCAGTATGGCCTGCGAGAATACCATGTACGATTGGAGCAGCATCTACTTCAATAAAGTGGTTCACGTGCCTAAATCGACAGCTACGGGCGGCTTTGTGGTGTACATGGTAGCCATGACGCTTGGCCGTTTTGTGGGCGATGCCGGGGTTAACCGTTTGGGTATAAAAAATATTTTGCGCCTCAGCGGTATCTTTATTTTCTGCGGGTTACTAATGGCCGTCAGTCTGCCGTATACTATCCCGTGTATGATAGGTTTTGTTTTGGTGGGATTGGGGGTGTCATGCATTGTGCCGATGGTGTTCCAGATGGCAGGGCGGTCGACCACGATGAGCAGCGGTACGGCATTGGCATCGATATCGTCAATTGGTTATCTGGGCTTTTTGGTGGTGCCTCCGTTTATCGGGTTTATTGCGCAGGCAGCGGGGCTGCAATTGTCTTTCGGGTTAATTGCTTTGCTGGGCGCTTTGGTGGTTGTGCTGGTTTACAATATCGAGGATACTAACAGCTAATCTGCAAACAATACAGCTTCACAAATGTTGATTTCTTTGTAAAGTTGCACCGATGAAAGCTGAGAAGAAACACTATAAATTTATTAATAGTAAAACAGGTTATGTTATTCACCACTATACCCTGACTGAAGAAAACCTGGAGGAAGCTGATGCCAAAGCCGAACTGGAAAAGGTAAAAGCCGACGTAGCCAGTAAAAACAGCTTGTTTATAGATACTATTTATTGGGAAGAAGATAAAGACACCGAATAATCAGCGGCTTATCAGATACACCTTGTCCAACACTTTATCGCGCGTACCGGCATTGACAAATTGCGGCAATATCCTTTCTTGCGGATAATTAGTAAAGCTTTTAATGATATGATAGGGGATGTGGTTATTGTTCAGATAATCCAGCAAGTACTGCGTTACATACATTACCGAGCCCGGCGCATTCATCTCCTTAAAGCGCTCGACAGGCAGAAAATCAACCGGTTTATTGCATTCAAACTGAAATACATTGCTTTCCATGCGGCCCGAGTAAATGTGACTGTAATTGGCTGCATTGGCATATTGTGCCGCGCTGATTTGTCCGTTATAGCTGGTCAGGATGGGGTAGAGCGCTGTCGCCAGGTAAAAATTGGCAAACAGCACCGCTGCACAGTTGATAAAGAAAGTTTTGCGGTGCAGGTCATTAACCTGTTTGCCGACGATAATAACCACACCCAAAAACAAAACGCAATCAACCACCAAAAACAGCTGGCTGGCGGGTTTTAGAAAAAAATTGATGACGAACACCACCAGCGTAAACAAGGTGATGTAGATCCACTGGTTAATCAATCTAAACTTATCTGCCCTTACCGATAGCTGCTGATAGCAATAAGGCGCAGTAACCACCGCAAACAAAGGGAAGACAGTATTGGTATAAAAGGGCAACTGGAACTTAGAGAGGGAGAATAATATCAGCAATAATAAGCCACCGGTTAAGGTATAATATTCCGGCAGACCGGTTTTTAAATATATTTTGCGGATGGATTTATAAACGGCATAGTAAAACAGCAGGCACCACGGCGCAAACGCCCAGAGCAAGGTGTGCAGGTAAAAAAAGATGTCGCTGCCTTTGGTGCGGCTTATGGGGCCATTGTTGACGAAACGGCCAAACTGGCTGTCCCACAAAAACCAGCGGATGCCCGATACGCTATGTTTATCAAACACCAGTTTTTCAGGATGCAGGTCAAATTGCAGATACAGCGCATAAAATTCAGGAAAGGTGAAAATCAGCGTCAGTAAATACAACAACAGGAATCGAGGGGCAAAGATGGTGGTAAACCATTTGGTAAATATCGCCTGGCCCAATAAACTGCCGTAAATGGCCACAATTACGAATATACCCTTGGTCATGATAGCGCAGGCAGTAAAAACGGCAGCTAGCAGAAGGTCTTTGAACTTAAATTGATCACTCAGGTTACTGATGTGGTAGATGGCGGCAATAACCAGCCCCATCAAATAAGGTTCGGCTCGCACATCGGTGTTTGACATGATGATGTATTGGGCCGTCATCATGATAAGCACGGCTACCGCGGCTGCCTCCCAATCGTAATATTTTTTGGCAAACAGGTAGGTATATCGCGCAGCTAATAAAAAAAATAATAGCGCCGGCAGCCGATAGGCCCAAACACTTATGCCGAATATTTTAAAGCTGAGCACAGCCATCCAAAACGGAAAATGAGGTTTGTCAAGCCAGTCCTGCCCGTAGGTGAACAATTGCAGCATATCATGCTTATAGAGCATGTTTTTGGCGATGGATGCATATAATCCGGGGTCGTCTGTAAAGAACTTTACGTTGATGCCGCTTAGGCTAACTGCAAACGCCAAAACAAAAAACAGTAAGTAAAGGGGCTTGTAGTTATTGTTCATCACCGCAAATAAAGTGTAAGTATAAGGCTTTTGGGCGTGATGCTAAAACAGCTATAAAAAAACCCTTGCCACGATGGACAAGGGCCAACTCACAACAATTGTTTAACCTAAGGGCTATGAATCCCTTGGGCTATTCCTAACTGCAATGTGAATCAGTTGTTATAACATCCTGTTTTTGACTTGGTTTGCGTGTTTTGGTAAATTTTTTTCATTTTGATTAAGGGTTGCACCTATCAAAAAACGGCCTATCTTTACCAATAAATAAACCAAAGAACTCATGAAAACCACATTTAAAACAATTGCCGGTGTTGTAGTTGCGCTATTGATCTCAACAATTTCATTTGCGCAAAAAAAAGCACCACTTAGTCCGCGCGACAGTACATCTGGTGTAGTACATGGAGCGCATATCAGCATCAACTACGGTGCGCCGTCTGTACGTGGCCGTAAAATTTTTGGCGGCTTATTGCCATTTGATAAAAATTGGAGGGCAGGTGCCAATGAGGCCACCACTTTTAGCACCGACAAAAATATAACCGTTGGTGGTAAAGCATTGCCTGCCGGTAAATACAGCTTGTTTGCTACTCCGGGCGAAAAAGAGTGGAAAATTATTTTCAACTCTCAATTGGGCGAGTGGGGTATAAATCATAATGGCGAAGCTAATGATGACCCGGCTAAAGATGTTGCTGTAGTTACTGTAACGCCTAAAACGGTGCCTATGACTGAGCGTCTAAAATATGTGATCACCAAAACAGGCTTCGATCTGGTTTGGGAAACTACGTCGGTATCAGTAGCTATTAAATAAATTTCCGATGATAATTATGGAGATAGCGATGGGTTATAAAACCCATCGCTATTTTTTTACTCCCAATTTGTCATCCTGAACGCAGCGAAGGATCTTATACGTGCTGCCTGTCGCTTTTATAAGATTCTTCGCTACGCTCAGAATGACAGGCTCTTTTTTTTGATTAGACCAACCGTTATTTTTTATCTGCTAAACTTATATTTGTATAGATGCCCCAACGCCTCAATCAAATACAAAAACGCTTTCTTACCATAGGCATACTGGCAGTTGCGCTATACCTGCTCAATGTATTTGAAGATTATCCGGCGGCGGTCGAAAAATATTATTCGCAGGGGCTGTATGTGTTTATCTGCAAGGTTTTTCATCCCATATTTAATCTTATTCCCTTTAGTGTTGGCGATGTTCTTTATAGCGTTGTAGTTGTTTACCTGGTCTATTTGCTGGTAAGATTTATTAGGCTGCTGTTTAAACGACAGTTCAGGCGGGCGGGTAATTTGGCGCTAGGGGTGATTATTGGTGTACAGGTGGGTTTGCTGGTATTTTATTTGTTTTGGGGATTGAACTACTACCGCCCGTCAATGAATGAACGCCTGGGCCTGCGCGATACCAACTATACTACTCAACACCTGCAGGATGTTACGTGTATGATTATTGACAGTGCCAATGCCACCCGTGCCCGCCTTACAGCTGCCGACACCATGCAAGACAACAAAGCTATTTTTGAAACTGCTATAAAGGCTGTTAACAAGATGTCGGCTGCTTCGCCAAGCTTTCGTACTTATTATCCGCATATCAAGCCTTCGCTGTTAACCTGGCTGATGAATTATCTGACCACATCAGGCTATTGTAATCCATTTACCAGCGAGGCGCAGATTAACTACCAGATACCTTATTTTGAACGTCCGTTTGTGGCCTGTCATGAAATGTCGCACCAGATAGGGTATGGGTTTGAGGACGAAGCCAGCTTTTCGGGCTATCTGATCGGTATTAACTCTGGCGACAGGCTGTTGCGCTATTCGGCTTACCAGGATGCGCTTGACGAATGTATGCACGCCATGCGCCGACGCGATACGGTGATCAATAATGAGCTGAAAACACATATCTCAAAAGCCGTCCGTGCTGATTTCGTAGCACAACGTGCCTACTGGCGGTATTATCGCGGAAGAATTAGCCTCATTAGCGGCATATTTTATGACGATTATCTGAAAGCAAATAATCAGCCGCACGGTTTAGATACCTATAACCAAATGGTTTTGCTGCTGATGGCCTGGTATAAGTAAATAAAAAAGGCTTTAACCAAAACTTGTTTAAAGTTTGGACTAAAGCCCTCCAATATGCATCTTCTCGCGCTGACTAATTCAACGACGATGAGCAATGTTTTAAAAATAGCTTCTTAAAAAGCGTAGGTGTAATAATGATTAATATGCGCTTCAAGCTGCTGCATTACGCGCTTTTTAAAGCGGCCTTTATAAGCAACCACTTTCTTTTGTGGCGTGTAGGACAATTCGCCTAAAACCCGGCCCTGTTTAATCACTCTGAAATTACCCTCCTGGCTGGGCATCACGGTGATGTTGTGTTCTTCGTTGGCATCGTTAACCAACACATGGAACTGGCGTTGCGGAATAAATTTTGATTGTTGTGACATAGCGCACCTCCCCTAAATTTTTTTCTCTATATGTTTTATAATTGGCAGAATTATATAAATATAACAGCGCGCTTTGACAAATAGTATAAGTTAATTTACTTTCTGTCTTAATTGTCTGTATATACTCAAACTTAAAAAAGCAGTATAAATAATTAGCTAAGCTAATGTTAACAAACGGTTATAAATATTGCGTTATAATTTGCTGTAACTGATTGGCTTGTATTACCCCGCTTTGGCGCCATTTGGTTTCGCCTTGCTTAAATATCATTAATGTAGGCACGCCCTGTATATTATAAGCACTGGCTGCCGCCGGATTTTTATCTACATCAATTTTAATAACAGTCACCTTGTCGCCCATTGAGCTTTTTAGCTGTTGCAGAATAGGAGCCATCATTTTGCAGGGTCCGCACCACTCGGCCGAAAAATCAACCAACACGGGTTTCTCTGATGCAATGATTTCCTGAAAATTAGCCATGATGCTTCTGTGTTATAATATAAATATAACTATTTAAATTAAAATGTGTTTACCGGCTTAACTAATTTTTAGTATCTGCAAATCAGTTAATTAAACGCAAGCTTTGTGGGTAAGAGATCTTTTGGGTAGGCAGCAATGAATTTATGTGCCGGGATGAGTTTGTAAACGTCTTTATTGGTTTGTTAATTTCTTTGCATAAAACGGCTTTTGACATTTAGCGCAAAAAAACTTACCTATTGGCAGAAAAAAAAGTAATGTCCTTACCAGTAAACCTCTGCGTAACTGGTAATGATGAGGCCTCCCGCATCTGGGGCAGTATTTAAAATTTGGATCAGGAATAAAATCAGTCAACGTTATTAAAATAGATTTTTGGTTTGAACAACTATATACGTATCGTTAAAACCATGGGTTACAAAAATAAATAAATTAAGATTAGCGATAATATATTACGTTAATCTTTTTATTTTATCGAGTAACTCATTTATCTCAAAAGGCTTAGCTACGAAGTCGTCGGCGCCCGCTGCCATAGCCGAGTTCTTAATATCCCTGCTGGCCGATATCATAATTACGGGGATGTTCCTGGTGGCTTCTAATTGTTTCATCTTTTTACAAATGTCGCGGCCGTCTTCGCCCGACATCCAGATGTCCAGCAGTAATAAATCAGGTAGATCGTCTTTCAAATCAAGAACATCGGCGCCATCGGTAGTTGTAGTAACCTGGTAACCTTCAAATTCAAGTATTGCTTCAATAGCATCTACAATACCCGGATCGTCGTCGGCTATCATTATTTTTTTAGAGGTGAAGGGCATTATAATTTTTTGGATATCTGGAAAAATTAAATATCTGGCTGTTTACGCGTTTGTTGTTCACTGATAAAGAACACACAAACCCATATCCATACCTTGGCTTCGACTACCCAGTCGTTTGTTTAATACACCTGCGCCCGGCAAATATTTTCTTTTTGCGCAAAATATAAATCAGGCCTGATGTTTATTTTTTGGTAAACGAAGGTTTAAATATATAGATTATAAACCCTGAAAAACGCGTTTGGTTTAGGTTTTAACCACTTTTTATCCCCAAAGCCACAATTGACTTTTTAACATTTTGTTTGAGGATATTTATTTAATTTATAGGTTAATTTGACGAGAAGGTCGAATAAATGTCAGCCCGGATCGGAATTTTTGATATATATATACTACTTGTCTATACAAATGTTCTGCTAACTTGGCGTTTCCTATAGGCAAACCAATTATATAAACCATTTATGCGTAATAAACACTGTCTGTTTCTACTGTTGTTTTTGGGGTTAGCGGCACATGCCCAGCAACCCGATTTTTCGGGCTCCTACAAAGAACTGTTTAAGGGGCCTGCAGATGCTGAGCAGCGCGACCGGTGGCTAAGCAGCCTAAAAAACTGGCGCGACAAGCAGAAAGCTGACATGCACTATAATAACTCGTTTTACGCCAATCCCACGCTTAAATGGGTTAAGCACACATTTATCTATGTGCAAATGATGGCGCATGATCGGTTTTTTTATGACCCCGCAACCCGCAAATACACGGTTAACCGTTATCTGGCCGATTTGAAAAAACGTTATGGCGGTATTGATGCGGTTTTGATATGGCCAACGTATCCAAATATCGGTGTCGACAACCGCAACCAGTTTGACCTTACTGCCGATATGCCGGGCGGACAAGCAGCCGTAAAACAAATGATCAAAGATTTCAAAGCTCAGGGCGTACATGTATTTTTCCCGATCATGATATGGGATCATGGCACACGCAGGATACAGCTAAAAATGCCCGAGGCCCTGGTGAAGGAGATGAAACAACTGGGCGCCGATGGTATGAATGGCGATACTATGTTTGGGGTGTCTGAAGATTTTTATCAATATACCCAAAGCGAAAATTATCCGCTGGCTTTCCAGCCCGAGCAGTCTATAAACAACTTGAAAATGCTGGAATGGAACCGTTTAAGCTGGGGTTATTTTTGGGGATATGAGCAGAAACCCGGTGTAGATGTTTATAAATGGATCGAGCCGCAGCACCAGGTTAATGTAACCAATCGTTGGGCCGTTGATAAAACTTTTGACCTGCAATGGGCATTTTTTAACGGCATAGGCTATAACTCATGGGAAAACGTTTGGTCGGTTTGGAACCAGATACCTGAGCGGTATGAAGAGGCTATCCGGCGTATCAGTGCCATTTATCATGCTTACCCTGATATTTGGAGCAGTAACGATTGGGAACCATATATAACCGTATTGCAAAAGAATGTTTATGCCACTAAGTTCCCTTCGAACGGGCGCACTATCTATAACTTTATTAATCGCGATAGCGCTGAAATAAAAGGACGTCAAATCAGTCTGTCTTATCATAAAGGCGATGTTTATTATGACCTGTGGAACGGCCATCAGCTTAAGCCAGAGATCAGGGGGGGTAACGCCATTTTGAGCTTTGATATCGAAAGATTTGGTTATGGATCGATATTGGTTGCCGGTGGAGCTCTGAAGCCTGCAGAAAGCGCCTTTATAGCTAAAATGGCCACAATGAGCAAGCGTAAGCTCAGAACCTACCCGGCCGACTGGAAGCCTATTCCGCAGCAAATGGTTGCCATCGCCGAAACAAAGATCGCCAATAAAACACCTGAAGGTATGATCAGGATTCCGGCGGCCGATAAGTATCAGTTTGAATCTGTAGGAGTGATGATTGAAGGGAATGAACTGCCAACGGCTGTCGGCGTGCAGCATAGCTGGGAGTCGCATCCGTCAAGATCGCAAAAACATGAAATGAGGATTGCCTCATTTTATATCGACAAATATCCGGTCACCAATAAACAGGTCAAAAAATTTATAGATGCCACCGGATACCATCCGGCAGATGATCATAATTTTTTAAGAGATTGGGCGAATGGAAGATATCCAGAAGGTTCAGAAAATGCACCGGTTACCTGGGTGTCATTAGAAGATGCTCGGGCCTACGCCAAATGGGCCGGCAAGCGCCTGCCTCACGAGTGGGAGTGGCAATATGCCGCACAGGGCACCGATGGCCGCAAATATCCCTGGGGAAATGAAAACATAAAAAATAACTATCCACCGGCCGATACCGCCCGCGCTATGCGTAAACCGACAGCTGTTGATGCTTACCCTGCAGGCGCAAGTGCGTTTGGGGTGATGGATATGGTGGGCAACGTCTGGCAGTGGACCGACGAGTACATGGACCTGCATAGCCGCACGGCGATAGTTAAAGGCAGCAGCTATTTCCATGCGCAAACCTCGGGCTGGTATTTCCCGCCTGCTTTAGAGGTTAACAAGTATGGCAAATACCTGCTCATGGCACCTAGTCTTGACCGCGCCGGTACCATTGGCTTTAGGTGTGTGGTGGATGCGGAGTGATGTGGGGCGGATTTCTTACAAAACTGTTGTTGGTGACAACACCAACAACGGCGAAGACTACAGGCTTAATCTTCCGAAGTTATAAACTTCAGACAGCGTAGTAAACAAGAAAATGACTTAAAAGTATTTTTTCTTGTTTCATTTTGTTTCACTATTTTTTTGTAATTATTTAATATTTAGGTAATTAGTTGAAAACCTTGTTTCACTTGTTTCATTTGTTTCACCCTCGCGTGAAACAAAACATGATCAGTGTAAACAAAAAAAGGCGATCCGAAAATCCGGATCGCCTTTTTGCTTATATGTTGTTTGTTTATTGTTGTCTAAACAATGCAGCAAATTTGGTTTCATAATTTTTGCGCTCTGCATCAAACTTGTTGTACAATTGGTCCTGATGTGCATCTTTTGCCGCTTGCGACATGTCGTACAGCATCTGCAGACCCATCTGCACATCATTACCGCTAAACATACCGGTGTTGTCTTGCAACTGGCGCGAAGCGTAATCAAGCTGATCAGTCACATAGTCATTAATACTGGTGATGTATTTATTAGCCAGGTTGATATCATTCAACTGGTAAGCTGCCTTTGCTATAAAGAAGCGGCCGTAGGTTATGCGCATGTCTACATGCAGGTCAGGCATTTCCTGGTCGTATTTGTGCAGTACTTTTAGCGCAAGGTCATTACGGCCCTTGTTAATCAGGTTTTGCATCAAATCAAGGAAAGTAGAGTTCATCACCGGATAGAACATCGTGGTCGACTCATGATCCAGGTATTTGGCCGTTTTAAAATTGCCGAATTTAAACTTGGTCATCAGGTTGTTGTACATGGTCATGGTGTTCACGCGCGAGTCGCCATGAACGGCTGTGTCCGGTTTCAACGGCATCAGGTGATAAACAAAGCCTTCTTTGTACAGGTATTGCTGCATGCCAATCAGGTTTTCATTACCTACAGTGATGGCAAAGCAGATCGGTCTTTTCCAGTTGTTATGGGCCAGGATGTCAATCATTGCCAGGTTATCCTTCATCACATATTTTGAAGTGAATTTCCACTTCATGGTATCGGCTATCATGCTTTGCATTTCGGCCGGCACCACGTTGTTTTTCAATACATCATTTTTGTTGATGGTGATCTTGAAGTTTTGGGTAGGCAGGTAGTTATCCACCTCGCCGTTTGGATAAGTAGCCTTAACCCGCGGATCGTCAGATGAGATAAAGTCGAACACATCTTTCACCTCAACAGAGCCTGGCAGTTTAGCATCGCGGAAATAAATCACGTCGCGCACGCCATCCTTGTATTTATCATACGGCATGGTGATTGGCAATGCATCGGCCTCATTCATCTTACGCTGCATCTGGCGAATGTACCAGTCGCCGGTAAACAAGCTCAGGTTCACCAAACGTACGTCAGGGCGTATGTTTTCAACTTCCTGGTCATACCACAGCGAATAGGTGTCATTATCGCCATAAGTAAACAAAATGGCGTTTTTAGGGCAAGACATCAGGTAGTTATAAGCCATGTCATGCGCAGTCATTTTGGTCGAGCGGTCATGTGCTTTCCATTCCTGGGCGGCTAATATAGTTGGAACTGTCAGCAAGCAGATCAGTGTAGCTGCAATAGCTGCTGGGCGCGCTGCCAATTTCTTTCTCAATACATCGGCCACTGCCAGAACGCCTAAACCTATCCAGATGGCAAAGGCGTAGAACGAACCAACGTAAGAGTAATCACGCTCACGCGGTTGTACCGATGGCTGGTTCACATAAAGCACAATGGCCATACCGGTAAAGAACCACAGCAGGGCGATGATCAGCGCATCGCGTTTTTTATTTTTAAAGTGATACCACAAGCCAAACAGACCCAATATTAGCGGTAAGGCATAAAGCGGGGTGTGCGTACGGTTGTCGGTCACAGATTTTGGCAGATGCTTGAAGCCGTCGATAATACCGGTGGTCCAATCGCCGTCAGCATAGCCCTGGAAGCTGCCCATTTGCTGCTGGCCGTCGGCATCATTAACGCGGCCCGCAAAATTCCACATAAAGTACCTGAAGTACATCATGTAGCTTTGCCAGCTCACAAAGAACTTAAGGTTGTCTGTAAAGTTCGGACGCTGATCAGCGCTCATGCGCAACCATTCGCGGTAAAACTGTGGGTCCTGCCCCTCGGTGCTGTACATACGAGGGAAGACGGTGGTATGGTCGTAAACGTAGTTTTGTTTTTTACCCGATACCTCATATTTTTTCTCGCCTTTGCGGTACAGGGTCTGGCCATCAGTCTGGTCTATAACCTGTGCATCAAAATAAGGGCCCGTTAATAGCGGAGTCTCGCCGTATTGAATGCGGTTCAGGTAACCGTTTAGGGTAAAGGCGTTATCAGGGTGCGAGTTATCTAAATTGGTGTTTGCCGCTGCGCGGATAGGAATATACACAAACGAGCTGTAACCAAAGTATACAAACGCCACGCACAAAAAGGCCAGGTTTAACACCGGTTTGTTTTTGCGGATACTATAAATAATACCGCCAACCAGGATGGCAATCAGTAACAGGAAGAAGAAGATAGATCCAGAACCGAAGCCCAAGCCCAAGGTATTAACAAAGAAAAGATCGAAATAAGCAGATAGCTGGATGGTCCACTGTCTGATACCAAACTGTACCAGGCCCAGGATAACAGCACCGGCAAAGAAAGCCAGCCATGCGCCTTTGGTACTAACAGTTTTGTTACGACGGAAGTAGTAAACCAGCGACAATGCAGGGATAGTCAGTAAGTTAAGCAGGTGGATGCCGATAGATAAGCCGATAACGTAAGCAATGAAAACCAGCCACTTGTCGGCACCCGGCTCGTCGGCATGGGCATCCCATTTCAACATCGCCCAAAAAACTAAAGCAGTACATAACGATGACCAGGCGAATACGATAGTCTCAACAGCGGAGAACCAGAAGGTATCGGTATAAGTAAAAGCTAAAGCGCCAACTAAACCGGCACCCATAATCAGGATGAGCCGTGTTTTGTCCTGTTCCTCGTCGCCATTAACAGCCGGCATAAGTTTGCGGGCAAAAGCCGTGATGGTCCAGAACAGGAACATAATAGTACCCCCGCTGGCCAGCGCCGAGCCCATATTGGTAAAAAACGGTACCTTCTCGTGGTTGCCCATGGAGAACAATGAGAAGAATTTACCCAGCATGGCAAACAGAGGATAACCCGGCTGGTGTGCAACTTGTAAACGGAATGCGCAGGAGATAAACTCGCCACAATCCCAGAAACTTACAGTGGGTTCTAAAGTTAAGATGTAGGTTACTGATGCTATAACAAAGCAAAGCCAACCTAACAGGTTATTGATCTTTTTGTACTGCATGGATAAGTATAGTTATATTCTATTTGGTAAATATCTATATTTTAAATGTTAAGTAGATAACGGCCCGCGGCCGATTAACATCTTTTAACACAATTGCCGCAAAGATGATAAAATTACTTTAAGTTTATAAAACTACATAAAACTTAGGGGAGCGCCCTGCTATGGCGATGCGGGTCACAGTGTGCAACTGGTCCACGCGCGAATGTGTATCACTTTGGATCAGTTGGATCACTTGAAAATAAAAGTATATTGAAAATCAATTGATTATAAATTGCCGCCGATAAAGTGGATCACTTTGGATCACCATTTCAGGACTTTTAAGTCATTTTTTGGATCACTTCACGTTCCCTCAGGGGCAATAAAAAAAACGGATATCGTCAAAAAATGATCAGATATCCGCTCTTTTAAGCAGCGAGTATGTACTTAATATTTTTATAAGTATTTATAACTGCGTTTTGTTTGCAAAAACCTAGTTTTTAATGGCTTAAGCTACTTTTCTTTTCAAAGTAAGTACGGTAATTTCGGGCCAGATACCTAACCGGCCTGAAAAAGCCAGGAAGCCAAAGCCCCGGTTCACATACAAATACCGGCCGTGTTCATGGGCCAGCCCGGCCCAGTCAAGGTAGCGGTATTGCACAGGGCTCCATCTAAAACCGGCTGTTTCCACACCAAATTGCGCACCGTGGGTATGGCCTGATAATGTCAGTTGGATATTGACGGGATTATAGCGCACCTGCTCTTCCCAGTGGGTGGGGTCGTGCGAGAGGAGGATTTTGAAAGCAGTCGGGTCGACGCCTTGTAGGGCTTTATCCAGATTGCCCACCTGTACAAATCCGCGCCCCCAGTTTTGTACGCCGATGAGCGAGATCTTTTGTCCGTTCTTTTCCAGTTGCAGGTTTTCGTCAAGCAGTAGTCGGTAGCCTAAGGTTTTATGGTGCTCTTTCAGCTTATCCAGATTTGCAGCTTTCTCGGCTTCGCTATCCCAATGTATGTAATCGCCGTAATCATGATTGCCGAAGATGGAGAACTGCCCGTACGGTGCCTTTAACTGACTGAAATTAGGGATGTACGGTTCTATCTCAAAAGCTGCATTGTTTACCAGGTCGCCGGTAAAGACAAAGAGGTCGCTTTTTTGCGCTTTGGCCAGATCAATGCCTTTTTGTACCGCGTCGATGTTGTCAAAACTGCCCGAGTGGATATCTGATAGCTGGGTAATTGTAAAGCCATCAAATGCTTCGGGCAGATCGTCAAAATAAATGGTTTCACGATGTACACGGTAATCGTACTTCCCCCGAAACATCGCATAAAAGAACCCGAAGAAAGGAAAAGCGGCCAGCAATACCGCCAGCTCGCTGATGAACACACGGCGCGCAGGGATATAGCCATTGCTTACTGAATCTTTATGCTTATTGATAGCGTTGACAATGCCTACAATACCACGACCCATATCGCCCAAAAACAAAACCAGTACAAATATCAGCTTGGTTATAAAAAAGGTGAGGAACAAACTAAGCATCCACTCATGATAAGGCATCATGCCTTTGGGGTTGCTAAAACTGCCAAATCCTACCAGAAACACCACGGTTACACCAATCGAGGTAACCAGAAATCCCCAGCAAACCATACCACGCGCAATGGGCCATGGCCAATGGTTGGTAAGGGTGCGCAGGCCTTTAAAAACGTACCAGTCAAACAAAAAGCTGATGGCAGCAAGAATGAAAAATATCTTCAGGAAACCACTTCTGTGCATGTATTTTACGGATCAAACTGCAAGTTAGAAAAAAAAACGGCACCCCTAAAGGCTCCCTCTAAATCTCCCCCGGTAGGGGAGACTTTTTAAAGCCCTCCCTACCGGGGATGGTTTGGGAGGGGCAAAAAAAAGCCCCTCTCCTAGGAGAGGGGCCGGGGAAAGGGCTTTATTAATAATGATGATAATTATCATTATCGTAGCGATGATCATAACGATTGTCATACCGATTATCGTAACGATTACGCCTGTCAGAATCATGCCTGTGCATTCCGCGATCACGATACCCTACTACGCAACTTGACATGGCTACCGATGTAAACAACAACAGTGCCACCACTTTTATAATGTGCTTTTTCATAATCTTATTTTTATACCTTATATGATATAAAGACTATGCCAACCTTAAAAAGTTTAATGCCTTTTAGCTAAACGCGATATGCCTATAAGCCCGAAACCAATAATGAGGAAGGTGATGAGCAACAAAATAAAGTTTATACCTATTTGCGCGTAGGTAAGCTTGTTGCCGTCAAGGAAACTGTACGGATAATAACCGGTGAACGCCCCGCGGCCAATGAGATATATAAAATAGATCAACGGATAAATGAGCCAGGAAAAAGCTTTGGCCCAGGGTAAATTGCCTTTGGTAATATAAACCAGCCAAAAAATCAAAAACGCGGGCGGACTAACCGAATGAAACACTTCGTCGCAAAACCTGAACAGGCCGTGTTGGGTATGCTCTTTACGCAATATGAGCTGGTAAACTATGCATACAATGATGATGTAGAGCGATAATCCGCCTAAAACTGAGGGCTTCGAAAAAAACTGCCCCCAGGTTGATTTGGGTGCCAGCAGCATCAGCGTAAGCGCCAGCGCTACCAGGAAATTGTTTTGTATAGTGAAATAACTGAGTAATTGAACTATCGCACCACCAAACGTGCGACCCTCGTGCATGTATTTAACGGTAGATATATAAAACTGAATACCCAGGGCCAGCCATATCAAAATGGCCAGTACAGCCATGTAACTGTTCTTTGTATGTTGTTTCATGATCTCTTTTTTGCGGAACGGGAGGGTTTTTTATTCATCATCATTTCATAACTGGTGTTGATGGCGTCCTGCAGCATATCAGGGTGTACTGTATCGAGCTCAAATACTGTCCACCCGTGGTGCGAGCCCCATTTATTAGGAACGGGATAAACAATAGCCGCATCAAATGCACAGAACACCGATTGATCAATATCAGACAGACCAATCTGCATCTTTCTCTCAGTAACCGACAGCGTAGCAAAGGTGCGCCCGTTGGCGCGGTAGGCAGGTTTGCCTACATGGTTATATTCTTCTACTGCAGGCAGAGATAAAGCAAACTGACGGGCTTGTTCAACAGTTATCATTTATAATTGATTATGAGCTAAAATATTAATTTTATGATATAAAACCGATGATGTTGGGCCTTAAAAGTAATACCTTTATTTATCCACATCTACCCAAAACTATTCACTATGAGCGATAACCCGAATGGCGAAGTAACTCTTCAATATACCGATAATGGCATTGCCACCATCAGCTTTTATCATCCGGCACAAAACTCATTACCATCGGTTTTGCTGCAACAGCTCACTGCCACGATTGAGCAGGCAGGGCAGAATCCGCAAACACGTGTCATCGTCCTGAAAAGTGGCGGCGACCGCACCTTTTGTGCCGGCGCTAGTTTTGATGAGTTACTGCAGATTAAGGATAAGCCGGCCGGCAAAAAGTTCTTTTCCGGCTTTGCTGATGTAATTAATGCCATGAACAAATCGCCAAAAATTATAATCGGAAGGGTGCAGGGTAAAACCGTGGGCGGCGGAGTAGGTTTAGCAGCCGCAGCCGATTATTGCCTGGCTACCGAAGCAGCCTCGATCAAACTAAGCGAGTTGGCCATAAGTATTGGTCCGTTTGTGATATCGCCGGCGGTTATACGTAAGATAGGTACATCTGCTTTTGCCCAATTGACTATTAAGGCTACCGATTTCCAGTCGGCACAATGGGCGAAGGATAAAGGACTATATCATGAAGTTCATACTGATATTAATGAATTGGATGCAGCCGTTAATGCGCTTGCCGAAAAGCTGGCATCCTACAATCCCGAGGCATTGGCCGGGCTTAAAAACATACTAAGGGAAGGAACTGAAAATTGGGACGATTTGCTGGCCGAGCGCGCAGCCATAAGCGGAGAGTTAGTGCTATCAGCATTTACGCAGCAGGCGCTGCATAATTTTCTGAATAAAAAATAAAAAAGTCCCCTTTAACTAAAGGGGACTTTTCTTTTACCAGCCACGGTACATGCGGTGATACATCATCGGCCGTCTGTAATAACCGTAACCATGATGACGGTAAACCGGATAGCCCGGCGCATAATAGACAGGGCGCTCAACCACAACGGGGCGATAATATGGACGATAATAAACCGGGCGAGCCGGATAACCCAAGCTGACACCTATGTGTACCTGCGCATTGGCTGCGTTAAAACCTAAGGCTAATATGGCAGTTACTATTGCTAATTTTAAAGTTTTCATAATCTCAATTTTTATACGATGTTAAAGTATCGTTGTTTGTTATTGAGACAATTGCCGTGTCGCAGGGTTTAATTAATTAATTTAACTTGAGTGTAATTTATTGGAATACAGCTAATAAAAATGTGATTGTAAGTATAAAAAGAAAGCCCCTGCCAGTTGGCAGGGGCTTTCTTTTTTAGTAGTGTCTTTTTACAACCACTACTCTATGTGGTTTGTAATAATGATGTCTGTGATGACGGGTCACAATTACTTCGCGATGCACAGGGTGTTGAACTACCACCACTCTGCGCGGCGGCGGCGGAGGAGGGGTACCTACATGTACACCAACTCTAACTTGTGCGTTTGCAGCCTGAAAAGTAAAGGCTAATAATAATGCTGCTATTGATAATTTTAAAGCTTTCATAATCTTATATAAACAATTTTAATGTTGTTGTTTATGTCTTTAAGACAATAGCAATGCCAGCCGGTTTAACAATTTTAACCGTCATAATGCTATTTGATCGGTTTTTGTCGATAATAACAACATTTACAATTAATTATACAATGTAACGAACGTGATATAAACAACAAGTCCGGCCAATTAGCTAATTGGCCGGACTTGTTCATATGGATTAAATGTATGCTTAATAGTTCATTATAGCCACTACCGGGTAATGGTCAGACGGTGCTTTGCCTTCGTACGAGTTAGTTAATATCGCGTAGCGTTTAACATTAAATTGTTTGGTTACAAAGATATGGTCAATACGGCTGTCGGTTTTGGTATTCAGGTTAAATGCGTTGAAGGTACCATTGGTAGCCAGCTTAACAGGAGCCAGGTTGTAGCAATCCTGCAATACGCCGGTGCTTAAAACCTCTTTGTAGCTTTCGTTATGCTGGTCGACGTTAAAGTCGCCGGTAAAAATGGTGGCGCTGTTACCTGCCATTTCTTTAATTTTTTGTAACACCAGGTGCGCGCTCTCTTTGCGGGCCACTACACCTACGTGGTCCATGTGCAGGTTAAAAAAATAAAACTTAAAGCCGGTTTTAATATCCTGAAACTGCGCCCAGGTGCAAATGCGCGGTAAAACGGCATCCCAGCCTTTGTTTGGCCTGTCTGTAATAGTTGATAGCCAGAAGTTGCCTTGCTTTAATATTTTAAATCGGGTGGTTTTATAAAAGATGGCCGAATATTCGCCTTTAGTTTTGCCATCATCGCGGCCGATACCGATATATTGATATCCCGGTAAACTGTCGACCATATTTTGCAGCATATTGTGTTTACCTTCCTGCGTACCAAATACATCCAGATCATTAAACTGAACAATTTTGCAGATAACCGGGTAGCGTTGGCCCCAGCCATTGCCTTTTAATGAATCCTCCTTGTTGTCGTTACGCAGGTTATAAGTGCCGATATGCAGTTCCTGAGCAAATACAGCCGAGCCCAACAGCAAACCGACTAAAGTTGAGTAAATTATTTTTTTCATATAGTTTAATTGGTGCCGCTAAATATATGAAAAATGTTAACAATCGATGAGATTCGATGTGAGGGTTAATATAGAATTAACAAACTGATTTGCTTAATTAATATAGTCGCGTCATTGCGAGGAACGAAGCAATCTCTGCGCGACAACAACAACTTGCTATTGACCAGCGTGTGTAGAGATTGCTTCGTTCCTCGCAATGACGGGTTGTTAATAATTTTACTCGTACGCCTTCAAACTATTCTTCAACAGTCGAATCTCTTCCTGGATATCCTCAATACGTTGCAGCAAATGCGTAATGGCCTCAATACCGGCGACGTTAATATCCAGGTCAGTATGTAGGCGTATCATGCGTTCCAGCTTTTGGAGCTCAGTTTCGGGAATATAGGTGGTATTATTGACAATTTTTATTTCGATCAGTCCGGCTTCATGCAGGTCGGCAATAAAAGAGTGTTCCAGGTGGTGGTAAACACAAAAATCTGTTGTTGTTATTAAATGCTTGGTGCTCATAACCCAATAATTTATGCTGATGATTTAGCCAGTTCTTCAAATAGTTGTTTTTGTTTGTCGGTAAGGTTGGTCGGTAGCTCTATGTCGTAGGTGATGAACAGATCGCCAAACTCGCCCTCTTTTTTGTAGACAGGCAGGCCCTTGCCTTTCAATTTCACCTTGGCGCCGTTCTGCGTTTCAGGCTTTACTTTAACTTTTACCTTACCGGTAAGGGTTTCGGCAGTGATCTCGCCCCCCAAAACAGCTGTATACAGATCCAGTTTGGCGTTGACATACAGATCAGCACCCTTACGTTTAAACCGCGCATCATCGGCCACTAAAAACTTAATATACAAGTCGCCACTCGGGCCGCCATTGGCGCCCGGTCCGCCGTGACCGGCAATTTTAATGGTCTGTCCGTTCTCAACGCCCGCAGGTATGGTAATGCGAATATTTTTACCATTAACGGTCAGTGTTTGTTTGTGCGTTTCGCTTACGTCCTTTAAACTTAGCTGTAATTCGGCATTGTAATCCTGGCCGCGGTACTTTGCCTGCCTGCGGCCGCCGCCACCACCTCCGCCAAACATCGACTGAAAGAAATCAGAGAAATCCTCACCGCCGCTGCTAAATCCTTCAAAGTCAAACGCCTGATGACCGCCGCCGCCATAGCTGCGCTGCTGCCGGCTTTGTTGCTGCCGGGCCTGTTCATAAGCTTCGCCGTGTTGCCAGTGCTCGCCATATTGGTCGTACTTTTTGCGTTTGTCGGGGTCGCTCAAAACCTCATTAGCCTCATTGAGCTGCTGAAATTTCTTGTGCGCCTGTTCGTCGTTAGGGTTTAAGTCGGGGTGATATTTACGCGCCAGCTTGCGGTAAGCAGCCTTGATCTCTTTTTCGGTTGCTGTTTTGCTGATGCCTAAAATCTCGTAGTAGTCAATAAATGCCATGGCAGAATATAGTTGAGACACATGCTTTGCGTCTGATTTATAACTATAAAAATAATGGATTAGTTTTAATGAAATACTATACGCAGGTCATTATTGAAGACGATATTTAGCATCCTTGTCATTCTGAGCATAGCGAAGAATCTTATACGGTATACAAGATAAGCTCAATATCAAATATCGCGCATACAAGATTCTTCGCTATGCTCAGAATGACAAATAATGAAAAAAGGAATGAATCTCCTACAAGAAATCTGTAGTACGGGTATGCTTGCGCTTGATGTAATTTCTAAAATCAAGCACTATACCGGCAAAGAAGTAAACTATCAGCGGGAAACCAACCGACAGGAAAGAAGTGTAGATGAAAAACAGTCTTAGTTTAGACGTCGAAATATTAAAACGCTCGCCCAGGTAGGTACATACCCCGAAAGAGTTACGTTCAAAAAAAGTGAGAATTCGTTGTAACATATCTAAATTAAACTTGCTTTAGTACTTTATTACCAACGCTGCATTGCAGGCATTTCTTATAATTGCAGTAATAGTTTTTTAATTCTAATAAAGCCTGCGACTCAAATGCCGACGCTGCCTTTACGCCCAGACTATCAAAATCAGCAATAATATTATTCTGTTCGCCGGGCAGGGTTTCCAGCAGCTTTAAGCTTCTGTCAATAAAATACTGCTGCTGGTTATACTTACCGTAGCTGAACAAAAATAGCGATAAAGTATTTAACAATAACAAATTGGCCGACGATTGCCCCATGTTTTTTGAAGCCGGTTTTGACAGTTTGTCAAATTGGTAATGATCGTCCCAATACTCGTTAACCTTGATATCAGTAAAAAGTTTTTGCAACAGTTTAACATCTTTTATATCCAGCACTTTCGAAAACAGGTGATTGGAATTAACAACCAAAGCCGCAAACTGCGCCAGCCTTACCGTTGGGAAATTAAGCGGGCGCATACGCATAAACTTCCAGAGGTGATTATCTATAGGGGCAAGATTGAACTTTTTGCGCAGAAAATCATATTCAGTTTTTAGCTTGTGCGGATATTCGTCGTGCAGGTCATCAGTCAGAAAACCAGCCTGACCAAATATCAGCGCTTCAATTTGCAGCGCATTATTTTTATGTTTCCCGAGGATGTTTTGCGGCAGCGATTTAGCCAGCAACTCAAATGGTAAAGCGTTTACCTTAAAACCAAAATTTGCTGCCATAAATTGATAAAACGTTTCCTCCCAATCGCCCCGGTTTAGCTCAAGGGCCTTGATCACCGCTTCTGATTTTTTTTCTAATCGCTCAATCAGGATACGGGTAAACCAGGTCTTCAGCGTAAACTCATCCAGTTTGCCAATGCTGCTTTCGCACGGGATAATAGTTTGATTGCCATAGATCAACTGATGATAGCGGCTATACAAATCGTCAGGTATCCGGTTATTCAACTCCAGGGTAGGTATCCGCCGGCCTTTGGTATCGCTCACCGGCTCATCGTCACGATAAACCACGTGAAGAATAACATTGTCGTAAGCATTATCGGTGGTATGCTTATGTTTTTTCCAGTCGGACGATGACAGGTGCAGTTCGACATTGCCAGCCCAGATGGTATCGCCAATTTTGATGCGGGCATTGGCAAAGTCGGGTCCCGAATCGGTATTGTGTAATCCCGCCGAAAGCACCTCAATTGCCTCGCCGGTCGTGGTGCGCAAATCGGCCCGGTTAAACAGTCGAAATTTCCAAACGTAATGCAATAGGTCTTCGGTAAAAAGCATTAACTAAGATATTTAAAAAATCGGTAATAATAAATTACGTCATTGCGAGGAGGAACGACGAAGCAATCTCTACACGATACGCAAGCAATATGATTAGCGAGTGTAGAGATTGCTTCGTTCCTCGCAATGACGGGTAGTTTATGAATGGATGTTGGTCGTTGATTCTAAACCAAACTCGACACCACGTTAATACTCAGCGCCACAATAGCGGTATTAAATGCAAACGAGATGATTGCGTGTAATAAAGCCAACCTGCGAATTTGACGTGACGATATTTCGACATCTGATACCTGGAACGTCATCCCGATAACAAAAGAAAAGTAGACAAAGTCCAAATAGTCCGGTTCTTTTTCATCGCCCGGAAACTCCAGACCTTCGCGTTGGTCGTTTGGATTATCGACATCCGGACTGTAATAAAAATGCGCATAGCGCATGGTAAATAGTGTATGCACCAGCCACCATGATACAATTACCGAACCCATGCCCAGTAAAATATGGGTGGTGACCATCGATTCTGAACCACCTTTGGTTGATTTTAATAAGAATACTATCGAACCCAGGCTGACAAATGAAGCAGCAATAACAAATAAGAATATCAGCGCGCGGCTGGAATCCTGCAACCGGGCTATTTTACGAATTTCGCGGGGATGAGCATTGAAAATAATTATCCAATCCATGGCAATCATAGTCAATGCACAGGACACCCAGGTGATGAGCACTACAGCCGGCCATCTAAATTGAGTGTAGGCAATAGAAAAGGTAATAACCCCGGCAATTACCGAAATCAATATACGATGCTGTGCATCCAGTTTAAAGAAAGCGTTATTGGGTAATTTGGTGATCTGTTTGAGAGTTCGCTTTGCCATAGGTTTTAATCAGCGATGGCAATATACGCTATTCCTCCTCAACAATAAAAGCTACGCGGCCTATTTGCCCATCTTCTAATCTCACCTTAATGCCGCGCGAATGGTAAGCCGCGCTGGTAAGCAAATTCTTTACAATACCCCGTGTTAATGCGCCGCTGCGCTGATCTTTTTTAAGGATGATATCAACCTCAAGGCCGGGGTATATATCTTTTCTGTTTTGTCCGTTCATAGGGAAGAATAGGGTGTCATGCTGAGCTTGTCGAAGCATGCGGGCAGGCCATCGCACGCCCTTGGACGGGCTCAGGGTGACGCCCGCTTTTAGAGTATTTTATTTCACCAATTCACTCACCGCCTTATCTACCACATCAAACTTAAACTGCCCCACAACTTTATTCATCGCCTCAGTGATTTGCGCGTTCATTAAGTTGCCTATGCTGCCTTCGTGGGTATGATTTACCGTTTTATCCGGATTAAATTGGCCTTTTTCAATAGCCAGTCCCACCTGTTTGTAAGCATCGCGGAACGGTGTGCCTTCCAGTACCATGCGGTTAACCTCTTCGACGCTGAACAGGTACGCATATTTAGGATCGTTCAGTATGTCAGTATTCACGCTCACGTTTTGCAGCATGAAGGTAGCCATGTGCAGGCAGTTCTTAATTTCGGTAAAAGCCGGGAACAGCAGCTCTTTCAGCAATTGCATTTCGCGGTGATAGCCTGATGGCAGGTTAGTCGTCATAATAGCTACGTCGGTTGGCAAGGCTTGCAGGCGGTTACATTTACCGCGCATAATCTCCCAAACGTCAGGGTTCTTTTTGTGCGGCATGATGCTGCTGCCTGTGGTTAGCGTATCCGGGTAGCTTACAAAAGCAAAGTTCTGGCTCAGGTATAGCGCCTGGTCCATAGCCATTTTGCCTAAGGTAGCAGCTATTGACGACAGTGCTTGCGCGATGATGCGCTCGGTTTTACCACGGCCCATTTGCGCATAAACTACGTTGTAGTTCAGGCTTTCAAAACCCAGCAGTTGGGTAGTCATGGTACGATTTAGCGGAAACGATGAGCCATATCCTGCTGCCGAGCCTAATGGGTTTTTATTAGTAATCTTATAAGCTGCCAATAGCAGTTCAAGGTCATCCACCAAGCTTTCGGCGTATGCGCCAAACCATAGTCCGAATGACGACGGCATAGCCACCTGTAAGTGCGTGTAACCCGGCAGCAAAACGTCTTTATATTTTTCGCTGAGCGTAATCAGCTGATTAAATAGCGTCTGTGTTTCTTCGACCACCTGTTGTAGTTCGTGTCTGAAAAACAGTTTCAGGTCTACCAAAACCTGGTCATTACGCGAGCGGCCGCTATGGATTTTTTTACCGGCATCGCCAATACGTTGGGTTAGCAAAAGCTCCACTTGCGAGTGTACGTCTTCAACACCCGCTTCGATGGTAAAATTGCCTTTCTGAATATCGGCATAAATGTTTTTAAGCTCACGTTGTACCAGGTCCAGATCCTCAGCGCTCATCAGGTCGATGCTTTGCAGCATGCGGGTATGTGCCAATGATCCCAATACATCAAACGCCGCCATTTGCGCGTCGAACTCAGTATCCCGGCCAACGGTAAAACTTTCTACCAGCTCATTAACATTGGTGGTTTTTTGCCATAGTTTGCTCATGGTGCAAATATGGGAATTATTGGTGAGAGTGAAACGCTCTCTTTTTTGTCATTGCGAGGAGGAACGACGAAGCAATCGCAAGGAGAAAGGTTCGCGATTGCCACGCTACGCTCGCAATGACACTAATGAATCAAACGATTTGTTCCAGCATCTTCACATACAACTCAATGCCTTCTTTAATCTCATTCACATACACAAACTCATCAGCAGAGTGTGAGCGCGCTGAATCGCCGGGGCCTATTTTGATAGATTGGATGTCCAGTAATGATTGATCTGATGTGGTAGGCGAGCCGTAAGTGTTACGGCCAAGCGACACACCAGCTTTTACTATCGGATGATCCATGTCTATCGACGATGGTTTGAGGCGGATAGAGCGCGGGTTCACATCGCAGCCCACATGCTGACGGATGATCTCCAGAACTTCTTCGTTGCGGTAGGCATCGGTCACCCTAACGTCGACCACAAAATTACAGCTGGCGGGAACCACGTTGTGTTGCGAGCCTGCGTTAATCACAGTCACGGACATTTTTATCGGACCGAAAATATCACTCTCCTTCGGGAACTTAAAGGTGCGGAACCACTCAATATCCTTCATGGCTTTGTAGATGGCGTTTTCGCCCTCTTCGCGGGCCGCGTGGCCGGCTTTGCCGTGAGCTATGCAGTCTAACACCATCAATCCTTTTTCGGCAACAGCCAGGTGCATTTGGGTAGGTTCGCCTACAATGCCGAAGCTTAATTCGCCCAGGTCAGGAATGATCAGCTCAAGGCCGTTAACGCCTGATATTTCTTCTTCGGCAGTGGTAGCCAAGCAGAAGTTATATTTTAAATCTGTACGATCATAGAAGTACAAAAACACTGCAATGAGCGATACCAGGCATCCGCCGGCATCATTGCTGCCCAGTCCGTACAGTTTGCCATCTTCAATAACCCCATCATAAGGGTCGCGGGTATAGCCGGTGTTTGGTTTAACGGTATCATGGTGCGAATTGAGCAGGATGGTAGGTTTTGATGAATCAAAATGTTTGTTCCAGGCCCACAGGTTATTCATTTTGCGATGTGGCTGGATGCCATGCATTTTCAGAAAATTCTCGATCAGGTGGGCTGTACGGTCTTCTTCTTTACTAAAAGACGGAATTGAAATTAATTGCTGCAAAAGTTGTACAGCCTGTTGGTATAACGTGTTAGTATCGTTCATAAATGTGATGGTCAAAATTACAATTTTTTCGCACAAGCAATGTTGTTTAGCGCCCGGTTTACAGAGACTTAATGAATACTTAACAGAGACGCCGGATTTGTTTTAAAGTTTAACGGTAACAGATAAAATACAATTAAGCAAACAGATTATTTGGCGATTCAATAAAATGCGGACGGCGCAGGCTTAGTCCCAGGACTTCATTTAATCGTTTTACCGTGTAATCTGCCAATACCGGCGAGTATTGCTCATCATGCTGGTGCATAAAGAACCAGCAGCTTTGCAGGCCCATATCGCGCCATTGCTTAATGCGTTCTACCCACGAATCTACACGGGCGTAATCACTTGGGGTAAGGCCGTTGCCTACGTAGCGGATGAAAGCATGAGGCGTTGGCAATGTCATGTGCAGGCAATCGCGACGGCCAGAAGCATCAGTGATCACCGCGCCGATATTCATATCGCGCAGCATATTAAAAAGCCCGTCGCGCGCTTCAGGGTTGGCAAACCATTCTTTGTGTCGTACCTCAACATAAACCGGGACATCGGTAGGTAAGTGTTCCAGGTAAGCTTTCAATTCGGGCAAGCTTTTGGGTGTGTAATTATCGCTCAGCTGCAAAAACAGCGGACCTAATTTATCACCAAACGCCGTGATGCCCTCATAAAAAGTGGTGGTCACCTCTTCGGCATTCTTCAAGCGTTTTATGTGGCTGATGCTTTGCGAAAACTTAGGGCAAAATTTAAAATCAGGGTTGCTGTCGGCCTTTTCTTTCCATTTGGCGATGGTTGCCGGCGGGTAGACGTTGTAAAATGTGGCATTCAGCTCAATGCAGTCAAAGTGCTTAACGTATTCGTCCAGAAAGTTGGCGTCTTTGGTTTTAGGCGGATAGATCTGCCCAACCCATTCCTTGCGCCCCCATTTGGCACAACCCACATGCACCTGCATAGGCTGATTGTTTTTTACTGATGCAAGGGTTGCGACGGTTAACGGTGCATCAGGAGGAAGGGTGAAGTCGATATTTGATAGTTCTTCGGGGCTAACTTTGCCAAATTCCATAGTGTTGTGTGTTTTGGTAACGATGATGTAATCGGTTGTAACAAATTTAAAATAATAAACGCTGAACGCAGCGGCGACAGTATATTTATATAATTGTTACCTATGGATAGGCGCGCTACCCGCCAAACCATCATTTTAAGGGGAATTATGACAGTAAAGGGCTCAAGGTATTCTGTATGTTTATTATTGCTCGCGACAGCATTTTTAGAAGCATGTAATAACGGTAAACAGACCTACACGAGTGACTGCGATGCCAACATAGTCTTCAAAAAAATATCTTACACCCATTTACTGGACAGCCTGAACTTTTACGATAAAAAATACATTGAAGTAGAAGGTAAGTATGTAGAGGGGAAAGAAGAATCAGCTTTATTTAATGATAGCCTTTTTCTGCACAAACCCAGTGGCGGTTTATGGGTAAACTTTAGCCAGGATTGCCCTTTGTATCTGGCCGGGACACATACCGGTTTCTTCGAGGTTGATGGTGGCGGATATGCCCATATCAAAAATCAAAAGATACGCATACGCGGAAGGATTGATTTAAACAACAGGGGTGCATTTCAATTATACAAGGGCTGTATAGATCACGTAAGTTTTATTGAGCTTTAGTTGGCTGATAGTTTAAAAAAATAAACTGTCATCTCGACCGTAGGGAGAGATCTATACACACGCTAAGCGCGGCGTGAATATCTATGTATAGATCTCTCCCTATCGGTCGAGATGACATAAATTTAGAAATAGATCATCCTACCAGAATTCCTCTATATCTCCATCTGCAATCCGTCATAAGCCAGCTTAATACCTGCGGGAAGTTCAGCTTCTATGTCGGCATGTTTGCCCAGGCGATGGCTGATATGGGTAAAATAGGTGGTTTCGGCGCCAATTTCGCGGGCGAAATTGATCGCCTCGTCTAACGTAAAGTGAGAGATATGGTTTTGCTTTTGCAGTGCGTTGATCACCAATATTTTGCTGCCCTTGATCTTTTCTTTTTCCTCGTCAGATACCGTCTTGGCATCGGTGATATAGGTAAAGTCGTTGATGCGGAAACCTAACACCGGCAGCTTGTAATGCAGCACCTCGATAGGGATGAAATGTATGCTGCCGATATCAAACGGATCTAAACCGATAGGATGGATGTTGATCTGCGGGATGCCGGGATACTTAAACTCGGCAAATACGTAGGGGAACTCGCGCATTAATGCCGCCTGTACACGCGCATCGGCATAAATGTTCATGGGCTCTTGCTGTTTGAAGTTAAAGGCGCGAATGTCGTCCATGCCGGCAACGTGATCCTTGTGCTCATGGGTATAAACCACCGCATCCAGGCGTTGTACATGGGCACGCAACATCTGGTACCTGAAATCGGGACCCGAGTCTATTACTACAGTTTTGTCATCCGCTTCAATTAATATGGATGAACGTAACCTTTTATCGCGCGGATCGGCAGATGTACAGACCTCGCAGCCGCACGCAATTACGGGTACGCCTTGTGAGGTGCCGGTGCCTAAAAAAGTTACGATCACAGTTGCAGCTTGGTTTGTTTAAGTTGTTGTAAAAAGGCAATTTGTTTATCGTCGAGCAGGTTATGATCTACTTCCAGGTCACGCAACAGTTCGGCCAGCGACAGTATCTTGCTCTCCAGGTTCGAAAAACGGTTTACCACAATCATTTTGCTATTCAGCAAAAGGCATGCCCCGGTTTTGAAGTTCCCCTTTTCATAACGCACTTTGTACCCTGCCGATTTTAGCAGCAGTTCCATCTTCTCGAGCGTATGGGTAGTCATGGTGAGCATTTTTCAAAAGTAAGGATATTGAGGAAAGGAAAAAGAGGAAAGGGAAAAAATGGTATTAGCCGGATTTTACCAAATATCGTAACCCTTTACCATGTCTTTAATTATAGGCAGCAATTTGTATAGCGCAGTATTACTATTAACGGTTGGATCTACAGTATTGCGAGCATCATGTATTTCTTTAACCCAAACGTTATCAGTCGTATAAAAACGAAATGTGTAGAACGGCCCTTCCACATCTTTCAGGTGCTCGCGCGTGATGGTTTGAATGGGCAGCTCGTCAAAGTTGGATTTTATTAAATTGATGTAAACTTTACCTCTCAGCTTCATGGGCTCATAAATATTCATTTCGCTAAAAGCTTGCATGAAGTAGGAATCGTCTGCAGTGGCCCAAAACAAAATTTTTCGGGCCGAGGGTGTAAAGCCAATCTGCGTATGCGAAATAGAATCGCCAAACATGTAGGTGTATACAGCAGATCCTGCATTTGCTTCGTATGTGAATACCAGTTTTGCTTTCTCTTTAACTAACTGATTGATCTTTTCTTTCAGCTTTGGGCCATTCTGTCCATATTCCCAATTAATGAAGGCTGCCGTTTTATCATCAGTATAAGCATAAGCTTTGATATGGTTTTGCTGAGTGGCAAGGCAAAGCTCAATCCATTGGTGGTTACTTACTTTTTCCTGATAACTGGTTACCAGATCGATGGCTTCGGCATACAATGGTTCAGCTTTTTCATATTTGCCTTTTTTTCGTAATGAGTCGGCTTGGTGCTTTAGGGTTTTGACGTTTTGGGCAAAGCTTATCAAAGGCAGTATTAAACAAAATATAAAGGCTGATTTTTTCATATCAAATGCCATTTTTAACTTTAGATATAGCATACAGTTTTTGAAATAGTGCGCGTAACCCAAATGTACCATAGCCCCCATAGTCTACTATGGTTTTTGAGGTGCCATCCTTAAATTTTAACCTTATAGTGCTGGTTGAAGCATCCGTCCACGGCACAGCATAGTGGTTTTTCAACCTTTTAATGTCCAAATACTTTATAAGGTCAAATATTTTTTTTCGCTCGTTTGTTGAAAGTTTAGACTTTGAAAGTGGTGCGGTTTTAACGCTAAAACTATCTATCCTATAACCTTCTTTAGTTTTTACCAAAGTTCCGCCATATTTATAGTTGTCGAAACTTAAGTTACTGTTTTTGGCAATCGTCATATTAAAATCGGGACAACTTGCGCAACCGCCTTGCTCAATATGGCCGTTTGTTAAAATCACTGAATCGATATTGTATTTTGGAGGGTGTTTATTATACTCAATGAAATTATCAAATTTATAGATCAACGTATCCGTTCGCGGACGAAAATACCTATTCAGTATATCGGTATCAATTCCATGAAATACAATAAGATTCTGGTTGCGATATGGTATCACATTAACCAGTTCGCAAACTTCAGAATTATAGCGCAATGATATCAGTTTAAATGTATCATTGCCGTTATCCATGACAACATAATTATCGTAAACATACCAATGACAAGTTACTACCAAATCGGTGCGTTTGTCATTGTTCAGGTCAGCTTTCTGCCAGCTTTTTGTTTCCCAGGTTTTGGAAAGCGTATCAGATTTAAAGCAGTTTCTGTTTATCAGAACACTATCTATTGGCGGAATAGTAAGTTTTGGCGTGTTTTTGCCGGTTATGAAATTTTTATTAAGGGATATAAGAAACCGTACCACATCGCTATCAGTTTTAAGCTCGTCTATTTTATTGGCACTCGCGGCTAACGACGTAAACAACAAGCATAAAATAACAAACAGCTTTTTCATAGCGATACGGTTCAGAATTGATATCACTAATTTGACTAAATAATGCCGTAAATCAAAACAGCGGTTGTTACGATTTAAATGCTATTTTTAAATTATGCGAAAAGTAGTTTTTATCTTCTGTTTAATGATATTATTAGCCGGGGCAGCTTATGCGCAAGGGGTAGCCGAAGACAAAATGGCCGCACAAATAAGCAAATTAAATAAGGCAGGTATTGATACGATCATGGTTTATGGGCCTAACGGCGGAGGGATCAGGGTGTATCAGGATAACTCACCCTGTTATGTTTATCATAACCAACGATACCTGGCTTGGATACACAAAAATCACAACTATATAACCCTTATAGATGAGTGTTATGAGTATGAAGTTTTGAAAGATAAACTAAAACCGGTTGCCGATTTGTTAGCCGGCCACTTGTCTGAAATAGTTAAGCAGAATATCAGGGCGCCTGCCTACAAAGTAATACGAAATGGAAAAGAAGAATTGGGCGGATGGTCCGCTTCTGATGATATGGATTTTAAACTTACATTTAATTATAAAGGACATCCCTATATTAAGTCTTTCGAATCATTTTATCTAAGGGATCAATATGGCCCAGGTATAGATAGCACAGACCGTCATCTGAACATATATTACGACCAAAATCAGAAAAGCTACATCAAGCAAGCTTATGATTTGATGAATAAGATTTTGCCAACTCTTGAGTTCAAAAAGAAATAAAAGGCTTACTTCAAATTCACCACCTCAACACCCGGATGTGCCTTGGTATCAAAAGTAAAAGTGCCGGCCGGTGCATTAACCATTGGAGTTAGGCTGCGTAGGGCGTAATTATAACGCGCGCCGCTTTTGTCAAAGATCAACGCGTTATATATCTGCTTTTTAACCTTATCTATAGTTAGTTTGATCTTGAAGAACTGCGATTTTTCATCATCAGGCGATAGCTCAATAACTTGGTAGATTTTGCTGCCGATTTTCTGGTCGCCGCTGTAATAATATTTATAGCCGTGCTCATAGATGGTGAATATCTTGGCGGGGTTAAAGCTTTGGTCGCTGTTGTCGGCCTCAGTTAGCTGCACTTCTTTATCTTTTTTCAGGTAGGTCCACTGGTTCTTGCCATCGCTGATGATCTCTTGATCCACATCGCTTTGACTGCCTGTGGCATAAATATCCACCTTATATTTATTAGCTTTTGATTGAGTTATGAGCGTGCCGTTACGTGTTTCTTTTACGTTGGCCTGTTGATTGTCCACCGTAAAGGTAAAATCGCTTTTAATAACGTTGTATGAGCGATATTTCTGGCTCACTTGTTTCAATATGCTTTTAGCTGCCGCATCTTTTTGAGCGAATGCATGAGTTGTTGTTAATAAGAATAGGGTATAGAATAATAGCTTTTTCATTTACGGTACGACTTGTTTTTGTGAGGAACGTTTAGTCTTGGTTTTAGTTTAAAAAAACTTGGGTGTCACCCTGAGGCTCTCGAAGGGTGAGCGGAGGCCTTACCCTCATGCTTCGAGAGCCTCAGCATGACACCCGTTTTCTGCTCGATTAATCCTTATCCAAAGCCTCTAAATATTGCATCAACGAATACTCATCCGGATACAGCACTTCGCGGGCCTTGCTGCCCTCAAACGGACCGACGATGCCGGCGGCTTCCAGTTGGTCGATAATACGGCCCGCGCGGTTGTAGCCCAGTTTAAGCTTGCGTTGTATCAATGAGGTTGAGCCTTGCTGATGCATCACTATTAGACGGCCGCTTCTTCGAACATCGGGTCGCGGTCGTTAGGGTCAAATTCTTTAGCGCTGCTTTGTTCGCCTTCGCCAACGTATTCAGGTAGCAACAGGGCGGTAGGATAGCCACGCTGGTTACCGATGAAGTCTGATATCCTTTCCACTTCGGGCGTATCCACAAAGGCGCACTGCAGGCGTATCAGGTCGCTGCCGGTGCTGAATAACATATCACCGCGACCAATCAACTGATCTGCACCACCCGCATCCAGAATAGTACGCGAGTCGATCTTTGAAAGCACTCTGAACGCCAACCTCGACGGGAAGTTAGCCTTAATAGTGCCCGTAATAATATTTACCGACGGGCGCTGTGTAGCAATCACGAGGTGAATGCCCACCGCACGGGCCAGCTGCGCAATACGGGCAATGGGTTGTTCAACCTCTTTGCCTGCAGTCATCATCAAATCGGCAAACTCGTCTATCACCAGTACAATAAATGGCAAATAACGGTGTTTTTCGGGATTGCTGATCTTGCGGTTAACAAACTTGGCGTTATATTCTTTCAGGTTACGTACCTGCGCATCTTTCAGCAGGTCATAACGCTGGTCCATCTCGATACAAAGCGAGTTGAGTGTATTTACTACTTTTTTAGTGTCGGTGATGATCGCATCTTGCTCATCAGGCAGTTTAGCCAGGAAGTGGCGCTCAATTTTGCGGAATAGTGTCAGCTCAACTTTCTTCGGATCAACCAGTACAAATTTCAGCTCGGCCGGGTGCTTTTTGTACAGCAGCGACACCAAAATAGCATTAATACCTACCGATTTACCCTGGCCGGTAGCACCCGCTACCAGCAAGTGCGGCATCTTAGCCAAATCGGCAATAAATACTTCGTTTGATATGGTTTTACCTAAAGCGATAGGCAGATCCATGGTCGAGTTTTGGAACTTCTCGGTAGCCAGGATAGAGCGCATCGATACCATCTCCGGGTTCTGATTAGGCACCTCTATACCGATTGTACCCTTGCCAGGCATAGGAGCAATGATACGGATACCCAGGGCCGCAAGGCTCAGCGCAATATCATCCTCCAGGTTTTTGATCTTGGAGATACGCACACCCGGCGCAGGAATGATCTCATACAAAGTAACCGTCGGACCGATAGTAGCTTTGATCTTATCAATCTCGATGTTATAATGATTCAGTGTCTCGACAATCTTGTTCTTGTTAGCCTCCAGCTCTTCGGCATTTACGGCTATTTTGCCGGTGCCGTACTCTTCTAACAGGTTCAGGGTTGGATATTTGTACGATGCCAGATCAAGCTTATGGTCATAAGTGCCAAATTCTTCAACCAGGGCTTTGGCTTTTTCGTCATCAGATTTTTCGACGTTCAGCACCGGGCTGGGGCGCTCAGTCTCTAAAGTTAATGGGATATCTTCGCCCAGGTCAGGCTCAGCGTTTTCATCGTCGGGGGTAAGTACTACCGGTTCATGCTCATGGAATATCGGCTCAAAAGCTACGGTTGGTGTTGGCGGTACAAAAGTATCGGGCTTAATGGTGTTGCTGTTTTTGGGCCACTCAACCGGGTGTGAAATATCTTCGTCAATCAGTTCAACGGGTTCATTATTGAAGGCATCGGCAGGTTCAAAGCCGTCAACCGGGGCTATAGCTTCTTTAGCCTGGCGTTTAGGTAATTTAAAGTCGATGTTGTAAGCGATGATCAATACCGTCAGCGCGGCAAAAATTAACAGCCCGGCGGTGCCCGACTGGCCTATCTGAACGTCCAGCAGGCGATTGGTCCAGTAACCAAAATTGCCTTCTAAAAAATGCGGTGTGTCGTAAATAAATGCCTGGAAAAAGCCCAGCGCTACCGATGTAAATATCAGCCCAAAGAACGAGTATCCCAGCGTACGTGCAGCCGAAAACAGGCGTACTTTAAACAGCATACGGTAGCCAATCACAAAAAATACAAATACAAAAAAGAAGGAGGCTATGCCGAACCATTCGAAGATGAATTGGTTAGATAACAAGGCGCCGAATTTACCCAGCCAGTTTTCAACCGGGTCTATGCCTTTTAGTTTTAGCTCGGCCTGGCTGGTGAACAGGTTGTGCCAGCCACCATTTGCTGCCGATACATAACTTTGATCTTGCTGCCACGTAAACAGGTAGGAGGTGAAGGCAATCAAAAAGAAAAGCGACATCAGCAGGAAAAATAAACCGGCTATTTTGATGGCTCGTCCGTCTTGCAGGTTAAAGCTCGGCATGCTGCGTTCCGATTTTGGTTTCGGCGCGCGCTCTTTCGATCTTTTTTCTGACGACTCGCGAGGTGAATTTTCTTCCTTAAATGTATTCGATCTAAACTGATTTCCTTTTACCGGCATTCCTAATAATACAGACTAAGTGCAAATATAAAGTTAATAGATTAAACAAAGAGGTGCCTATGTTTTTAAATTTTTTGGTAATATTGAGATAACATGAATACTGATCTGCTTGAACAATACATCACCGAAGGCAACCTGCCTGCCCTGAATAATTTGCTTACCCAGCAGCCCGAACTGGCCACAGCCATGACCAGCCATAATGTGTCGCCGTTAATGTTGTCCTGCTATTTTAAAAAGCCTGAGGTAACTGCGTTGCTGCTAAAGTTTGTTGACGAGATCAGTTTGTTTGAGGCCGCTGCGGCGGGAAAGTTTGACGTGGTGGCTCACATGATAGTTACACATCCCGAGGCTATAAATTTATATGCCGATGATGGCTTTACACCGTTGGGACTGGCTTGTTATTTTGGTCAGGCGGAGGTAGCGCGCTACCTGGTGCTGAAAGGCGCCGACGTTAACCAACCTTCAAATAACGGATTCAATGTCTTTCCGCTACATTCGGCTGCCGCAGGTAATTATACCGGCATAGCCCGCATGCTGGTTGAAAACGGTGCCCAGGTAAACATCCGTCAGCAGGCTGGAGTAACGCCCTTGCACTCGGCCGCACAAAACGGTAACCTGGAGCTGCTGATATTGTTGCTGGAAAACGGCGCCGATGTTAACGTCCGTATGGAAGGTGGCAGGCTGCCATCAGACGTGGCGCGTGAGAAAGGGTTTGAGGAGATTGCGGATATATTGGCTTGAGTACCGGAGGGTTCGAATCCCTCCCAGCTTCGTGAAAAAGCCACGTGGTCAAATTTCTTTCAAAAAGTTTTATAAGCCTTTAGATTAATTTCTGGGAGCTTTTAAAAATCAATCACAGTCCCAGTTTCCTCGCAGTTTGCCACAATGACCGCATTCAAATACATAATAAGTAGGATACCATTCTTCAAGAAAAGTGCTATTTTCTGGCAAACTATCGTCCCATAAATGATTTAGCTCTTTATCTGTCATTCGCATGAATAGTGCTCGGCCATCACCTTCTTCACTGTTTTTATAAAAATCTTTCGGTTCCCAAGTACCTCTATAAATCATGAAATCATTACAATGACATAACCAAAGCTCTTGTTGCCAACTGATAAATTGAGGGGTTCTTCTCATTTCAATTAACCTGTCGAAACTAACTGGCGGCGGACTATCTGAATTGTGTTTGTATACTTTGCTCAATCCATTTTCATCAAGCATCCCATATTCTGTATCGTGCCAAAATTCAAAACGCCCTTCCTTTAAACAAGAATAGCACCCAACCTTTCCTTTTTTTTTATCTTCATCAAATGCCTGCGTTATTGTGTATTCCAACTCAAAACAATGATCTGTTCCCCCACAAATTGAGCAAACAGTTTTATGATCGAGAAGATCACTCATTTCGTCTGACGGCCCTTTGAAATATTTGAAATCCATACTATTGTCTTAAGATCAAAAATAACGAATAGAAATAGATTTAAACCAAATCATTTATAAGTCCAAATTCGCTATTAAACGCAGCTCTGACAGGAAATGGTTTGTTATTTGTATAGTCGCGCCACTAAATAAAAAAGCGACGGGACACTACCCCCGTCGCCATTAACGAACTCATCACACATATAACACTTGCCCCACGTGACCGGGGTAAGCGTAGACGGTTAATTCGAGACGAACGCGCTGTAATTTGGTGTGGACAGGTTTGCAATCTTTGCAGCTGCATTAGCCAGTACTACAACGTTGTGTTCGCCGTATTTAGCAATAAGGTTCTTTACGTATAACCATTGCTGGTATTTAATAGGGATTTTAGTCACTTTGTGTTGGGTAAAATAAGGCGGGTCGGTAGCTACCATCTCCTTGATCGCTGCATAAAATTCAGGATCGGTTGGAGCAGGCGAGCTCATAGTTGGATATACATTTCCCCATTTTTTATAAAAGTCTTCAAACAGCTTTTCTTTTGGTAGGTTGGCGTGGAATATCCAGGGGGTTGAGGTATTGTAAATATAATCCACATAAATCCTCAAATTCTGGTATTCGGGGTTCTGCGTCAGTGCCTGTCGCAGGCAATCGGTATTAGCCTCAATAAGGGCGGCGATAGCCGGTGGTTCTTTAGTAGTTAAAATATCACTGATGGGGCATTGAGCTTTTGCACCCAAGCCGAATCCTAAAGCCATTAAGCATAATAGTAGCGCTTTTTTCATGATCCAGACTCCTTTACAAATTGGTTATTATAAATATAAATATAAATTATAACAAAATTGTTACAATTTGTAAAAATATTTTTAGGATGGCTGATTGCGAGTTGATTATATGTGTTTTTAGCTGCGCAGATGGTCGTTTGTGCAATTAAATAGCTATTTTGAGCCATTTACATTCCGTATGAAAAAACTCATCATAATTGCTTTGGCAATCATCAGTATACAAGTGGCCCGGGCGCAGTCGCCCGGCTCGGATGCTGATTATATTAAAGCTAACTACACCAAGTACGAATACCAGATACCTATGCGCGACGGCAAGAAGCTGTTCACTTCGGTATATGTGCCAAAAGATCAGTCCAAAAAGTACCCCATCATGATGGACCGTACGCCGTATAGCGTTGCGCCTTACGGTAAAGATCTGTATAAAACCGTTATGGGGCCGTCGAGCCATTTTGTGCATGATGGTTTCATCTTTGTTTACCAGGATGTACGCGGGCGGTGGATGAGCGAGGGGATCTATGAAGAGATGACGCCCGAGCTGGAAAATCATAAAACCAGCAAAGATATTGACGAAGGAACTGATACCTACGACACCATCGACTGGCTTATTAAAAACATCCCCAACAATAATGGTAAGGTAGGGGTATGGGGGATATCCTATCCCGGCTTTTATACCACTACGGCTTTGCTGAGCCGCCATCCGGCTTTAGCGGCGGCCTCGCCGCAGGCGCCCATCGCCGATTTATGGCGCGATGACGGCTGGCACAATGGTGCATTCTTTTTGGTGGCCAATTTTGGTTTTTACCCGGGTTTTACCAATCGGCAGGATGGTAAGCCTACCCAGCGCGCGGGCAAACACTTCGACCCTAAAACTAATGACGGCTATGACTTTTTTATGAAGCTGGGGCCGATGAAGAATACCAACGACAAGTATTATAAAGATACCATCCGTTTGTGGAACGAGATGATAGACCACCCGGATTACGACCAGCACTGGAAAGACCGTAATGTGCTACCGCATCTGCATGATATCAAAACCCCGACCCTGGTTACCGGCGGCTGGTATGACGCCGAGGATTTATACGGTGCCATCAATACCTACAAAACGCTGGTGGCTAAAAACCCGCAGACGCCTGTTTATTTTGCAATGGGCCCATGGGTGCATGGTGGCTGGGCGCGTGGCGACGGCGACCATTTAGGCGATGTTGATTTTGGCGGGGCGCAAGGCCCGCATTACCGTGAGGATATTGAGTTTAACTTCTTCAGCCATTACCTGAAGGGCACGCCGCTGGATATAGCCAGGGTAAACACTTTTGAGACCGGCCAAAATCAATGGAAAACCTACAAGACCTGGCCGCCCCAAAATACGGTTGACAAACAGCTATACTTCTTGCCGGGTGGCAAGCTATCCTTCAATGCGCCGGCCGGGCTTAAGGATAGTTATGATGAATACGTATCAGACCCCAATAACCCGGTACCTTTCGTTGCCGACCGTAGTAAGACCATGGACATGCAGCGCGAATACATGACCGCCGACCAGCGTTTCCTGGCCGACCGTAAAGATGTGATCAGCTACCAGACCGATGTGTTGAATGAGGATGTTACCATCGCCGGCAACATCTGGGCAAACCTCAAGGTATCTACCACCGGTACCGATGCCGATTTTGTGGTAAAGGTGCTTGATGTTTATCCGGATACAGCATCAAACAACAAATTCACCGCGCCCAATGTAAAAATGGCTGGTTATGAGCAGATGGTGCGCAGCGAGCCTATCCGTGGCAAATACCGTAACAGCTTTGAGCACCCTGAGCCATTTGTGCCGGGCAAGGTAACACCGGTAAATTTTGAGCTGCAGGATATTCTGCACACTTTCAAAAAGGGCCACAAGATCATGGTGCAGGTACAGAGCACCTGGTTCCCGCTCATTGACCGCAACCCGCAAACTTTTGTGAATATCATGAAGGCTAATGAGAGTGATTTTAAGAAAGCAACGCAACGTATTTACACCTCAAAAATGCATCCGAGCTTTTTGAAGGTGAGGGTGTTGGAATAGCCAGTTTGTAGGTTACAACCCCAGCAACGGCGTGATTTGTTTCACGTGAATGTGAAACAAATGAAACAAGTGAAACATGATTTTTATGTAAGTATTTGTATTTCAGTTTTTTAATGAAATTGAGTGAAACAGAATGAAACAAGATCATTCATCAAAAAGGTAAGCCAATCGTTGAAAACTTTTTTATAGTGCCGGACTAGAATCCAAGCGTATCTCGGCAGCGCCAACAACGGCGAAGTGATATATTTAAGGCGATTTGCTATATTAGCACCTTACCAACCTCACACAATTAATGAAGTCAATTATCTTCGCAATAGCGTTATTTTGCTTACTTTTCAGCGGCGCGTTTGCACAAAAACATTATACCACAACACTTCGCAAAAACAACGGTCAGGAGGTGTTTTCTTTAGATAGCGCTGATTTTATCAGCGTAATTTCTGAACCTGATCCGGATTCTAAACTATTTAATGTCAGGGAGTTTTATAAAGACAAAACCCCCAGGCTGTTAGGCAAAAGCAAAAATTACAAAGAGATTGAGTATGAGGGGCTGGTACAAACCTTTTATCCTTCAGGCAAAAAACATGAACTGATAACTTATGTAGATGGCGTTAAGGTAGGCGATAGCTATGAATATTATCCAAACGGCAAAATATACGCTCATAAAAAATATATAGCCGATAAAAAAGATAACAGCGAGCAGCTTTTAGACTGTCGGGATAGTACCGGCGCGGTGCTGGCCGCCGGCGGTGAAGGTAAATGGCGAACTTACGGCAGTAACTTCTCGTTTGTTTTGGAAGAGGGCACCGTTAAAAATGGTTTAAGAGAGGGCGAGTGGAAAGGTGATAACGGCGACAAGGCCCATCATGTCTCGTTTACAGAACAATATGTTGAAGGTGTGCTAAAATCGGGTGCTTCTTTTTACGCCGATGATAATCAAACTTATAAGTATAATTCGCGATATGTTGATGCGCAATTTCCGGGAGGACTAAAAGCCTTGGACAGGTATGTTTCTGATAACGGAAAATATCCTCCAAGCTTACGAACAAACCATTTTGCCGGAAATGTGATGGTGGAGTTTGCTGTATTACCCGACGGCGCGATTGCTGAATGTAAAGTTACTGCAAGCCCCGACGTATCATTTTCTGAAGAGGCTCAACGGTTATTAAAAGCCTCGCCCAAGTGGATACCGGCTGCCGCTTTCGGCAGGCCTTTAAAACAGATAAACAAAACGCCTGTCGTATTTGGCTTTTCCGCCCGCAATGACTACTACATAACAATTGGCGAAATTGACCCGGGAACTTTTGTGTACGGTGGATTTTAAAATTACTGGCACTTCTGCGCCGTGTTATTAAGCTTTTATGGATTATAAATGTTTAATAGGTGGTTTAGCTTTTTTAGGCTTCGGAGTTTGGTTAGTTATTAATCAAGTAAAGATATTTCGGAGAGGGAATCAGGACGAATTAGGGTGGGATATAAAATTATTATCAGGAGGGATAATATTTGCGATGATAGGTATATACCTGTTGTTTCACTTGAACTAGAAATCTTTGAAATGCTTCCGCTTTCGAAGTTGTATTCTTCTCAAATCAATATATAATGCCCCTAACGAATAAGTCAGGAATAACAACAATACATTGCCCAATAACAAGCTTTATTATTATATTAGCATAATAATAAACCTTAAACAAACCGCAGAGTTAATGAAAACCGTCGTCCTTACAGCAGCGCTGTTTTGCTTAGTTTTTAGTGATGCTATAGCGCAAAAATATTATACTACCACACTTCGAAGGGCCAATGGGCAGGAGGTGTTTACGTTAGACAGCGCCGATTTTATCAGCGTGATCTCTGAACCTGATTCAGGTTCGAACCTGTTTAACGTTAAGGAATTTTACAAAGACAAAACCCCAAAGCTTATTGGCAAAAGCAAAAGCTATAAAGAGATAGAGTACGAGGGGCTGGTACAAACCTTTTATCCTTCAGGCAAAAAACACGAGTTAACCACTTATGTGGACGGCGATAAAGTGGGCGACAGCTATGAATATTATCCTAATGGCAAGATCTACGCTCACAAAAAATATGTAGCTGATAAAAAAGGCAACAGCGAGTTGCTTTTAGACTGCCGCGATAGCACCGGAGCAGTGCTGGCCTCAGGTGGCGAGGGTAAATGGAGAGTGTATGGTAATAATTTTTCGTTTGTTTTTGAAGAGGGTACCGTTAAGGGCGGCTTAAGAGACGGCGAGTGGAAAGGCGATAACGGCGATAAGGCACACAATGTTACCTTTATTGAGCAATATACCGCGGGAGTGCTAAAATCGGGTAAATCTGTGTATGCTGAGGATGGTAAGACCTACGATTATACCGTACGTTATGTGGATGCTCAATTCCCGGGTGGTTTGCCCGCTTTTGGCAGATACATTGACAATCATGTGGTATATCCGCCGATATTGCGGGCCAACCGAACTCAGGGTAAAGTATTGGTGCAGTTTTCAGTATTGCCTGATGGTTCTTTAGACGATTTTAAAATCATTCAAAGTCCCGACTCATTATTTTCGACCGAGGCGATAAAGGTTGTGAAATCATCACCGAAATGGACGCCGGCCTATGCTTTCGGTAAACCCGTAAAGGCGTCTTACACGGTGCCTGTTAACTTTTCAATGTAAGTATTTATTGAATATATTGTAAAGGCCCGATTGATAGATCGGGCCTTTTGCTTTTGTACCGTATTTAGACTTACAAAGTTTTGAAAAAACTTTGTAAGTCTATTCCAACATCGCAATTCATTTTGGGAATAAAATGTAACAAAGCGCTAATTACTCATATCTTAGTATTATAAACTTTTAAATTTAATGAAACCTATAACCTTAATTGCATTGCTGGGCTGCCTGTCAATCGGTAATCTGGCTCTTGCTCAATCTATCGGCAGCACCAGAAGCAAAACAACTTTTCTGAAAAATGACGGCCGTGAAGTAAACCAGCTCGATAGCGCCGATTTTGTGCGCGTGGTATCAGCGCCCGACTCAGGCACCAAGCTGTTTAACGTGAACGAATATTATAAAGACAAAACACATCGCATGGTGGCCAAAAGCTGGAACCCGGACAATATGCAGTTTGAGGGCCAGGCGCAATGGTTTTATCCGACAGGGAAAAAGAAGGAGGTGTGCAATTTCCATGAGGCCCGTAAGCTAGGCGACGATTATGAGTATTATCCTAATGGAAAGATTTACCTGCACAAAAAATATCTGGGCGACAACGAAAAAATAACCGGCAACGATGTGTTGTTTTTAGACTATCGTGATAGTATCGGCACCAGCCTGGCAGCCGACGGACAGGGCCGGGTTAAGATATATGATGACAAGTTTTCTTATGTTTTTGAAGAAGGCGTAGTTAAAAATGGTTTAAGAGACGGCGAATGGAAAGGAGAAAATGGCGACAAAAACCATCATATATCATTTACCGAAGATTACGACAACGGTACACTAAAAGCCGGTAAGGCCATACACAGCTACGAGAATAAAACCTACACTTATACCGTGCGCGATATGATGCCGCAATTTTTTGGCGGTTTGCAGGCTTTTGGCGCTTATCTGGGCCAGAACATTCATTACCCCGGCGTATCCAGGTTCAATAAAACACAAGGTAGAGTATTTGTAAGCTTTGTGGTTGAAACCAATGGTACACTGTCTGATTTTAAGGTAAGGAGCGCCCCTGATATGCTGATGGCCAAAGAGGCTGTCCGCGTATTGAGCGAATCGCCGGCTTGGGTACCGGGTTATCAATTTGGTAAAGCGGTGAGAGTATCTTATACGGTGCCGATTAATTTTAAATTGTAATAGTGGACTTAAAGTTATCTCATTCCTGGTTGAAATTTAGCGTAGCGTAACTTCGACCAATGACAGATAGAGAGGCATCACTAACAACGCGTCATCATTATTCATTACAAAAATATAACGCTTGTCATCTCGAACGACAGTGAGAGATCTATACATAGCCATTCACACCATACTTTGCGTGTGTATAGATCTCTCCCTACGGTCGAGATGACATGAATTAAAATTGTCATCCGGTCAAAGCCTCACATTTCAACCTTTGCTATCAAAAGCTGCTGTCTAACACCGCAAGCCAGATATCCTGCAAAATCAACATCAATATCAATCGGCATTAAATAAAAAGTTTCACCCTGATAAATCACTTTATCGTGCGATACATCAATCTGCAGCAAAGGCGTATAAACACCGGTACCTATAGCTTTTAGTACAGCCTCCTTGCGGGTCCAGTATTTAAAGAACTCGGTTTGCTGGTTTTTCGCTGCGCGGATGTTTTGTTGTTCGGCAGGGGTAAAGTAATCGTCGTAATCAATATCTATAGGGTGCATCAGTTCTATATCAACGCCAATTTTGCCCTCCATAGTTCCGCAGCAAATAACGCGATTGCCTGAATGAGAAATGTTGAAGTCAAACCCGCCGTCAAAATAGGGGCGCTTGTATTGACCATATCGCAAATCATCAAGCCTCAAATCAAGATTAAAATGATCAATAACTTTCAACAACAATAAATTGCCCGCTATGGATAGTTGAACGTCCAGATGCCGACGCTTGGGCGTGATCTTGTCTTGTAAAAACTGTGGCAGCAGACTCAATTTATGATGCAGATCATCATCTGCCCAATCTTTTGTGATTTGTGTATGGTAGCCTACTATCATTTGTAATATTATTGTTTCATTGCCAACCGACTAAACCTTATCTTCATTTTGTTATCTGAAAACCAAACAAGACCAATTATGTGTGTTGTAAGCCTTAATTAATTGCGAAGCGCACGCCTAAAGTAACTATATAATCTTATATGAATTCACTGAGTATTGTACTCGGCCCTAACCGACCCGACCTGATTCGCGAAGAAACCCTGGCTGCCTTATTTGCCGACACAGCTGCTAAACACGCACAAAAAACCGCTTTAATTTTTCATGACGAGTCGCTCACTTATGCAGAGCTTGACCGCTGGAGCGATGCTGTAGCTGAATATTTGAATCAGAAAGGTATATCAAATAGCAGCAAAGTTGGTGTATGGTGGCAGCGTGGCCTGGAGCTTCATGTAGCTATTTTAGGTATTGTAAAAAGCGGCGCCACCTATGTACCGGTCGACCGCGAGATCCCGGCCGAGCGGGTTGAGATCATCCTGGAAGAGGTTGGTGCCGATGGGGTATTCAGTCTTCAGAAATTAAATTCGGCTTGCCCAAGGTTTTTGGTACCGCCAATGCCGGCCGCAGGTGAGCATATCAAGCCGTCAAAAGGCCCTGAGCCTGATGATATTGCCTATGTGCTTTATACTTCAGGCAGCACGGGTAAGCCTAAGGGTATTCCCATTAGCCAAAAACAGATCTGCCATTTGGTGCGTTCAGAACAATCTATATTTAATATCCGCGAAAGCGATAAAGTATATCAGGGATTTTCGGTTTCGTTTGATATGTGGTGCGAAGAAACCTGGATCAGCTATTTTGTGGGGGCCACGCTTTGGGTGTCAGATAATACCACCTCAAAAGCTATTGATGAGCTGGGCGACGTTATCCGTGAGCAAAAAATAACCATACTGCACGCCGTGCCTAGCCTGCTAGCGGTAATGGAGGACAGCCAAGACTCATTGCGACTGGTAAATGCCGGTGGCGAGGCTTGTACACCGCAAGTATTAGCTAAATGGTCAAAACCCGGTATTGAATTTTATAACAGCTATGGCCCTACAGAAACTACAGTTACCGCTACCATTGGCAAACTGAATAAGGGTGACAAGATCGTGATCGGCGACCCGCTGCCTAACTACAACCTGGCCGTTGTTGACGATAATCTTAACCTGGTGCCCGTAGGCGAGGAGGGCGAGCTGGTAATTACCGGCCCTGGCGTGGCCTCAGGGTATGTAAAGCTGCCGCAGCTAAGCGCACAAAAGTTTGTACCTAAGCCCGCGTCGCTTAGTGTTTTGCCGGGTGATATGGTTTACCGTACCGGCGATGCCGCGATGATCAGCGAACAGGGAGCGGTCGACCTGCGTGGCCGCTTTGACGACCAGATTAAACTGCGCGGTTTCCGTATTGAACTTGGCGAGATTGAGGTGCGATTAAATGCCATTACCGGTGTGGCGTCGGCTGTGGTAGCTGTCAAGAAAGACGGTAGCGGGCAGGATCAATTGGTGGGTTATGTAGTGATGGATGGCATCGATGACATCGAGGAGAACCTGTTCAGGCTCGAGCTGGCTAAAACCCTGCCCTCATACATGGTGCCGGGCACCATTGTAAAGCTCGACGAGATGCCACGTATGCCGAGCGGGAAGATCAACCGCAAAGCTTTACCTGTTCCTGAATCGCTGGCTGCGGTTAACGTGGCCCAGAGCACTATCGACCTGAATGCGCCTGCGGCCGAGCGTATTTTAGCCGTTCTGCGCAATGTTTTTCCCGGAAAGGAAATTACCCCCGAAATGGACTTTTTCGACGATCTGGGTGGCCATTCGCTACTTGCTGCGGGCTTTGTATCGCAACTACGCAGAGACGCCAACCTGCCCGGAGCTTCCTTAAAAGATATTTATCTGAACAGGCCGCTAAGTAATTTGATCACCGCCTGGGAAAAGCAGCCTGAGATTAAGGCAAAACCTAAAAAGGCTTATAATAAACCGCCGCTTTACAGGTATCTGGCTTGCTGGTTGGCGCAAACGGTGGCTTTGTTGTTTATTTACGGGCTGTATGCTTTCCAGATATTCATCCCGTACCTGGGTTACTATTATGTGGATCAGGAAACCAGTAACGTAGCTTATTCTATTATTACGTCTCTTGTGCTGTTCTCGTGTATTCCGCCCTTGTTTACCTTGCTTTCTATCGGCACCAAATGGCTGGTGATAGGCAGGATGAAAGAGGGCGATTATCCGCTGTGGGGAACTTATTACTTCAGGTGGTGGTTTGTGAAGGCTATGCAG